>ODAI011013898.1_pt1 | contig 10493 bp, 9 predicted proteins | sample 1539321 | NCBI WGS metagenome assembly ODAI01 (sample SAMN02144231, study PRJEB22623) | gut metagenome | biome: sheep rumen | host: Ovis aries | place: New Zealand | reverse complement strand
TGTGGATATTCAGTAAGGGCATTATTTGCCTCACCGCCAGCGTGCTGCATCCAACACACCTTCGGTGTGTCGGATCCTATATAAATCATCGCGGTATTGTACCCACGATGAAGCGAGTTTCCGTCGAAGACTTTTGCCCGCGTATCCCAAGACTGAAGTCACGGGTATTGCGCGATGAAGAATAAACGCTCCGACACACCGAAGGTGTGTTGGATGCAGCACGCGTGCGGTGAGGAAGATGATGCCCTTACGGGCATCCCGCAGGCGTGATCCCATGCTTCGTATGGGCGCAAGACTCGCGGGCGAGTCTTGAAATAATTCTCGCAAAAATGATCCAGACAGTTACAGCAGAATATTATTTTATCAAAAAAAGTGAAAAATCGCGCCGATGCGTCGATTTTTCACTTTGTTTTTTTGCCGCGAGGCACAGGCTGAAGAACGTCGTATCTTTTCTTCTGCCAGGGCTGATCGGGTGCGCTTTACTCTCCCTGTCTGCCTCTAAGCTATTGACGGATTGCCTGTTCAGAGGTGCTTTCGGCCGCTGCTGCCGTTTGTCCGGGTGTTGTGCCGGACTCTTCATCCGCAAGTTCGATCCGCACTTCATAGGAACCGTCCAGTGCCGCGATTTCTTCCAGCGGGCAGGTGATCACGCCGATGTTAACCTGATACCCATACTGTTCCGAGACATCCTCGTCTTCAAAGAGGATGGTGAAATAGGGTGCGTCTATGGCGTAGTCAATATCTCCGTTCAGCCAGCCGTAGTGGACGTCATCTTCATTGTAGGGAAGGTCCTCAGTCACACCGCAGAAGTCGTGGGAATAGCGGTTTACCTGCTGTGTCAAGGGAAGCTTTTCGATCAGCGCTTTTGCTGTCTCGGAATCGTTCAGAACTCCGGGGATCAGGGTATCTCCGAAATACATGTTGATCTTTGTCCCGCCCTCCATGGGAACGCGGGTCGGCATGGATTTATCCTCCGTCTGCATATCAGCCCCGTCTCTGGCCACTTTTTTGTTTTGTTCAGTCTGCACTGCGGAGGCGGAAGTTGTCTGAGAAGAAGATTCCGGGTCTGTGCTTTCCGCGCTTTGCTTCTGAGTATCGGACGAGGCCGGCTGCTGTGAAGAACCTGAGCAGGCGGCAAGAGACAGGCAGAGCGCTGCCGCCAGGAAAAACGAGATTGCTGTTTTTTTCATTGTCTGAATCCTCTCTTTCATTTGGATTATGATTTATGTTTGGTCTTCATTTCAAAAAAATAATTTGCGTGGCTGCTTCCTCATGTGCGGGCGCTGGGAAAATGTTCGCAAATGCTCGAGCAGGGTCGGCATTTGCGTCCGCTTTCCTCGCTGCTTTAATCATACGTTTGTCATTTGAGAAATGTCTAATACCTATATTGCATATCTTATTATTCTTTTTTAGAATAACTATGGAGGTGCATTTATGGAGATTCGGGTGCTGAGATATTTTCTTGAAATGGCGAGGGAAGGAAATATGACCAGGGCTGCGGAGAGGTTGTTTATCTCCCAACCGACCATGTCCAAGCAGTTGAAATATCTGGAAAAAGAACTGGGGACAAAACTATTCATCCGGTCCAACTACAGTATCCGGCTGACGCAGGCCGGAATGCTGCTCAGGGAGCGCGCGGAGGACATCCTGTCCCTGGTGGATAAAACAGAAGCGGAGTTCAAATCTCTGGAAGAAGCAGATGGCGGGGAAATCTATGTAGGAGCTCCTGAATCGGCTTCCATGGGACTCTTTGCGGAGGCTGTCCGCAGGCTTCAGCAGAACCATCCCGGAATCCGCTGCGACATTTACAGCGGCAACATGCAGGATGTCTGCGAGAAGCTTGACAAGGGGATTCTGGATTTTGGCATCGTAATGAATTATGTCGATCTGACAAAGTATCATTATCTGCCCATGCCGACGGAGGATATCTGGGGGGTGATCCTGCGCAGGGACGACCCGCTGGCAGCGAAGAAAACATTTACTGTTGAGGAGATCCGCAACCTGCCCCTGATCTGTTCCCGGCAGTGGGCAGACCATGAATTCCCCCAATGGTTTGGTACCGATAATAACGGTCTGAACATTATCGCAACCTATAACCTGCCCTACAATGGCGCGGTCATGGTGAAGGCAGGGATTGGATATGCTCTGATGCTGGACAGGTTGATTCACACGGGCGAAGAGAGCGACCTGGTTTTTCGTCCCATTGAGGGAGTGCCTCACGTCGAAATGTACGTCATCTGGCGCAGATATCAGACATTTACACCGATTGCGGAGCTGCTGCTGAAGGAACTGCAGGCCGGCTTTCAGAACTGAATAATGAAAAAACTACCAACTGTTAGGAGGACACAAAATGAAAGTAATGATTTTAAACGGAAGCCCCAGAAAGAACTGGAACACAGCCATGATGCTGAAGGAGGCGAAAAAAGGAGCAGAGTCGGTCGGCGCGGAGACTGAATACATTGATCTGTATGATCTCAATTTCACAGGCTGCAGGAGCTGCATGGCCTGCAAACGAAAAGGAGCCGAGAGATGCAAATGTTTCTGGAAAGATGACCTGTCCCCTGTCATCGACCGGATCTTTGCGGCGGATGCCCTGATCATCGGTTCCCCGATCTATCTGGGCGACATCACCAGCCAGGTTCACGCGCTGATTGAGAGACTCCACTTCTGCGCCCTGTCTTATGATGATTATTCAAACTATTTTAAGGGAAAAGTCAATGTCGGCATCATTCTGACCATGAACGCGCCTGTTTCCTTTTTTGAGAATGCGTATAAGGGAAAGGCGGAAGAAATGAAAAACATTTTTTCATCTCTCAACGGAAAAGTGGATCTTTATCCCTGCTGTGACACCCTGCAGGTAAAAGACTACAGCAGGTTCAACATGGCGGGTTTTGATGAAGCGCATAAAAAACAGATGCGTGAAACACAGTTCCCCAGGGATCTCGAAAGAGCATTCAGCATGGGAGCGGAATTGGGCAGGAATGCTGCATCTGCAGAAGAATAAGAATGAGCCTCTGATCCGGATCGGACACCTGAAGAAAAGCTTCGGGGATGTAACCCCCGTGAAGGATGTGAGCTGTGATATTTATCAAAGGGATGTGATTTCCATCATCGGTCCTTCCGGGACAGGGAAAAGCACCCTGCTGAATCTGATCAACCATCTGGAGACGGCGGACAGCGGAACGATCCTGTCGACCCTGGGTATGGATGATGAGATCAGGATGGTTAATGAATACAAGGACGCGGACGGTGGTACTGTCGATCTGGAGGTGACTTACCCCGGGGAGGACAGGAATCCTCTCGAAGAGGGAGACGGACTTTCCCTTACACTGACGCGGCACGCCTGCAGCATGCTGGATTGGGAATATGAGGACGGCATCTGCCGGATCAAGGGCAGACTCGTTCAGACTTGACGATGCCGGAGCGCCCAAAAAAAGAGCGCTCCAAAAAGAGCACCTCAAAAAGGCGCCCGGCAACCGGAGCACTCCAAAAACGGAGCGCCCCAAAAACGGAGCGCCCAGAAACCGTTTTTATTCAGAAACCGTTTTTATTCAAAAACCGGAGTAGATGATCTCCGCGTCCCCCGGCACCCTGCTCAGGATATAATTCCTCACAAAGGACATATCCTCAGCGGGAACATAGGCGCGGAGACGTTTGATCCGCCCCTTGAGCTCGATATATCCGGGTGTCAGGATCACTTTCCTCGCTCCTTTGTAGGAAAAGTAAACCGAAGTTTTTCCCGTCCCTGACTGTATAAAAGTGTCTTCCATGAGATACACTTCGTACGAGGAGTTCAAAAAGCGGGCAGCCAGTCCGAAGATCACGACCGAGATTACCAGGAAAACTGCTATACTGACCGCCACCGGCAGAAAGGCGGAAGGATCCCGTACCTGCATCGAAAAAACTCCTCCCAGGAGCAGCATCAGAACAGCGATCAGTATACAGGCCTTGAAGCCTAAACCCAGATTCTGCAGCTCATAGCTCTTCTCGGTCTCAGCTCTCCAGCTCCAGCTTCCATCGCTCTCACTGGTGACTCTATTGGTGTAGTTTCTGACTGAAAACACAGTGGATACCTCCAATTCCCGGTACAAGACCCGCATGCGAGTACTGCGCCCCGCATGCGGGTTTCCCTTTTTGCGCAATACTCATGACTGTTATCTGAAGTCACGGATTTTTGCTGTTAAAAGACCAGTTTATAGCTGCCGTCTCCTTTTCCCTCGATGGAGGATGAGAACAGAACCTTTGCCGCCTCGATCAGATAGGCGGTGTCCTTTGCGCCGGCCGTCTCGTAAGGCGAATGCATGGCAAGCTGGGGAAGGCCTATATCGACCGTGTTGAGGGCTACCTGACTCTGGGAAATATTGCCCAGTGTCGAGCCGCCGGGCATGTCGGACCGGTTTGTAAAGGTCTGGCAGGGGACGCCCGCCTGCCTGCAGATGGCCCGCATGACCGCCCCGGAGACCGCGTCGGTCGTGTACTTCTGATTTGCGCTGTACTTGATGACGATTCCTTTATTCAGATAGGGACGATTAGTGGGATCGGTCTTATCTGTATGATTGGGATGAACAGCGTGCGCATTGTCAGCGGATACAAGGAAGCTGGAGGCAATGCTCATGAGGTAGTCATCTTCTGTCCTGCCCATCGCCCTGTTGATTCGGCGGAGGGTATCCCGCAGGAAGGTTCCCGCCGCCCCCTGCTTTGTGGCCGAACCAACCTCTTCATTGTCAAATACGCAGTGGACTGCCACAGAGTTCCCGGGCGATGCCTGCAGAAAGCCCTTTAAAGAGGCAAAAGCACACTGAAGATCATCCAGACGGCCGCTGGCGATGAATTCTTTGTTCAGCCCCAGGCTGACAGCGGGCATGCGGTTGTAGAGGAAGAGATCTGTGTCAAGGATATCCTGCGCTGAAACACCTGCCTCAGAGGCGATGAGTTTCAGGAAGGAATCGGATTCTTCGCCCTTCTCACAGAAAAGCGGCAGCATGTCCGCCTGGGCGTTGAACTTGTATCCGTCATTTACCTGGCGGTTCATGTGGATGGCCAGGTTTGGAATGATCAGCAGATCGCGGTCAATATTCACAAGCTTTGTCTCGATGCCGTCAGGGGTTCTGACGATGACTCTCCCTGCCACAGAGAGGGGTCTGTCCAGCCAGGGAGCGCACAGCATGCCCCCGTATTTTTCGACATTGAGTTTCACGTACTGATTTTCGATGGTGATCTCGGCATTGGCTTTGATCTTAAAGACAGGGGAGTCACAATGACTGGCCATCATCTGGAAGCCTGTGTAATCTGCCTTGGGAATGCGGAAAGCAATGACTGCGGAATCATTTCTGGTGACATAGTATCCTCTGCCGGCAGCCAGGCTCCAGGGAGCCCCTTCGTATAGACGGATCATTCCGGCCTGCTCCAGGAGGTCACACGTATTTCTGACTGCAAAAAAAGCGTTGGGGCTGTGGTCAAGAAATGAAAACAGCTCTCTGTTCACGTTATCAAAGTTCATTTTTCAACACCTTCTTTTTTCAACACCTTCTTTTTTCATAAACCTGTCGTCTGAGCGCACCCAGGACACACTGAGAGCTGCTTTATTCCAGGTCCGGACGTCGGAGCCTGCGGTCACAATGTTCCGGTCCACAGCTCTTCCATCTGCCTGATTGCGTCGGCGAACACTTCCAACGCCTCATCGATGGGCTTTGACGTGGACAGGTCCACACCCGCGATCTTCAGCAGGCTGACGGGATCCTGCGTGCAGCCGCTTTTCAGGAAGTCAAGATAGGGCTTCACTGCGCTTTCGCCCTGTTCCAGGATCCTGTGCGCGATCGCCACAGCCGCCGAGAAGCTGGTGGCATACTGGTAGACATAGAAGTTGTAGTAGAAGTGGGGAATCCTGCACCACTCGTAGGCAATCAGCGGATCTGAAACCATATCCGGTCCGAAATACTGTTTGTTCAGCTCCAGATATGTGTCACAAAGAGTCCCTGCCGTGAGGGGAGTCCCCGCTTCTGCCATCGCGTTGGTTTTGCGCTCGAACTCCTCGAACATGGTCTGACGGTAGACAGTCCCCTTGAAGCACTCCAGATAGTGATTGATCAGGTAAGCCTTCTCTTTTGAATCCTCTGCCCGGGACAGAAGGTACTCGAGAAGCAGGATTTCGTTGGTGGTGGAAGCGACTTCCGCCACGAAGATCCTGTACTGGGAATCCAGGTGGGACTGGGCGTGCTCGGAATACCAGGTGTGCATGGAATGTCCCATCTCATGGACAAGTGTGAAAACATCGTCCAGGGTATCCGTGTAGTTGAGCAGCATGTAGGGATGAACGCCGTAGACGCCGGAAGAATAGGCGCCCGACCGCTTGCCTTCATTCTCATAAACATCGATCCAGCGGTTTTCATAGGCCTGCCTGACGACAGAAAGATACTCTTCTCCCAGGGGGGCGAGAGCCTTGAGGGAAATCTCTTTGGCCTCCTCATAGGTGAATTTCCGGTCGTAATCGGCGACCATGGGCACATAGACGTCGTACATATGCAGCTGGTCCACGCCCAGCATCTTTTTGCGGAGCGAGACATAGCGGTGCATGTGGTCCATACCGCGGTGAATGCTGTCGATCAGCCCGTCGCAGACAGCGGGATCCACGTTGTTTGCCCCTACCGCCGCGGCAAAGGAGGAGGGGTATTTTCTTGCCCTGGAATAAAAAATCTGCTGCTTCACCTGACCGTCATACAGGGCCGCCCAGGTATTGGCGAACTCACTGTAGCGGGTATAGAATGTCTCGAACACCTCTTTGCGCAGCGTTCGGTCCGGGGACATCTGCAGCGGAACGAAACGCCCGTTGGAGATTACAGTCTCATGACCTTCGCTGTCAGTGACAGAGGGGAATTTCAGATCCGCGTTGGAGAGCATGCCGAAACTATTGGAGGGTGTCTGAGCCATCTCACCGGCAGAAGCCAGAAGCTGCTCCATCTCCTTGCTCAGGGTGTGCTCCTTCAGACGGCGGATCTCGCGGATCGTGACATCGTACTCCCCGATTTTCGGCTCTTCTTGATAGAAACGTGCCAGCACATCGTCCGGGATGGCAAGGATCTCGGGCTCGACAAATGCCAGGTCCTCACTGATCCTGACCGAAGCACTCTGTACCTTCAGATGCAGCTCCTGGTAATGGGAGTTGCCCGCGTCCTGGTCCTGGCGCATGAAGGCATAACCGCCCGCCCGGTCCAGCTTCAGAGAGCAGTCATCATACAGCTTCAGCGCCTGATAGAGGCAGCCCGCGCTTTCAGAGAGCCGTCCTTCGAACTCCCGGACCTTGTCCGCCAGTTCTTTTGCTTCCTGCAGATCCGCTTCCCAGAGCGCTTCGTCAGGGTAAATATCCTCCAGACGCCATGTCAGCTCTTCCTGCACCTCTTCTCTTTTGAGTAATTTGCCATTCATCTATATTTTTCCTCCTTTGACCCGGGCTTTTTGCGGCCTTCAGTCTTCTTCATTATTGTAATAAAATGAGCTGCCCGACCAGATTTTTTGTAAAAAATAAGCTGCCCGACCAGATTCTTGTAAAAAAATAAACTGCCCGACCAGATTTTTGTAAAAAAATAAACTGCCCGGCGAATGTCGGCTCATAAAGATGATATATCCTCATTTTGACGGATGCAAGAAGGGACCGCATGAAGATATGTTATTGAGAAGATATGTTGTTACAAGTCACACCCGCATCCCGGCCGTTGTTGGCATCCTCCAATGTGCCTGCTATAATTAGCCGCATGGGCGCGCAATATGATTGCCGGACCGGGGCGGCTGTGATGATGTTTCCCTGTGATATCGGCAGGCTTCCTCTGTGGGAGACAGAGTCCTTTATGACTTCGGAACTTGTCAAAGATTTTTTCTACACTCATACGGCCAGGCTGAAGGGAACATCATCTGACCACCTGCTGTCTGAAGTTTTCGCGAACGCGGACAGATATTCTCTGGTACATCTGGCTCCCCGGCTGGCACGAATTCCTCTATATATGATCGGAGGTACGAAGGATTACTATGCGCCCCCGGCCCTAAACTGTGCGCCCTTAAAGGAAGCGATCGAAAAAGAATCCGGCAGCGGAGGCAGTCTCTTTTATCAGGAGTTTCCCGCCGGGCATTATGGCGCTGAGAGCCGCGGGGAAATCAGCCGCTCGATCCTGTCTTTTCTTACCAGGTACTACAGCTGAGCCGAAAATCCGAACAGAAACAAATCAGGCCGTACAGCAAGTGATGCTGTGCGGCCTGATCGTTATAACCCGATTATTAATCCTTCATGATGAGATTTTTCATAAAAGAATCCTGTCACTAAAAGAATCCTGTCACAAAAGAATCCTGTCATGAAAAAATCCTGTCGAAAAAGGGATTCCGTTGTGCGTCAGTCATCCAGCAGATCATCCGCTTCCTCTGCCTCGAAGGTGCGGACTGCGGTGTCAAGTGCTTTGAGGGTTTCGTCTCCTTCGCCCTTGATATACTTGGCAGTATAGGCGACAGTCGCTTTTCCGGTGGAATCATAGATGCGCACCTGCTCGATCGTATAATCCCCGAGTTTGTAGCTGTAGATGCCGGCGGGGAGCTTTTTGCCTCCGATTTCGTAGTTCTCTTTCTCTTCGTAACTGACCAGGTCAGCTCCGTATTTTTCCTGCATGTAAGGAGTGTACTGCTCTTTGATATACTCGTAGGCTTCGACGATCAGGTCTTCTCCCTGATAGACGATCACGTAGGGAATGCTGCCTTTTGTTCCGGTGTAAATGGAGACACCGGTTCCGACCTGATAATCCCACGAATAGTTCTTTTCAGCTTCTACCGAAAATCCCTGTTGAGGGCACTCGATCTCCTGCAGATTGTCGTCGTCTCTGTCGTCCTTGTCATCGTCTTTGTCGTCCTTGTCATCGTCTTTATCGTCTTTATCGTCCCTCCCGTCATCATCATCGTCCTTATCGTCGGTGATACTGGTGACCGATTTGGCTTTGGAATCGATTTTCAGACTCCCGTTGATGCCGCTTAACCGGGCAATCATCTCTGCCTCCTCTTTCAGCTTGTCCTGATAGCCGGAGCTTGTTTTATCCAGATTAGGAAGCGTATTGATGATCTTGTGGTTCCTGTCTTTGTCCCATGTGCAGAGGAAGGTTGTGTCCGGCGCGAAATCATCGCTCTCGAGAGTGTAGTAGGCCGCATCATTTTCACCGGGGCCGTAGACAAAGTAGATTCGATAGCAGAGGGTGGGAGCGTCGGGATCCGGAAGCTCGATCTGTACCAGTTCCGCATTCTCATCGGTATAATACCAGTGCACGATATAGTCTTTTTCAGGATAGGTAGGATTTACCTTGTTTTCCGTGCAGATCACATTCCACAGAGGATAGAAGCCGTTTTTATAAATGGCATCCAGCATAGCCATCGGTCTGTCGTAAAAGTACCTCGGCATCATGCTGTGCTCAAACGAGTAGCGGACCTGCTGCGGTGTCCATGAAGGAGTATCATTTGCGTCATCTGCCACAACAGTATCCGTGCCGGGCTGTCCGGCAGTCATCCCGTCTGAAGCATCATCCTGATAGGTACTGACAGAATCCGCGCCGCCCTGCTTGTCCTTGCTGGCGTAGAATTCCGCGTGCTCGACCACATAGTCAATATCGTCGATCATATCGTCGTATTCTTCCTGTATGGATTTCTCGGGGTAGGCCGGGTAGTCCGTAGGAAGGCGCAGATAGTAATTCATCGCGGTATCTTCACTGAAACCCAGATATTCAAATTTAGGAAGCTGCGTAAAGCTCTGGTTTACGCTGGCGCCGAGTTGGAAGAGAAAACCGCCGTTTTTGATATTTTCTTCCAGATATTTCTGGTGACTGGATGTCTGGTAGAATGAGACGCCGCCGTCCTGCTGCTCTGCCATGACTTTTCCCCGCCATTCCGCGGGCAGCTGCAGAGACATCTCCTGAAAATAGTAAATGAGATCACCGTTCTCGAGAATGTCGTCCGTATAGTCAAAATATGACCCGGATGTGGCACTGACTGGTATAACCAGTAAGATCAGCGCAATGAAAAGAGCCGTAAGCCGTTTCATAGAATGTCACCTCCTCTTCGATAAATGGATAATGGACGGTGCGGATCCGGCAGAAGACAATAGGTCCGCCTGACCGCTCTTCCGGGGTAGGCCGGAGCACATCCGTGCGCCGGGATGAAAAAATGTACCGACAGTTTTTTCGTTTTTAATAAATTCATTATACTATATTGTGGAAAAAACAGCAGAGTTTGATGAAAATTTCAGACACTATTATGCCTGCACTGTTATCGGACCGGTGCGTAAAACCCCGGCCGACAGAGGATCGTTGTCCGCGGGTACATCACGCCTGCTGCGGTCAAACCTGCAGCGTGTGACCGGCAAGCCTTTTTTCAGACCGGGCACGGAACACGAAGGACTTGAACACGGAATATGAGGAAGGCCGGAAACAGTCGTAAACAGCACTGAACAGCGGATCCCGCAGGTGGAATAAAGG
>ODAI013649891.1_pt1 | contig 10494 bp, 5 predicted proteins | sample 1539321 | NCBI WGS metagenome assembly ODAI01 (sample SAMN02144231, study PRJEB22623) | gut metagenome | biome: sheep rumen | host: Ovis aries | place: New Zealand | reverse complement strand
CGCGACCACTTCATGCCGTTCATCACGTAGAGGATGCAGGCCTTGCGAAATGCGATGACGGCAGCACGGCGTGCCATGATGCGATAGCCATCGTCGTCGAAGAGGGCTGCCCGTTCGGCTCCCAGAACGCAGAGCTCGTCGGCCATGCGCTTGGCTTGTGGACAGACGATGAGCCCCTTGGCCTCGTCGAGCATCTGCAGGTAGGGCAGCAGCCGCTGCTCGTACTTCTCGTCGTAGCGCTTGTAGACGGGTATGTGGCCGTTGTCGTCTATGGAGGGGATGGTGCAGAAGTTCAGTCTCGAGACGGTGCCGTCGTTCACGTTCTTGCGGAAGAAGCGGATGGCCGCAGCGGGCGTAGTGCTTGCATTCCAGCACCAGCGCATGGGTGCCCTGGCCGTCACCGACTGGGCTCCTACTCGCTCCTGCCCGTACATATCGGTATCGAAGTTGCGGCAGATGATGCGGCTCACCATCTCCTTCGAACTGCCTCCCGCCATCTTCGAGAGCATCTCCACCTCGTCCATGCGCGTATAGAGGCACTTGTGACCTGCTCGCTCGGCATCGGCCAGACGCTGGGTGAAGGCCGCATTGGTCATGTCGGAGTCTACCACCTGGATGCAGATGTCCTTGGGTCGCTCAGCGCCTTTCTTGTTGGCTGCACGCGCGTTTTGCTCGTCCTTCCACAGCTGCTCCTGTTCACGGCAGAGGGTGTCGCGCGCCACGATGTCCTTCAGGCAGATGTCGATAGGCTTCTTGATGCACGACTTTCCCGTTGCCATCGGTGCCACCAGCACGCACATCAGCGTGGCTTCCATCTCAGAGTTGTCGGCATACTCCAGCTTGACGCCTCCCATACGCGTGGCCCATGCGGGAAAGATGGCGCTGGCCATCGCTGCGCGGCAGTGGTCGGGCACTCGCGAGATGGCGGCCCTCAGGGGTGCCGGCAGTCGGGCAGGCATCTGCGGCTCGCGCATCAGGGCCTCGCGAGATGTGCCCTGCTCCATGTTCTGACGACGGCGGCAGAGGTCAAGCGTGAGCTTCATCTTCTGGCTCATGGCTGCCGTCTGCTTGCGCTTGCAGGCATTGCGGATGGTGTCGCTGACGCGCTCGTGCTGCTCACCATAGTCGGGCATGATGCTGCGGATCCATTGCGGGTCGTCATTGCAGACATGGCGCAGATGACAGGCCATAATAAAGATGAAGTCGTTGCGGTTGCCGTGCTCTGGCGCACCTCCCAGCTGGTCGGCCAGTTCCTCCACAATCTTGTCGTAGGGGATGCCGCAATAGTCTTCAGGATAAATAGCCCCGTTGTCATCGGTGTCATCGTCATCGGTGTCATCGCTGACAGTGTCATCGCTGACAGCGCTGCAGGCGGCATCGGCACTGTCGGTCTTCGGCAGACAGCGGCCGTCAATGTCGAGCCCGCGCTCCTGATAGGCTTTACGGCGCAGGGCAATCTCATCGTCAGGGAGCGGCCTCTGCCAGTCATCGCTGGTATAGAGCTGCGAGGCTTCGTCAACGATATAGATCATGCGCTCCGGCGAGCAGCAGTCACTGTCAAAGTCGACACCCAAAGTCTCGGTATAGGCCTGCTGTGCCTCCTCGATGGTCATGCCCACAGGGATGCGGATGTCCAGATGCAGCTTTTTCGAGGCCGAATACTCGGCGTGCAGCAGATGGTCCTTCCACAGCCCCTCCTCATTATTTATAAGGTACGCGCGTTGCAAGGCCTGCTCCACCTGGCTGGCATCATCGATGTCCACGCAGGTCTGAAACGTAAACTCCTCGGACAGGATGGCATCTTGCGAACGATGGTTGTCGCGGAAACGGAAGTAGTGAGGACAGCGGAAGGGCAACTGTGCCTTCAGCTGGCGACGAACGTCCTTATCGTCCGTTTGGCGAATCTGAGTGATAATACTTGCCACCTCGTCGCTGCGGGTGACGTTAACGAACTCTTCGAGCTTACACTCGTAAACTTGCCCCTTGGGGGCGCGAGCCTTGCGGCTCATGGCAATCATTCTTGCTTTTTCCATAACTTTACTATTACTTGTGAATAATTTGATTTTGCAACAGCAAAGTTAGCTATAAATAATAGTAGAAACAAGACCTTCCGCCCCATAACTGCAGGTCGGAAGCAGGTTGGCAGCACATTGGAAAAGTTCGGAAAACGAATGGAAAACGGCGGAAGACTCTCGGCAGTCTTTTGGCAATTTAGTGATATGCAAAAACAACTTGGTACTAATTGATTCGCCTGTTCAGACCACCCCTAACCCCTCCTAACTTAGGAGGGGAAATCATTAGTCATGCAGGGGGAATTGCACGCAGGGTATCCAATTCCCCTCCTAAGCTAGGAGGGGAAATCATTAGTCATGCAGGGGGAATTGCACGCAGGGTATCCAATTCCCCTCCTAAGTTAGGAGGGGTTAGGGGTGGTCTGAACAAGTGGCTATTGTACCAACTTATTTTTTTAATGGTTACTTAATACTCCTCCCGTATCTTGCGACTCAGCAAGGGAGCAAACCGAAGGGCTATCTGATTGCAGACTATGCGCTCTTGGTTTAACCTTGGATTCAGATACGACTGAGGCCACATGGGCCACGGCTCCTCCTGCCCCATCAGGTAGGCATAATCGCCATTCTTGCGCACCGTGTCGCGCCCACGTCCTGGAATCATCGAGCATATCAGCTGGTCAAAGCGGTTGACGGTGACTCGGAACAGGATGCCCTCGTCGGTCATCACCCTCAGCACGTGAGCCCACGTCCAGTTGTCCTGCTTGGTGGCTATCACCGTGTCTATCTGCCGCACAATCTCTATCAGTCGCTCAGCCACCTCGGGCTGGCGATAGCGGGGCGTAAACTCGCGGGGCATCTGCCGCACGTCAATCTCCTGACCGTCGCGCAGACCACGGAGCAGCTGCTGGGCCTCCGCCTCGCAACCCGACTCCTCGCCCCAGCGCCTGATCAACTCGATATACGGTTTGCGCTGGGCAGCCGTAGCCTTCGTCTGTGCGATGCCCAACACATACTCCACGGGAATGGGCTCCAGTCCTGTAAGCGTTGTCTTCATAGTCAGAGGTGGGCTTGGTTCAGACGGGCTATCACATCGTCCAGATAGCCGTCGTCAGAGTGGAAACGGATGCTGATGACCTCGTCGTAGAATGCACCCAGATACACCATCAGCTGGTAGTGCAGCTCGCTGTACACCTCGTCGGGCGTGCCCTCGGCCTCAAAATAGAAGCCCTGGCTGCTCATCGTGTTCACACGGAACGTGCCCTCGCTGTCGTTGCCTACGGGCCCCGACAGCTTCCATACGTTCAGCGACAGCCGGTAGTCCATCTTCGGCACCTCCTCGCCCTCGGCAGTCTTCTCCATAGGCATCTTGATGGTGCAGCCGAGCAGCTTCATACGCTCCAGGATATACTCCGCTCCGGCGGGCTCCAGCTGCTGGAAATCGTACTGAATAATCTTCGACACCCACAGCAGATTAGTCCCTCCCGGCGGGCAGAGCACTCGGCAGTCGTGCAGCTCGGCCCAGTCGCAGAGCGTGCCGGCAGGAAATTCCTCGCCTTCGTCAATCACGGGATACGAAGCAGCGTCGGTGATGCCGCCCGTCATCTCCGCATCGTCGTTCCATACCATCAGTGTGGCCACGTGTCGCCCCACCCGTCCCCCAGCGTATATCACGTTGTAGGGAGCATCCAGTTTCAGCAGTTTCGAATTCATCAGCGGCAAAGGTACGAAAAAATGAGCAAAAAAACAAAGGAAAGCTCGCTTTTCTTTGCATTTCGCTGAAAAGCAAATAATTCCAAAGATATTTTCTCGTTTCGCAGAAAATTCGTACTTTTGCAGCTATGAAAGAAAACGCAAAATACAGCAACGACATAGCCTTTGAACTAGCACGGCTTCATGTTCTGCGTGGCATAGATTTCACTAATCAGCTTAAACTCATTACACGGCGAAAAGAATTTCTGCCGATGAAAGATGAGGATGATATTTTTAGTGCCATTAGCGAGTCTGATGCCGATTTTCCTTCACTATTGAATGCTGCGCAGAAGGCTGTCAGTCATGGCTATCGAGTGTTCATTCTCCCCAATCCCAAGGGCATACGAACAGCCGACTTCATCTTCGAGCGCAAAGGAGTATATCGTATGTATGACTTAAAGACAATTCAGGGCAGGAGTTCAATCATAAATCGTCTGATAGAGTCAATAGGGCAGTCAAATCACATCTTGCTCAACATGTCTACCGATTACAATGCCCGACTATTGGCACTCCAAATCCAAAAGTATTTTGAGTGGAACCCGGATGCGGGTCAAATAATGATTTTCAAGGGTAACAAAATGCTGGTCATAACTCGCCGCACTCTTGCTGACAGGAATTTCATTGCGACATTCACGAAACTGTATAACAAATAAAGAGTTGCCTAAGCAACCCTTTAATAACGGAGTAGTGTCGGTCCTGTCTTGCTCCACACGGCAAATACCGGATTAGTCATTTCTGACGCTGCAAAGATACGAACTTATTCCGATATTCGCAAATAATTCCAAAGATATTTTCTTGTTTCACATAAAATTAGTACTTTTGCAAGCAAGTATCGCCGATGGCCGTAAACGGCAGAAGCCTCAACAGCGAGGCAGTGGGAAGTCCCTGAGCGCAGGGTGGCGGTATGATTTTAGTGGGTAAAATGAATACAGCATTAATGTTGTTGGTACATTTGGAAATGTCGCAGTTTACAAATTGTATGTTCAAATAACAATCGTTAATGTCTGCGCTTATAGCGTGGACATGATTATCTGAACATACGGGCATGCGACAGCCTCCAAATGAGATAAGCGGTCTGCGCTATTTCTATGTTTGGATGGCTGTTGGTTTTATTGCCCGTAATAAAGCCAAGGACTTGTGCTGCCTAATACATACTTATGATATGGTAAAAGACATCGTGGAGCAGAACAAGGCTATCACCTCCGTGACCCGTGAGATAGCGGGATTGAAAGAATATTTTCCTCAGTGTTTCGACAGTGAGGGATGCTTTGATATTGACAAATTTCGGGAAGCCATAGAGACTCAGGTCGATGTGGTGCGCGAAGGCCGCAGTTATGACTTCCTGGGTAAGAGCTATGCACGCATGCTTTCATCTCTTGACACTACTACCGTACTCCGACCTGACTTAGAGCATAACTCAAAGCCAGAGAACGCTAATAGTGAGAACATTTATATCAGTGGTGACAATTTGGATGCATTGCAGCATCTGGTGAAGAGCTATTCCGGCCAGGTGAAATGTATATACATCGACCCACCATACAATACCGGTACAGATGGTTTTGTCTATAAAGACAGGTTTAATTTCTCTGCTGACGAATTGGAACAGAAACTCAGCATCAACCATGAAGAGGCTGAAAAAATCATTGCTATGACTAGTGGTCGTAGAGCCAGTCATGCTGCTTGGCTAACATTTATGATGCCACGGCTCTTGCTTGCAAAAGATCTGCTGAAGAAAGATGGAGTTATTTTTATATCCATTGACGATAACGAACAAGCATATCTGAAACAATTGTGCGATTTCATTTTTGGAGAAGATAACATGATTGGTCAAATAGTGGTACAATCAAATCCTCGTGGACGTCAATCAGATACTTTTATCGCCACTGTGCATGATTATCTCTTATGCTATGCAAGAAATACTTCCAAAACCATGCTTAAAGGACAATCTTTGACGGAAAAACAAGAAGAAGAGTTTTGTTGTGATGATGGCGATGGCAGGAAATACAGGCTGTTAGGACTACGTCAACGTGGAGTCGCATCGTTAAGAGAAGACAGACCTGATATGTTCTTTCCAATTTTTGTTAACCCACAAACGAAAGAGATTTCACTAGAAGCCAAAGATGGTTGGTCATGTGTAATTCCTAAAAAATCCGATGGAAGAGATGGTCGGTGGATGTGGGGATTCGATAAGTGCAAAAAAGAAATTCAACGACTTGTGCCGCGTTTTGTTTCAAGGAGAGGTGAGTTTGATATAGATGTTAAAGACTATTTGGAAAAAGAAGATGGAGAAAGAAGTCGGAAGTATAAGAGTATCTGGGTGGATAAAGTTATCAATAATCAAAATGGAACACAAGAAGTCAGTGATTTACTAGGTGGAACTTACTGCGACTATCCAAAACCTAGCGAATATATAAAAATGATTTTAGAATTTGCGAATGTTGACAATTGCCTCATCTTAGATTTCTTTGGCGGGAGTGCGACAACTGCAGAATCCGTCATGAAATTGAATATAGATGGCTATGATTGTAATTATATTATAGTCCAACTTCCATTCGATTTAAATGAAAGGCTTCTTCATTGTGATAGTTCCAAAAGAAAACAAATAGAAAACACCATAAAATGGTTAAACTCTCTTGGGTATCCAACAACATATGATTACGTTGGCTTTGAACGCATCAAACGAGCGGCAAAGAAAATCAAAGAAACAAACCCATTGTTTGCTGGCGACCTCGGCTTCAAGCACTATACGATAGAAGAAGTTCCTCAGAACACATTGGACAAACTCGAGACTTACAACCCTGACACTATCCTCAGTACAGACGATACGCTGAACCTGTTCGGACGTGAGACCGTAATTACTACTTGGCTGCTAAGAGACGGCTATGGTCTTGGGGCGAAGACTAAGGACATTATGCTCGGCGACTACAAAGCCACTTTCTGCGGTCACCATCTTTACTTGACGGATTCAGGTTTTTCGGTTGATAATATGCGGGAGTTAGAGACTTTGTATATGGAAGACCCCTCGTTCAATCCCGATTACATCGTACTGTTTGGCTACAGTTTCAGTCACAACGAGAAAGAACTGTTGGAGAATAACGGTTCCAGCCTCTACTCGTTGAGAGACAAACGTCCAACTATCGACATTCGCTATTGACTATGGAACTGATACTACAAAACAATCTTGAACATCAGCAGCAGCCTGTCGATGCAATAAGCGAGGTGTTGGAGGGCGCAACATGGCAAAAATCCAATGATGTACATGCCAATCCAACCCTCATGACGGATGACACCGCAGGACTAAAGCAGAGCATCATAGATGTGAAGAAACGGCTTCTACCCGATTACCCTTTGGATTTTGCGGAGCCGGATGAAGGGGGACCGCTGAACCTTGATATCAAGATGGAAACGGGTACTGGTAAGACGTATGTTTATACGAAGACCATCTATGAGTTGCATCAACGCTTTGGTCTTAACAAGTTTGTGGTGTTCGTGCCATCGCTCGCCATCAAGGCGGGTACGGAGCAGTTTATGGGCGACCTGTATGTGCAGCGTCACTTCAAGGACGCTTGCGGCTATCAGGCAGATTTGGAACTTGGGGTATTGGAGGCATTGAAACCTAAGAAGGGAAAGAGATATTTCCCCAGCGTGGTAGAAGACTATGTGACAGGTTCAAACCAACAAAAGAAGAAGATATATGTGCTCCTGATGAATATGGCACTTCTAACGGCTCCCATGATGAAACGCGACGACTACGACTTTGGTGTGCTTGGCTTCTATCGCCCTTTGAACGCGATCAAAGCAACCAAGCCTGTGGTGATTATAGATGAACCACACCGCTTTACCCGCAAACAAGCTGCGTACAGCAGCATTCTGGAGGAACTGAAGCCACAACTCATCATACGCTATGGAGCCACATTCCCAGAATATACAATAGGTCGTGGCAAACTGAAGGAGACCAAGAAAGACTATCTTAATCTGCTCTACGACCTGAATGCTTATCAGTCATTCCGCCAGAATTTAATAAAGGGGGTTGCAAAGGAACACTTTGATTTGGATGAAGGGCAACAAGAACGTATCAAAGTGGTGGAAATAAATGACAAGGAAAAGACTGTCACCCTCCGATATGGAACTAAGACAGAGACGTTGCAGGCTGGCGATCCCATCACGTTGGCACCTCAGGAAATGCAGGGGATAAGTATTGAGAGTGTGGAGAAAGGAAAGATAACGCTCAGTAATACGCGAGAATATCATGTCAGCGAACAGTTCTGTCCGTCCATCTACGGTGACTCGTATCAGGAGAATATGATCCGACGTGCCTTGCACTGGCATTTCGAAACTGAGCGCACGAACTTTGAGCAAGAACGCAAGATAAAGACTTTGGCATTGTTCTTCATAGACAGTATCAGGTCGTACAGAGGTCCCAACGGAACGAATGGCTGGTTGGCAGACAGGTTTGAGCAAATACTGAAAGAGATGGTCGAGGCTGAACTGCGGAGTAAATGTTCTGCTGCATATCGTTCCTATTTGGAGGCAACCTTAAAGGATTTGTATCATTGTCATGCCGGCTATTTTGCAGAAGACCAGCAGAGCAGTGATGATGAGGTGGCATCTCAAGTAAAGCTTATCTTGCACGACAAGAAACAGCTGCTGGGATTCCGTCATGAAGATGGCTCATGGAATACCTGCCGTTTTATCTTCTCCAAATGGACGCTGCGAGAGGGTTGGGACAACCCCAATGTCTTCACTATTTGCAAACTGCGCTCCAGTGGTTCTGAGAATAGTAAATTACAGGAAGTTGGTCGCGGACTCCGTTTGCCTGTTGACGAATACGGCAATCGCAGTTCAGAAGAATTCACCTTGAATTACATAGTGGACTATGATGACAAGGACTTTGCAGAAAAGCTCGTGGATGAAATAAACGGGGGCAGGAAAAACAAGCTGGCCATTACGGACAAGATACCTACAGAGCTAATCATTGCAGTTGCAAAAAAGCGTGGCATTACGGAGAAGAAACTTGTCATGGACCTTATGGCAAATGACATGGTGGATTTCAATGGTCTGGTGAACAAATCCAACTTGCACAAACTTTATGAACTTTACCCAGAGTTTGCAGACACAGGATTAGGTAACAAGATTATTAACAGGAACAAGAAGGACAAGAAGAATATCAAGATAAGAAAAGAACAGTTTGAAGAACTTCGTGACCTGTGGATGAAGATAAATCGTCGTTATGTCCTCTATTTGGAACCTGTCATTGAACACAATCTGGAGCAAGCATTACCGTCGTTGCTGAAAGACGACGTATTTATGACAGAAGTGATAGCAAGTAAGAGAGAAAGAGTGGTTGCTGGCGAGGCTGGGCAAATGACTGTCATATCTGGCACAGGAGGACAATATGAGGTTCATGGCAATCGGCTTCCATACGGGGAATTCCTGCAACGGATTAATCGGGCAACCAGTGTTCCTATCCGCATGTTACACAAAGCTATGTGTCAGGTATTTCCTCACGCAGGAGCATTAAACCAGGAATTGATAAACGACCAGTCTGCAATCCGCCTTATCAATAAAATCAAGGATTGGAAGATGGAAAATACCATGAAACAGTTCAGCTACAAGCAGGTAACTGATAATGTAGAGGTAAAACGCACCAGACTTACTGACGAAGACGGTGAGCCATATCATGATATAGCCCAAGCTTATATTGGTGACCACATAGACAACTCAGAAGTGGCTCCTCGCTACCTGTACGATACCTACACATACGACAGTGACCTGGAACTGGAGAATCTGGTACATTCTGACATACACGATGTCGTTGTTTTCGGAAAGATACCAAGAAGGAGTATTTCTATTCCCACAATCACAAAGGAAAGCTACAGCCCAGACTTCATGTATATAGTGAACAAGAAGGATGGCAGCAAAGAGTTGAAACTCATTCTTGAAACAAAGGGAGTTGACATGAAAGGGCAACTGAAAGAGGTAGAAATAAAGAAAATCAGTTGTGCTAAAAAGTTCTTTGAGCAATTATGTAAAGATTGTGATGGTCTGACAGTAAACTTCGAAGACCAGCTTAACAATAAGAAGCTGCTTAGCATTATCAGCGAATTGACAAAGAAACGCTAATACCTGTTAACGATGACGATGACAGCGATGACAGCGATGACAGCGGCATTTATTTGTCATCGTTTTGGTTCATATTTATATATATAATATATTATATATATAAATATGGCTCTGTAAATAGCTATGCACTTGGGAAAATAAATAGCCCCACTGTCATCGGTGTCATCGTCATCGGTGTCATCGCTGTGTCGGCTGACTTGCCCTAATTGCACGAAACGTAAGACACCATGCCGCGAAACGTAAGACACCACGCGACGATATTACGATTCATTTTTCTTTACATTCCAAAATCTGCCACGCAACCTCTTCCCTACTGGGAAATTACTGCCTGGGCAGGGAAAATTTACTGGCAGGCGAGGGCGCAAAATTTTGATGCCAATGCGGCATTGACGAGTTTTTTGCAGGTTTTGAATTATTTTAACAACAACCTACCATCCACAAAACAACCCCGATGACAACGATGACGATGACACCGATGACAACGGGGCTGTTTATTGTAAACCCGATGACAGCGATGACGATGACACCGATGACAACGGGGGTATTTATTTTCTCCGTGTGGTGATAAGTTCCTAAACTTGTTCAGACCACCCCTAACCCCTCCTAACTT
>ODAI011828927.1_pt1 | contig 10494 bp, 7 predicted proteins | sample 1539321 | NCBI WGS metagenome assembly ODAI01 (sample SAMN02144231, study PRJEB22623) | gut metagenome | biome: sheep rumen | host: Ovis aries | place: New Zealand | reverse complement strand
GACGGGACTTTCGAGTGATCCGAACGGGTTTACCTATCACAAGGGCGTATGGCACCTTTTCTACCAGTGGTGCCCCTGGGGCGCCGTGCACGGCCTTAAGTACTGGTATCATGTGACCAGCGAGGATCTTGTGCACTGGAAGAACGCCGGCATCGGCCTGAAACCGGACAGAGACTATGACAATAAGGGAACTCACTCCGGATCTGCCATCTCTGCGGGAGACGACCTGTATTTCTTCTACACCGGAAACCACAGGGATGAGAACTGGGTGCGCACGCCCTGGACCTGCGCGGCTTACCTGGGCGAGGACGGCAGCCCGGTGAAGCTCGACGAGCCCCTGTTCGGTCCCCGCGATGACTACAGCGAGCACCAGAGAGACCCCAAGGTCATCTACAATGAAGAAAAACAGATGTACTACATCCTGATCGGCGCCCAGACCCTGGACAAGAAGGGCACGATCCTGATCTATAAGTCCGAAGAGCTCCTGAGCGGCTGGCGCTTCGCCGGACAGCTGCATGTTCCCGGTTTCGAGAGCTTCGGCGGCATGTGGGAGTGCCCCTATATCGTCAATATCAGCGGCAAGGATCTGCTGATCTTCTCGCCCCAGTATACCAAGCTGCCCGGAAGAAGCGAGAGCACCAACCACAACGTCTATCTGATCGGCAAGATGGACTACGACACGCTCACCTTTACGCCCGAAGGCGGGTATCAGTATCTGGACTTCGGATTTGACTTCTATGCGGCGCAGGGAGCCTCCAATGTCGGCGATCCCGACAAGGCGATCCTGATCGGCTGGATCGGACTCCCGGACAACCACTACTGCACCGAGCCCGAGGACTGGGAGGGAAGCATGGGGCTGCCCAGAGAGCTTCGCATCAGAGACGGCAGGCTGATCCAGACTCCGGTCAGCGGCGTCTATAAGCTTCGCGACGGAGAGGCTCCGGCGGACGGAACGCTGCCCGCAGCCTGCGAGATCGAGGTCTCCTTCGGAGGCGGAGACGCGGACTTTTGTCTCTTCACCAAAGCGGACGGAAGCGGCGGCCTGACCATGCACTATGACGCGGAAAAGGGCATCTGCACATTCGACAAGAGCGGGATGACCAACCGCTGCAACGAGCATATCGGCGAAGTGCTGGAGATGCCGCTCGAAAACGGCCTCAGGAAGCTGGATGTGTTCGTGGACAGAAGCACTGTGGAATATTTTGCCAACGACGGCGAGGCGACATTCTCGGCGCACAGTTACCCGACGGCAGAGGAATTCCACTATGCAGTGAAGGGCGACGTGAAGGTCGTGATCTGGAATCTCAAGGCGTCCGTCAAGGATGACTTTGTTGTCTGAGCCTGCTATAAGGGAAGGAGCCCAGGACCATGAAGAAAGTATTTGCAAGTGACTTTGACGGAACGCTGTATTTTTACAAGGCCGAGGACGACAGAAAGCTCCCTGCGGAGAACGTCGCGAAGATCCGCGAGTACCAGAAGGCGGGGCACCTGTTCGGACTGTGCACGGGAAGACAGGTCGGCGGCCTGACGCCTTTTATCACCGGATTTGTGGAGCCGGACTTCTACATCACCAGCAGCGGCGCCAATATCGTAGACAAGGACCTGAGGGAGATCAGAAAGCGCGGCGTCGATCCCAAAGTGGCGCAGGAGATCCTGGACAGGTACGGGATCGGGAATTACAGGTTCACGCTGGACGTAGAGGGAGACATCTGCGTATTCGCTCCCATGGATTATCCGGGAAAATATTACGTGGTGAAGAGCGTCGCGGACTGCCCGCCCGGTCTGATCCACCAGGTCAGCATCCATACGGAGAGCCTGGACGAAGCAGAGAGGATGAGTAAAGAGATCAATGAGATCTGGGGAGACAGCGTCAATGCCTTCCAGAACGTCATTGAGATCGACATCGCTCCCAAAGGCTGCTCCAAGGGCAAGGGCGTGGAGTTCCTCAGAGAGTATATGAGAGAGACCTACGGCGATATCAAACTGTACGGGATCGGGGATTCCATCAACGACCTGCCTCTTCTCGAGGCCTCCGACGTATCCTATACCTTCCCCTACGCGCCACAGGTGGTACAGGATCAGGCGACGAAAGTGGTCGAAACCATCGTCGACGCGCTCGAAGACAGCATGAAAGACGAGGACTGAATCGAAAGAAGAACACTAACAGAATCTGTTAACGGCAGGAGCACGGAGGACCGTGCTCCTGCATATTGTGTATAAGCAAGCGAAAGGACCGGAATGAGTCAGGTATTAAGAGACGCAAGACGCTACGAGGAAGAAAAAGAGAGGCTGATCAGCAGGGAAGACCGCCCGGCCTTCCATCTGTCGGCCAGAGTGGGCTGGATGAACGATCCGAACGGATTTTCCTATTATGACGGCCAGTATCACATGTTTTATCAGTATCATCCCTATGATTCCCACTGGGGACCCATGCACTGGGGACATGCGGTCAGCGAGGACCTGATCCACTGGAGCTACCTCCCCGCGGCGCTGGCTCCTGACAGACCCTACGACCGGGACGGCTGCTACAGCGGCAATGCGCTGACGCTGCCTGACGGAAGGCAGATGCTCATGTACACGGGACGCACTCTGATCATCGACGAGAACGGAGATGAGCAGGAGGTGCAGACGCAGAATCTGGCCTTTGGAGACGGTGACAACTATGTCAAATACGCGAAGAATCCGGTCATCACCGGCAAAGACCTGCCCGAGGGCGGCAATCCGTATGCCTTCAGGGATCCCAAGCCCTGGGTCGAGGAGGACGGAACCTTCCGCGCGCTGGTCGCCAATCAGGACAGGGAGCACGGCGGCCAGATGCTTCTCTTCCGCAGCGAGGACGGTGTCCACTGGTCCTTTGTCAGAACCCTTATTCAGGACGACCATGACTTTGGCGTGATGTGGGAATGCCCCGATTTCTTCCCCCTTGACGGCAAATATGTGCTTCTGTCCAGCGCGCAGGATATGCTGCCCAGCGGACTGGAATACCACAACGGAAACGGCAACTTTTACTTTATCGGCAGCTATGACAGGGAGAGCTGTGAATACACCCGGGAGAGCAACCACGCGACCGACTACGGCATCGACTTCTACGCGCCGCAGACGGTCCTGACGCCCGACGGAAGGCGCGTCATGATCGGCTGGATGCAGAACTGGGATACCTGCAACCTGCACACCAAGTCGACGCCCTGGTTCGGCCAGATGAGCATTCCCCGGGAACTGTCCATCCGGGACGGCCGGCTGTATCAGAAGCCCATACGCGAGCTGGAGAGCCTGCGGACAGACCCGGTGCAGTACAAGGATGTGATCGTGGAGGACACAGAGATCACGCTGGAGGGCGTGAGCGGAAGGCTTGTGGATCTGGAGCTGGAACTGGAGCCCGTGGAGGGGAAAGAACTCTACAGGAAATTCGCGCTCCGCTTTGCGCAGAACGAGCGGTTCCACACAGGCGTCAGCTTCCGCCCCTATGAGTCGACGATCAAGATCGACCGCAAGTTCTCGGGATCCAGAAGAGCGATCATTCATCAGAGACGCGCGGAGGTCAGCCATGAAAACGGCAGGATCAAGCTTCGCCTGATCCTCGACCGCTTCAGCGCAGAGATCTTTGTCAATGACGGAGAGAAGGTTCTGACAGCCACGATCTACACAGAACAGTGCGCGGACGGCATTTCCTTCACGGCAAACGGCGCCGCTAAGATCAATGTGACTAAATATTCGTTACGGGATATGTAACGATGTTTCCACTCAGATGATCTTGAATTTTTATCCAAAAATGAGATTTACGGACGCTTGATTTGAATCCGATTTGGAATATACTAGTATTATATAGATGATACTATGCTCACAGGGGGTTTAAGATGGCAACATTAAAAGAAATGAAGAAAAGACTGAAGGAAGCGGCCGAGAAGGACAAGATCAATATCACCAAGGACGGGGACAGCCGGATCCTGATAGATCTCAATAATGACAAACTGCCGGAAGCAGCGCTGATCGATACGACCGGAAGCAACAAGCCGGACCTTCTTGCAATTGACGCTACAGGCGATCATAAGTTCAATCTGTTTCTGGACGATACGGATGACAACGCTTATCCCGATGTGGTCTATGTGGACAGGAAGGGCGACGGCAATCTGCAGCTCGTCAATACAGGCGAGATAACCAAGGACAAGATCCAGGAGAAGCTGTACGATATCTTTTCTACTTTGACAGCGGAAGAGTTCGATCCGGACAAAGCGAACAAGGCGCTTCACGAGCTGGCCGACCTCGTTAAGCTGATCCAGATCAAAGTGAGCGCGATGAAAAAGTGATATAAGGGCCGGAAGGGCTGTGAACAGGGCTGCCGCGTTTGCGGCGGCTCTTTTTTTACGCATAAGGATCCCTTATAGTTCTGATATACTTTACTTTTTATTAGACTTTCGTTCAATGATGTGGTAAAGTTGTACCTAAATGATATTTAACACGCTGAAGCAGGACTGTGTGAAGCCGCCGGTAAGGATTCCTGATGCCGGGACAGGCCATTTACCCGCAAAGCGGAGGAAGGGGAAAAAATGTTTGCACAACTGGTAAGTACTGTCGACAGCTTTCTGTGGGGATGGCCGCTGATCATCCTGCTGTTCGGAACGCATATCTTTATGACGATCCGCACGGGATTTATCCAGAAAGATATTTTTAAGGCGATCAAGATGTCCGTGACCGCCGACGAGGACTCCGAGGGCGACGTCTCCCAGTTCGGCGCGCTCACGACGGCGCTGTCCTCGACGATCGGAACCGGCAATATCATCGGTGTCGGAACCGCGATCGCCATGGGGGGACCCGGATCCGTCTTCTGGATGTGGATGACCGGTATTTTCGGTATTGCGACCAAATACGCGGAGACGCTGATCGGCGTCAAATACAGAGTGAAGAGCGAAAACGGAACCATGATCGGCGGCGCTATGTATGCGCTGGACCGCGGCCTCAACGCTAAATGGGCCGGTATTCTGTTCTCCAGTCTCGCCGCTCTCTGCGCGTTCGGTATCGGCTGCACGGTACAGGCGAACGCGGTTGTGGCGAACATTACGACCAACTTCAGCGTCAGCCCTGTGATCGTGGCTGTCGTGCTCAGCGTCATTGTCGCACTTGTGATCATCGGCGGCATTCAGTCCATCACAAAGGTCTCCGAGAAGCTCGTTCCTTTTATGGCGGCCTTCTACGTGCTCGGATGCCTGTTCATCCTGATCATAAACCATGACGTTCTGGGACAGGCGATCGGAGTCATCGTATCCTCCGCCTTCACGACCAAGGCTGTCGGCGGCGGCTTTGTCGGAAGCACCATCGCTTCCGCCTGCCGTTACGGATTTGCCCGCGGACTTTTCTCCAACGAATCCGGTATGGGTTCCGCGCCTCTGGTCGCTTCCGCGGCGCAGACGCGCAACCCCAAGAAGCAGGCGCTGGTCTCCATGACCGGAACTTTCTGGGATACCGTCGTCATCTGCCTGATGACCGGCCTTGTCCTCGTATCCAGTATCATCAAGCACCCTTCCATTGACGGTCTTTCCGGAAACGGAAGTGAGCTCACAAGTCTGGCTTTCGGCATGATCCCTTACATCGGCGTGCCGATCCTGGTCGTAGGCCTGATCACGTTCGCCTTCTCGACCATTCTGGGCTGGTACTATTACGGCGAGAGATGCGCCGTCTATCTGTTCGGCGAGAAGGTCATTATGGTCTATAAGATCCTCTGGGTCATCGGCATTTTCGTGGGATCCCTCGTGGAGCTCAACCTGATCTGGGATCTGGCGGACCTTCTGAACGGTCTGATGGCTATCCCCAATATCTTCGCCGTGCTGCTGCTGAGCAATGTCATTGCGGCGGAGACAAAGAAGTACAGCGGATCCCACATCAACGACAGGGATGAAACCGAGATTCCGGTACTCAAAAATGCCAATAAAGGCGTTCTGTGATGCTATAATAAATATTGAGATCATCGGCCGGGGAAGGGCAGATCCTGCCCGACGGCCGGACTGACAGTAAAGCGCTGCGGAGAGATCTGCAGCGCTTATCATATACGGGAGGATCATACGAATGAGAGCGGAAGAACTACTTGCAGTCATGCAGAAAAGAAGGAGCGTGCGCAGCTATTCCGGGGAACCGGTTCCCATGGAGAAGCTGAACCTGATCCTGGAAGCCGGAATGCTGGCGCCTTCGGGCAGAGCCATCCGGCCCTGGGAGCTGATCGTCGTCAGGGACAAGCAGAAACTGATCGATCTCTCCAGCTGCCGCATGGGCGGCTCCGCCAGAATGCTGGTCGGCGCGGACCTGGCGATCGCGGTCGTGGCGGACGAGGAAAAGTCCGACGTCTGGACCGAGGACTGCTGCTGCGTCATGGAGAACATGCATCTGATGGCAAGCGCTCTGGGCGTCGCCAGCTGCTGGATCCAGTGCCGCGAGAGAATGGCCATGGACGGGGAGACGGCGGAAGAGTATGTCCGCACTATTTTGCAGTATCCGGCGGAGTGCAGGCTGGAGGCCATCCTGTCCCTGGGCATGCCTGAGGAGGACTGGCCGGAGACGCCGCTCGAGGCGCTTCCCTTCGGAAAGATCCATATCAACAAGTATTGAGTAAAGGAGGATCCTATGCCCCCTGGAGGTCACGGAATGGGCTTCGGCCCCGGCAGCAGAAACTTTATGTCCGAAGAGGAGAAAAAGGCTCTCCCCAAAGTGACACCGGAGCTCTTAAAGCGCGTCTTCTCCTACCTGCGTCCTTATTGGAAGCAGCTGGCGCTGACGCTCGTCTGCATCGTCTTTTCGTCGGTCATGACGCTGATGCCTTCGGTGCTCACCGGCAAGATCATCGACGAGGGCCTGATCGGAAGAGACTTCCATAAGCTGATCTTCTTCATCGTGCTCTCCCTGGCCGTGACGGCCGGCGCCAACCTGATCGGAGTCGCAGAGAGTTATCTCAACACCTGGATCGCGCAGCACATCACGTTCGATATGCGCAACCAGATGTACCGCCATCTGCAGAGCATGTCGCAGCGCTTCTTTACGTCCAACAACCAGGGCGATATCATCACGCGCATGACCAGCGACATAGACGGCGTCAAAACAGTGATCACCAACACGTTTTCCAGCATCCTGTCCAATTCGATCACCCTGATCGTGGCGCTCATTGCCATGTATCAGAAGAACTGGATTCTGGCGACAGTGGGCATCGTCATTGTGCCTCTCTTTACGCTGCCCACGAGAAAAGCGGGACAGAAGAGGTGGAGCCTGACCCAGGAGGCGCAGGCCTGCAACGACGAGATCAACGGGATCCTGAACGAGACCATGTCGGTCAGCGGACAGACGCTGGTCAAGCTCTTCTGCAAGGAGGAGTACGAATACAGCCGCTACGAGAAAGCCAACCGCAAGATGATCGAGCTCAACATCAGGGAGAGTATGGCAGGGCGCTGGTTCAGAGTGATCCTGACGACGATCACGAGCGTCGGCCCCATGCTCCTCTATCTGGTGGGCGGCATTCTCATGCTGCGCTACGATTCGAACCTGACGGTCGGCGACATCACGGTGCTGGTGGCCCTTCTGGGCAGAATGTACGGGCCCGTGAACTCACTGCTGAACATCCAGGTCGACTGGATGCGGTCCATGGCCATGTTCTCGAGGATCTTCGAATATTTTGACATGCCGGTGGAGATCGAGAACGCGCCGGACGCGATCGTGCCGGACCACGCGGAGGGCAGAGTGGAGTTCAAGCATGTGGATTTCTACTACGAACCCTCCAGGCAGATCCTGAAGGATGTCAGCTTCGAGCTGGAAACCGGGCACAGCATCGCGATCGTCGGACCCTCGGGCTCGGGCAAGAGCACGCTGGTCAACCTGATTCCTCGTCTCTATGACGCTGTGAGCGGCCAGGTACTCTTCGACGGGATCGATGTGAAAAAGCTGGATCTGGCCTTCCTGCGCGGCAGCATCGGCGTGGTGACGCAGGACACGTACCTGTTCAACGGAACCATCCGGGACAACCTGCTGTATGTCAAACCCGAGGCGACGGAGGAGGAACTGATCGACGTCTGCGAGAGAGCCAACATTTACGATTTTATCTCCAAACAGCCTGAGGGACTGGACACCATGGTCGGAAACCGCGGACTTAAGCTCTCGGGCGGAGAGAAACAGAGACTGTCCATAGCGCGCGTACTGCTGCGCGACCCGGCGCTTCTGATCTTCGACGAGGCGACTTCGGCGCTGGATTCCATCTCCGAGCGCAAGATCCAGGACGCCATCGATCCGCTGGTCACTTCCAGGACCAGTATTCTGATCGCCCACAGGCTCTCCACGATCCTTGCCGCGGACGAGATCCTGGTGATCAAGGACGGAATGATCGCCGAGCGGGGCAGGCATAAGGATCTGGTCAAGGCGGGCGGCGTCTACACCGAGCTCTATGAGACCCAGTTCAAGGGCGCCATGGAACTGCCGAAGGAGGAGCCGGAGCCCGAGAAGCCCATCGGCGCGGACGGCGGCGGCTCTTACAGCGGTCCCCGCCCGGTGCGGAGAAGGACGGCGGAGGAGCGCCGGCAGAGAGAACTGGAAATGGAGGAGGATTTCCGGCTGTACGGGGATCCCTATGAGGAATTCAGGGAAGAGATGATCCGAAAGAGCGGGATATGAGTACAAAGGATAACAGCAATCGCACATGGATCTTCGAGGAGGCGCCGGTCGCGCAGGCTGTATTTACTATGGCCGTTCCCACGATCATCACGCAGCTGATCAACATCGTCTACAATTTTGCGGACGCCTGGTACGTCGGGAGGACGGGAAATCCGGCCATGATGGCGGCGCTGTCTGTGGGACTTCCCGTTTATATTATCATCATGGCCCTCGCCAATCTCTTCGGTATAGGCGGCGCCAGCGCAATTTCCAGAGCACTGGGCAGGAAGGACCTGGAGAGAGCCCGCAGGATCTTTGCCTTCAGCTTATACGGCGGGCTTGCGGCGGCGATCACCTACGGGATCGTCGTCTTTTTCTCGCGCCCTGTGCTGATCCCGATGATCGGCGGAAACGCGGATTCCTATCCCTACATTTATGACTATATGTTCTGGACCATGGTCGTCGGAGCCATACCGACGCTGGGGAACGCGCTCTGCGGTCATCTCGTGCGCTCGATCGGTGCGGCCAAAGAAGCCGGATTCGGCATGTCCATGGGCGGCGTGCTCAATATTATTCTGGATCCCCTGTTTATGTTCGTGCTGCTCCCGCGCGGCATGGAGGTGACGGGCGCCGCGATCGCGACCTGCCTGTCCAATACGTTTGCGCTGGGCTATTTTTTGATCTATCTGTACAAACACAGGGATAATCCCGTGTTTACATTTTCCCCGCGGAATCTGACCCTCGGAGATGGTATACCCGGGGAAGTATTTTCCATAGGATCTGCGGCCGCGCTGCAGACCTTTCTGGCCATGATCTCCAATATCTTCGCCAACAAGCTGGTGGTGGAGTACGGGAGCGCGGCGGTCGCGGGCATGGGCATTGCCAAAAAAGTGAACATGATCGCCTTCAACACAACCATGGGCCTGACACAGGGCGTTCTGCCTCTGATCGCCTATAACTACGGCGCGCGGAAACTGGACCGCATGCAGAAGATCATCCGCTTTACGTCTGCTGTGGCGCTGAGCTTTACGACCTGCTGCACGATCTTTTTCAGACTCTTTGCCAGGCAGCTCATCACTTTCTTTATCGATGATCCCGCGTCTGTGGAATTCGGAACGCAGTTTCTCAGGGTCATCGCCTTTGCGGCGCCCCTGTGTGCGCTCTCCTATATGGCCAACACGATCTTTCAGGCGGCGGGAAAGCGCCGTTCATCTTTTATACTGTCGATCATGAGGAAGGGTGTTGTGGATATACCGGCCATGATCGTCTTCAAGATGCTGCTGGGGTTAAACGGAGTCACACTGGCCACCCCGTTCGCGGAGGTGACGTCGGTGATCACGGCGGCGTTCCTGTATGCTTCGTTCCGTAAAGAGCTGCAGATGCCTTCTTCAGAGGGGTGAATTGATCGCTGCTGCGGATCTGCGGATCAGGCACAGGCTGACAGCACCTAACAAACAAGCACAATACAAAGCTCCCTCCCGGACCGGTAAGAATCCTTCTTACTAAGCCCGGAAGGGAGCTTTCATAAACTTATGGATCTACGGATCACGCGTTCGCGTTCTCCCTGGCAGATTTTCTGGAGAGCACATACATCACGGCGATCATGATGACCAGGCCGATCAGCAGAGGCAGGAACACGTTCTTGGTCAGGCCGGCCACGACGTAGGTCAGTGCCGAGATAGCGGCGCAGGTCATGGCGTAAGGGAGCTGGGTCGAAACGTGGTTCAGGTGGTTGCACTGGGCGCCGGCCGACGACATGATGGTCGTATCGGAGATGGGCGAGCAGTGGTCGCCGCAGACAGCGCCTGCCATGCACGCGGACATGGAGATGATCATCAGCTGATAGTCGGTGGACTGGAAGCAGGCCACGACGATCGG
>ODAI010201677.1_pt1 | contig 10494 bp, 7 predicted proteins | sample 1539321 | NCBI WGS metagenome assembly ODAI01 (sample SAMN02144231, study PRJEB22623) | gut metagenome | biome: sheep rumen | host: Ovis aries | place: New Zealand | reverse complement strand
TCCTCGTCATCAATGCCGCCGGGATAAGCCTCGATCTCAGATTTGAGCTCCGCTTTCAAAGCAGCATAATCGAAGGTTTCAATGGCGGCGATGTCATTGCGGTATGTGCGCAACAAATCGCGAACTTCTGATTCGGTTTGACAAGAAGCCACTTCGGTTTCGAATTGAGACAACATCGCTTGGATGGCGGCATAATCATCGGCGCTGTAATTATCAGCAGAAAGACTACGAATGTAATTTCTTAGCGAAGAAATGGCATCGGCCCTGACTTGTTCGATGTCGGAGACCGTAGAAGAAGGAATCGTGGACTCGGATTCTTTCGAAGAGGAAGCCGTGGAGTCGCTTCCACTTTGTGAACTGCTCTCACTACTGGTTGGAGTAGATTCGGAGGAAGTAACCGATGGTTCTTGCTTTCCGCAGGCAGCCAACGCAAACATGCTCGCGACCATGACTAACAAAGCTTTTCTTTTCATATTTTTTAATGCCGATTCGATTTAGGAAATCGGTTTCCTTTTTATAAGTTATTTTATATTCGTGCCTACGCGTAAGTCAAGCAAGGAAGGTCGAATGGCGCAATTGCTGAAACGCTGCATGCGAAATCGAGGTTTATTTTGCTCGATAGATCCTGACATAATCCACCTGCATTTGCGCGGGGAGCATATTGTCCGGTGGTTTTCTCCAGTTATCGAAATGGCCGCCGATTGCCATATTGAGAAGGATATGGAAGTCGCGATTAAATGGCGCGGTATCGTTGCTAGAATAAGCACCGCCCGTCGGATGCCAGTATTCTGGATATTGGATGAGAAATTGCTCCCCGTCTGCAAGCCATCGAATCTCTGTCTCGCTCCATTCAATGGCGTAAATGTGCCATTCGTCGATCCTTGAATCGAGGATGATCTCGTTGGAATTGTAATGGTGGCCTTCGTTTTTGTCGTAATAATGCAGTGCGCCTGAAGTGGTTCTGGCTTGCCTGCCTTTATTCTCCATGATGTCGATTTCACCAGAATAAGGCCAACCACGTCCCTCATAATCGGACTCAGGAAGCATCCAAAAAGCAGGCCAGCAGCCTTGGACGTTCGGCAGTTTGATTTTGGCCTCAATTCTTCCATAGGTCGTCGAAACTTTCTTATAGGTCCTGATGCGGGAAGAGGTATAGCTTTTGCCGCCATAATCCTCCTTTTTGGCAGTGATGGTCAAAACCCCATCCCCTACCGTGACGTTTTCTTGGCGGTAATATTGTTCTTCGCCATTGCCCCACCCAGGATTAGAGGGGGACCCATCTCCGATTTGATAGGACCAATAGTCCTCATTAAGAGAGGAGCCGTCGAATTCATCATGCCACCAAAGAGTCCATTTCGCAGGATCGACATATTCGGGGTCAAGTGGATCGATGGAAATGGAAGACGTGCTTGATTCCGTCGATGTCGAGGAGCGCGATTCACTGGATTGGGAAGTGCTGGATTGGCTTTGTTCCGAGTCGTGAGAAGTTGGTTTTTCTGAGGAAGAGGGGACTTCGATAGGCGCGCAGCTAGCCAAAAGGAAGCTAGACAAGATAAGCAATCTCGCTTTTTTCATTAGCAAACTACCTCCGCTTCGATGTTTTCGATTTCCCCCGATCGGATCTGTTCCGCCAGCAATCCTTTGATGGAGTGATAGACCTTCCCGTCAATCCGATAAAGAATCGTTTCATTGCCACGAAGATTTTTCTTCGACGGATTGATAATCGTTACGTTGGTTGTTCCAAACAAGGTAAAAGAGGCTTTTCCTTCCTTGTCGAAGAATTCTTTGGAAAGTCTGGGGGCGAGATGGAACATTAATTCGTTGTTCTCAAAGCTGAAGATCTTTGGCCCAGCAAAAAGAAGAATGGACATGTCGAGAAATTCAGCATTAGCTCCGGTTAAGCGAGCGAAATATCCTCTGCCGTGTTTAGAAGGGTCTGGATTGCAGGAAGAAACCACAAAACTGCTGGCTTCAGTCGGGTCTCTGCCATAAACCTCAGGACAATAATGGAGCACCCAGTTGCTGGGAATTTCTTGATAGAAACGGTCGATGAAGCCGCCTTTAAGCAGACCAAGGAGGAATTTGTAATCCATGTGAAGGAAATTGCATTCTCTTTCCAGCCATCCTTTGGTGAAAGCGTGGACACGACCTATCTCAAACGGGGCATCGTCAATGGCGGCAGATGTCTTATAGAAATGCAATTTGTGATCATAGAGATCGCTTTGCTTGATGCGTTCAATGTCTTCTTGGTTAAGGAATTCGTCCCCCAATTTCAAAGCTCGAGCAGAGGCTTCCAAAAAAGGAGGAATGGTCTTAAGGGTAAACCCTTTGGGAATGACGGTCCGATAGCCAAGGTGATTGATGTGGTCCGTTAACTCATAAGAGGTGAGATCATAAATAAGATAGGAAGGAAGGATGCCTGCTCCGGCTTCTTTGGCCCGTAAAATTCCGTCATGGAGAATTTCGTCGATTTGGGAAAGGAAGGCAAGGGCTGCGGAAATCTTTTCAGTCATTACGCTTTCTTCGCCCCTCTCCTTATATTGGGCGCGAAGAGCTTCGCGGGCGCTGGTCATTTTATCCCAATAAGCGAAGCGGCCACATTCGCCTTTTCGGAATTCTGCCGTCGCTTTAACTAAGGATTGATAGAAATCGTATTGGCCTTTCATCATAGAGATGGAGCGGTTTTCAAACGGCTTGAGATGTTTCCTGGCAAAACGAACTAAGCGTAGCAATTCAACCGACTCGGATAACCCGGAAGCAAATAGTCCCGGCAACCCGTTCATTGCATCGTTCCATCCCGGCTTTTCGCATTCCATCTCGATGCCCATTTGCAGGCTGTCGAGAGTAGAGAATTTGATGAACACCAGTTGGAGAATTTTGTTGGCGAGATTCGTTTCGATCACTTGACCTTTTTCGTCTTTGAGCCAATCGGTTTTCTGGATATCCACATTATGCTTGTCGCAATAGTCTTTGGCTTTCTTGAGGTCCACCGCCCCGTATTGGCGAATCTTTCCTTTTTCGATGTAGCAATATTTTTCCAATCTCGGCTCCACAAAAACCGGTGAATGGAAATAACGATAGTTATCGTGGAAAAGTAACTCCTCCATTTGGTCTGGATAAATAGAGGCATAGCTCTCGAGCAAATCGACATTGTAAGTCCAGTGGTCAACCCAATAGCCTTCTCCAAAAGCCGCTTCGATGTTTTGGGAGGACAAAGAAACAACTTTGGCGAGAATCTCCTGGGCTCGATTGCCCTCCAAATGGCGATGTTCCACCAAAGCGGTAAAAAGCTCGCTGGGATAAAAATGGGGCAGCAATTTCAAGATTTCATGATCGCTTTTGATTTCTTCTGGCAAAGAAGTCTCCATTCCCGGCTTCAAGGAGAACGATTGGGGTTTGACGCTTAATGGATTTTGACCATCAACTTGAATCAGACTGAAGAAAGTTCTGATGTTGTAATCTTTGACAAAAGGAGCAAAAAACAAATCGTTCCGGCGATTCTGATTGACGTCGCGAAAATTGCCAGGACCGCTGGAATAATATTTTGAGGGGATCGAGAAAGCATTATAATCGCGTTCCATATCGCCGTGCTTTCGTCCGAAAAGATAATAAACTTCCTTCTCCCCAAGCAAGGTTGGAAAACCACCACGAAGATTGTTGTCAAAATAGCTTTGGGCCAAAGTCGCATCGAATAAGGGATAGGCCGTATGCGATTTCGCTGGTTTAAGCAAAGAAGCAATCAAATCAATGTTTTCTTTTCTTAGTTTTGTCAACTCTTCATAGGTGAGAGAAGCGACGGCGTCAAGATAATCATTCTCGGAGGTGAAATTGCCATAAACCTCGTAAAATTCATAGGTTTCTCCAGGCTTTAAGGTTTTGCTAAGAGTCACGAAAGCGCAGGGCAATTTGTTCTCGGTTTGCTGAAGTTTTTTTAATGTGCCCGCAAAGCCGTCTTTTTGGAAAGAGTCAGGATAAATGTTGGTCATATCCTCGCCAAAAACAACCGTGGGATCCACCACACAATCTAGATGATTCCCTTCTTTATCAATGGCAAAGAAGCCATTGCCTTCCAACGCCTCTTCAACCATCGCATGATCGCCGGTTGAAGTCTTAAATTTGATGAACGGGGTCCTTTCTTTCAAGCGATGGACCTCGCAATAGGCGGCCATCAAAGAAACCAATTCCTTGTAGCAAAAATTGCTTAGCCCATGGGGAAAGAACACCGGCAAGCCGTCTAACACTTCTAACGGAAGAGGCTTGTTGCTTTTGTTCTCAATCTTTACCAAGCGAACCAAACCGGCGTAAGAACGATGGGGAATGGTGAAATAGGTTATCTCGTATTCAAATAGGGGGTTATGCTCAACAATGGACAATTCGGCTTTTCCAACAAGCATGTCCCGATGAACGTCGTTACGGTCAAAGAAAGGTTGAATGAATTTCCCGTTTGTCTTGACCATAGAACGGAAGCCTTTGACGGGGATATTTCCATAGGCCAGGTTCGCGGAATCAAAAGGGGTCATTGGGGTTTCTTTGGAATCTACTCCGAACCCACCCATGGCCTGGCCTACGTTGGCGAAGAAGGCCCAAAGGGGCTTACCGTCTTTCCCTGCGATTGCAGGAAGGAAGGAGGAAAAGGTTTTTTGCTTCTGATAATCGTGGATCAAGAAGCCGCGTTCAGTGTGCTCGTAATTGCTCATGGTTTAATGAATTAAGAAATCGGTTTCCTTAATTATATCCATGATATATATCATGGTCAATTTTAATAAAGATTATCTTGGTGCTCTTTTGCCAAACCCTTGCGGTACATCTCTGGATATTGGGTTTTGAAAACACTGTGGTCATAGACGTGGTTGCAAAACAAACATAAAAGCAGACAGGAAAAGCCAAACACGAAAAACGCCCCTATCATCACGCCGATTAGCCTTAAAACGGTTCCTGGCACGAATTCATAGACGATCAAGGGCAGCAAAAACACCAAATAAACCCAAATTCCCTTGTATAGTGAAGCCATGGAAAGCCTAAAACTTGACCGCAGTAAAGACAAATAGCCTCCTTCGAAATTGGTGGCTTCCGACAATAGAAAAATATGGACGAAAGACACTAAAAAGAACAAAGCATACCCAACACCCATCACCATGATCTTTGACCAAACGGGCATCTCCATGCCCTGAACAATGGCCAAACTTAAATGGAGAAATAGATACCAAATTCCGTTGCTTAAAAAAGCAAAGAAGAACGTCTTTCCGCTTTTTTTGATGCCGTCAATGGCGTCCGCTCGAAGAGAAGCTCCTTCGCCGAAGGATAGTTTTCTAAAGAAACGCATCGCTCCGGCATAACCCAGCCCGACGATGCCCAAAAGGATCGCGTTGACGCCATCGACCAAAAGGATGACCCAAACGTTGTTTTGCTTGAACATCGGAACATAAGTGGTAAGAAAAATCCAGCCAAGCAATGGAATCATGAACAAGAAAATAGCAAGACTTGCGAGCATGATCTCCCAAAGATGATGACGAAGGGAGTTGCCGAGCTGCTGAAAGCGATTCGTCGGCAAACCTGTATCATACAATTTTTGTTTCTTGTTCCTAAACATTGTAATAACGCTCCATTAGGTAGGAAAAAACATGGAGGCCGGCTTCGTTTTTTGAAATACCATTGAGCGGGCCCATATTTTCGCTTTTGCTGTTTAGCAAGAGATAAAGTGAGGAAAAATCTTTGTCGTAATTCACAATGTCGCCCAAGCGATAATGTGAAGAATACTCCTCGTCTTCAACATCGTAGACCTTCACCGCATAAGGAACACCTTCATAAGAATATGTCGTCAGCAAAGAAGGAATTGAACAATGCAAAGAGAATTCTTCATTCAACGGAAGGAAAGATTTTGTGATTGCCGAAGCCATGTCTTTCAAATCCTTTTCCGTGAGCAAAAGAATGTCGGCATAGACCCCATAGGCCTGATACATTGAAGATATTTCTCTCATCTTTGGGGAATAAAAATGAGTATTCACTTGGAAAATCGTCCCTTTTTCGGAGGTAAGAATATGTTCCTTCAAGTCTTCTCCAACAAAGCCATACGCTTCTCCAAAAAGGTCGATCTTTTCATAATCCTTCAGTTCATCGATGGATTCCACGGCATAATAAAGCCCAAAAGAAGCAACGCTCCCCAAAATCAAAAACGGAAAAAGCTCATAGGTAAGAAAGTGGGCGAATCGTTGCTTATTGAGCTTGATTTTCATTCCTCGGTCTCCTCCATCTCAAAAACGATGCGTTGAGAAACGAGCAAACGATACGTTTTTCCAATCTCAAAATCATCTGTGCTTTCTTCCTTTACGTAAAAAAAGACCCGCTTTCCCGAGGCAAGAAAAGAAAGGGAGCGGAAATAGCATCCATGGCGATAAGCAACGTTAGAAGAAATCTCATCAAGAACGGCAACCAATCGTTGTTTCTCTTTTTGTTTCGATTCTTTATAAAAGCGGAGATATTGATGATACGGCTTTACGTAAACAAAGGCGGAAAAGAAGACAAAAAAGAGCGAAATCACAGTCAAAATTGACCCAAAAAGGATGAAATAGAATTTGCTTTCCCTGGTTTGGAAAAGGAAAACCAAGGTAGGAAATAGAATCAGCAGAGCGAGGGAAAGAGAAAAGAAAACCAACGAACGGGTATAGTGTTTCGTGGTTTCTTGAATATCCGAATCGTCAAAGTAGGCTTTCTTCATCCATCCCTATTATTCCTTAACTGGAATGCGATCGCTAGTGATGGCGTCGAACAGATGCATCCTATCCAAATCAAGGCAAAGATCAATGTTTTCATGGGAGGAAATCTCTCTTTTTGCGTTAACTTTGGCAATAAGCCTGGCTTTACCAATGTCGGCATGAACGAAATATTCCTTGCCGAGGAATTCGGCTGAGAAAACATTGAGGGTTAAGGCCTTTGAAAGATGGACCGCATCGGAGTTGGCCCCGGCTTCATGAACGTCTTCTGGCCGGATGCCAAATTTCATTTTGTGCTTGCCCGAGGCGATGATTTCTTCAAAGGAAGAGATGGTGCTTAAAAGATGGTTCAGATCTCTTTCGTCAATTTCTCTCATCGATGGGGAAAGATCCTCTTTTTCCAATTCCTGTTTCAGACGCCCGGCTTGCTCCTCAAGTTCGGCTTTGCGTTTTACATAGAATTCGTCATGGGCCTTGATGAATCTTGCAGACAGTTTCAAAGCGAAGCCATTTTCGAAAACGATGACCCCGTGATCATATTCGATGTCTACGATGTTCATTGCCGGAGAGCCAATGAAGGTAGCGACGAAAACGTTGGATGGGTAATTATAAACTTCTTTCGGGGTTCCAATTTGCTGAATATAGCCCGATTTCATGACCACGATGCGATCAGCCATCGTCATGGCTTCGGTCTGATCGTGGGTGACATAAATCGTCGTGGCTCCAATCGATTCATGAAGGGCAACGATCTCCGAGCGCATCTGGACTCTCAATTTAGCATCGAGGTTCGACAAAGGTTCATCCATCAAGAAAACCCCCGTCTCGCGAACGATGGCTCTCCCCAAAGCAACGCGTTGGCATTGGCCACCAGACAATTCGCCTGGTTTTCGATCGAGATAATCTTCCAATTCCAAAGTCTTTGCGGCGGCATGGACCCTTCGGTCGATTTCCTCCTTGGGAAGCTTTCTCATCTTGAGCCCATAAGCCATGTTGGAATAAACCGACATGTGTGGATATAAAGCGTAGTTTTGGAACACCATGGCCAAATTGCGATCTTTTGGTTCCAAATCATTCGCATAAACGCCATCGATGTAGAGATCGCCAGAGGTGATGTTTTCTAGCCCAGCCACCATCCTCAAGGTTGTGGATTTGCCACACCCTGAAGGACCAACCAAAACGACAAATTCGTTCTTGGCGATTTCCAAGTTGAAATCGAAGACGGCTTGGACGTGGTTGCCGTAGATTTTATTGATATGTTGCAAAGAAATGAAGGAGCCTTCTGGAGCGATTTTCGGTTCTTTTTGCGATCGCTTTTGCAAAGCAACAGTGTCTTTGTAAATCAGGTCGCGTTTCTTTTCTTCGATGCGCGCTTTCTCCTCTTCTTCCTTTTCTAGGCGCTTAGCTTCGGCACGCTTGGCTTTTTTCTCGGCCGCGGCTTCTTTCCTGCGGCGCTTTGCGTCTTTGGGATCAACCTTAGATTGTTCTTCTAAGAAGGTCTTTTGTTCTTCCATAGTGATCTCCTTTATTTCTGATACCACTTGACGTAGGCCACTTTCATCTGGGCAGGAACCTCGTCTTCGTCGGGTACACGATAGCCGTCATAATTGCCACCTACCGCCATATTGAAAAGAATGTGGAAGGGCTTGTTGAAGGGGGCAGGGAATTCTCCCGTACCCGTTTTGATGCCCCACGGCTTGGTATCGGCGTTGCAGCGATGGAACGGTTCGTTGCTTCCGTCGACATACCAACGGAATTCGTTTTCGTCCCATTCAACCGCGTAATCGTGAAATTGCGAAATATCTTGGCCAACGGGGAAAACGTTGGTCCCAAACTGATAAATGTGATTGCCGTTTCTATCGGCGTCATGGAGGGTGCTGTCAATGGAATATTTGACACGCCCTTTGGCTTCCATAATGTCAATCTCGCCAGAATTTGGCCAAGAGCCGTAAGCAGCAAGCCCCTCTGGATCTGGCAACATCCAAAAAGCCGGCCACAAACCATTCCCAAACGGGCAAGCAATTCTGGCTTCAACGCGGCCATAAGTATAAGCCACCTTACGATGGCTTCTGATGCGGCCGCTTGAATAATTTTGGCCGCTATTTTTGTTGGAATCACAATATTTGGCAGTAATAACCATCTGGCCATCGACCAGTTTGATGTTTTCTTTACGGTAGAATTCTAGTTCTTCGTTTCCCCACCCTTTGTTGTTTCCTCCGTCGCCAATCATGTATTCCCAATTGTTCGTATTAAGTCTTTCGCCACGGAAATCGTCTTGGAATATTAAAGAATAGCCATGCACCTTTTCAATGCCATCGGAAGGGTTTTCTCCTGTTAAATGGACAGTAACGTCCACCGAAACATCGGGATTGGCCTTTGAATAGGCGGTGACGATCAGTTTTTCCTCTACGCCTTTTTGGACAATGTGGACTTCTCCTTCGTCGGAAATCGAGGCCAAGGCATAGTTATTGAGAAGGTAGCCCACTCCAGAATTCGACGAATCTCCTCTTACTTCGGCATGGAAAGAAACCGTCTCGCCCACCGCAGCGGACGTGACGCTTTGAGTAAAAGCGATCGTAATGCCTGAGCGCGAGTTCACATCAATATAACGAGATATACTCAAATCCTCATGGCCAGAAGGGATGACTTTGACGTTGACCACTCCATTGCGGAGGGCGGTCAGGTTCCCTTCGCGATCGATAGAGCCAATTAAGGGATCATCAACGACGAATCGAAGGTCGGAGGTTTCGCCATTGACCAAATTCACCGAGATTTTGGCGGTTTCTCCCACGGTTAAAGAGGTGGGACTATCGGAAGCAAAGGAAAGAGAAAACTCTTTGGGCGAGTCCGAACTTCCACAAGAAGACAAACCCGAAACCGCGGCAGACATGATCAATAATTTCCCAATTTTTTTCATGACTCCGCTCCTTATGCCGCGACTCGATACGGATAAATGGCTTTGAAGGAGGGGTAAATTCCTTCCTTAAAATTCCAAACGGCCTCGTCAAAGCCGTAACCAGCATAAGTCGTAGGCGTCTTAAGCTGGCTCTCGCTTTTCATCTCGCAATCGATGACAGAACCGATATCTGGTCCGTCCTTCTCTTTGTTGGCCTCAATGTGAGTCTGGGAAAAATCCGCAGGCAATCCCGTGGGCGACACGATGAATTCCTTGCCAAAACAATTCGTGCAAGAACCATAGGTCAATCCGACGCCAGAATAAATGTTGTTGGCTTCTTTGCCGTTGCTATCAATCCAACCAATTGGTCCGTTATAGAAGGTGTGGGTTTCTCCTCCATCCTCGATGAAATATGCATCATCATCGTAATCGACATACTCATCGACGATATGGAGATCACTTACCAAAGAAAGGCAGTGTTCTACGCTGGCGGTGCTGGAATAACTGACGATGCCCGCAATACCGCCAAGAGCACAACTTTCATCGTAAAAATGGGTAGACATCAACGCTCGGCAATTTTCATTGACGATGACATTTTCCACTTTTCCGGAAACCATGCCGGCAACAACGCCAACAATCGTTCTTCCGGTAATGGAAACATCGTCGAAAACAACGTTTCTCACGATTCCAGCGGAACCGATGTCCTGGAAAAAGCCATAGCCATTCCCACTCCGATGAGCCGGATCATTGAATAAATAATTCCCGTTATAGATGGATTCGTAAGAAGAAGGGTCGTCAGAATAACGCATGCGGACTCCAGAAATTTTGTAGCCGTTGCCGTCGAAAACGCCATTGAATTGATGGTTGTAATGGGTGCCGTCTTGCGTATCG
>ODAI011278552.1_pt1 | contig 10495 bp, 4 predicted proteins | sample 1539321 | NCBI WGS metagenome assembly ODAI01 (sample SAMN02144231, study PRJEB22623) | gut metagenome | biome: sheep rumen | host: Ovis aries | place: New Zealand | reverse complement strand
CCTTTTCCTTTGCTGCTTGCCGGATACTGTAGGTAGTTGAGAATTTGTGCCAAAGCTGTTGCAACACACCCCACCGGCGCGTTCTTGCCGTTGATTTCGGGTGTTTTGTAATTATACGGGCTACCTTGTCCCCACCGAGTGGTGAGCATCTGTTCTACCGCCTTCTCTTTTTTGTGCTGTTCTGCTATTTGCACGTTTTCTTTTTTTATGGCAAGTGATTCGTTGATGGCTTTCAACCACCAGTTCAGCGCTTCATTGCTCTCAGGAAAATCACTATCTGACACACCGAGAATGGCAGGGAACTGTTCGTCGTGGCTCACTACGGCAAAGCCCTTTTCCTTGATGCTAAACACGCTTAATTCATCTGAGGCCTTAATTTTTTCGGGTTTCAGACCGCTGCTTTGATTCCTGGCATTGGCAAGGTTCTCCCCTCTAAGCTGGATGATGGCGTCCATTGCTATTTGTCGCATCGACTCCTCATCGCGCTCTTGTGCGTTGGAGAAGATCGAGAATGCCATGAGAATAGGAAGAGTGAATATAAACTTTTTAAGCATGAGTTGTTTGTTTTTCATTTTGTTAGAAAACCTAAAGAAACGGTTTCGGTGCTTTTGCAAGCCCCGAATCCGTTTCTTGTTCATAATCATGTTTTAGGGAGTGTAATCCCTATTCCATGATTCGTTGCATAGAGATGTCGCAAATATCGAAGTTTCCTGCTGAGACACGAGCTGCCCAGATGCTCGACTGGAAGTTGAGACCGTCCTTAGTGGTGAGAGTCAATGTTCGAGTGTAGGCTGAACCATCGTTCGACATACCGTAAAGATATATTGTTCCGTAGGCCTCATGTTCGCCAATGGGTTGTCCAGACTCGATGGTGATGACTCCCGTCTCCTCATCGTAAGTTCCTTTAACAGTTGATTCTGTATCCCAGAATCCTGTAATTTCAACTTCTGTCTCGCTATCTCCCACAAAGGCAATCTTCATCATGTATTCACCGGTGTAATCCTCCTTGTAGTATGAATACTCAGTTGCCTTGTAGGTACCTTCGATGGTCAGCTGTGGCATCTCAGGTGTGGTGAACTTGACAACCTCGCTTTTAGCTGTCAGACCGCTCTTTGTGATAGCGTATGCCTGAAGAGTATAGGATGTCTCGGCGGTGAGTCCAGAGATGGTCTTCTGATAGTTGGCAGCCACAGAATCCGTCTTGATGTATTGTACATCTGTTGAATCAGCAGCATTCATCAAGATGAATCCTTCCTCAAGAATGACGTCAATATTGTCGAAAGTGGCTGTAGCAGCGTAGGTCATGAAATCTACGACTTCACCTGTCACGCTTACGGTCGGAACAGTAGCGTTGGCATATTTGCCATCTATGTCAGCCTTGTCGTCCATCGTCTCGTTACAGCTTGCCAAGAGGCAGATTGCTGCAAAGCCGACAAATATGTTTGATAATATCTTTCTCATTATTATGCAAAGTTTTAATTGTTAGATGATATTCCTTGTTTATTATGGATTCTGCTCATCTTGAGAGATGTGTTCGTTGTTCTGGATTTCACGTCTTGGAATCTGATAGGTCCAAAGCACATCGTGAGCAGGAACGGTCAACAAGTGTCCGGCAAGGTGATTGCTGCCTTCGTAGTTACGGTCGATACCCTCGTTCATACGTTTGAGGTCGAAGAAGCGGAATCCCTCACCCCAGAGTTCTATACGTCTTTGCAGTTCCACATCTTTGACAGTGACGGTAGCCTTGTTCCAGCTTGGCTGGCGCTCCGCCATCAGTTCCTTCAGTACTGAAGCGGCCTTGGCGCCATCTCCCAGATGTGCGTAAGCTTCTGCTTCGATCAGTACCATTTCAGGTGCGCGCATGTAGATATAGTCCATTGTCCAGTTGCCATCGTCACCGAACTTGAGGTTGGCGTATGGTTTCTTTGAACCTGTAGTTGGTTGAGATGAGTCACCGTCTGGTCCGTTGAAGAGATCCTTTCTGTAGTCATCGTCTGCAATCTGTGAGTAGAGGCGTGCGTCGATGAGTTTTGTGCAATAGCCGAAACCTGCATATCCAGGAGCGAAACTTGAAAGATGGCTGAAGAAAGAGGCGTATGAAGTTTGGGTTTCTGTGGTATGGTTGAAGCCCCACATCACGTCGCTTGCACCTACATTCATGAATCCGTCGTGCAGTTCCTCGAAGGTGCGCAGACCATAATTCTTGCGTGCTTTGTTGGCGGCGTCAGCAGCCTTCTGCCACTGACCTGTCAGCAAATAGACACGTGCGAGTAGTCCGTTGGCAACACTGGCGTCGATATAGTTCTTGCCACTGTCTCCGCTTGGACGAACGTATCCTGCCTCAAGCAGTTCCACTGCCTTCTCAAGGTCGGACTGTGCTGCATCGAGTACTTCGCCAACCGTGTTGCGTCCAGTTGCTTCGGTGATTTCGTCTTGTGTTTTTCCGTCGCTCTCAAGATAGATGATAGGAACACCAGGAGCGTCTCTGTCGATCTCGCCTGAATTGTCCTTCTTCATGAAGTCTTGGAACATCTGAATCAAGTAGTAGTAGCTCATGCCTCGCATGGCGTATGCTTGTCCGGCAAGTCCTTTCTCTGCTACAGTTTCAGGCCCGTCGGGGAAGAATCCGATAATCTCATTGGCCTTGGCGATGTTGGTGTAGAAGAGCTCCCAATGTTGGTAGGGGCGCTGCCACTGCTCGAGTCGATAGTCGAAGTCGTAGTCATAGATGAACCAGTGCGAAGCGTCGAATGCGATATCTTCCGACATCACTTCGAAGCAGAACAAGGTTGACATGAAACCGAAGTCGTCATGGCTCTCATTTCCTGCATGGTTGTACTCAACCATATATGACCACATACCATTGAGGAATGCTTCAGGATTCTTGGCTGCAGCCTCACCGGCTTGATCAGGTGTGAGTACAGAGGTGTCTTCAGCGTCGAGGAAGTCGGTGCTACAAGAGTTGAATCCCACCGTCAGCAGCAATCCTATGCTTAAATATTTTAATGCTTTCATATCTTTCTTTTTTATTATTTTAGCTTGATGTATATTCATCTTAGAAAGTGAGGCTCAGACCGAATGAGCATGAACGGATTGGAGAGTATGGGTAACCCGTTGATCCAGAGAAGCTCTGGCGTGGGTCAAGACCCTTACGTCTTGATACCATCATGAGGTTTTCGGCAGAGAAGTAAACGCGCAGCTTTTCGAATCCCCAGTTAGAGATCAAACTCTTAGGAAGATTGTAACCAAATGTGAGGTTGGTGATGGCGAAATAAGAGGCTCTGGTCAGGAAGAAGTCAGAGTTTGCTTCGATACCAGCGTTGTTCTTGTCGTAGTAGAGAGCAGGGATATCCGTGTTGGTGTGTGTCGGAGTCCAACGGTCGAACATGTCCTTGTGGAAGTTGTGTCCTTTGTCTCCTGCACTCATCAAAGCAGCGTAGAAGCTGTCATTCACCCATCCGCCGAGTTGGAATGCAGTAGCGATAGAGAGGTCGAATCCTTTCCACTCCACCTTTGAGTTGATACCACCAGTGAGGTCGGGTATAGCAGACTTGCCTAACTCGCGCTGAGTGGCTTTGTCAGTGGTGTTGGCATAGCTGTCCCATTCGTTTTTCACCTCATACTCGCCTTCTTTCATGTCGGCAGCTTCAGCTGCTGTGATTTGCTTGCCGTCCTTGTAGTAGTGGTCTTTGTAAACATTATAGCGTGGTAAGCCGTTTTCGGGATCAACGCCTGCATATTCATACATATAGTAGTCGTAGAGTGAACCACCTTTCTTCCACCAGTAGCTGCCGCGTGCAAAGCCTTCTTCTGGTTTTCCATCAGGCAGGCGAGTGAGTTTGTTCTTGTAGTGTGTGAGGTTCAGACCGATGTTCCATTTGAAGTCGCGTGTCTTGATGGCGTCAACGTCCATGGTGAACTCTATACCATTGTTGCGCATGTCCACCTCATTGTGCCATTCACTGTCGGGGTTACCCACTGATGGTGGTAATGGGCGGCTGTAGAGCAGGTCGATTGTGCTCTTGATGAAATAGTCAAACTCTACGTTCAAACGATTGAAGAAGCGTCCTTCAAAACCAACGTTGAAGTTGCGGTTCTTCTCCCATGTCAGGTCTTTCATACCACGTTGTGCCTTAGACAGACCGGCGGCGCCATCAATGCGTGATACTGTGTAAAGGTCCATGTAAGCACGTATAGGGCTGATTTCATCGTTACCTTGTGTACCGTAAGAGATTTTCACCTTCAGGTTGTCGATGGCATCAACATTTTTCAGCCAAGGCTCTTCCTTCAATCTCCAACTTGCTCCAATTCCGAAGAATGTGCCCCAGCGCTTGTGGTCGCCGTCGTAGAAGCGTGAAGAACCGTCGCGACGGAGGCTGAAGTTGAAGTAGTAGCGGTCGAGGTAGTTATAGTCTGCAATCAGGAAATATCCCTCACGCTCTGTTGAGTAGCGGTAGCTGGTGAGGTTCTGGTACATCGTGGCGTTGGCAAAGTCAGGATTGTTGGCGTCAACGAAGTTGGTCATGTGGCCTAACATATATCTGTACTTCATTTCCTGGCTCTCGTGTCCGATGTTGGCATGAACTTCGTGGCCGTTGTAGTTGTGGCGCCAGTCGAGCAGTTGCTGGCCGTCAAGATGACCCGTACGGTCTGTTTCTTGATATCCACGTCCACCTACATTTTTTGCGTCACCACCGATAGGGGTCATGTACTCAACACTTCTGCTGTTGAAAGCGTCATAGGCGATGTTGGCAGTGAACTTGAAGTCGTTCAGGAAAGAGAGTTCGAAGTATCCGCGAGCGTTGACGTTATCGCGTATCACCTGGTTCTCACCGGCTTCAGCGGCTGCCAATGGGTTTTGCTCAGAAGCGTAAGGACGCACATATTCAGTACCCCAGTCGTACTGGCGATTGCCATTTTCGTCTGTCCAAAGCGTACCATCCTGTTTGTAAAGATAAATAGGATAGATGGGCGCGATGCTCTGTGAGAACATGAAGATATTGGAATAGTTGCTATTCGTATTTCCGAATGTAGTGCGGTCGGTGTGTGAGAAACCGATGTTTGCACCCACTCTGACGTACTGTCCGATGTTTTGGTCGATTTTAGCGCGTGCGCTGAAACGGTCGAAGTCAGAACCTTCCATGTAGCCTTCGTCGCCAAGGTAGGTGGCTGATAAGTAGGTTTTTGTCTGATCAGTACCACCAGCTACGCTGACGTTGTACTCCTGGCGGAAACCATTTTCAAACGCATCATTTCTCCAAGTGTCGCCCCATTTGAGGTCCTTGGCGTTAGGATTGAGTTTGCCAGTCAGTGGGTCGATGATGGCATTGTCGGCAATTCCTTTGTAGATGTTGTATTGCAGGTTGCCGTCGATCAAGTGCTGTGCAGCATATTGGTTGGCTCCCATATATCCCATTTGGTCAACCAGGCTGTTGCGATATGCCTCGTACATCATCTCGTAGTACTCACCAGGATTGGTGATGATGTCGTAGGTGGGAACACCACGTGAGTTCCAGCCTAAACGGCCATCGAAGCTGACTTTCACCTTGCCCTGCTTACCGCTCTTGGTCTGGATGATGATCACACCATTGGCACCACGAGCACCATAGATGGCGTTGGCTGCGGCATCCTTAGATATGGTCACACTCTCCATGTCTGAAACAGGAATAGAGTTGAGGGAACCTTCGAATGGCACACCGTCGAGGATGATCAGTGGAGATGTAGATGCACTGATAGAACCGATACCACGAATCAAGATTGACCCCACAGAACCTGGAGAGCCTGAACTGGAAGCCACTTGAACGCCCGCCACAGAACCAGCGAGTGCCTGGCTGATGTTTGAAGCCTGTACATTCTCCAAGGATTCAGCCTTGATGGTTTTGGCGGCACCCGTGAAGGAAGCCTTCTTTTGTGTGCCGTAGGCTGTGACAATCACTTCGTCGGTCTCAGTAGATTCAGACTCCAAACGAACGAACATCTTAGGTTTGGCAGCTACTTCGACACTTTTCATTCCGATGTACGACACTTTGATGCGAGAGCCGTTAGGAACATTGTTGATGGTGAAGTTACCGTTGATGTCGGCTGCGGCACCATTGCTTGTACCTACAACTATTACGGTAGCTCCAACTACAGGTTCGCCTGTCTGTGAATCGACGACCTTACCGGTCACGCTCTGGGCGAAAGCCATGCTGGCTGTCATGAGGCAGGCAGCAATGAATAACCATAATCTTTTTCTCATTCTCAAATTATTTAAATTAGTAATATATATTATTCTTTGCCTCTCACTATAATATATAATAATGTGTGTATTCTTACATCCTCAATGTTGCGGCACTTCCTTCTTGACTCTACTGCATTCATCTTCATGTTTCAGACAATTTCCGCCGCCATTCTGTCACTTTTCAAACAGAAATTGAATGCAAGTTTACAAATAAATAATAAAAAAATGAAATTTTTCAAGGCTAAAGATTGACTTTTTAACATTCAACTAACAAAATGAAAGCAAGAAAGCGTTAACAAGGTGGAAAATTTACACAAAACATAACCTTTTGACACTTCGTTTTCTCTTTTTTACTTAATTTTATTTAATGAAAACATCTGTGGTGTTTTGTCATTTTGACACGATTACACTCTTGTTCCAAATCCTTTTGAATCCCTATCTCAAAATTACACTGACTTTCTGAAAAAGCCACCCTCCACCTATCCCGAATAATTATGCATCTTCACTTCAGGCCATACACTTTTCTTCATCACTGCCCAGTTCCGTTTGTGTCTGTCTTTTGAATACATAAGATGGCCAAGATGGGTGTGCATCCACTGGCCCACAACCAGAGAAGGCATAACAGCCAGGGGATGTGGTCTTACGGACGGTGTATTCGTAAAACTCTATATTTCCGATTTTTTCTTTCAATGATACGTAGGCTAAAATTTCTATTACTATGAGTGATTCCTCTTCATGAAAGAATGTGTTAATTTTGCAGTGCCTAACATTGAAAATCATCAATTCTCATTATAAAATGAACAAGTTTTTCCAACCCCTTAGGAGCTTGCTGATGCTCCTTGTGATGCTATTCGCTCTGACCGTCTCCGCTCAGCAGCGTCGTCCTGTTGATTCCAAGCACCCGATGTGGCTCATCCATATCGATGTGTGGAACAATGCCGACCCCCAGAAGATCATCGATCTCATCCCTGAGGACGTTCGTCCTTACGTCTGCTTCAACCTCTCCCTCTCCTGCCAGTACGACACGGAGAAGAACGTGTATAAGATGCCACAGAACGCAGTGCCCACCTACAAGTCGTGGGCGTCGGTGTGCTGCGCCAACAACGTCTGGTTCACTTGCCAGCCCGCCAGTGGCGGTCACACCCATATCCAGGACGGTGACCTCGACACCTTCGAGTACTTCTTCAAGCACTACAAGAACTTCCTTGGCTGGAACTACGCCGAGCAGTTCTGGGGTTTCGACGAACCCAACGACAAGTCGTCGAGCACCCAGGCCTCCCGTATCGCCTTGTTTGCCAAACTCGTGCCCATGCACCACAAGTACGGCGGTATGCTCATCATCAGTTTCTGCGGCAATATATGGTCGCATCCACTCAACCCCATCGGTATGATGAAGCGCAACTCCGCCCTGCTCAACGCCTGCAAGAAGTATCCCGAGGCATGCCTCTGGCTCTATAAATACACCACTTCCTCTTGCTTCTACAACAACGAGAGTGTCACCCTCGCCCCATTCATCTCCGGCTTGGCCAAGAACTACGGCGTGCGCTACGACAACTGCGGTTGGAATGGTGCCCTTGAAGCCATTCTGGGCAAGGACAATGGCAAGAAATACCCCAACAGCGCAGGTTACGGCACAGTGATGGAACAGACCTGCATCAACGGCGGTGCCGTATGGGATGGACCGGAACTCATCTGGACGGAAGACTTCCAGGAGCGCGGCACCACCAATGTCAACGGCTACACCCGTCGTAACTGGGGTACTTACAAGGCTTTCGACAACGGTTGGCTCGACATGTTCCGCAAGATTATCGACGGCACCCTTTACATACCCTCCCGCGAGGAAGTCGTCCAGCGCACCAAGGTGGTGATTATCAACGACAACAACAGCGGTAACGACGAACAGAAGTACGCCTCTATCGGCGACCTCTACGACGGGCTCTACAAGCAGAAAGACCCCTTCAACCGAGGCAATGGCCAGTGGATGGACAACTTCTGCTACTTCAAGAAGACCGGTCGCTACCAGGCCATTCCCGTAGTCATCGACTGCTACGACGAACTTTCCAAGTCCATCCCCGTGAAAGTGAAGCGTTCGCAGTACAGTTCCCGTTGGTCATCGCAGGCCAGGAAGGTACAGGAGTTCGACAAGCTCTATGAGGAGGTGAGCACCGGCGACCTCTATGTGGCCCGCCACAAGAATGAACTTGTGACCTACTATCCCTTCACCTATTTTAGGAAAGCCACCACAGCCTCCGCTTCCATTCCCCTTCGCTACAACACCTGCGAGAGCCTGGACCTGGAGTACAGCAAGTTTGGCAACGGCATCGTGCATGAATATGCCGACCGCATCGACCTCTACCTCAACAACTACCGTATGGACACCACTTTGGCAGTGGTCGATAAGGTGACCATCCACGGCGCCACAGCCAAGCCCGAGTACACTTATCAGCGCCGTGCCAATGCCACAGGCGGTACACCTACGGAAACATGGGATGCCGAGACAGGCACTTACGAGCTGAGTATCCGCCACATGGGTCCTGTGGAGGTGAGCATCAAGTGTGCTGGCAACGGCACCGACCGCCAGACCGACCTCGTCGCCGACACACCGCTTGAACTGCCCCAGCAACCCGAGGAATACTACGGTGAACTCGTGAAGGAAGCCGAGAACATCGACTACAGGAACATCAAGAGTTGTGTGACCAACCCTTACGCTTGGTACCCCAACGTTCGCGGTCATGCCGCCATGGGTTTTGTGGATATGGGCACCAATACCGCAGCCTCCCTGCGCGACTCCGTCTTCATCAAACACCCCGGAGAATACACCATCTCCGTTCGCTATATGCTGACCTCCAACACCGGTTCGATGGTTACCACGCTCAATGGCAAATCTTCAGCCCTGCGCTTCGCCAAGACCAACAGCAACGAGTGGAAAGAAGCCTCTTTCACCGCCGAACTGAAGGAAGGAGGCAACAGTTTCGTGCTCCGCAACAGCAGTGGCCTGAACATCTATATCGACCAAGTGATCTATACTCCAGCCGACCAGCACAACGACGTGCTGAAACTCGACATTGCCGAGGCTGAAGATGGAGATGTTCCATCCGGTTGGGTGGCCAGCGAAGGAGGAGTGAAGACCCATCCCGACAATGGCAGCAAGGCTTTGGCATGGAGTGGGGCAGCCCCCTCCCTCACCTACGGCACCCTTAGCGACTACCCATTCAGCCTTGAGGAAGGCGATTATAAGTTGACCTTGGTCAACAATAAAGCTTTGGAGACCGCCGATGTCGTCAACTACACCGTCAGCATCGAGGATGAGGCAGGAAATGTGGTAGCCAGTGAGGAAAAGATGGCTACAGATGATCAGACCACCATGACCTTCTCCATCGCCCAGGCCGGCAACTACGTGTTGCGCCTTAGTGGTGCAGCGAACATGGAGTACTTGCTCAGCAAGTGTGTAGTCATCCCTACCTACCTCTATACGGTGAACATCCTCGACAGCGAGGGAGGCAAGGCCACCGTCGGTGCATCGAGATTTGAGGCCGGCGAACAGGTTGACCTTGAAGTGGAGGTAGAAGAAGGCTACGACTTTGTGGGTTGGGATGTGGTTTATGGTGGTGTCAGCGTGAAAGACAACAGTTTCGTCATGCCCGAGCGTTCAGTCACCTTGCGTCCCATCTTCAAAGACCAGAGCCTTGTCTATGCACTCGACTTCAGCTCTACCCTGAGCGGTACACTTCCTCCAGGCTGGCAGGCCGTTCAGGAGAACAACGACACCCACAGCTATCCCAACTCCTATACCTCAGGTGGTCGCACCTTTGTCGGTTTCACCGGTTATCAAGGCGCAGCCCTTTATTGGCGCGAGGGATACGCCGAGTACGGCCGTCAGAGCAGCTACCGTCTGAAATTAGAGCCAGGCTGGTATCAATTCTCCTTCTGCAATGCCGCTTGGAAGGGGACTCCATCCTATAAAGCCCAGATACTCAAGAGCGACGGCTCAGTGCTGGCTCAGTCGGATGCCTACCGATCCACACCCAATGCCAATGGTTCCACCAGTGCCAACCTGACTTCCGCCAAGACCTACGAATTCACCTTTGAAGTCACCGAAAGCGGCAATTATATCATCCGCTTCCAGAACCAAGGCGATATGGGTGGCGGTTTCGAGGAGTTCCTGCTGCTGATGTGCAAAATCAGCAAGGCCGAAGACCCGAATCTGGGCAACGGCATCAACGATGCTCCAGCCGCAGAGGCCACTGTCACTGCCATCTACAACCTTTCGGGTGT
>ODAI010382130.1_pt1 | contig 10495 bp, 8 predicted proteins | sample 1539321 | NCBI WGS metagenome assembly ODAI01 (sample SAMN02144231, study PRJEB22623) | gut metagenome | biome: sheep rumen | host: Ovis aries | place: New Zealand | reverse complement strand
TGTATCCGCATTCTTCTTGCATAATTCACGTGAGTATACTTTTAGAAACACACTCTAATAACGGGGGTGCTAAAAGGCCTTGGCCTCCTTGCAGAAACTGGAGAACCCACTCAGCGCTATTATGATTTCTTGGATCAAACACAATCTAAGAAGATTATTGCTATTGGCATTCAAGAAGCCTATGAAGACTTATTCAATCTGAATAAAGATGCTCAGAATCTTTCTCAAGATGAGGTGAAAAATAAACTTAAGACGCTTACACAGGGCCAGAAAAGTGAGAGCGTGATAGACAAAATGGCACGTACATTTAGAACTCTGTGTGATTATGCAGATTGGTCAGAAATCTCGACAGCTAAAAAGAACCCACAGATTCAGGAAGCTCATCAAAAAGATAATACTATAAATGCAAACGATAAAAATACCGATCATTCACACAATAACTCTATTGGTTTGCACTATAATATCCAAATTTATCTTCCTGAAACAACAAATATGGCGGTATATGATGCGATCTTTCAGAGCCTTAAAAAGCATTTATTCTGAGGGGTAGATAAAAATGAATGAGGATAAGCTATATGCATTTATAATGCGTGGGGAATTAACAAAATCTGCCCTCCAGAAAACAGAAGTAGAAAGCCGTTATTCTTCTTCGGAGGCGCTTTCTCATGAGTATATTGAATCTCTATCACTTGACCTTCTTGATAGTGAATTAGTGGAATCGGCCAAAATTATGGCTACAGTATATACAGCCATTGCTGCTTTTGAAAACACAGTTCGTCGTTTCGTCGTTAAGGTTCTGATGGAGAATAAAGGAGAAACCTGGTGGGAAGACTGTGTTTCCGAAAAAATACGTAAATATGCTGATACACGAAAATTAGAAGAAGAAAAAATACGATGGCATACACCTCGCGGAGTCTCCATGATAAATTATACAGAATTTGGAGATTTGGTTTCCATCATGGGACAAAACTTTGAGTTATTCGAGGATTATATTATCTCTATTGATTGGGCTCGCCAAATCATTCAAACACTTGAACGGTCAAGAAATGTAATTATGCACAGTGGAGAACTTGGCCGTAAAGATATCGAACGAATTGGAACAAACATACGAGACTGGATCAGTCAAGTGGGTGAGTAGTGCTTTATACGGATTTATTCAATATTTCTTATGTTCATGAAAGTGTATCATATTTTTTAATGAACTATGCTATTTAGGAATTTTGGAATGAGGTGATAATGTGCGGTTGTTGCGAGTAATCATAAAGAAGTATAAAAATCTGGAGGACTTTGATTGCGTTTTCCCGGACTCCAATATTTCCGCATTTATTGGTAATAATGGCTCTGGCAAATCAAATCTTCTTGAAGCAATCACCGAGGCATTCAGTTATGCGAAAAATAGGACGACCGATAAAGCCCCGTGGATTATTCCAACACCGGATCTATATGGGTGCAAAATACAATATGAATATGATCATCAAGTATATCTGTTAGAGTGCGATCAATCGGAAGTATCTATTTCTTATAACGGGAAAAAGCTGAATAAACTTGGTATGGAAGCCGTTTTGCCCGAAACCATTATGCTGTATTATGCCGGCGAAACAAGACGGCAGTCAATAAAAGCGCAAAGAACCTTTGATGATGCATACGTGCGAAAACTGAAAGCCACATCCAATGATACGTTTCCTGGATTCAAGTATTTGGACTATTATTCTCTCCAGGATTTACCGTTACTATTGATTACTGCCTATGCTTTTCAAGGGGAATATTATGAAAAGCTGCTAAAGCTCCTGAATTGCAGTAAGATTCAGCCTCGAGTCAGATTTCTTCTTACGAATCCTACACGTTCAAAAGGAAGCGCTGACACTTATTGGAATGCCCGAGGGTTTGTTAAATCTTTTTTGGATGGATGCAGGCGATTTGTTTCATCAACTGCCGACCAAGAGAATCATTACCTTATGATGTTTAATGATATCGCTCCCATCGCTTCCATGGCCTCCAACGAGAGTGAACTGTTTGCAAAGCTGAAAGCAATCCAAAATGCCGGGTATTTACAAAGAGTTTTGTTGACTTTCTCGCATAATAGAGGCGCAGATGTATCCTTTGATGAATTAAGCGAAGGCGAAAAACAATTATCTCTGTTGCTTCTCCTTACATCGTTCACCGCAAAAAACAATGTTTTGTATCTATTTGATGAATTTGATGCTTATCTGCATTTGAATTGGCAGAGAGCACTTGCAAAGTTACTTAATGAAGTCGATATAAATGGGCATATTATCTTTTCAACCCATTCACCGGCAACAGTATCTGGAATGCAAAAAAAGAATGTCTTTATTATGACGGATGGTAAAGTAGGTCCGGCTCCAAGCGAAACATATAATCGTTCGTTAGATGAGATAATGGAAGAACATATGCTGGTTTCTATGAGACCGACAGAGTATGTTGATCTCGAGCAGGAGTTCAGGAATGCAGTCGTTCACGGAAGGAAAGATCTAGCAGAAGAGGCATTAATAAAGATACGAGAAATAGTGGGTGAGAATGACCCGTTCTTTATTACCGCACGAATTGTACTGAACAGGATGGAATAATAAATGAAACACATAGAAAAAGGATCTCCACCGGCCGATTTCAATACCTATCGAAGATCACCCAATGCTACTTATCAGGGATTACGAAAAAAGAAGAGTCTTTATAAAAAAGTTAAGTTAGCATTGACATCAGAGCAAGGATTTATATGTTGCTATTGTGGAAAACGCATTTCTGGCGGTTCTGATACACAGATAGAGCACATATTTGCTAAAGGAACCGACGTTTATGAAGAAATGCAGCTCGACTATGAGACTAGAGTGTGTTTCTAAAATCATAAACGCCTAAGAAAAGCGAAAAAAGATGCAAAAACCAAAAGGAAATTTCGTGATAGCGTCGAATAATACAATGAGGTGAAGGAAATGATTCGACGCTATGAGGTCACGGATGAGGAATGGGAAAAGCTGAAGAAACACTTTCCAGAACGACAGGCAGGAACGCTGGGGCGACCGAGGAAAGATTCACGGAAGATGCTGAACGGAATCTTCTGGATTGCGCGGAGCGGGGCCTCGTGGCGCGATCTGCCGGAGCGTTACGGGCCATGGCAGACGGTGTACAAGCGGTTCGTAGAGTGGCAGAAAAGTGGACTGATCGAGAAAATCTTCCATGAATTAGGGGAAGATGCCGATCTGGAAGACATTAGCATGGATAGTACCTATATCAAGGCACACAAGGCAAGCGCGGGTGCCCAGAGAGGGGGAGGAAGATAGCCAAAAGGCAGAAAAGAACGCTGCTCAAAAGAATCAGTGCATCGGAGTCAGCAGAGGTGGAAGAAGCACCAAGATACATGCCGTAGTGGACGCGCTTGGCAATCCAATCCACGTCCAGCTTTCAGCAGGAAACGTGCATGATGTGAAGGTGGCTCAGGAACTGTTGGAAGCTGTCAAACTGCGGCCTGGTATGGCGGTGCTGGCCGACAAAGCTTATGGCAAGTGGGAACTGCGGGAGTACATTGCTAACCATGATGCTGATTTCTGTATTCCTCCCAAGAGCAACGAATCCGATCCCTGGTATGTGGATTGGTGGCTTTATAAGGAACGGCACTTGGTAGAAACTTTCTTTTTGAAGTTGAAAGAGTTTCGCCGCGTTGCTACCCGTTATGATAAGCTTGCTGACCGTTTCCTAGCTTTTGTCCATTTGGCTTGTATCCGCATTCTTCTTGCATAATTCACGTGAGTATACTTTTAGAAACACACTCTAAATCATTCTGGTTTTTATCATGATTTTCAGATGAAAATGAAAGGGGCTGTCTCAAAACGCCCATTCTCTGTTTGGCGCTTTGAGACAGCCCTGTATCGTTGTTATGACACCTCCGGCAAGGCCGGGGGCTTTTTATATGCGAGCATGGTCTTCTGTTTTTCGCGGGAGTAATTACGTTTTGTCCATTGCATCTATTTTGGGGTGTCCCGCTTCCTTTTGCTTTCTCTTATGGAAAAGCTGAGCTGCTGACTTCTTTCCAAACCTTTTCCCAGATGGGGCCGGTGGCGCAGGCGACCCGCAGGCCCCAGGGCTGATACCATTGGAAGGAAACCCGCTGCCCGTCCAGCAGCCAATCCTGGGGGAGGGCCGTATCCTGCCAGTCCAGGGGCTCGGCGATCTCCCGGCGCTGGGCGTTTTCCCGCAGCATCCTGGCAAACTCCTTTTCTTCCGCCTCTGGCATGGTATGGGGTTTTAAGGAGTAGAACAGGGAAGTGCCGCTGAAGCTGAGCAAGCGGCACCACTGCCGGTTATATTCCCAGGAAATCTTATCGGAAATGCCGATGCAGTCGGCGTCGATATCATAAAACGCGCCATGCTGGGGCAGGCGGAAGGCCAGGGTGTTGACGCCAAAGCGCAGCGTGCGTTCCCACATGAGGCCGCTGGTATCGTCGCCCGTGCGGTGCATGTGCATCAGGCCCGCACCCAAGTGGCCCACCGTGTTGCAGCCCAGAATCAGCATGCCATATTTCCGGGCGGCCTCCAGAATGGCCTGATACAGGGAGATAATGATTTCAGCGGAGGTGCGGCTTTGGTCGGCAAAATGCCAGCCGTCCTCTGCCATTTCATAGAGCATTTCGCAGCCCCAGCGGTTCATCAGGTCGAAGGTGGAAAAATCATGCTTGAGGAGCTTGAAGCCCCATTGGCCGATGCGCTCCACGGTTTCCTTGACAAAATCCAGCACAGCGGGGATGGAGGGGTCCAAGCCGCCGGTGTGAGGCAGACGCCAGGCATCAGGGATTTCCGGGTTTCTGTCCTGGAGCAGGCGCACCCAAATGCCGGGCAGCACGCCCTTTTCCCGAATTTGCGCGGCCAGGGACGCCATATCGCCAAAGCGGCCGTTGGGCAGCCAGGGGCCGCCGTTGTAAACCTCTTCATAGGTGCCGTCAGCGTGATACCGGTCCCGCTGCCAGCAATCGTCAATCACGAAATAGGGGCGGTTGGAGATGCCCTCGGTCAGCTTCGCCAGGTATTCCGCATCGGCGAGCACATCCTCCCGGGAGCTGTGGCCGTATGCGTAATACCAGTTATTGGCCCCGTAGACCGGCTGTTCCGGCAGCAAAGGATCATTGCACATCGCACGGCAAAATTTCCTTGCCGCTTCAAAGGAACGGATGCCGCTGTATTCCCGGCATACCACCTGGGCCGCCAGCAGCCTGCGCCCGTTGAGCAGCACACCTTCGCCGCCGCAGCGCACGTCCAGCCACAGGGTCGCTCCTGCCGGGTCAATCTGCCAGGAACAGATGGCGGCAGGGCGCACCTTCACGCCGTAGCCCACGGTGGTTTCGTCCTGATTCACCAGGGCATACCAAGGCAAAGTCTGATAAGGGGTGATATGCTGCCAGCCCAGATCGGCATAGGAGCGTTCCCAGGCATCGCCCAATACCTGACCTTTGAGGCGGGTTTGGAAATGCCACCGCAGCCGCACCTTTTTGACCGGGGTGCTTTGCGCTGTCACATATACTGAAAGGCACTCAGCGCCCGGAACGGTTTCCACCGTTACGCCGTCCAAGGCAAATACACGCTCCCTGCCAGCGGCGGAAAACGCCTGCTTTTCCTCGATCATCACCACGTCGGGCGTTCTTTGAATATTATCAAACATGGCTTAGTACCTCAGATTCTGGTGAAATACATTTGATGGGCGGGATAATCGCCCCAGGCCAGGGGGAAGCTGATCCCGCCGTACATCAGGGCGGCCCCGGAATACACCTGCTCCGTACCTTCCAAACGATACTGGGCTTCGGGGATCAGCCCCTGCAGCTTCACAAAGGGGAAGGGGCCGTTGGCGCGAACGTGGGTCAGCACCAGATTGACCAGCGCTTTTCTTCCGTCCTTGGCGGCAAACATCCAGGCGATGTATTCCTTGCCGTCGTCCAGCTCCGTCAGCCGGTAATAATCGCCCTGGGCGATCAGATCGGCGAACCGGTGATCATCGCTGATCTGTTTTTGGATTTCTTCCTTTTCCGGTTCAGACAGCTTTTCCGGGTTCAGCTCATAGCCAAAGGCGCCGGACTGGGCCACAATGCCCCGGGTGCTCAGGGGCACACAGCGGCCCGTCTGATGGTTCGGCGCGGCGGAAACGTGGGAACCCATGGCGCTGACGGGATAGCCATAGGAAGTGCCCCGCTGGATTTCCAGGCGCTCGATGGCGTCGGTATCGTCCGAGCACCAAATCTGTGGGCAGTAATACAGCATCCCCGCGTCAAACCGTCCGCCCCCACCGGAGCAGCCCTCAATCAGCAGATCGGGATAGCGGGCCAGCAAGCGTTCCAAGAGCTGATAGGTGCCCAGCATGAAGCGGTGAGCCACTTCCCCCTGCCGGTCGGCGGGCAGGGCATGGGAAAAACAGTTGGCCACGGAGCGGTTGAAATCCCATTTCACATACTCAATTTTCGCGTGATCCAGCACGGCGCACATGGCGTCAAACAAATAATCCACCACGTCCTGCCGGGACATATCCAGCACCAATTGATTCCGGGCCAGCATGGGCTTTCGGTCTGGGTCGGTGAGCGCCCAATCGGGATGGGCCTGGTAGAGGTCAGAATCCTCGTTGACCATTTCCGGCTCAAACCAGAGGCCGAATTGCAGGCCCAATGCATGCACCTTGTCGGATAGCTCCCGCATGGAGCAGCCCAGCTTTTTTTCATTCACCACCCAATCGCCCAGGCCGGCATAATCGTCGTTGCGCTTGCCGAACCAGCCGTCGTCCAGCACCAGCATTTCCATGCCCATTTCTTTGGCGGAACGGGCGAAGCGCAGGATTTTTTCTGCGTCAAAGTCAAAATACGCTGCTTCCCAGCTGTTGATCAGCACGGGCCGCCGGGCTGTCTGCCAGCGGGGAGAAATCACCTGCTGGCGGATGATATCGTGGTAATGGCGGCTCAAGCCGTTCAGGCCGTTATCGCTGTAGGACAGGATCGCTTCCGGGGTCTGGAAGGCTTCTCCGGGAGCCAGCGCCCAGGCAAAGCCATCGGGATGGATGCCGGATACCAGCCGGGTGCTGCCCGCCTGATCCACTTCCGTTTCTTCCAGGTGGTTGCCGGAATACATGAGCATGCAGCCGTAGCAGTCGCCGGCGTTTTCGGTGGCGCTTTGATCGCACAGGATCACGAAGGGATTGTTGTGATGGCTGCTCATGCCCCGGCGGGAGCCGAAGGACGCAGCGCCCCGGGGCACATGCAGGCGTTCGGGGATACGCTCCATGCAGTGGCGGCCGTGGAAATGGATCACGTCAAAATCCCCGTACAGAAAATCCACGCAGGCGGAGGCCGCCTTTTCAAGGATCAGCCTTTGCTTTCCGGTATTGACCAGCCGGGTGGAACGGACGATCACATCCTGGGACGGAAACACATGATACTTTAGTTCCACATCCAGGCCGATCACGCTGTCCCGCATCGTGACGGTCAGCGTTTCCGTATCCTCCGCTTCCCGCACAAAAGGCAGGCCGGAAAGCCGCTGCCGTCCCTTGGTGATGGCATAACTCACAAACCGCAGATCCACGCTGCGGCTGCCGTTCTCGGAAAGCGTTTGCACCGCGGGCAGGCGGAAATCGCCCACGCCGCTGCCGCTGTATTCCTGGGGCAGGGTGTCCAGGGAATAGCCCCGGTTGCCGGACAATTCATAGGGATTCCCGGAAAACCCCCGGTCGGTAAAGCGGATCAGATAATCCATATCGCCGCCTGTCTTTTTTCCATAGTAAAGGTGGAGCAGCACGCCGGTGGCGTCGGCCTTCATTTGGTAAAGGGTATGGGCCGTATCCAGGGAAAAGACGCCTGTCTGTTCACGAAATTGAATACTCATCACGATGCTTCTTTCTGTATTGTTCCGGGCTCAGCCCGTACTTTTTTTTGAATATTTTGGAGAATGCCAGCTGGTCATGATATCCCACCTCCTGCGCCACCACATAGATGGGCACCTCGGTGTTCAGCAGCAGCTCCCGGCTTTTCTCCATGCGCACCTGCATCAGGTATTCCTGGGGGGACATGTGCATTTGGGATTGAAAGATGGCGGTCAGATACGTGCGGTTGATGCCGATATAATCCGCCACGTCGCTCACCTTGATCCCGGAATAATTGCTTCGCATCAGCTTGACCGCGTAGTTCACATAATCCTCAACGGTCATTTCGCTCTTTTGCCGGGGGGCGTCTCCGCTCTTTTCCCAGGATTCTATGGCCAGGGAAAGAAAACGAAGGGCCAGGCTCGTCCGGTAAAACTCGCTGGAAGTTTTGAGATGTGGACGCTCCAAAATATCCGTCACCACATTTGCAAACTCCGATGGGTCAATATTGCAGTCCCGCACATAGACGCCCTCTGTGAATCCGGCATAGGCCATGCAGCGGCCCGCCTGCTCCCCGCAATAGGTGACCCAAATGTAATACCAGGGGTCCTCCATATCCGCCTGATAAAAGATATCGTCCCTTTCCCGCAGCAGAAACATTTGCCCCTTGTGGATGTGGTATTCCTGTCCTTCGGCTTTCAGCACGCCCTTCCCGGAAAGCACCACGTGCAGGTGATATCCCTCTCTGGCGTTATGAGGATAGGCATAGCCCGGCAGACACCGCTGGATACCGCAGGTTTTCATATATAGCGCCTTGTCCGTGTTTCGCAGATACTCGATCCCATGGTAGTTGGTTGCCTTAAAAACAGAAGGCGTTTCCAGGCCTGAACTGCTCTTTTCTGTCAAAGGGCATCCCCCTTTCCGGTCCGGTTCATGAAAAACGGCACAGCACAGCAAGCCTTTTCGTCTCAACTGTACTGTGCCATTATAACATAAATGGAAGATAATTACTGCACTCCCGGTCGCCCGCATTGTCGCGGACGCGGCTTCATGCCGCCTCCGCTCTGTGCGGGCTCTATAAAAAATCATTTTGTTTCCTCCACTGGAGGAAAATGATTTTTTATCCCTTCACAGCGCCCAGCATGATGCCCTTGACGAAATACTTCTGGATGAAGGGATACACCATGATGATGGGCAGGGTGGCCACCATGGTGGCGGCCATGCGGATGGAGTCAGGCGTTACGGTCGCAGCGCCGGTCTTGCCCGCCGCCATTTGCTGGGAGGTGGAAGCGCCGGTCTGGTACTGGTTCAGGATCTCCACCAGAATGGACTGCATGGGCTTTAAATTCTGGGAGGAGGTGTACAAATAGGCGTCAAACCAGGAATTCCAGTGGGTGATGGCCACGAACAGGGCAACCGTCATCAGGATCGGCTTCGCCAGCGGAAGCACGATGCGGAAGAACACGATCAGGTCATTTCCGCCGTCGATCTTCACGGCCTCGAAAAGCTCGTTCGGCATCGATTCGATGTAGGAGCGGATCAGGATCATGTTGTACACGCTCATGACCAGCGGGAGCACCAGAACCCAGAAGTTGTCCAGAAGGCCCAAGCCCTTGAGAACCATGTAGTAAGGAACCTGGCCGCCGCCGAAATACATGGTGAACACGAACAGAAGGCTCCAGAACTTGTGGCCTACCAGGTCCTTGCGGGACAGGGAATAGGCAAGCATGGAAGTGACCATGACCGCCAGATGCGTACCGATCAGCGTCCTCGCCAGCGTAACCTTAATGGAATTAAGGAAAGCACTCTGGCTCAGGATCTCCTTGTAGCTGGCTGAGCTTAACACGCGGGGCCAGAAATAAAGACCTCCCTTTACCGCGTCAGTCGCGTCATTGATGGAGATAATGAAGATGTTCCAGAAAGGATATACGGTTACGACAACGATGAGCGTCAGAAAGACCACTTTAAAAATGTCAAGGATCCACTCGCCGACCGTACGGTTCGCTTTTATCTTGTTTGATCTCATGGCTCTCCTCCTTTCTCAGAACAGTGCACTGTCATTGAGCTTGGCAGTGATCTTGTTGGCGGTGATAACCAGGATAAAGGATACCACGGACTTGAACAGGCCGATGGCGGTACCGTAGGAGTACATGCCCTTGGCAAGACCCATGCGGTAAGCGTAGGTATCGAGAACGTCCGAATAGTTCAGGATGGAGTCATTTCCCATCAGCAGCTGCTGCTCAAAGCCGGTGGAAAGGATGCCGCCGACAGCCAGGATCAGGAGGATACTGATGGTCGGGCGGATGGTCGGCAGGGTAATGTGCCAGATCCTCTGCACACGGTTCGCGCCGTCCACCTCCGCAGCCTCATAGAGCTGCTGGTCGATGCCGGAGATGGCCGACAGATAGATGATGGCATTGTAGCCCACGTTCTTCCAGGTGTTCGCCAGGGCGATGATCCACCAGAAATAGGGACCATTCTGGAAGAAGGCAATGCGGGTGTCCGTCAGATGCAGGCCGATCAGAATATCGTTGATGATACCGCCCCTGGCCAGGAAGGTCATGAAAATGTTAGCCGCGATAACCCAGGAAATAAAGTAGGGCAGATAGGACGCGGTCTGGATGAATTTCTTTACCCTGTCATGCTTCACTTCGTTTA
>ODAI010069077.1_pt1 | contig 10495 bp, 10 predicted proteins | sample 1539321 | NCBI WGS metagenome assembly ODAI01 (sample SAMN02144231, study PRJEB22623) | gut metagenome | biome: sheep rumen | host: Ovis aries | place: New Zealand | reverse complement strand
GGTTTCCGGCCATGCTGGGCAGGATGGCTGAAGAGGTCAACGGACTCTGCTGCCTGCCCCCTCCCTCCTCCTTTATGGAACTGCATTCCATCTCAAAGGACCAGTGGACCGGGCTTTTCAGAGCCATAGACAGGACCAGCGATTACAGAAATCTGATCCTGGATCTGTCCGGCGAGACAGACGGTCTTCTGGAGATCCTGCGGCTCTGCGACAGGATCTATACCATTGAACGGGACGATCCGGTCTCGGCCGCCAGACTTTCGGCCTTTGAGGACCTGCTCAAACGCTTTCATTATGAGGACATATGCATGAAAACACACAGACTTTTGCTGCCCCGCTTTAAGGAGCTCCCCGCCTCCATGCGGTTTCTGACCCATGGAGCCCTGGCCGATTACGCCAGGAATCTGATCAGAGAGTGGGACCAGCCCTCATGATGCGGGAACAGTCCTATGAGGAGATCCGAAGCAGGATCCAGGAAGACATTCTGGAGCGGATCGATTTTTCCAGGGAGATCCGGGACGAGCAGATCCTGGAAATGATCGATGAAGAAATCGTCCGGGCCGGAAAGAAGCTGCTTTTTGGCCTTGAGGAGAGACGCCGCATGCGTCAGGATCTCTTTCACTCCATTCGAAGGCTGGATGTCCTTCAGGACCTTCTGGATGATCCGGGGATCACGGAAATCATGATCAACGGGCCGCAGAAGATCTTTATCGAAGAAAAGGGGGCCCTGCGCCGGGCAGAAAAGTCCTTCAGCACGCCGGCCAAACTGGATGACGTGATCAGAAAGATCGTTTCAGACTGCAACCGCGTGGTAAATGAATCATCCCCTATTGTAGACGCCAGACTTCCCGGCGGAGAACGCGTCAATGTCGTCCTTCCCCCCGTGGCCCTCAACGGCCCCATTGTCACGATCCGGCGCTTTCCGGACCGGCCTGTCCGTATGAAGGATCTGATCGCCTTCGGATCGATCTCCGAGGAAATCACCGCTTTTCTATCCTGCCTGGTGCGAGCCGGCTTCAACATCTTTGTGAGCGGCGGTACCGGATCCGGCAAAACAACCTTTCTGAATGCCCTGTCTGAATTTATTCCCCCTGATGAACGTATCATAACCATTGAAGACAATGCAGAGCTGCAGATCCGTCAGGTCGACAACCTGGTCAGCCTGGAAGCCAGAAACGCCAACGTGGAAGGCGAGAACGAGGTGACGATCCGGGACCTGATCCGGTCCAGCCTCCGCATGCGGCCGGACCGGATCATTGTCGGAGAAGTCCGCGGCGCGGAAGCCCTGGATATGCTGCAGGCGATGAACACAGGCCATGACGGATCTATGTCCACGGGACACGCCAATTCCGCAAAAGATGCTCTTTCCAGACTCGAGACCATGGTCCTGATGTCCAGCCTGGAGCTGCCCCTTGCAGCCATCCGGGGGCAGATCGCCAGCGCCATAGATATCATTGTCCACCTTGGCAGGCTCCGGGACAAATCCAGAAAGCTTTTGGAAATCAGGGAGGTGACCGGAATCGAGGACGGAAGAATCTGCTTAAGGAGTCTTTATGCTTTTGAAGAAGAAGGAGAAGAAAACGGAAGAATATACGGCAGCTGGCGAAAAAAAGCGGACCTTCTGGACAGGCATAAGCTGGAATCGGCCGGGATCCGTCTTCCGGAGGATCCGGCCTGATCATCTGCTGGTCTCCCTGGGCCTGGTCTGTCTCCTGGCGTTTGTCTTTTACCGGTCCTGGCTGGCGGTGCCCTTTCTCCTTCCCCTGTGCGTGCCCATACAAAGGGGCCTTGGGGAAGCGGCCCGGATGAAGAGAAAGGACCGGCTTTCGGAAGCCTTCGGGGAGGCCCTTGCCAGCGTGATGACCGGCATGCGGGCCGGCTATTCTCCCGAGAACGCCTTTCGGGAAGCGGCCTCCGATATGGAATTCCGATTCGGCCAGGGCGCCGAGATGACCCGGGAGCTTCGGGCCATCTCGGCGGGCCTGGACAATCATATCCCGCTTGCCCAGCTTCTGGACGAATTTGCCGCTCGCTCCGGCATCGAGGAGATCCGGGATTTTGCCCAGGTATTTTCCATTGCCTCCAAAAACGGAGGAAATATGGTCCAGGTCATGGAGGATACGGCAAGGCTGCTGCAGGGGAGAATGGAAATAGAAGGCGAGATCCGGCTCCTGCTCAGCAGCAGGCAGCTGGAGATGCGGATCATGGAAGCGGTGCCCTTTTTCATTATCCTTTATATCAGCCTGACCAGCCGGGGGTTTTTCGATCCCCTCTACCATAATCCGGCGGGCACGCTCTTTATGACCATCTGCCTGGCCCTGTACCTGGCGGCCTGCCTGGTCGGAGAAAGAATCAGCAATATCAGACTTTAGGAAGGGAGGGATCGGCCTTGCAGACCCTGCTCGGGCTTGGCCCTTATCTGATCCTTCCTGCCGTCATTGGGATCCTGATGGCGGCAGGGAGAGGAGAGAAAACAGCAAAGAAAGGCCCCGGCGGCGCGCTGGACAAGGCGGCGGCCCTTCTCTACAGGCTCTATCGGAAAAGAAGGTCCTTTCCGGGAGAAGGGGCGGTTTATCAGGCGGAATATCTGCTGGATGCGCCCATGGGAGCCAGAGAGAGGACCCGGCAGTGGTATATTGACAAGCTCCGGATCCTCCTGCTCTTTCTTCTGGCGGCGGACCTTGTTTCGGCAGCCCTGCATTTTAATGCCCTCTCCGAAAGGGAGCTTGGGGAAGGCGGCGTCATTGCAAGGAACTCCTACGGCGGAAGCGATAAGGAAGTGGATCTGGAAGCCTTTGTGGTCCGGGAGGACGGGGAGGAAGAAAAGCTGGGAGACTACCATCTCAGAGTCCAGGCCAGGCGTTATACCCGGGAGGAGACCGAGAAGATGGCAGAGAAAGCCATGGCCCTCCTGCCGGCCCTGATCCTGGGTGATAATACCGGACCAGGCAATGTCTGCAGGGATCTTCTTCTGCCATCCTCTCTGGAGGGATATCCCTTCCGGATCAGCTGGAAGAGCAGTTATTATGCCCTGGCAGACACCGACGGATCGGTCTATGCGGATTCTCTTTCGGAGGGAGAAAGCGAAGAGGTGACCCTGACGGCCCTCCTTGCCTATGATCCCTGGACCTTTGAAAAGGACATCCCTCTGACCATTGTTCCGCCCCGGAAGACGGAGGCCCTTTCCAGGCAGGAGGCGCTTCTTGCCAGGCTGGGAAAGGACCAGGAGGAGACGGTCTCGGAAGAAAGGATGATTCTGACGGACTCCTTTGAGGGCCGGCCTCTGATCTGGAAGGAAGCCGTGCAGGACCTTTCCCTCCCGGCGGGACTGGCCCTGGCGGGCGCCGGGATCGCGGCCTTCTTTCTGGGAGACAAGGATCTGAGGAAGAAGCTGGCTGACAGAGACCGCCAGCTGACCCTGGACTATCCGGGAATCGCCAGCCGCTTCGCCCTGTATCTGGGAGCCGGCATGAGCATCCGCAACATCTTTTTCCGTCTGGGCCGGGAATATGAAGAGGGCAGGAAGGAAGGGGGAAAGGCCCGCTATTCCAGGGAAGAGATCCTGCTGATCTGTCATGAGCTGGAAAGCGGCGTCTCGGAAAGGGAGGCCTATGAGCACTGGGGCAGACGCTGTCATCTGCAGCAGTATGTCAGACTCTCCTCCCTGCTGGGACAGAATCTGAAAAAGGGAAACAAAGCCCTGCTGTCCTCCCTGCAGGAAGAGGCGGCGGAGGCGTTTGAAAGCCGCAGGAATATGGCCAGAAAGCTGGGAGAGGAAGCGGGCACAAAGCTCCTTCTGCCCATGGGTATGCTGCTGGCTGTGACCATGCTGATCATCATGGTGCCTGCATATTTCAGCTTTATGTAAATAAGGAGGTTTCTGCGTTATGAAGAAGAATCGAAAAAACACACTGTCTGCTTTCTTTTGGAGTGAAGAGGGGATGGGCACAATCGAGATCATTTTGATCATTGTTGTCCTGGTGGGGCTTGTGGTCATCTTTCGAAAGCAGCTCAATGACCTTGTGACCCGGATTTTCAATCAGATCAATGCGGACAGCAACTCGATCCTGGGCTAGAAAGGACGGATACCTTACGGTATTCATGGCCCTGGTCCTTCCCCTGATTCTGAGTCTTTACTTCGCTCTTCTCCAGGGCGCCCGCATGAACGCCGCCAGACTGGAGGTGACCTGCGCAGCCGACGCGGCAGCAGACGCCGCCATGGCCGAGTTTTCTGCGGCGCTCTTTTCCAGATATGATCTTTTCTTTATAGACACATCCTACGGAACGGGGATCTGCTCCGAAACCGCCCTTGCGTCCAGACTGACCTACTATTTTGATAAAAATCTTATGCCCTCTCCCGTCCTGTCCCTGCTTGGCGCAGGTTCCTTTACGAACCTGCAGGTGGCAGGCGTTATGGTGACAGGGACCCGCTATGCGGCCGACGCCGGATTCCTTCCTCTCCGGCAGCAGATCTATGCCTATATGTCGGCCGACCCTGCGGGATCCCTGGCAGCTGGCCTGGCAGAGGTCCTGGATCTGTGGGAAGGACTGCCCATAGATCCGGGGGCCTGGTCCGGGAGAATGGAGGAGGCAGGAAAGGGGCTGGAGGATCTTCTGGACAGGAGCCGGAGAAGGCAGGAGGCGCAGAAGGAAGAAGAAGGGGGAAGCGGGGAGGAAGACGCCGGCAGGGAGGAGAACCTCCTGTCAGAGTTCCTTTCCTTCAAAAAGCAGCCGGTCCTGGCCCAGGTACTGGGGGAGGAAGCCCGGGTATCTTCCTGCAAAGCGGACCTGCCCGCCCTGTTTTCCCACAGGGGGCGGATCCTGGGGACCGGTCTTGTGACCGACAACTGCCACGATTATCCCCAGGCCTCTTCTCTGATCCTGAACGCCTATCTGGCGGAAAAATGCGGGTCCTATACAAAGGCCCGGGAGGGGAGCCTTTTGCAGTATCAGCTGGAATACATTCTGGGGGGCAGGGAGAGCGATGAGGCCAACCTGGAGCAGGCGGTGGAAAAGCTCCTTCTGGTCCGCTGGGCCCTGAACGGGTTTTTCCTGATCCAGGATCCGGCCAGGCAGGCGGAAATTGGCACTTCTGCGGCGGCCCTGTCCCTGGCGCTTCTGATTCCCGAGTTTGAGCCGGTGGTCAAGGCGGTCCTTCTGGCGGCCTGGGCCTACCTGGAGAGCATCCAGGACCTGAAGATCCTGCTCAGGGGCGGAAAGATCCCTCTGTTAAAAAATGCGGAGACCTGGCGGACGGACCTGGAGAGCCTGGCCCATATGACGACGTCGGAAACCGTCCAGGGAGGGGGCGGCCTTTCCTACGGGGAATATCTGCAGATCCTTCTTTATATAGAAGGGATGAATCTGCGCTGCAGCAGGCTCATGGACATCATGGAAATGGATATCCGGCGAACGCCGGGGAACCTTGCCTTTCAGATGGACGGCTGTCTGGACAGCTTTGCCATGGAAGCCATCGCCCGCGACGGACTGGGACTGACCTATACCGTGTCCCGGAACGTGACCTATAACTGACAGGCGGAAGGGAGGACAATGCGCTTTGTAAATGCAACCAATAACCTAAGCAACAGCAGAAGGGAAGTGTAAGAAGTGTGGACTCCGGAAAGACTCGAAAGAAAAAAAGAAGGTGCATTGTCTTCCCCTCCGCCTGCCAGCATGACCCTGGAGGCGGCCATGATTCTGCCGCTTTTTCTGTTTTTCATGCTGGGGATCCTTTCCGTATTTGACATGATCCTGCTCCAGTCCAGCGTCAATGCGGCTCTGTTTCGGGCCGGCCGGGAAGCGGCGGAATATGCCTGGTATTACCGCTATGCTCTGGACGGCGGGGAAAAGCCCCAGCTCCCGGCCCAGGCGGCGGCCTCCGGCCTCTCTCTCCTCTGGGTCAGCGGCAGAGTCAACGAACTGGTCAAAGAGGAGATGCCTGTAAAAGGGACCCTGGCAGGATCTGTGTCTCTGCTTGGCTCCCAGGTCCTGGATTCCAATGACGAAATCTATCTGACGGCGACCTATGGGGCGCTGCCCGGCATCCGCCTTCCGGGCGTAAAGGAGATCTCTCTGCAGAGCACCTACGCAGGACACGCCTGGACGGGCTATCAGCTGAGGGAGTCTCAGGAGGAGACGGCAGAGGAGGAAGATGAGATCGTATATATCACGGATACGGGCCGGGTCTATCACAGGAGCCGGGCCTGTACCTACCTGCAGCCCTCGGTCAGAAGTGTGCAGGGAGCCCTGGTCGCAGGAGAAAGAAGTCTGGGCGGGGCAATCTATTATCCATGCGAATTCTGCCATCCCTCTGCAGGCGGAACCGTTTTTATAACAAGCTACGGAAACCGCTACCACAGCGCTGCTTCCTGCAGCGCGATCCACCGGAATATCCGGGAGGTGCCCCTGAAAAGCGTGGAAGGGAGGATGCGGCCTTGTTCCAAATGTGGATGATGCGGGATCTGCAGGACCCTGTGACCCTGGTCCGGGCCCTGGGTCTCTTTGCCTTCCTTTTGTCGGCAGGCTTCTGGGATCTGAAAAGGATGTCGGTCCCGCTGCCCCTCCTCCTGGCAGCGGGATGCCTGGCGGGCGGCCTGGATCTTTATGGCATCTGCAGCGGGAAGCTGCAAGGCATGGGCCCTGTCTGGGCCCTGCTCCCGGGCTGCTTTTATCTGCTGCTCCATTTTGTATCGGAGGGCCAGATCGGGACGGGAGACGGTCTCTCGATCCTGGTCCTGGGCCTCTTTGCCGGGCTTTTGAATACTGTCCTGATCACAGCGGCGGCGCAGTTTTTATGCGCACTGGCGGCAGCGGGGCTGCTGGCTGTGAGAAAAGCCGGGAAAAAGACCAGGATCCCCTTCCTTCCCTTTCTGGGAGGAGCCGCCCTGGTCCTTTATCTGCTGGGAGGAATCGGATGAGAAAAGGAAGAAATCTGTATGCCGGCGCCTATTTTACAGTGGAGGCCTCCTTTATAGTCCCCATGGCTCTGGCGGTTCTCATTATGGCCATTTATCTGACCTGCTTTGCCTGCGGCCGCTGCAAACTGGTGCAGGACGGAATGATCCTTTGTATCCGGGAAAGCTCACAGAAATCAGAGCGGGCCCAGGGCAGGATCCGGGAGCTCTACGCAGTCCGGAAAGGAAGCTATCTGATGTTTTCCGAAGCCGGTGCAGACCTGTCCCGGGGAGGCAGGGTCCGGGCCGCTCTTTCAGGGCAGCTCCATCTGATACCGGCGCCGGCTCTTTCCGGCTCTGGCGGGAAGAGCCTTGGCATAGCTGCGCAAATTGAAACGCCTGCCCATGATCCTCCTGCCAAATACAGAAAATACAGGAGGCTGACCTATATGGCGGGCAGGATTCTGAAGGGGTCCGAAGACGGGAAGGAAGAGGAATAGAACATGGATCTGGAAATATCCTATTACCGGGACGCACTGAAATCCTATATGACCATACGCTGTCCGGAGGAGGCCAGGGAAGCGGATTACCGTTTTCGAATGGCGGCCTCCAATCCCATAGAAGGCATCCTGCACTGTTCTCTTCGCAGGATCGACGGAGAAATATACCTGTATTATGAGGTCTCAGCCCGACAGAAGCTCTCACATATGTTTGCGGACAGGATCCTGGATACAGCGGATCTGAGCCGGATCCTCTCATCTCTGGCCCAGGCGGGGACAAGGCTCTCCGGATATCTTCTGGATGCGGCCGATCTCCTGCTGGGTCCGGATAGGGGCTATTACGATTTCTCCGAAAACCGCTATTACTTCACCTATTATCCAGGGCTTTCCGAGCGGGTGAAGCCTTCGGAAAACAGGGCGCTGTTTGCCTTTCTGGCTGAAAAGACCGACAGCTCTGACCGGGAGGCGGCAGGCGCGGCCTATCAGCTGGACGCCCTGTCCGAGATGCCGGGCTTTGTTTTTACGGAAAAGATCCTTAGGGATCTTTTCGGCGAGAGAATACAGGTCCCGGAGGAATCCTTTGAAAATCCCGAAGCGGGGGAGGCGGACAGGGAAGACGACTGGTCTGAAAGCTTTCTATCGAAGGAAAAGGAGGGGGAGCCCCTTCTGCCGGCCTGGGAGACGCCCCTGCCTGCGGCTGATCCGCCGGGAGGGGAGAAAAAAGGCAGGGGGGCGGGAAAGCCTGGCCTGCTTTCCATCCTGGTCCCTGCCGCCTTTTTCGCCGCCGCGGCAGCCTTTGCAGCGGCGGGCCAGCTTCTGCCTCTGCCTGTCCGGACCCTGCGTCTGTTTACGGCAGGGGCTCTGGCAGCAGGCGCGGCAGGAATCCTGCTTGTCCTGCGCGCCCTGATCCGCAGGGTCCCTTTCCGCAGGAAAAAGGAGGCGGACAGGGAGCCTTTGCCGGAAATGACGAGGCTTCCCGCCGATGAGTTTGATTTCTGGAAGCAGGAAGAAAAGGAGGATAAAGGGCCTGCGGAAACGGTGTTTGTTTCGGCCGCAGCCGCCCAGTCGGAAAAACGGCTGTATGGAAACGGAAAAGCCAAGGGCATGGTCATCGATCTGGACGCCCTGCCCCATACCATAGGGACAGCCGCGGGATTTGCGGATGTGCTCCTGGATGATAGTTCCGTCAGCCGCATGCACGCCCGGATCAGCCAGGGCCCGGACCAGACGCCGGTCCTTACGGATCTCAATTCCACCAACGGGACCTGGGTCAACGGGATCCGGCTGCAGCCGGAGGAAAGCATCCGGATCGGCAAGGGGGATGTGATCCGTTTCGGAGAAACAGAGTTCTGCTGCAGGTAATGGTTATGCAGATAAAAAAGTGATATAATTGCATTCGTATATATAAGAATCCGTTACAGAAACGATCTGTACATCTGCCGAAAGGATTTTACTTATGAAAAACGACAATTGTATCTTCTGTAAACTTGCATGCGGAGACATCCCGACCAGAACGATCTATGAAGACCAGAACTATCGTGTCATCATGGACGCTTCTCCGGCCACAAAAGGACATGCACTGGTCCTTCCCAAGGATCACTATGAAAATCTCTATGAGATTCCCGAGGAAGTGGCGGCCGGCGCCATTCGCGTTGCCAAAAGAGTTGCCCTTGTCATGAAGGACAAGCTCGGAACGGCCGGCCTGAACCTCGTACAGAATAACGGCGAAGCGGCAGGCCAGACAGTCATGCATTTCCATATGCATATCATTCCCAGATATGAAGACGACAGGGCCATGCTGCTCTGGAAGCATCTGGATCTGTCTGATGCAGAGCTGGATGCGATCAGAGACCAGATCAATGCCTGAGAGATCGCAAGAGGATACAGGGGCTTTCTGACAGAAAGTCCTTGTTTTGCATGCCATGATATATTAAAATAATCCACAAACGTGTATTATGTTTGTTCCCAAGAACATGGGCGGCTAAGCTGCAGGGGGCAGACAGAAAGGAATGATAATGAAAAAGCTTATGATTATGGGCGCCGGGATCTATCAGGTGCCGTTGATCAAAAAAGCGAAAGAGATGGGAATCCATACGATTGCGGTCAGTATACCAGGCAATTATCCCGGGTTTGCCTATGCGGATGAGGTCAGCTATACCAATACGATCGATTATGAAGCGGTCCTGAAGGTCGCGAGGGAAAAACAGGTGGATGGCATCGTCACATCCGGTACAGATGTGGCTGTGATCACCATCGGCCGGGTATGCGACGCCCTGGGGCTCAAGGGCCTTTCCTTTGAGGCCGCTAAAATAGCCTCTGATAAGATGCTGATGAAGGAATGCTTTGAGAAGGAGGGTGTCCGAACAGCCCGCTTCCGTAAGGTGGGCTTTGATGAGGATGTACTGGAGGCCGTAAAGGAGCTTACCTATCCTTTGATCGTCAAAGCGGTGGATTCCTCCGGAAGCCGGGGCATTACCAGGGTCAACGCGCCTGAAAATATGGCGGCGGCGGTGGAAGCTGTCCGCGGCGTGACCCATAAGGACTATTTTATCGTGGAGGAATTCATCATCGGAGAGGAATTCGGAGCCCAGGCCTTTGTCTATAACGGCAAGGTCCAGTTTGTACTGCCTCACGGAGACTATGTTTTCGTCGGCGATACGGGCGTTCCGGTGGGTCACTTTGCTCCTTACGATCTTCCGGAGGAGGTCCTGCGCGATGCGTCTGAACAGTGCGAAAAGGCAATTCATGCCATGAAGCTGGACAACTGTGCAGTCAACGCGGACTTTATTTTAAAGGACGGCAAGACCTACGTCCTGGAGCTGGGCGGCAGAGCGGGCGCCACCTGCCTGGTAGAGCTGGTAGGGATTTTCTACGGCTTCGACTATTATGAGAAGATCATTGAGGCGGCCCTGGGCGAGGATCCCGTCTTTCCTCTGAACGGATCGACCCCCAACGCCAGCCATCTGCTGATGAGCGACAAAGACGGCGTGATCCGTTCCATTACAAACAGAAATCAGCCTGATCCGGATATTTGTGAGATCCAGTTTGATTTCGGCGTCGGCGACGAGGTGCATAAATTCCGCATCGGCCCGCACAGGATCG
>ODAI014598412.1_pt1 | contig 10496 bp, 6 predicted proteins | sample 1539321 | NCBI WGS metagenome assembly ODAI01 (sample SAMN02144231, study PRJEB22623) | gut metagenome | biome: sheep rumen | host: Ovis aries | place: New Zealand | reverse complement strand
TCGCTGGTGATACGATCTACGTTCACTAAGGAACTCTTAATATGTCCACCGTTCACTTGGTCCTGAAGTGAAGCTACCAAGGAGTCCACACTCAAAATAGCCTGATCGATATGCGCCATGAGATCGCCTTTGAGCGATTCCATAATACCCGGTACATACATTGTGGGCAGATAAGCACCCTTCTCTACCGTTGCCAAGTCCGCATTGTTCGTGTTCTCGGGGAACAGCAATTCAACCGCCATTCCTCCAAGAAGACCGTCCGATACGAGTGCCATCGCTGTTCCTTGCGGCAAAGCGATGTCTTTGCGAATTGACAAATCCACGGTAAAAGCACTATCTGCAGTAAAGTCATAATGAATAACGTCCACTTGTCCGACCCGGTGTCCGCGGATATACACCGCCGCTTGCTCCTCGAGACCGTGGAGGTTATAGAAAACACCATGGTAACTGTTGGTAGGCGAGAAGATATTCACTCCTTTGAGGAAATTCAAGCCAAAGAAGAGCAAAAACAAACAGACTGCGGCCAAAACGCCGACTTTGATCTCACGTGCGTATTTCATATTTTAATATAAAGCAAAATGTTTTTTTATATAAAACTTAAATGGTTATTTTTCAAATGTTATGATCCAACAATCCGGGAAAGCGGCTTTGAGTTTCTTTTGCGCTTCCTCTGCTTTTTTCCGGTCCGTATTGGCGGCGGTATAATACTTATACCATTCGCCGAGTTGCAGATATTCGCACTCCGTTCCTTTCAGTTTCGGATCATTCTTCTCTAATGGCGTCTTGGAAGCACAAATCTGCACAGCGTAATAAGTTTTCTTTTCCTTTACTTCCACTTTTTTCTCCTGTAGAGTGTCCGCTTTAAGCACGGAACTGGTAGCAGACGAGTCCGATTCGTTTTCGTCTCGTTTTCGTCTCGTTTTCGTCTCGTTTTCGTCTCGTTTACGTGTTGATGTCGATTCCAACTGCTGATTCTTTGTAGATTCTATGACGAGAACTTCGGATTTGGCGGCCTGGCGATGGGTGTATGCAGCAAAGGCTTTGACCAGCGCGTCCGCCATTTGTGTCATGGCGGTGTCGGAACTGAGGTATTTTTCCTCTGCGGGATTGGAGACGAAGCCCATTTCGAAGAGGATTGAAGGGCACGCCGTTTTGAGAAGCACCCAGAACGCCGCCTGACGAACGCCTCTGTCGGAGCGGTTGAGATGTCCCACAAAATGGTTTTGCACCTGGGTAGCAAACTGCAAGGACTGATCCATGTAGTTATTCTGCATGAGCTCGAACATGATATACGAATCAATGGAATTGGGATCAAAACCCTGGTATGTGGTCTTATAATCGGATTCCAATTTCATTACGGCGTTCTCCCGCATAGCGACATCCAAGTTTGCCTCCATTTTGTCGGTTCCGAGGATGAAGGTCTCCACTCCGCAAGGTTCTTTCTTTTCCGCGGAATTGGTGTGAATAGAGATGAAGAGATCCGCGTTACTTTTATTGGCGATATTGGCTCGTTCCTGCAAAGGGATGAACACATCTGTCGAACGTGTGTACACGACTTTGACATCCGGGAACTGCTCTTTCATCTGTTTGCCCACTTCGAGCGCGAGCGAGAGGTTCAAGTCCTTTTCCTTGGCAAACTTACCCACTGCTCCGGGATCTTTACCACCATGTCCTGCATCAAGGACAACCGTATATGCGTTTGCCACCATCGGAAGCAAACCAAGCGCTATGATAAGAAAAAAATGATTTTTACGCATACTCGGGCATTTTAATCTTTTGCAAAGGTACAAAAAAATTTCGGAAGTAGAAAATATTCTGTATAAAGAAGTAAAAAAAAGTGCATTTTTTGCATTTTTTTCATTTTTTATGCGTGCGCACTTGCGTATATGAAATATTTTTTGTAATTTTGCGCGTCATTTTGGCTTTACTATGCAAAAGAGTGAATTTACACCGGAAGAGGATTTGATGATCCAGCGCGAGTTTGAAGCGTTGTTAGCGGATTATGCCCAAACTCCCCACCGTCAAAAGACGGAATTGATAACTCATGCGTTCAATTTTGCCTACAAGGCTCACTATGGTGTTCGTCGCTTGAGCGGCGAGCCTTATATCATGCATCCATTGGCGGTTGCCCGTATCTGCGCGCGCGAAATAGGTTTAGGTAGTACCAGTATCTGCTCCGCCCTGCTGCACGACGTGGTGGAAGACACCGATTACACGGTGGAGGACATAGCCGGTCTGTTCGGCGACAAGATCGCGCAGATCGTAAGCGGTCTGACGAAAATCAGCGGCGGAGTGTTCGGCAGTCAGGCATCGGAACAGGCGGAGAACTTCCGCAAATTGCTTCTGACCATCAGCGACGATATCCGCGTAGTACTGATCAAAATTGCGGACCGTCTTCACAACATGCGCACGTTAGGCGCTCAGCCGAAAGACAAACAATACAAAATAGCCGGCGAGACGCAATACATCTACGCGCCTCTTGCCCACCGTTTGGGTTTGTTTCCCATCAAAACGGAATTGGAGGATCTGAGTTTCCACTACGAACATCCGGAGACATGGCAGGAGATCCACGACAAGCTGGAGAAAGTGAAAGCGAGCCAAATGGAGACCTACGAGCAGTTTGCGGCTCCTATCCGCGAGCGTTTGACGAGTATGGGCTATAATTTTGTGCTCAAAGCGCGTATCAAATCGGTCTATTCGATCTGGAAGAAAATGGTACGCCAGCAATGTGCGTTTGAGGACGTATATGATTTATTGGCTGTCCGGATTATCTTCACCCCCAATGAATCAATGAGCGAGAAAGACCAGTGCTGGATGATTTATTCCGCGATCACGGAGCTTTACCGTCCTCATCCGGAGCGAATCAGGGATTGGATTTCGACGCCGAAAGCAAACGGTTATGAAGCACTTCATGTGACGGTAATGGGCGCCAACGGCGAATGGATAGAAGTTCAGATCCGCACGGACCGCATGAACGAAATAGCGGAACGAGGCTATGCCGCACACTGGAAATATAAGACCGGCGAGTCCGACGACAGCGAGCTGGACAAATGGATACGCGAGATCAAAGAGATCTTAGCGCACCCGGAGAAAGACGCCATGGAGTTCTTGGGTACATTCAAGTTGAACCTGTTTGCACAGGAAGTGTTTGTATTCACTCCATCCGGCGAGATCAAGACCATGCCTTTAGGTTCTACGGCATTGGACTTTGCATTCCTGCTTCACTCGGAATTAGGCGAACATTGTATCGGTGCCAAAGTGAACCACAGCCTTGTGCCTCTGTCCTACAAGCTCAAAGGCGGCGACCAGATCGAGATCCTCACCTCCACGAGCCAACATCCGCAGCAGGAATGGTTAGACATAGTAACCACCGCCAAAGCCAAGAATGTGCTCAACCAGTATTTCCGCCGCGAAGAACGCCGTTATATGAAGCACGGCGAGCATCTGGTGGAAGACGCCATCGCCATGGACAAGCAGTTAGCGGCTAACCACGATATGGTTTTGGCACGATTGTTGAGTTATTACGGCATGACGCAACCGACCGAGTTGTACTTGCAAGTAGGTCAAGGCACGATCCGTTTGGACAATATCAACGAGATTGTGTTCCCCAAACGCGGTTGGAGATCGTATATTCCGTTCATCGGTCGAATGACGAAACAGGAAGAGCCTGTGAAGCTGCCCAAAGAACAAGAGACTCCTGCTACGGAGAACAAACCGGCGGACAAACCGAAGAAAAAAGAGCCGCACGCGATTGTTCTGACCGATGAAAACTTGGGCAAACAATACATCCTGAGTAACTGCTGTCACCCTATTCCGGGCGACGAGGTATTAGGTTACCTGGACAGCGACGGAAAAATGTATATCCATAAGATCGATTGCCCGGAAGCGAACCTGCTGAAGACCAGTTTCGGCAAACGGATCTATTCCGCGACCTGGAACACGCATCGAGTTCAATCGTTCGTGGAGACCATCGAGTTCAAAGGAATAGACAAATTCGGCGTGTTCATCCAAGTGCTGCAAACGATCACCACCGAATTCCATATAAACATGCGCACGGTACATGTGACGAGCGAAGACGGAATCTTCAAAGGCACAATGGAAATATACGTCTATGACCGCAGCGAGTTGGACGACCTGCTGAAGGCAATCCGCAAAATAGAAGATATCAAAGAAGTTAAACGAGTAGTTAACGATAACTAATTGAAAATTAATAGATTTATTATGAAAAAGATTTTTAGCACTCTCTGCATGGCTCTCGCAGCAGTAGCCATGATGGCACAAGACCCAGTAATCACATTTGAGAAAACCGAACACGATTTCGGTAAGATTCATGAAGAGAACGGTCGTGTATCGGTAGTGTTCAACTTCAAGAACGAAGGTATGTCCCCGTTGGTATTGAGCAACGTACGCGCGAGCTGCGGTTGTACCACTCCGACCTGGACCAAAGAGCCGGTAGAACCGGGACAAACAGGCAGTATTACAGTCACTTATAACCCAAACGGCCGTCCGGGTCGTTTCCAAAAGACCGTGACCATCACCTCCAATGCCACCGAGGCCACCAAACGCGTATATATCAAAGGTGAAGTAATTCCGAAGCCGGCCAAACCGGTGAACGTATATACCGTAGCTGTCGGCGAACTGAGCATGAAGGGCAAAACGCTGAACTTGGGTAACATCAAGAAAGGCGAGACCATGAACGGCGAATTGGAGTATGCAAACCTCACTCAAGCCGAGCACAGCGTTGATTTGGCTACTAACAGTCAGGATGCATTCCTGGTAAGCCAGACGACTTTGGCAACAGTTAAACCGAACGAGACCGGCAAATTTGTATTCGCGATCGACACCCGCAACACCAAGTTGTACGGACCGGTAGAGGCATATGCCTATGTCATTGTGGACGGCAAGAAAGAGCTGAGCGAGGCTTATCAACTGACCATCAAAGCCGAGATCGTAGAAGATTTCAGCCAGATGAGCGTTGAGGAGAAACAAGCAGCTCCGATCATTGAGGTAGCAGGCGAAATCGAGGCCGGCAAAGTAGCAGCGGGCAAGAATCTCAAATGCGTGCTTCCGGTAAAGAACGCCGGTGAGAACGCATTGGAAGTACGCCGTGCATACTCGACCGACAAAGCGCTGAACGTAAAACAGCCGAAAGCTATCAAATCCGGCAAAAAAGGCAACGTAGCCATCGAGATCAACACCAAAGATATGCAACCGGGCATATACAGCCGCGAGGTAGTGATCATCAGCAACGATTACGCAAACCCCGTAAAACGCGTAAAAGTCAACTTTGTTATTGAATGATAGAGCATCCAGAAAATAGCGAGGAATATAAAGGACTGACGGTGAATGCAGGCGTAGAAAACCTGCCCTCCGTTAATCCTTATGCCACTTTCCGCCGGAAGAAGATCGTGCTGAGCCCCGAAGCGTATTTCGAGGGAATCCGTCGCGGTGACATGACGATATTGAGTCAGGCCGTGACGCTGGTAGAAAGCAATCTGTTGGCGGATCAAGAGATCGCCCAGAAAGTGATTGAGCTGTGCCTGCCTTATGCCGGCAATTCGATCCGCGTCGGCATAACAGGTGTTCCGGGAGCCGGCAAATCCACTTTTATAGAGGCTTTAGGCAGCAAGCTATGCGACAAAGGTAAGAAATTGGCGGTATTGGCGATAGACCCATCGAGCGAACGGAGCAAAGGTTCGATCCTGGGTGACAAGACCCGTATGAACGAGTTGTCCGTCAAATCCAACGCGTTCATCCGCCCGAGTCCGTCCGCAGGTTCCTTAGGCGGCGTAGCCCGTAAGACCCGCGAGACAATTGTGCTTTGTGAGGCGGCCGGCTTTGACACCATTCTCTTGGAGACTGTGGGTGTGGGACAATCGGAGACAGCGGCTCACTCGATGGTGGATTATTTTCTGTTACTGCAAGTGACGGGAACCGGCGATGAGTTACAAGGAATCAAACGCGGCATCATGGAGATGGCTGACGGCATTGCCATCAACAAATGCGACGGTAATAATATGGAGCGTGCGCGCGCCGCGCGCGTGAGCTTCAAAAATGCGCTCGCGCTCTTTCCGCCCTCCGAGTCAGGGTGGAAACCGGAAGCCATCTGTTGCTCGTCCATCGATTATACCGGCGTAATGGATGTATGGGAAAATATAGAAGAATACATCCGTTTCACCAAAGCAAACGGCTATTTTGACGCTCACCGCACGGAACAAGCCAAATACTGGATGTACGAAACAATCAATCAAGCGCTGTTGGACGGCTTCTACAAAAACGAGCGAATGGAAAATCATATTACCGTAGCCGAACGACAAGTGCTGAACAACGAGATAAGCAGTTTCATCGCTGCGCACAACTTATTAACCGAATATGGCAGGATCAAGTAAAAATACCAAACGTACCGCACAACCGACCATCATCAAAGTGGGCGCCAACGAGATGGGCAAACTACCCCCTCAGGCACAAGAGTTGGAAGACTCCGTGCTCGGCGCATTGATGATCGAGAAAGAAGCTTACGGAACCGTAGCCGATTTGTTGCGCCCGGAGGTGTTCTATAAGGATCAGAATCGCATGATTTACGAAGCAATTCGTGAATTGGCGTCCAAAGATCAGCCGATCGACCTGCTTTCCGTGTGTGAGAAGATGCGCAGTTTAGGCACCTTGGAGCGTGCCGGCGGAGCGGTTTATATAGCGGATTTGACGAAACGCGTGGCATCCACCGCGCATCTCCGCTATCACGCAGAGATCATCGCCAAGAAAGCCACCGCGCGTGACTTGATTGCCATGGCGGCGCAGATAGAAGAGAAAGGTTTCGATGAGACACAGGATATAGACGAGCTGATGCAAGAAGCGGAAGCCGGCATCTTTGAGATCTCACAACGGTCGCAGAAACGCGATGTTGTGCAGATTGATTCCGTGATAGAAGAAGCGTTTGCCCGCATGGAGAAAGCCTCGCTGAATACGGGTTCTATCTCCGGTATTCCTTCCGGTTTCACCGCATTGGACAAGATCACCTCTGGCTGGCAAACACCGGACTTGATTATCATCGCCGCTCGTCCGGCTATGGGTAAAACGGCTTTCGTGCTTTCGATGGCAAAAAACATCGCCGTGGATCGCAACATACCGGTGGCTATCTTCTCGCTGGAGATGTCCAACGTGCAGTTAGTCAACCGTTTGATCATGAACGTGTGCGAGTTGGAAGGCGATAAGATCAAGACCGGAAAAATGACCAAAGAGGACAAGATTCGTCTGAATACCAAGATCAATATTATGAAGGGCAAGCCGCTCTACATGGACGACACCCCTTCTCTATCCATCTTTGAGTTGCGCTCGAAAGCCCGCAAGTTAGTCCGCGAACACCAAGTGAAGATGATCATCATTGACTACTTGCAGCTGATGAACGCGCAGGGTTCGTCTTTCGGCAGCCGTGAGCAGGAGGTTTCTATCATCTCACGAAGCCTGAAAGCGCTTGCCAAAGAGTTGGACATCCCTATTATCGCCCTGTCGCAGTTGAACCGTGGTGTTGAATCCCGTCAAGGCGTGGAAGGAAAAACGCCTCAGTTGAGCGATCTCCGTGAGTCCGGAGCCATTGAGCAGGACGCCGACATGGTGTGTTTCATTCACCGACCGGAATACTATCACCTCTATAATGATGACAAGACCGGTAAGGATTTGCGCGGTTTGGCGCAGATCATCGTGGCAAAGCACCGTAACGGCGCCACGGACAGCGTGTGGCTTCGTTTCCGCGGCAAATATGCCAAATTCCAGAATGAGGACGAAGCCGTAGATGCCGATGAGATAAATATGCCGCCGGTAGCAGGCAGCGAAAGCGTGTCGATACAATCGAGTATGAACAGTTCCATGGGAGCTGTCTCCTTCGGACAACAAATGTCGCCGGACGGCATGAGTACCAACAGTTTAGGCGAAGATTTAAGCCAATACACATTGTAATTGAGAATTGAGAATTGAGAATTGAGAATTGAGAATTGATAATTGATAATTAATAATATATGCAAAGAACAGTAATTATAGACGCATTGAAGCGCACGGATTTCGGAGCAACGATCAACGTGCGCGGCTGGGTTCGCAGCCGTCGAGGCAACAAGAACGTTTCGTTTATTGCCCTCAATGACGGCTCTACCATTAAAAACATCCAGATCGTCGTTGATTTGGAGAAATTTGACGAAGAACGACTCAAACCAGTAACGACCGGTTCGTGTATCTCTGCTACCGGTACTTTGGTAGAGAGCCAGGGAGCAGGTCAGGCGGTAGAAATTCAGTTAACGGATTTGGAAGTGTACGGAACAGCCGATCCGGAGAAATACCCGCTGCAAAAGAAAGGATTGTCGATGGAGTTCCTGCGCACAATAGCGCATCTCCGTCCGCGTACGAACACTTTTGGCGCGGTATTCCGTATCCGCCACAACATGGCAATGGCTATTCACACCTATTTCCATGAGCACGGCTATTTCTATTTCCACACTCCGCTGATCACGGCTTCGGACTGTGAGGGAGCAGGTCAGATGTTCCAAGTAACGACCAAGAACCTCTATAACCTCAAATACAACGAGGACGGTCAGATCGACTACTCCGATGATTTCTTCGGCAAACAAACCGCACTGACAGTAAGCGGCCAATTGGAAGGAGAGTTAGGCGCAATGGCGTTAGGCAAGATATATACCTTCGGTCCTACTTTCCGCGCAGAGAACAGCAACACCCCACGCCACTTGGCGGAGTTCTGGATGATCGAGCCGGAAGTGGCATTCATCCAAAAGGACGAACTGATGGACCTCGAAGAGGATTTTATCAAGTTCTGCGTTCGCTGGGCATTGGAGCATTGTATGGACGATTTGGAGTTCCTCAACCAATTTGTGGACAAAGGTCTGATAGAGCGTTTGAAGTCGGTGGTAGATACCGAATTCGTCCGTCTGCCTTATACAGAAGGTATTCGCATTCTCCAGGAGGCGATCAAGAACGGTAAGAAGTTTGAGTTCCCCTGCAACTGGGGTGACGATTTGGCTTCCGAGCACGAGCGCTATTTGGTAGAAGAGCACTTCAAGAAACCGGTGATCATGACCGATTATCCGAAGGAGATCAAGGCATTCTACATGAAGATCAACGAGGACGGCAAGACCGTACAAGGAACCGATGTACTCTTCCCGCAGATTGGTGAGATCATCGGTGGCAGCGTGCGTGAAGAGAGTTTGGATCTGCTCAATGCAGAGATCGAGCGCCGCAATATTCCGATGAAAGATATGTGGTGGTACTTGGACACCCGCCGTTTCGGCTCAGCGCCTCACGCAGGTTTTGGTTTGGGCTTCGAGCGCTTGATGCTCTTCGTTACGGGCATGCAGAACATCCGCGACGTCATTCCGTTCCCGCGTACACCTAAAACAGCAGAATTTTAAACAAATAGCATAAAAAACACTAACAAACAATCGTTATGAGAAACAAGCTCTTTACACTGATGTCTGTGCTGATAATCTCCGTAGCCGGAGTAGCACAGACCTCACTCAAGGGTCGCATCATTGACGCCAACTCGCAGACTCCGGTCGTTGGCGCCAAGATTACGCTCGCAAACCAAAACATTTCCACTACGACAAACGCAGCTGGAGAGTTTACGTTGCTTTACCTTGAAGCAGTTGACGAAGAGGTGTTGATTGAAGCCGATGGTTTCGTTTCCGAATTGGAGTTAGTAGCCCTGAAGGAAAATCAAGAGAATCAGTTAGCCCCGATTCAACTCCAACAGGACTTATCCTCGCAAGTACAAAGCGAAATCTTGCTGAATTTGACCGAAGAGGAGATGAACGATGATGAAGGCCGCTCTCAGGCGCAAGCATCATCTTCATCGGCTTCGACGGACGTATTCAATTCCAACACCTCTTTCGCATGGTCAACAGCGCGTTACCGAAACCGCGGCTATGAGTCAAAGGAAGAGAACTACTACATTGAGGGTTTATCCTTTAACTCGCAGGAACGCGGTCAGTTTAACTTCTCCGCAATGGGCGGTCTGAATGACGCAAGCCGCTACAAGGAGGTGCTCAATCCGCTGGAAGCAACTAACTTCAGCTTCGGCGGTATCGGTCAGTCCACCAATTACCTGATGGGTGCAAGCCGCTACGCGCAGGGGTGGAAAGTAGGTGTAGCCGGAACAAACCGCAACTACAAAGCCCGTATCAATGCCACCTACTCTACCGGTATCATGGACAACGGATGGTCCGTGACCGCACAAGTGGCTTATCGTTTCTCGCCTTACATCGATGCCAAAGGAATCATCGGTGAAGGAATCAAGTACTATTCGTTGGGTTATTTCCTGACCGCAGAGCGTATTTGGGAAAATTCAAGGCTCAAACTCATCACTTTCGGAGCTCCCACAGAGCGCGGACAGAACGCAGCCGTAACTCAGGAAGTGTACGATTTGACCGGAAGTATTTACTACAACCCGAACTGGGGATATCAGGACGGCAAAGTACGTAACGCACGCATTATCAAAT
>ODAI013552577.1_pt1 | contig 10496 bp, 12 predicted proteins | sample 1539321 | NCBI WGS metagenome assembly ODAI01 (sample SAMN02144231, study PRJEB22623) | gut metagenome | biome: sheep rumen | host: Ovis aries | place: New Zealand | reverse complement strand
TATTGAGGTTGTAAAGACCGTTCTTAAAGAGCTTTCAAAAAGCGAAGAACTTATTACATATGTAACGGACCGGCCGGGACACGATTTGAGATATGCAATAAACCCCGACAAAATTAATAGTGAACTTGGCTGGCTTCCGAAAACGGATTTTGAAACGGGAATTAAAAAGACTGTAAAATGGTATCTTGAAAACAAGACCTGGTGGGAGAATATAATTAACGGCTCTTATAAGGATTATTATGAGAGAATGTATAAGAACAGAGAGTTAAAAAATGAGTGACCATATATTTGTAACAAAACCGTCCATGCCCTCTTTTGAGGAGTATGCAAATGAAATAAAAGAAATGTGGGAAAGCCGAATTCTGACAAATTCAGGAAAGAAGCACAACGAATTCAAAAGACTTCTTTGCAACTATCTTGATGTCGGATATACAGAACTTTTCACAAACGGTCATATGGCGCTTGAAGCAGCAATTCAGGCGCTTGGACTTACAGGCGAGGTAATAACAACTCCATTTACATTTGCATCAACCACTCACGCTATCATAAGACAGGGACTAACTCCCGTGTTTTGCGATATAACGGAGGACAATTTAACAATCGACGCAGATAAAATTGAAGCACTTATCACGGAAAAGACAAGCGCAATTATGCCCGTACACGTTTACGGAAATATCTGCGACACAGATAAGATACAAAAAATCGCCGACAAGTACGGCTTAAAGGTTATTTATGATGCGGCACACGCCTTTGGCGAAAAGAAAAACGGCGAAAGCATAGCAAACTTCGGAGATGTATCTTGCTTCAGCTTTCATGCTACAAAGGTATTCAACACTATTGAAGGCGGCTGCGTCTGCTTTGGTGATGAAAGGCTTAAGGGTAAATTTGAAGCAATTAAGAACTTCGGACTTATAAACAGCACTGACATCGAATATGTCGGCACTAATGCGAAGATGAATGAATTTTGCGCCGCAATGGGTATATGCAATTTAAGGCATATTGAAGACGCACTCGAAAAAAGGCGTGAGACTGACAAGCTTTACAGGGAAAACCTTTCAGGCGTTAAGGGTATAAGGCTTAATAAGGCTGACGAAGGCACTCTTCGAAACTGCGCTTACTTCCCTGTTATCGTCGATAAAGATGAATTTGGTACAGACCGAAACGAGCTTATGGAAAAACTTTCTGAAAAAGGCATATTTGCAAGAAAGTATTTCTATCCTATAACATCAGAGCTTGACTGCTATAAAAGTGCATTTGGCAGCAGTAAAACTCCGATTGCAAAGCAAATCAGCGAAAATGTTTTGTGTCTTCCTATGTATGAAGGTCTGACAAAAAACGACATAGAAAAAATATGTAATGTAATTAAAGGTATATAAAAAAACGGACAGTTCATTTGAACTGTCCGTTCACTTATTTAATATGTTTCTATTCTTTCAAATTCCTGTGATTTAAGCACCTCTAACAAGTCTGCGTTAGAGGTTATTTTTCTGTCTGTTATTATTCCGCCTCTTGCAAGGTGTTCAAGCGTGTGAAAGTCGGAACCGGAGCACATAAGCTTTCCGTTTTCCTGAGCCCATTTAAGAGCCTGCTCGTTCCTCTCCCTGTCCGTTTTGCCGTTATACACCTCAACCCCGTCGATATAATCGGGATTGCATCTTCTTATGCCTACTCGAAACGGGTGCGCCTGAAACATAAGGCAACCGTTTTCCTTTGCATATTTATATGCAGAGCGTTCCCACAAAGTCATAAGATTTCCGCCGTTATAAATAAAGTCCTCATCAACTCCGTAAATGAGGTAATCATTTGCAGTTAAGTAATGGCGAAGCTCCATACCGAGAAGAATTGTTATTTTATCGCCGGCGTACTCCTTCATCTTGCGGTAACCCGCAAGATAGTAATCGGCATATTTTTGCGGATTAAAAAGATTTTTCTTGTAAAAGGTAAGCGGGCTGTAATGGTCGGTAACCACTATGCCGTCATAACCCTTTTCATAGTAAAGCTGCGCTATCTCCTGCGGGGTAACCCTTCCGCAATCGGACACGCCCTTCGTGTGACAGTGAAGTTCATATTTATAAGTCATTTTATCACCTACGGATTAATACATACTCCCGATGAATAGAAGCGATAAACCTTTCCCTTATAGGTAAGATTTGCAGTTCTCATTCTGCCCGACGGAGAATCAAGATAGTACCAGCTTCCGTTAAGGCTGAGCCAACCTGTCCTCATAGAACCTGATGAATTAAGATAATACCAGTAATTCCCGGACTTGAGCCAGCCAGTCCTCATAGAACCCGACGCATTAAAGAAATACCAGTAACTTCCAATCTGCTGCCATCCTGTGAGCATTTCACCCGAGCGGTCAAGATAATACCATACATTTGAAATTCTCACCCAACCCGTGAGCATAACACCGTGAGAGTTTAAGTAGTACCATTTATTTGAAACCTTTACCCAGCCTGTAGCCATAGCTCCGTCGTCGCCGAGATAAAACCATCCGCCGTCATAAAGCCATCTGCTTTTAAGCATATCGCCGTTATCGTCAAAATAATACCACTTGCCGCCGATATTCTGCCAGCCGGTTACGGCAGGTACATCAGGGTCAATAAGCTCATAATCAATTCCGTTATTCTTTGCATAAATCAATGCAGAGGAATTTTGATAAACCTTGAAAAGCATATTTTCGTTATTGAGAACAGATATAGTTTTCCGCGTTTGTCTGTCATAGTAGGAATAACGAAATGCAGTCTGCTTAATATCAAGATTTGTGCTATCGTTTTCAATAGTTATGTCAGTAAGGTTTTTGCAAAGTGAAAAAGCGCTTTCATTAATAAGCTCAACGCTTTTTGGAATCAAAACACTCTTTAGATTAAGACACATCATAAATGCCGATTTACCAATCTGAATAACCGTATCGGGCACTTTGAAATCGCCGTTATTTCCTGAAAAAGCAGATGGAGCCTGAATAAGCTTCGTCATATCCTTATTGTAAAGGACTCCGTCACGTGATGTGAAAAAGTTGTTGGCTGCATCAACATTTATAGCAGTTGTAAACATCGTTGTTGAATTCTGGTCAGACAAAGGACAAAAAGCATAGTCGCCGATAGTTGTGACAGACGATGGAATGTTAAACACAGCAATTCTCGTTGAGGAAAAAGCACTTTCGCCAATTTCTTTTACCGTGTTTGCAATTTCGACGCTTGTAAAGGCTGAAGCGCCTAAAAACAGATTTTCGCCTATATATGTAATACCGCTTGATATAACAATCTTATTGTTAAAATTATTTTCAAAGAGGCTTATAAACGGTGATACATCACAGTCAATAATTGCGCCTTTTCCCGAAAGGGTAAGTGTTTTAGTTTCTTTTTTATAATCAAACGTTATATTGTCACCGATTTTACCGTGTATATCCTGCGCAAATGCTGATATATTAAGTCCGAAAAGGACTGATAAAGTCATAATTACTGCAAGAATAAAGCTGATTGTTTTTTTCATATAACCACCTCGTTTCCTTTTATTATATCAAAAAAAGGCACCTGTGTAAACAGGTGCCATAATTTGTATCTTTCTGACTATTCGGACTTTCTCTTTTGAGCAAGAGCTGCGGTGATTTCCTTCTTCTTGTCACCGACAATATCATATTTGAACATAGGTATTGCCGAGAGAAGAGCAAGTATACCGGGCATAAGAGTATATGCAAAGAATACGATATCCTTTGTCTTTGTGCTGAAAGCAGCGCCGGCAACGCCGTTTGTGATATCGGCAAGGGTATCTGCATAACCTGATATCTGAACAAATACAAGACCGAGCGCAGTACCGAGTGCAAGGCAAACCTTTATAGTAAGAGTAAGGATTGAATATGCCGCACCTTCCATACGCTTGCCTGTCTTATACTCATAATAGTCAACGCAGTCAGCGGTCATAATCATAGGCATAAGCGTTACGGCGCCAAACTGCAAGCCTATAAGGAAGAGCGAAGCGTAGAAAAGAACCGTAAGCACCGTATTATCAGGATTAGTGAACCAGAAATGACCTACGGCGAAGGAGAAAAGCGAAGCGGCAAAGCCGTAAACAGAAAGAAGGATATACGCCTTCTTTTCATCAAGCTTTTTAATAAGCACAGGACAGAGAGCCATACTTATCATAGAGCCGATTGCAGTTACAATGCCAAGCACCGCAACAAGATTCTGCGAGCCTAAAAGTACATTTGCCGCCTGTACCTGAATACCCATAGCCATCTGTCTGCCGAAGCCTAAGAAATAGGAAACGATTACAAGCATAAACGGCTTGTTGTCCTTCAAAGCGGCAACCATATCCCCTGCAGTTACCTTCTCATTAGCCTCAGTCTTAACTCTCTCCTTGTTAATAAGAGGAATGAGCGCGAACAGCACGCAGCCGAGAATTGCCGTAAGAAGCGCAACAAAGAAGTACTCGCTTGCAATCATCGGAGTATCAGTTTCGCCCTTTTTAACAAACACCTTGGAGCCCTCGGGAATTATAAGGCACACAATGGGTACGATAACAACACAGGCTGAAAAGCCTATCTGCTTAAAGGTGTTGGAGATTGAAACAACATTTGTTCTCTCAGTCGGATTGGGCGTGAGCGCCGCCGCAATGCCCTGTGAAGGAACATCACCCATTGTCATGGCTATGCTCCAGATAAGATATGTAACAAAAATCCAGACATATGTAACCGTCCTGTTTGTTTTAAACGGAACATCAATAAAGATTACAGCGCTCATAACAAGAAGCGGAAGGATTGAATAGACAATCATCGACTTGAATTTGCCGAGCTTGCTCTTTGAGCGGTCCACCATATTTCCGACAATCGGGTCGGCAACGGCTGAAACAATCTTCGCAATGAGAATTAAAATACCAACGACCGCAATATCGGCGCCGAGAATTGACGCGTCAAACTCAGCCTGATATGAATTAAGGAGTCCGACAATTGCCTGAAAGCCGAAAAGGCCGAGAGAATAAGCCGCAATCTCTTTAAAATTAAGATACTTCTTTTTAGTTAAATCTTCCATAAATCCCCCTGTTTAAAATCAGTCCCTGAATACATCGTTGAACAAATCAATGTTAGCAGCCTTCATAACAAGCGAGAACAGCTCCGAGCCTGTTACGGGAAGAAGCCTGTCAAATACCGACATCGCATGAGCGTCAAAGCCGTGAACCATCATCGCACGCTTATGCTCAATACCGAACATAATCATCTTAACCATAAAGTCGCAGTCGGTTGAAATCATATCCATAACCTTCTGTCCTTTACCACCGTCGTTTTTCTGGTCTCTGAAAATGTCCGTCTTTGTAAATCCGGGGCATACAAGACCCACATACATCTTACCCTTAAACTCAACTCTCAAAGCCTCGGTAAAGCTCTTTAACGCAGCCTTGGAAGCGCTGTACATAGATGTTCCCGCAAGCGTCATAAGCGCGGCTGAGGAGTCAACATTTATAATTGCAGGGTCATCCTGAGTAAGAAGGACCGGCAGGAAGGTCTTTACACCGTAAAGGCAGGAATAAAAGTTGATGTTCATTGCCTTTTCTATCTCATCATATGAGTACCTGTCAAACCTCTTGAACTTAGGAAGAATACCTGCGTTATTGATAAGAACGGAAGGCACGATACCCTCCTCCTCAAGCTCCTTGGCAAAGCTCTCCCAGTTCTCCCTGACCGATACATCAAAAAGCTTGTAGGAAAACTGCTCCGCATAGGTAGGTCCGAGCTCCTCGATAAACTTAATCATCTTAGGCTCGCTTCTTGCTACGCCGACAACACGGCAGCCGTGCTTCTTGATAAGGGTTGCGGCAATGCCTGCACCCATACCGCCCGAAGCGCCCGTTACAATTACGGTCTTGCCGTTAAGCCAGTCGCCGTTTTCATATAATTTAAAATCATCCATAATTAAACCTCCGTTATAATAAAAGAAATCTAAGCTTCTTTATTATACTATATTTAGTAATTATTTACAACTGCTAATATTTTTTCAGGCTCCATTAACAAAGAAAAGGTTAATTTATGGACAACTGTAAGGATAAAATATTATTTTAATTATTCATTTATACAAAGCTTTTACGCTTCATTTGTTTAAATTGCCGAATTATCTTTTTTTCGTTTCTATTTGTTGATATTTTATTCTTAATATGATAAAATGAGTTATCAAAGGTTATGTATATTTATACATAATAATTGTATACCATTTAATAGTATACAATTTAACAGCCATTTGTCTAATATCATATAGGAGAACAATAATGGACAGACGCATAAAAAGAACGAGGTCGGCTGTTTTTAACGCAATGCTTGACCTTCTTGTTGAAAAGGAATCAAATAAGATAACTGTATTAGAGCTTTGCCAGCGCGCTGACATTAACAAAAGCACCTTCTACTTGCATTATAAGAACATTGATGACTGTCTTCACAAATGCTTTCAGACTATTATGGACGGCGTTATCGCCATCACCCAGCAGATTAATTATGAGGATATGAAGACGAATCCGAAGCCGATAGTGGACAAGCTTCTCTCTGAGGTCGAAGACAATATCGACTACCTCATAAAGTTCAAGGGCAGCGATATTGCAGGCCGCTCAATAATGATTCTCAAACAGAACATTGTTAAGGGAATCTGCGACAGCAACAATATCTCTCTTGAGGACAACTACTACGACTACTGCGTTATCACATTTATGGTTGCAGGCTGTATTGACGCGGTTATCGCACCGCTTCCGATTTTTGATAAGGAAGCAATTTCAAACTCAATCTGCACTATGATTAAAATTGCATAATAAGTATATTAAAAGCGGTTGCCGACGGCAACCGCTTTTTTTATTCTTTATTGTCTGAGGGCTCTCCGACATTCTCCGCCTGACCTATATACTCCTTAACCCTGTCGATATTCCTGAGTCCCTGCTGATAGCCAAGCTCATATATATGCCTCAGCTTATCCGTATCACGCTCAAGCGTGGGGCAGTCAAGCGGCTCTTCGGGGCAGATTACAAGTACATTCCCCTCTTTCTCCTGCTGAAAGACAAAACTGCGCTGATTATTATAGACATTATGCCTTTCGCGAATTCTGTCAGCAACAAGAGGATAACGCTTCATAGCCCTTTTAACAATACCGAAGTGGCCAACCGGATGCTTCTGATATGTACGGTCCTGAGTAAGAATAACAACCGCCTTCTCAACTCCGTCGTCAAAGGCTCTTTCAAGCGGTATTGAATCCGTAAGTCCGCCGTCGAAATAGTACTGACCCCCGATTTCGACAGGCTTTGTCGCAAGCGGAAGCGCACAGCTCGCCTGAATTTCGGGGCAGCCGTTACGAAAGCTCTTCGGATAAAAATACTCCGTATTACCCGTAAGAGCATTTGTACACACGCAGCAGAAAACCGCGCCCGACGCCTCAAAGGTGTCGTTATCAAGGGGAAGAATATCATACGAAAGCTCGTTGAATATCCACTCCGAATTAAGATACTCGCCGTATTTTGCAATATTTTTCAGGCTCATATATCTTTCGTCAGCCGAATAGATAAGGTTAATATCCCTCATCCTGTGCAGGTTTTTTCCGAGGAAGGATACGCCGTTACAGGTACCGGCGGAAACGCCGATAACATATGGGAATTCTATTCCGTTTTCAATAAATGCGTCAAGAACGCCGCTTGTAAAGGTCGCGCGAAGTCCGCCGCCCTCAAGGACAAGTCCGCTTTTGTACATATTATTTTACCTCATGCCATACAGAATAAAAGAGGCTGCGCACAGCCTCTTTTTGTTTTGCATACTATATTATTCCGCAGTTTCCTGAGCAGCTTCAGCCTCAGCCTCGTCAACAGGCTCTTCTGCCTCTTCCTCTGCAGGCTCTTCAACAGGTGTAGCCTCAATAATCTCAAGATTGTTATCACACTCGAAGAAATCGTTGTCATCAAAATACTCGGGCTCCTTCTTGTCAGTGAGCTTCTTTATAGCGATATAAACACCTGCTGCAAGCGCGCAGATTGCTGCGATAACCGCAATAACTTTTAAAACCTTTTTCATTTGTTTTTATCCCCTTTAGAAAGTATTTACAATATTATTATAATACATTATCCCTTAAAGTCAAGAGATAATTATTTACAGATATCAGCTCTCATCCGACTCGGATTCTGTTAACTCGCGTCTGATTAAAGCCGAGAGCACATATTGGCAAAACCAGTCCGCCGACATCGTATAATGACCGTCGGCACCCGTTTCCGCTCCCCTGCAGTCCTGCACCTTAAAGCGCACCGCTCTGCCGTTTTCAAGCTGTACTCCGTCAAAGGTCATATAGCGCGTAAGCCTTGTAACTCCGTAGCTGAGCTTGTCCTCGCGCGACATTCTTACATCCGTACCAAAGGAGTCCTCGGTGTCGATAAAATCCGTATCAAGAATTCCGAGCATCTGCATCGACTGCTGTCTTTCATCACAGCCGAAGGCAACCTGCTCGCCGCCCTCAAGCTGCCTGCTGACAAGGCGCATAAGCATATCAGCGCTTACCTGCGCGTCCGAGTTATACGCACATACAAGAGAATAATCCTCCGCCCTCATACCGCAGTATCCGCTGTAAAAATCAACGGGCGAAGCACTCAGCTTTGCGATTTCACCGTCGGCTTTCCTGTAAGTAAAATTTATTTCTTCAGGCGGCTCGCCGATACCGTCAGCGAGAACCGCGAGAACCTCCGCCATAATACTCTTAAAATCAGCCGTGCCCTGCTTTAACTGCATTGCGCCGAGTCTGAGCCTGTTATTAAGAACAATCAGCACATCCGTCTTGTGATGATGGCTGTTATCAGGCATTGAATTAAGCGGTACCGCACCGTATTTTTCACAGATTTCAAGCACCTGCATCGGCGTACATTCAAGACTTACATCCTCAAGCTTTGCAGGGTCGGCGCCGTTAATAACCGAAGCGAGAAAATCACCGCTCTTTCGGTAAAGCAGAAAGAATTTCACATAGCCCGTGCTGAGCTGAAAATTAGAGGAGATACTAAGCTTATCGGCGATTTTTGCCCTCATAACATTAAGCACCGCATACACGCAGTCCTTGCCTTCTTCGTCCTCCTCGCAGACTCCCCTGCTCCATAAATCAATATTATATTCATGTGAAATATGATATTTTTTCATAATAAATACTCCCGAAATATTAAATAGATTATATAATAAACACCGATATCAGTCAAGAAGCAACGGAGCATATTGCGTTCTTGACTTTAGGGCTCTGTTTCCCTATAATGTAAATAAAATAATCACGAAGGGGAAAACATATGGAATTAATACAGAGTTTTTCGGTTGACCACACACGGATTATACCGGGTATTTTCACAAGCAGGGTTGACCGTCTTGGCGAACATACGGTTACCACATATGATATCAGACTTAAAAGACCGAACAGGGAGCCTGTTATTGATGTTGCGGCGATGCACTCGCTTGAGCATATTATTGCAACTTATCTCAGAAACGACCCCGAATGGAAGGATGAGGTTGTTTACTGGGGACCTATGGGCTGTCTTACGGGCTTTTACCTCATACTTAAAGGAAGCCGCAAGCCCGAGGAGCTTTACAATCTTATGCTAAGTGCCTTCAGTGCAGTTGACAGCGCCGAGGAGGTACCCGGCGCAACGGCTGTTAACTGCGGCAATTACCTTATGCACAATCTTGATATGGCAAAGTGGTACGCAAAGGAATTTGCAGACTACCTTGAGGAAAACAGGGATAACAGCGCCATCTTTGAATACCCGAAAACCGAGCGCCTTTTAACCGACGACGGTCAGCATTTTTACGATTCATAAGGAAATAGTATGAGCAAAAAAATTATTGCGGTAAACGCAGGTCCGAGAAAGAGCTATAACACGGACACACTTATTAATGAAGCTGTAAAAGGAGCTGAAAAGGCAGGAAAAAATTTAGTTAAATAAAAAGTAAAACGGCGGAGAAAAGTCCTTTTTTTCTGTACGGCTCAAAGCTTATACTCTTCAGCTCATAGCCTGTATCGGCAATCGCATTTTTCAATTTCTGTTCATCGGGCTCAGTGTCAAGCACAAAGCTTGTTTCGCCCTTCCTATGCGATGAGGAAAGCTTCTTTGCCTTTGGATATATTTTCCTGATTGTATCATTGATGTGCGCCTCACACATACCGCACATCATACCGTCTATTTTAAGAATTACTTTGTTCATATTATCTCCTTCATGTCAGGGTGGCTGACCATATACCGTATATATTTTGGAATAGGAATAAGAATAGGAAAGGAAAGGGAAGGAAAGTTAGTTTGCTCTAACTAATATGGCATAATATATGGTTAGCCACCACTAACCATAAGTAACATAACACAGCAGCCTTCTCTTGTCAATACTAAATTTAAAAAAGATGATAATAGTAATAGTAAAGGCGGGATGCGGTAACAAGGGTATGTCCATAACCGCATCCCGCCTGATTTACTCTTATACTCAGCAAAAAGCTTTTACATAAACTTTTTGCCCGAGCTCCATG
>ODAI011790787.1_pt1 | contig 10496 bp, 9 predicted proteins | sample 1539321 | NCBI WGS metagenome assembly ODAI01 (sample SAMN02144231, study PRJEB22623) | gut metagenome | biome: sheep rumen | host: Ovis aries | place: New Zealand | reverse complement strand
TCTTTACTGCAGGTTTTAACCCTATACCCAGGCTTGAGTTTGCAACAGTGTTGACGCTGGGAATGCATTCTGATGAAGAAATTGCATCCTGTCTTTTGTACGAGAATATTCCTGAATCTGAGTTTATTGAGAAAATGAATGCAGTTTTGCCAGGTGTGTTTAAGATACAGAAGGCTTTTGTTTTTGCTTGCACTAATTTGATTAAAAGAGAAGCATTGAGTCAAAATTTGTGGGGTGGTTCTTTTACTTTTGATTTTAATCTGTACCTGTCTGAAAAAGTAGACGGTTCTGTTTTTGTTCAAAATGTACTTTCGGATATGCGTATAAAAGATTTTATTTCGCAAAATAATCTTTTGGTAGATGGTCTTGTAGTAAGTGGAAATTTAGCTTTAGGTCAGGATAAGGCTTTTAGAGTTTTGCTTGAAGAAGTGTCTGGAATCAAATGGTATAAATTGTGTTCGGTAAGAAAAGGTAGTACTTTGGCTAAAAGTAAAACTTCGGACAAGCCGGAGTCTTTTTGGAATTTATACGAAGGTATTGGAGAAGAAAACGCTCTTGCAATTTCCAAAAAAGAAGAATTTGAAAAAATGAAAGCTCAATTTTATAAAGAACATCCCGATGTTCTTGAACGACATTTGAAAAACAAAGCAAAGAAAGCTGCAAAGTCAAAATGTAACTAAAATGCTCAAATGTGCTAAAAAAAAAGAGAAAATAGTCTGTTTTAGACGTTTTAGTAGACAGAATATACATTATATGATGTGGAGAAAATGGCTTAAAAGGCCTTTTTACACTAATTGCATCAGTTTTTCGGTAATAAACTGCCCTTTGTCTTCCAAAGACAGTGATTTTGTTGTCATAAGCATGGTGTCGGGGTGTTGCGCGTCAAGTCGTATGGTTCCGCCTGATGTTTTTAAGAGCGCAAGAACTTTGTCAACGTTTACTTTAGCATCTTTAGCAAAGGTAACTGTTAAAGTTCCGCGTTTTTCTCGTATAGAACTTATTGAAAGTTTGTTGCAAAGAATTCTAATGCCTGCAAGGCACAAAAGACTATGAACTTGATCGGGAATTGGTCCAAAACGATCTGTAAGTTCGTTTTCAAGGGCATTGAGCTCATCGTCTGTTTGGATTGCAGCAATGCGTTTATAGACTTCCATTTTGATTTGTGCTGCAGTAATGTATGAATCAGGAATAAAGCCTGAATATTCAAGTTCAAGCAATACTTCTTGAGGAGACTGCCAGTCACTGTGCATAAGCTGTTCTATGGCTCGATTGAGTAAGTGTAAATACATTTCAAAACCAACGCTATAGACATCTCCGCTCTGATCTCGGCCTAAAAGGTTTCCAGCACCGCGTATTTCCATGTCTTTAAGGGCAATTTTAAAGCCTGAACCCAATTCTGTAAAATCGCTAATAACTTGCAGTCTTTTCATTGCATCTTCGCTTAAAGCTTTATCTTTGGGGTAAAACAGATAGGCGTATGCAGTTTTATCGCTTCGACCAACGCGTCCTCGTAACTGGTAGAGTTGACTTACTCCATATCGGTCTGCACGGTCTATAATAATGGTGTTTACTGAAGGAATATCTATGCCGTTTTCAATAATTGTTGTTGAAACAAGAACATGAAATCCACCCATTTTAAATCTGCGGAAAATATCGTCTAATTCATCGCTGGTCATTTGTCCGTGTGCTGATTCAATAAGCATTTCGGGAACCAGTTTTTGAAGTGCAAGTTTTGTTTCTTCAAGAGATTCAACTCGATTGTGAAGGTAGAATACCTGCCCTCCCCGCTCTACTTCGTTACGGATTGCCTCTGCTACTTTTTCGCTATTGTATTCTTCTACAAAAGTTTCTACAGGACGACGATTTTGTGGAGGTGTTGTTAAAAGAGACATGTCGCGAATTTTAAGCATGCTCATGTGTAATGTTCGTGGTATAGGTGTTGCACTCATGGCAAGACAGTCAATGTTAGTCTTTAGTTCTTTGAGTTTTTCTTTGTCTTTAACACCAAAGCGCTGTTCTTCGTCTATAATCAAAAGACCTAAATCTTTAAACTGAACATCTTTTTGTATGATGCGGTGAGTTCCGATGAGAATATCAATGCCACCATCTTTAAGCAGAGCGAGCGTCTTTTTTTGTTCCGAAGCAGAAACAAATCGAGACATTTGTGCAATACGAACTGGAAAGTTTTTAAAACGTTCTGTGCATGTTTCAAAGTGCTGTTCAGCAAGAATGGTGGTTGGAGCTAAAAAGGCAACTTGCTTTCCGCCCATAACCGCTTTAAATGCAGCTCGCATGGCTAGTTCAGTTTTTCCATAACCAACGTCTCCACAAACTAATCTGTCCATGGGTACGGGTTTTTCCATGTCGTTTTTGATTTCTTGCGTAACCGTAAACTGATCGTCTGTATCTTCGTAAGGAAAAGCTGCTTCAAATGCAGTCTGCCATTCTGTATCTTTGGGGAAGGCGTATCCACGAGATGCTTTTCGTTTGGAGTATAAATCGACAAGTCTTTGTGCAAGTTCTTCAACCTGTTGTTGAACTTTAGCTTTACGGGCAGACCAACTTTTTGAACCTATGGTATCGAGAGCTGGCGGTTTTGAATCTTCTTTGCCAATGTAACGCTGAACCATGTTCACTTGCTCTATGGGAACAAAGGCAAATTCTGAACCTGCGTATTCAAGCTTAATGTAGTCGCGTTCAGTTCCAGAAGATTTTACTCGTTCAATTCCCAAAAATTTTCCAATGCCGTAATTTTTATGAACAACAAAATCTCCTGGGGTAAGTTCAATAAAGGATTCTATTGCTTTTGATTGTGTGCCCCGTTTCATTTGCTTTTGCTTGAGAACAGAGCGTCTGAAAATTTCATCGTTTTGAATGATTAACAGTTTTCTGTCGGGGATTGAAAATCCGCCTGTTAATGCAAGGGGTAAAACTTGTACGGGTATGTGTTTTGAATCTTGTGTTTGAATAAAGGGCTTTATAAGTTCGGTAATGCGAAGTTTTTGGGTTTCGTTTCCTGCAAAAATAACTGTTTGCCATCCGTCTTCTTGTAGCGCTTGAAGCTGTTCCTTAAAGTAATTGATGTTGCTAAAGTATGAAGTTGCTCCTTGTGCGTGGACGGTAAAAGTTGTTGCTCCCTCTTGTGTAAGACTGTCATTTTCAATGCTGCGAAGGCAAACTAAATGTTTTGCGCTTTTGCACACAGTCTCAAAATCCATAAGCATAAGGTTTGGAGGAAGTACGGCTCTTGTTTGTCGCGCTTTACGGTAAGAAAAATCATATTCGTTTTGAATGAGACGTTGGGCATTGCACATGCGGTCCCAGTCTAGACAGAAAACGGCAGTGTCTTTGGGCAAGTAGTCAAATAGAGTGTATGTTTTGTCCCACAGAATGCCGTAGTATAGCTCTTCTCCTTCTGCACAGGCGTGAACTGACAGTTGGGTTACTAGATTTTGCATGTCTTCTTTTGCCATGTCGGTAAAAGCGAGATGACTTGATTCAGCTTCTTGTGTCTCTTCTTTTGCAGTGTAGTTTTGTCCACTTTTGCGAGCTGCATCGTATGAAGCAAAATCGTTTTGTATACCAGAGCTGTCTTCTTGTTCAAGAATGTGTTCTAGCTTTTCAACAAGTTGGTCATTCCACAAAACTTCTTTGTTGGGATAAAGGGTAAGTTGAGTAAAGGGTTCTCGGGTAAGTTGTGTTTCTATGTCAAAGGTTTTAATTTGTTCAACAGTATCAAAGTCGAAACGGATGCGGAAAGGTGCGTCTTCTCCTGCAAGGTATATGTCTAAAACTTCACCACGAAGGGCAAATTCCCCACGAGCAGAAACTTTAGGAACTCGTATGTATCCACATTCTGTAAGCGTTTGTGCTGTTTTTTGACTGTCAATTGAACTACCCTTTTGAATTTTAAATGCATGGCTTCGTAAGTGTTTTGGCGGCGGTAAAGCGTGCAATAGTGCTCGTTCTGTGGCTACAACAATGCGTCTAACATCTGTTGTTGGGTTTGAAAGAGCCAGTTTTGCAAGAACCCCTGCTCTTCGCCCAAAAGTAAGGTTTCCTTGAGCTGCCTGTCTGTAGGGTAAATCTGAAAATGAGGGGAAAAGAAGCAGTTCAACAGGCTGTTTTGACTTTGCATTGAGCGTCTGTAAGTCGGAAAGAAGCGAATGTGCTTCGTGCATGTCTGGAACAAGAACTAATACGGTTTGGTTTGCTTTGGTAAAAGCTTGACGGTCAAGATACTTTGTAATAAGAAATGCGGGAAGACTTCCCTGTAGACCGGTAATTTCTACAGGAAAAGTGCAATTTTCGTCTGAAATAGCAAGGGCTGGTGCTTTTATATCATTCCATGAAGTGAGTTCAGTAAATAGTGAATTAAGTAATGTATCGTCCATTTTTTTCCGATGTTATATACAATATAGGAGTTTTGCCGTGAAACGAACCTTCTTAAGCATTATAGCGTTTTTATGTGTGTTTGCACAATCTGTGAGTGCTCAGACGGGAAGCACTGAAACATCTTTTGCAGAGTCAGCAGAAGTTACCGTACGGTTTTATGATCGCACTTTGTACTATCCAGGAAAGACAGAAGAAAACCCTGTCTACGTGCACATTACCATTGCAAATAACGGTACCGACACCTTGCGCTTTAAACTGGCTGATGACCGTATGTTCAGTATTGATTTTCTTGCCTTTAATGTTAAGAACACTCAGCTATCACAAACGCAGACTCTTCGCAGAAAACGCACAACAAATCAGACTGTTTACTTTAGAGAAATAGCTCTTGAGCCTGGTGAAGAATATTCGTTTGTTGAAAATGTTAAGGATTATCTTGAAATAACAGATCCGTCAATTTATTATCTTGAACTGAAGTTCTATCCAGAACTGTATCGGTATAGTCAGAACTATGCTCAGTCAAACCGTTTAAGTCTTGAAATTCGCCCTTCTCCTTCTGCTGCTGCATCTTCTTCACTTCCAGTTGAAGCAACTTCTGCATCTCTTTTACAGCCTGAATCAATTAGTCCTGACCGTGTTGTAGAACAGACAATTATTGCTCGTCAAAAAGGTTTGTGGGATCAGTATTTCCTCTACATAGATTTGGAAGAATTGCTTAAACGTGATCCCAGTCGCAGTCGTCGCTATAACAATGCAAGTGCCTCTGATCGTTCAGACATGCTTGCTGCTTTCAAAGCAGAACTGATGCAAAACCGCATTGACAATGACATAGTTGCTATTCCTGCTCGCTTCCAAATTGATACAACCACTTATTCTCAAACTGAAGGAACGGTTCGCGTAACAGAATGGTTCAACTATAAAAACTACGCAGAAAAGAAACGCTACACCTACTATGTTCGTCAGCGCGATGGAATATGGCAGATTTATAATTACACGGTAGACAATCTGGGTACGGAGAGTCTGTAATGGCTTTGGCAAAAGAAAAAGCAAAATATTTTTGCGAACACTGTGGGTCAGAAGTTGCAGCTAATGCTCGCTTTTGTCCTAAGTGTGGAAAGTTTTTTTCTTCTGTCCGTTGTCCTCAGTGTGGCTTTACAGGAGATGCCCGAACTTTTAAAACGGGTTGTCCTAAGTGTCACTATGCTATGCCTTCTTCTGATCAGTATGGAACTGCAAGTTCAGATGAAAGCAAACACAAATTATCTTTAAAGTCAAAGAAAAAAATCAAAAAAGCATTTAAAAGTCAAAAAGAAAAATCAGGTGATTTTGGTGTTGTGTCAGATGATGCACCTCGTTGGCTGTATCTTTTGTCTTTACTTGTTCTTGCCTTGATTATTGTCGTACTCGTCATACGCTGTGGATATTGACAAAAGAAGGTCCTTTTGTTATAGTACAAACACTTGCCCGGATGGTGGAATTGGTAGACACGCTAGTTTCAGGTACTAGAGCCTTCACGGGTGTGCAAGTTCAAGTCTTGTTCCGGGCATACAATCCAGTCATTCGGCTGGATTTTTTTATGCCTTAAAGAAAAGCGTCTCTTGTGTAAGTGGATGAGGAAAAGAAAAGGCGCTTGCTTTAAACTTTAGTTCTTTTGTTGTTTCCCCTGCTAAAGAATTATACAATTTGTCATTTTGCACCGGAAAGCCCAACCAGGCAAGGTGGCAACGTACTTGGTGTCGGTATCCGCTTGAAATAGAACATTCAGCTTCAATTCCGAGAGCACTTTGAAAAAGTGTAATCTTTGTTGTGTAGACTTTATCTGATGCCTTTTTTTTCTGATACTTTCCGCTTTCTTCGATAACAGGTCTTACTTGCCGAGCGCCCTTTCCGTAGGCTCTGAATCTTGAAGTAAGACAAACTGTCTGAGGACTATCTTTGACAGAAAGTGCAATGGGACAGGGAGGAAAAGCATCTTCACTCTTTGGTGTAAGCGCATCACAAAAAGCATGATAGCTTTTAACAAAGTTTCCTAACGCTTGACTTTCCCATAATGCATCGTAGGCACTTTGTGTTGTTGCAATAAGCAGCAAACCTTCTGTTTCTGTATCAAGACGGTGCATGAGTCCGTATTCAATTTGTTTTTTTCCCTTAACTTGTTTTATTTGAGGAAATAATTGCACAGCCTGTGTAAGCGCACAGTCTTCACCTTCTTGTAAGGGAGCTGTCGCAAGGTGTGAGGGTTTGTAGATCACTACAAAAGGATTTTCTTCACTGGGTTCTTGAAGTACGGTAATGGAACAGTTACTCATGGTTTACCTGTCAATTGGAAGAATTGTTTTTTTGTATTCTTTTTTAAGAATGTGCTGAATTTCCTTAAAGCGTTGTGGCGTTGGTGCGGTAAAAGTTTTTCTTGTATTGTCAGGAAGAGTGATTCTTAATCTTCGTGCATGAAGCATAAGACTTGCAGAGGGAAATTTTCTGTCTTTAGGAGCATACACTGAGTCTCCTAGAATAGGACAGTTAAGATATTTCATGTGAACACGAATTTGATGTGTTCTTCCGGTTGCAATGCGAATCTTTATGAGAGAGTATTCTCCGTAGCAAGAAATACAGCGATATGAACTTTCTGCGTATTTTCCCTGGTCGCTGTAGGCGGGGTCGTCAAGTTCAACTGCTCGAAAACGTTTTCTGTTTTTTGGATCTCTTATTATTTTTGTTTTTATGATTCCATGCTGATGTTGTGGTCGACCTATGCAGATTGCTATGTATTCTTTTTTTACCCGACGATGAGATTGAAACTGACTTTGAAGCCACTCTTCTGCATCTCTGTTTTTTGCTGTAATAATAACTCCAGAAGTATCTTTGTCTAAGCGGTGAACAATTCCAGGGCGTCTGCTTTGTAGAATGTTTGCCATAGAGCCTGTTTTTTGTGCGTTAATAGCATTCATATTCCAGTGAAACAAAAGTGCGTTTACTAAGGTGTGATCCCAGTTGCCACATGCTGGATGAGTTACCATGCCCTGGGCTTTGTTTATAACACATACATTTTGGTCTTCGTAGAGAATGTCCAGCGGTATATTTTGCGGTTCAATGTCTTCGGGAATGTTGTCTTCCCACTGAATGTCTATCTGATCATTTGCTTTTACTTTTGCAGAAAGTTTTACTTTTTTTCCGTTAAGCAGTATTTCATGAACTCCAGATTTTAGCTTGCTACGGTTCATGCCGTTGGGTAAGGAAGCAATATATGTATCTAGACGTTCATTTTGAGTGTAACTTGTGGGAACCTTTGCACTGAAAAAAGGCATTATTCATCCTCCGTGTTTTTACGGAGTAAATTGCCTGCTTCTTGAGGCGTAATAATCACCTGCCCTGTTTGTGCTTCTTCTTGTTCAAGTGCCTTCTTTGCTGAATTACGTTTAACAAGAGTAATGATTAAATCTGTAAGACCAATGCCTATACTAATGCAAGCGGCAATGCCTAAAACTGCAAGTTGATCGTTTGTAGTTAATTGCGGAGCTGTTTTGTCAAAGGGGTTAGGAAAAGAGGCCAACTGTCCTGTTGCAACCATAACGCCACTGTAAACGAGTGATGTGCCTAACATGGTAAAGGGAAGCGAACCTACAGAAATAATTTCAAATCTTCGTACATCAAGCATCCACTGAGGAAATTCTACTTCTTCGTAGGGAACTGGCGTCGTGTCTTCTGTCTGAGCATACAATGTTGCGGGCGCAAGAGAAATTACAAGACTGAGTAGAATGACAGAAAGAAGGCTTTTTTTCATGCCCTTGTTGCTCCGTACTGCCTTTGACCGAAAATTGCAGTTCCTATACGAACCATAGTGCTGCCTTCTTCGATTGCAGTAATAAAATCGGCACTCATTCCCATACTTAATTCATGTATGGCTAATGTCGGAAATTGAGTGTTGAGTTTTTCTCTTAATGTTCTCAGTGTTTCGAATGAATGTTTTATTGCATCTGTGTCTTGGGTAAGCGGAGCCATAGTCATAAGACCAAGAGGTGTAATGTTGGGAAATTCATTTTTGGCACATCGCTCTGCATACATAAAAAGTTCATCTGTACTTGCAATGCCAGCTTTTGATTCTTCGCCTGTATGTATTTCAAACATAATGTCTATTTTCTTACCTAAAGCAAAAGCATGTTTTTGTATGTCTTCAAGAACTTCTTTTCGATCAACTGATTGTATGCAAGTTGCACATTCAACTGCTTTTTTTATTTTATTTCTTTGGAGTGTTCCAATAATATGAAGTTGGTAAGGCTTAGAAGTAAGAGTCTGTAATTCTGAAAATTTAGCAAATGCTTCTTGGACTCGGTTTTCGCCAAAGAGTAACTGTCCTGCTTCTACGGCTTCTACCACTGCTTGAACTGGATGAAATTTGCTTACTGCGCACAAACGAACAGAACCTGGTTTTCGGCCAGATTTTTTTTCTGCATCACGAATTTGCTCTTGGATATGTGCAAGATTTTCTGCAATGCTTTTAGTTTCCACTTCCCTTTCCTCCAACTGCCATCATAGCAGATTGAGCTGTTTCACTCAACTGTAGAAACTGTTCAACCGTAAGGTTTTCTGCTCTTTGTGTTTTTGCAATACCGCAAGAATTGAAAATTGCATCTGCATCTACCCAAGAAGGCAGTATAGCTTTTATGTTGTTAGAAAGTGTTTTTCGTCTGCTTGCAAAAAGTGCGTGTACCATTCGAACAAAAAAAGCAGGATCTTTACATGTTAAGGCAGGTTCTCTTTTGGTTAAGAGCACTGCTTGTGAAGCAACTTGTGGTCTAGGCCAAAAGGCAGCAGGTGGTAGTTCCATAAAGTTTTTAACAGTATATTCTTTTTGACATAAGACAGAAAATGCAGAATAGTTTGGTGTTGAAGGAGCGGCTGCCATTCTAAGAGCAACTTCTTTTTGAACAGTAAAAACGCAACGGTCAAAGACAAAACCTTTTGTTATTGTGTCTGCTATAAAAGTTGCTGCTATGTTGTAAGGTAAGTTTCCAAACAAAAAGACTTGATTGTTTTTGTTCAGTTGCAATGCTTCTTTGTGCCAAGTTTTGAGAACATCTCCCTGTACTAGAGTAAAAGTTCCTGTCTTATTTTCGTTTTCAAAAAATTGTGGTAGCAGTTGAATAAAGCCTTTGTCAATTTCAAAAGCAGTTACCTGTGCACCGGTTTTTAAAAGAAGTTCTGTCATGCTTCCTAAACCAGGACCTACTTCCCAGACGCAGTTACCTTTTTGTGCTCCCAATGTCGAAACAATTTTTTCTCGTGCAGAGCGAGTAACCATAAAATTCTGTCCGAATTTTTTTTGCATGGCAAGTCCACTCTGCTCCATAAATTCTTTCAGTGCATTGGGTGAATCGTAATCAGGATGCTGCATTGTAACCTCTTTTGAATTAAAGCGTAATTGCGGGAAAAGCCGCAAATAGTTTTACAAAAAACATAATACAGCAAAAGCCTACATTCAGTATAGAGCCCATAACTTGCGCACAAAGAGGAATACAAAGAGAAAGTACTATTGCAATAATTGCAGCGGTAAGAAAAATGCTTATGAGAGGAGAAACAATCACGGTAGAAAAAATACCTATAGGAGTTATGCAACCAAAGACAGACATTGAAACAGGAGCAGTTGCTGTTTGCGCTCCCACAGAGGCTGCAAGCGAAGTTGCAATTTTTTCTGGGAAAGCATTTATTAAGACTACACTGAGAATGTCAGAGAAAATAAGAATTCCTGCAAGAGAAAGATATGAAAGTATAAAAGCAATTTCATAACAGTCTTGTGGTCGCACAACAATATGAATTAAAAAAACTGCCGAAAGTACATGTAAAAAAGACATTCGTGAACAGAAGATGCGAGACGAAATCATCATAATAAGTGAACAAAGTAAGGCTCTAAAAAGCGAAGGCGAAAGGCCTGCAAAGAGTACAAAAAGTAAAATGGCAAGAAGACGCGGAATAAAAAGATGTCTCTTTCCAAATAATTTTCCTATGGATGTTCCTGCAAGAGACGAAAAAAAAGAAAGATGCATTCCACTCAGTGCAAGAATATGAGATAAGCCTGCAGACCTAAAAGCTAGTGAAGTTTTTTCATC
>ODAI014706588.1_pt1 | contig 10497 bp, 8 predicted proteins | sample 1539321 | NCBI WGS metagenome assembly ODAI01 (sample SAMN02144231, study PRJEB22623) | gut metagenome | biome: sheep rumen | host: Ovis aries | place: New Zealand | reverse complement strand
TCCTTCATAACCACCAAGACCTTCATCGAAAGCCTCTAAATTCTAACATCTAAATTCTAAATTTCACTTATGGAAGTAATTCAGAGTTTTACGATTGACCACACGCGCCTGAAGCCAGGCATCTACGTGTCACGTGAGGATAAGGGGTTCACCACGTTCGACCTGCGCATCACAGAGCCCAACAAGGAACCAGCCGTTGCCCCTGCCGCCATTCACAGCATCGAGCACCTGATGGCCACTTGGTTCCGCAACAGCAGAGTGAAGGAAGATGTCGTCTATGTGGGGCCCATGGGATGTCTCACGGGCATGTATATCATCATGTTAGGCAATTACACCGTTGAGGATATGCGCCAGCTGACCATCGAGTGTTTAGAGTGGATGCTCACCCAGACAGAAGTGCCAGCTACCCGCCCCGAGGCATGCGGCAACTATCTGCTTCACTACCTCACCATGTGCAAATGGGAATGTCGCCGCTATCTCGATCGTCTGCGGAACGATTTCCACAGCGAATACACCAAACTACAGATTACCCTCGACGACGGCAAAGTCTTCGCCGACGCCTAACGGGTTTCTTTCAGACAACGCTTACCCTGATAATTGATGCGTTCCTGGTGCTCCAGGTAGTTCTTGATCAGGTCGGGCGTTGTGATGCCTATGCTCTTGCCTTCGTCCTTACGGTTCGTGGGACTCACAGCCACCGTATAACTGTTCGACACCACACGGTAGGTCTTCTTCAGGTTCAGCTTCTTGCCGTCCTTATCGAACAACACCAACTTCTTCACCTTGCCGTCGACAGGGTTATAGGTGATATCGCAGGTAAAGCCGCCCACATAAGGGAAGCGCTGTTTATCGTTGTCGTAGCACGAAATGAGCATCTCTGCCAGTTCCTTACCCGTGCAGAACACCTCCACTGCATTGTTCTGGAAGGGGTCCATCTTCATCACATCGCCTACGGTCATATCACCAGCCTCATGCTCCTCGATACGCACACCACCTGCATTCTGGTAACTCAGGTCAGCACCCGTCTCGGCGATATAGGCATCGCACACCATACAACCCAGTTCCTCCTTCACCATCGGCGTCTCGGCTACGGCCAGGGCACGCTTGAAGGCAGGATTCTCTGAGAAATAACGTACCAACTCTGCCACCGTCTGGTTCACGGCTGTCTGTCCTTTCACGGCGATACGCTCGGCCTTCTTCTCCACGATCTTCTGATCCTCGAGCACCAGTGTCGAATGTGTGGCGTAAGGGATGCTCTTCATGTTCTGGGTGATGAGGATGCCGTTGTGGATCTCACCGCCGTCAAGTTGTGTGTGAGTATGACCGCCTACGATAATGTCCACCCAAGGCAACTCTGCCGAGAACTTCACATCTGTCTCGTAGCCCAGGTGCGAGAGCAGCAGCACCACGTCACATTTCTCGCGCAGGAACTCATATTTCTTGATTGTCTCCAGAGGATCCATAAACTTGATGTCCGTCATACGGGCAGGATGACTCTCAGGCGTACCCATCGAACCGAGGGCCGTCACTCCAAGCACACCCACACTCACGCCGCCACAGTCGAAGATATGATACGGCTTCACGTGCATGTTGAATTTCGGATCGGGCTCCATATTGGCACAGAGCGTAGGGAACGTGCCGAGGTCGATCAGTCGGGCCAGACCATATTGGTTGGAGTCAAACTCATGATTACCCACCACCGTGGCGTGGAAGCCCACCTGGTTCATCAGCGCCACCATCGGATAGGCAGGAATCTCAAACATGTCGTTGATGGGGTCACCCGAACGGTTGTCGCCAGCGGAGAGAATCAGCAGGTCGGGATAGAGCGCACGCAGCGAGTCGGCCACGAAGCCGAGCCTCGGGAACTGCTCGATGGCAGCATGCGGGTCGTTGATCGACAGGATGTGAACCTCCTTGCGGTTCTGTGCCGAAACCGTCAGGGCGACGAGCATCAGCAGCGTTGACAGGAAAATCTTTCTCATTGGTCCTTGGTTTTTGGTAGTTTAAACTTTATCACTTCATACTGACTGGCGGGCGCGCCGAGGTCGATCTCGTGACCCCAGCGGTCGTACACCGTCATACTGTCGGCCAACCTCACGTCCATCGCCTTCAGGGCAAGGTAGGTGAGCACAGCATAACGCACCTCCGCACCCTCAAACACGGTGACCGTCTTACGGTTGACTTTCAGTTTCATATCTTAATCCCTCTTGATGGAGGCCTTTTTACGCTGATCGTGATCGAGAATCGTCTTGCGCATACGCATCGACTTCGGCGTCACCTCCACCAGTTCATCCTGCTTGATGTATTCCAGACATTCCTCCAGGCTCATCACTGTCTTGGGGATGATGCGCGCCTTCTCGTCGGTACCAGAGGCACGCACGTTCGTCAGCTGCTTAGCCTTGCACACATTCACCACGAGGTCATTGTCATGCACATGCTCGCCGACCACCTGTCCGGCATACACATCCTCACCCGGATCAATAAAGAACTTACCGCGATCCTGCAGCTTGTCGATGGCGTAGGCAAAAGCGTTACCCGTATCCATCGAGATCATCGAACCGTTCACGCGGCGCTCAATCTCACCCTTATACGGCTGATACTCCTTGAAGCGGTGGGCCATGATAGCCTCACCCTGTGAAGCCGTGAGCACATTCGTACGCAGACCGATGATACCGCGCGAGGGGATATCAAACTCAATATTCACGCGCTCACCCTGATTCTCCATAGAGGTCATCTCGCCCTTACGGCGCGTCACCATGTCAATCATCTTCGATGCAAATTCTTCGGGCACGTTGATGGTCAGTTCCTCAATAGGCTCGTAGCGACAAGCCCCCCCTTCTGCCCCCGAGGGGGCTACATTAGTCAGTGAGGCTTGGTCTACAGAAGCCCCCTCGGGGGCCGTAGGGGGGGTACCCCATTTGTAGATGACTTGCGGCTGACCGACCTGCAGCTCGTAGCCTTCGCGACGCATGGTCTCGATGAGCACCGAGAGGTGCAGCACGCCACGGCCGCTGACCACCCACCGGTCGGTAGAGTCCTCGTAAGGCTCTACGCGCAGGGCGAGGTTCTTCTCCAGCTCCTTCTCCAGGCGGTCGTTGATGTGGCGGGAGGTGACGAACTTGCCCTCCTTGCCGAAGAACGGCGAGTCGTTGATGGTAAAGAGCATCGACATGGTAGGCTCGTCGATGGCTATGGGGGGCAGCGGCTCGGGATTCTCAGCATCGCACAGCGTGTCGCCAATCTCAAACTTCTCGAGTCCGATGACGGCGCAGATGTCGCCGCAGTCTACGCTGTCGGTGCGCTGGTGACCCATGCCGTCGAAGGTGTGCAGCTCCTTGATCTTGGTCTTCTCCATCGTGCCGTCGCGGTGGGCAATGGTCACCTGCTGGCCGTCGCGCAGCTGTCCGCGGTGGACGCGCCCTACGGCGATTCGGCCCGTATAGCTGGAATAGTCGAGCGACGTGATGAGCATCTGCGGTGTGCCTTCTATCTGTTGCGGGGCGGGGATGACCTCCACGATTTTGTCTAACAGGTAGGTGATGTCCTGCGTAGGCTTCTGCCAGTCCTCACCCATCCAGCCGTTCTTGGCTGAGCCGTAGACGACGGGGAAGTCGAGCTGGTCTTCCGTGGCGTTCAGCGAGAACATCAGGTCGAACACCATTTCGTACACCTCCTCCGGCCGGCAATTCGGCTTGTCGACCTTGTTGACCACCACGATGGGCTTCAGCCCTATCTGCAGTGCTTTCTGCAGCACGAAACGCGTCTGGGGCATGGGACCCTCGAAGGCGTCGACCAGCAGCAGACAGCCGTCGGCCATGTTGAGCACGCGCTCCACCTCGCCGCCGAAGTCACTGTGTCCCGGCGTGTCGATGATATTGATCTTTGTGCCCTTCCAGTTGATGCTGACGTTCTTCGAGAGAATGGTGATGCCGCGCTCGCGCTCCAGGTCGTTGGCATCCAATACCTGGCTCGACAGGTTCTGTCCCTCACGGAACAGGTTGCCGGCCAGCATCATCTTGTCTACGAGTGTGGTCTTGCCGTGGTCTACGTGGGCAATGATGGCTATATTTCTAATATCCTGCATAACTTTATTCTTTATACCTGTTTATATTCTAATTACTGCATGTCATAGACTACCTGCATGAGACGCTTGCCTATCTCGTCGGCAGCCTCCATCGTGGCGGCCTCGCTATAGACGCGGATGATGGGCTCGGTGTTCGACTTGCGCAGGTGTACCCAGCGGTCGGGGAAGTCAATCTTTACGCCGTCAATGTCGTTCACCTGGGCTGTCGGGTCCTGTGCAAACATTTCCTTCACCTTGACGAGGATAGCGTCAACGTCGGTGTCGGGTGTCAGGTCAATGCGGTTCTTGGCTATCTGGTAGTCGGGGAACGTCTTGCGCAGTTCGCTGACCTTGCAGCCCTTCTTGGCCAGCGACGTCAAGAAGAGGGCGATGCCTACCAGGGCGTCGCGGCCGTAGTGGCTGTCGGGATAGATGACGCCACCGTTACCCTCGCCGCCGATGACGGCTCCTACTTCCTTCATCTTCGTGGTGACGTTGACCTCGCCGACGGCAGCAGCGGCATACGTGCCGCCATACTTGGCCGTAACGTCGCGCAGGGCACGGGTGGAGCTGAGGTTTGAAACGGTCACAGGCGGAACGTCATTGTTCTTTCTCATTTCCGAAAGGACGTAGTCGGCCACGCTGACCAGTGTGTATTCCTCGCCAAACATGGTGCCGTCCTCGCAAATGAAGGCAAGGCGGTCTACGTCGGGGTCGACGACGATGCCCAGGTCGTAGTGGCCGCTGCGCATCTCGCTCATGATGCCCTGAAGGTTCTTCTCCAGCGGCTCGGGGTTGTGGGCGAAGTCGCCGGTGACGTCGGCATTGAGAAACTTATAGCCCACGCCAAGGCGTTCGAGCAGCTTGGGCAGGATGATACCACCCACACTGTTGATGCTGTCGACGCAGACGCTGAAGCGTGCCTGACGCACCAAGTCGGCATCCACCAGCTGGAGGTTGAGCACCGACTCGACATGACGGTCGTCGAAGCTGTCGTCGGTAATGACCTTGCCAAGCTGGTCAACTTCCGCATAGCAGAAGTCCTCGCGTTGGGCAATGTCGAGCACCTGCTGACCGTCGGCAGCGGTGAGGAACTCGCCATGGCTGTTGAGCAGTTTCAGCGCGTTCCACTGGCGGGGGTTGTGCGAGGCGGTGATGATGATGCCGCCGTCGGCCCCGCTCATGGTGACAGCCAGTTCGGTGGTCGGTGTCGACGCATAGCCGATGTCGATGACGTCGAAGCCCATGCCGACGAGTGTACCACAGACGACGTCGCGCACCATGGGGCCGGAGATGCGGCCGTCGCGTCCGACGACGATTTTTCCTCTCGATTGGTTGCCCTGTGCAGTCTTGCCGTTTTGTATGAACGTTGCGTAAGCAGAAGTGAACTTGACGATATCCAGCGGATTGAGGGTGTCGCCCGTCGGTCCGCCGATGGTTCCGCGTATGCCGGAAATTGATTTAATCAGTGACATAGTATTGTATGATGTTTTGTTTATTATTGTTTCGATATTTTGTTATCTTGATGTAACGCTATAACGTTATGACGTCATAACGGCATGACAGGATAACGGAATAATGAGTTGCCGCCGTAACGGTAGCGATGAGGATGGGCTATCGCTCCCTGACGTAGGTAATCTCGTAGTAGCAGGGATATACCGTGGAGGTAGCGTCTGCCGTGCCTTGAGAGTGGGGGACGATGAGCCTGACCAAGGCAATCTCGTCGTCGCTGTCGGCAGCAGGGTCAGGGCGGTCGACGCTAATGTAGTTCAGGGGGACGAGCCATCCTGCGGGCACTGACGTTGAGCCATGGAACTGGTACATCATGCCAGATACGAACGAAGCCGTGATGGTGGTACCCGTGCGCTTGACGCTCATCTGGTCGATAAACTGCGAGGCGTCATACGAATCTGTAGTGGAGCTGTAAAGCAGGAATCGCTGGTCGTTGCGCACGAGTACAGAGTCTAACATGATGTTATACTCCATGAATCGGCAGAGGATGTTGACGCTCTTGTTTTCAGGAACCTTGTTGCCGTGCCCCTTGCGTACTATCTGCATGTAGACGCCGTTACGGTTGAAGAGCACATACTCGTTGCGTGCCGTGTCGGTGGTCTCGCCCTGAGCCTTAAACTGTGCCTCGTTGATGACGTTGATGCCCTCCCTTGCAATAAAGGCTTTGATGGCGTCGCGCTCCTTCTCCTTCTTGTCACCGTACGTCTCGTAGTTCTCACATCCCGCCAGCAACAGCAGCAGGCATGCGAGCATGATGGGTAATATCTTCTTGTACATCTTTCCTATAGGATTTTGATTATATACTCTCTGAATTCGGGCGCAAAATTACAAAATTATTTTTAAATACGTGGAAATGAAAAGAATAATGTGAATAATTAGGCTTACAAATTATAATAAATTATTATTTTGGTGCAAATTATTCACATTATTCACATTTTATTTTTCCTTTTTCGCTTAGCTTCCGTTGCTTATGTGAGCCGCTCTTTATAGGCTGCTATTGCCTGGCGTACCACGTCGACGGCCTCGTCTATCGTGCAGTATAGCCGTCCGCCGCTGGCGTTCAGGTGGCCGCCGCCGTTGAAGAACTGTGCAGCCATCTCGTTGCATGGGAAGTCGTCCACCGACCGCAGCGATACCCATACCAGCCGCTCTCGCTCAGTGTCCTCTCGCAGCGAGATGCTCAGCCGCACACCCTTGATCTGCAGTGGCATGTTGACCAGTCCTTCGGCGTCGCCCTTGATAAAGTGGAACTGCTTCTGTTCCTGTTTCGACAAAGTGTAGTAGGTGGCATGGTGCTCATTGTCGACCACCAGTTTGTTGCAAAGCACGTAGCCTACCATGCGCAGCCGGTGCTCGGAATAGTTGTGGTAGACGTTACGGTAAATCTTGTCCTTGTCGATGCGCTTGGTGAGCAGCTGGCTGACGATGAAAAATATCTCGGGGCGGGTGGAGTTGAACGTGAAGCCGCCCGTGTCGGTCATCATGCCGCAATACACCGGTATGGCGAAATGTTTGCCCATAGCGGCAAACTGCTCTAACTGCCAGGCGATGCGGAACACCAGTTCGCAGGTACTCGACATCTCGGGGAACGACAGCGACAGCACTGAGTCTACGTCGGGCTGCAGGTGGTGGTCGACAAGTAACTTGCGTGCCGGCGATGCCTTCAGTGCGTTGGCCATCTCGCCCGTTCTCGACAGTGTGTTGAAGTCCAGACAGACGACGAGGTCGGCTATCTTCAGCACCATGTCGACATAGTCGTGCCGCTTGTCGTACCGTACCAGCTTTTCGCTGTTGGGTAGCCACTGCAGGTAGTCGGGGTACTGGTCGGGAATGACCATCAGTGGCTCCTTGCCGTACTGCCTGAGCAGCTCGCCCATGGCCAGCACGGAACCTATTGCGTCGCCGTCGGGGTTTTGGTGACAGCACAGCACGATGGTCTGCGACTCATTGATTGTTTGCAGGAGCAGTGTTGCCTCCTCCTGTGTCATCAGGTTGTTTAACATAGATGGGGTAAAACGAGAAATGCCCCCGTGCTATCCAGCGTGGAGCGGGGTCATTTCTCATTACTCTTTTTTAGTTGTTCATTTCAAACTGCTTAAAACAGCTTGTTAGGATACACGCCCTCGTCGACCAGCTGCTGTATGCGGTCGACCGTAGCCTGACGGTCGGCGGCGTAGGTCACGCCGAACCACTTCGATGTGGTGTCGAGCACCTCGCAGGTTGCCGTGCCGTCGTTGATGAGCTTGTTGACCATCAGCGGGATGAAGAACTCGGCCTTCAGGTTCTGCATGTTCTTCGGGTCGCTGAGGAACTCTTTGAAGTACTCCTCGGAATACTCGAAGTAGTCGGGCGTGAAGCCCCACATGTTCATGCTGACGGGAACGTTCTCCTCCAGCGGCTGCCACTGACCCTGCTCGTCCTTGAAGCGGATGGGCTGGTCCTCGGCACCGGCCTGTGAACCGTCGGCGGCGCAGCGTACTATCTCGGTGCGCTCCACGACGTCGGTCAGGTGACGCTTGTCGTTGTAGGCACACACGCCACGTGCCACGGTGCCGTTCTCGCTGAGCGTGTTGCACACGCGGAAGCCTACCATGGCGTACTCGTTCTTCGAGCCTTCTTTCAGGTTGCTGAGGAACTTGCCGATCTGCATGAAGGCATCGCGGCCGTAGAAGTCGTCGCAGTTGATGACGCAGAAGGGCTCACGGATGACGTCCTTGCCCATCAGCACGGCGTGGTTGGTACCCCACGGCTTCTGGCGGCCTTCGGGAACGCTGAAGCCTGCGGGTAGTGCGTCGAGAGCCTGGAAGCACAGCTCGCACTGCACCTTGCCCTCGTACTTGGCGAGAATCTGTGTGCGGAACTGGTCCTCGAAATCTTTACGGATGACCCATACAATCTTTCCGAACCCGGCCTGTATGGCGTCGTAGATACTGTAGTCCATGATGGTCTCGCCGTTGGGGCCCAGACCGTCGAGCTGCTTCAGGCCGCCATAACGGCTACCCATGCCAGCTGCTAAAAGAAATAATGTAGGTTTCATAAAAATAATTTATAATTATAATCAAGCTTTGTGCACTGAATCGTGCCAAATTAAGTACAGTCCATAGAAGAACGCTCCTATGCCAAAAGCTGCCATACCTTTAAGAAACATAAGTAAATCCATATCTAAACTTATTTGTTAATACCATGTTTTATGAACATAAAGCCAATTAAAGCAAAAACGACTATAACAACAGCACACCATTGTATAACTTTCGTCATGTCGTAGCTTACATCCATTATAGATGAAAGAAACATTCCGCCAAAGGTTAACTTGGCCAAATCAAGACAGAATTTTCCAAATTCAATAGCCAATTCGTTCTTTTCTTTTGGCCTGTTTGTTGGCTGTACCAGTTGTGTATTCAACTGGTTGTTATCTGCTCCTACCTTTTTCCTTCTATTGTTCATGCTGCAAAGGTACTACATTCTTTCCATTCTGCCAAATGTTTCAGCCGAAAAAAAGAGCCGGACGAAAAAGAGCGGGCGCCTCTTCCGGCCCCCGCTCTTCTTTAGTTGTTCACGTTTGGAAATGTGAGCAAGCTCTCACATTTCGTTCACTTCACCACAACCTTACGGCCGTTGACGATGTACAGACCCTTGCCAGCAACGTTGATACGCTGTCCGTTCAGGTTGTAGACGGCTGTGCCGTTCTCCTGCAGAGCCTTGATAGCGGCAATGCCAGTCGACGTGTTGTTAGCAACGTAGAAGAAACCATTCTCCCATTCGCTGTTTCCGTTAGGACGGAAGTAGACGGTGTAGTTGGCATCCTCTGCTACCACGTAGTTGTTGCCTTCTGCAGGATACCAAGCTGCGATAGCGTTGTTCTCAACCTTTACAACCTTGATTTCCGTGTTGGCGGTCATGTCGAGTGTCAGCATGTACTCACCCTCGGCTTCAGTGTTCGGCTTCAGCTCTTCCGTAGCGGTGGGAGTCCAGTTGTTCATAGAACCAGCCAGGTAGTAGCCATCTTCGACAGGAAGCTCAACGACTTCAGCGTCGATGAAGTAGATGTGGCAACCATTGGTGTTGCTGACCACTACGTCGACGTACTTAGCGTCAGCGTCGCTGCTGGTGATGGTCCAGCTGTTCTCGTCAAATGTCTTCGGCGTGAAGGCATCGCCAAAGTTCTCACCGTTGATCTTCAGCTGGATGCCGCGACCCTCAGCAGGCTTGTGCGACTCTGCACCGATGGTCAGCGTAGAACCTACCTTCACGTTCTTGATGGTGAAGCAGTCCTTGCCCCTGCCACCTAACCACAGGTAGGCACCACCCTTGTACGAACCCAGTGAAGTCTCAGGATAGTTCACGGCAATGGCCAGCGAACGGGCAGCCCCGTATGTGGTGTTGAACTCCAGTCCCTTCAGCTCGGCGATAGCAACGCCGTTGGCTGTAGGATTGGCCTCGCCACCGACATACCAGAAACAGTTGTCCTTAGAAGCACCATAGGTGTCGCACTTGGAAGCCTTCTCATGGTCAGACCACAATGCGCCATTGTCTGTGCACTTTGTCTTTCCAGCATTGTCTGGGTCGTCCTCAACGGTCACCTTAATGGCTTCGGCCTTCAGGTTCTCAATGGTCTGGGCGCTCCATGCTGCAAAGTTCCACGTATGAGTGATAGGCTCAGCCTCCAGTGTCATCGTGTTCTCTTCGGTGTTGACGGTGAACGTCAGGTTGTACCAGCCGGCAGGATATTCCTCGGTACCGAATACGAAGTCAGCATTACTACCTTCGGCGGGCAGCTCGTAGTCACCCCACTTGCTGTTGGCAGCAGCCTTGTACTCATATTTCTTACCCTCAACGATAACGCTCTTGAGCGTCAGCGTCCAGATGTTGGCGTTCTCGGCATCCTGCGTCATAGCCTTTGCCTTGCTCCAATCCCACTCCTT
>ODAI013401909.1_pt1 | contig 10498 bp, 5 predicted proteins | sample 1539321 | NCBI WGS metagenome assembly ODAI01 (sample SAMN02144231, study PRJEB22623) | gut metagenome | biome: sheep rumen | host: Ovis aries | place: New Zealand | reverse complement strand
TGAATGTACGAGACAGCCTGAGAGTCTGAACCGGAGGAAATTGCGTGTTCTGAGTAAGAGAGGAACGAGTATCCTTCGATGCCGGCCTGGCTCAGCGCGTTGAAGAAAGCATCGATAGGACCGTTGCCCCTGGATTCCATCTGCACATAATCGCCGTTGACGCTCAGGACGCCGGAAAAATGCGTCACGTTTGCCGAGCTTCCCGCGACAGCTTCTTCATAGAATTTGGCGCGCGTCAGGGAATACGGCTGCGAGATGTTGAGGAACTCGTTCTGGAAGAGCTGGAGCACCTCTTCCGGCTGGAGCTCGCGGCCGGTGCGGTCGCACTCCTTTTGAACGACAGCGCCGAATTCCGGGTGCATGGACTTTGGCAGATGATAGCCGAAATCATGATCCATGATGAAGGCGGCGCCGCCTTTGCCGGACTGGCTGTTGATGCGGATGATGGGCTCATATTCACGTCCGATATCGGCGGGGTCAATGGTGAGGTAAGGAATTTCCCACGTTTTGAGCTTGTTTACGCGCATGTACTCGTGACCTTTATTGATAGCGTCCTGATGCGATCCGGAGAAGGCGGTGAAGGCCAGCTTTCCAGCGTACGGCCAGCGCTCCGGCACAGTCATTTTGGTATAATGCTCGTAAAGATCACGCACACGGTCCAGACGATGGAAATCAAGTTCCGGATCAATGCCTTGGGTATACATGTTGAGTGCGACGGTCACAATATCCAGATTGCCTGTGCGTTCTCCGTTTCCGAAGAGAGTGCCTTCGACACGCTCGGCGCCGGCCATCAGGGCGAGCTCTGTACAGGCAACGCCAGTGCCGCGGTCATTGTGGGGGTGGATGGAGATGATGGCGGCTTCACGGTTGGGGAGATTGCGGATAAAGTACTCCACCTGATCGGCAAACGTGTTGCAGGTATTGAGCTCGACGGTATTGGGAAGGTTCAGAATGACAGGGTTTTCCTTTGTAGAGCCTAAAGCAACCATAACCTGATGGCAGATATCGACGGCGAAGTCTGTCTCCGTACCGGAGAAGGATTCGGGCGAATATTCAAAACGGAAATTCGTACCGGAATTGTCTTTTTCAGTGAGCTCGCGAATCAGCTTGGCGCCATCAACAGCGATATCGATGATTCCCTGCATGTCTTTTTTAAAGACAACCCTGCGTTGAAGCTCTGAAGTGGAATTGTAGAAGTGGACGATGACATTCTTCGCCCCGTGGATGGCTTCAAAGGTTTTGCGGATCAGGTGTTCTCTGGCCTGGACAAGTACCTGGATGGTTACGTCGTCCGGAATCAGGCGCTGATCAATCAGCGCGCGAAGAAACTCATATTCTGTTTCAGAAGCAGAAGGGAATCCAACTTCGATTTCTTTAAATCCGACCCGAACGAGGAGTTTGAAAAATTCGATTTTTTCCTGTACGTTCATGGGCGTCACAAGCGCCTGGTTACCGTCGCGCAAATCTACAGAGCACCAGATGGGGGCTTTTGTGATCTTCTGATCGGGCCATTTGCGGTCGCTCAGCGTGACTGGCTGAAACGGCACATATTTCTGGAAATCGTTGTTCATAATCGGACACTCCTTTCGTCGACAAGGATGGTCTGAGCTAAAAAACACCCCCGACCGAACAAACGGCCAGGGGCGCAAATTGCGCGGTACCACCCTGATTCAACTGCATTGCAGTTCTCGTGGTTTAAAACCTGATCTGTTACGGGATCAGCCGTCGCAAGCTACTTAAGGTTCACCCGCGCGACTCCGGGATGAGTGCTCGTCAGGAAGACATGCCGGCTTTCAGCATCTGCCGGCTCTCTGAAATGCCCGTACCTGAGAGGCTTCCCATCATCGTCTTTCTGTGGAATGATTCTGAATTGTAAAGGATATCCATTGCTTTGTCAAGCGTTTTTGAACAGGTGAAGCTGTGGCGCATAATTGCTGTTGTGGCTGCTGGGGGGGTTGACAAAGCGAAGGGGATGTGCTATCTTCTCTGCGGCAATCTTTAAGACGGTACGGGAGACCGACAAGATGCGCCTGACAACAGGAGATTCGCAGCTCGCCGTTTACCCGTACGGCGGGCTTTTTCTGTCCGCCGCACATTCGACTGGCGTGAGAGCGTCGGAAATGGAGGTTATTGGATGAAACTGGTCTACGATGTGAATGAGCGGCCCCCAATTCAAAAGAACCTGGTTTATGCTTTTCAGCAGGTGCTGGCAATCATGGCGGCGACTCTGCTCGTTCCTACGCTGGTGAATTCAGGGAGCGGGACGGCCTACATGAGCCAGCCGGCAGCGCTGTGCGGCGCCGGCTTCGGAACGCTGTTTTATCTCCTGGTCACCAAAAGAATTTCTCCGGTATTCCTTGGAAGCTCATTTGCGTTCATTTCTCCGCTGATCGGAGCAACAGCTTTCGGATACTTGGGTATTTTCCTCGGAGCGTTGTTCGCAGGTCTTGTGTATGTCGCAATTGCGTTGATCATTCGGACGACAGGATCTGCCTGGGTCAATAGGCTGCTGCCGCCTGTGGTCATCGGCCCCACGGTGGCATTGATCGGATTGTCTCTTTGCGGCAGCGCGGTAAGCAACCTGCAGAGCGGACCTCAGGGATACAGCCTTATCGCCATTGCGCTGGGTATCTTCGCGTTCCTGGTCACGGTGTGGGCGTCTGTTCGGGGAAATAACTCGGTGAAGATGATCCCCTTTATCATCGGCATCCTTTCCGCCTACTGCGTGGGCGCAGTTCTAACGATTATCGGCAATGCAGCGGGCATTGAGGCGCTGAAAGTCATCGACTTCTCCGCGTTTAGCAATATGAAGCTGTTTGCGGTGCCGAATTTCACGTTCATGGGAATCGCTTCAGAGGGAGCGAGCAAACTGGGTGGCTTCAGCGGCGTGCTGAACCTCTTCATGCTCTTTGCACCGGTCGCGTTTGTCACGCTGGCGGAGCACATCGCGGATCATAAGAACCTGAGCACGATCATCAACCGCGATCTGATCACAAATCCGGGCCTGGACCGGACGCTGATCGGAGATGGCGTCGGCTCCGTCATTGGCGCCTTCTTTGGAGGCTGCCCCAATACGACTTACGGCGAATGCGTGGGCTGCGTCGCCATCACAGGCGATGCTTCCACCTCGACGGTGTTTATAACCGCTATCTACTGCATCCTGCTTTCCTTCTTCGGGCCTTTCGTTGCATTCGTCAACTCCGTACCGGCCTGCATCACCGGCGGCGTTTGCATTGCGCTTTACGGCTTTATCGCGGTCAGCGGTCTTAAGATGCTTCAGCCTGTGGATCTGAATGAGAACCGTAATCTCTTCGTGGTTGCGGCAATCCTTGTCTGCGGTATCGGCGGTTTGACCCTGAATTTGGGACCGATCACGATCTCGGCGATTGCGACGGCGCTGATTCTCGGCATCATTGTCAACGTAGTGTTCAACAAAGAAGCCTGATTTGACCTGATAATAGAAGCACCTGTGGTTCGGACGGAACAATCCGAGAATAGCCGCAGGTGCTTTCATTGTGTGCTGAAAGGAAAAGCAGAATCAGGAAGATATATGCTGTTCGCGCTTGACTTTCGCCAGCCAGACGAACAACACGGCGATATCGCCGGGAGAGACGCCGGATATGCGGGATGCTTCCCCGATCGAGCGGGGCTGGTGAGCATTCAGCTTTTGACGGGCTTCAATACGGAGCCCATCGATTTGCATGTAATCGACACCTTGGGGGAGGAGCTGGTTTTCATCTTTTAAGAAGTGATCGACCTGCCTGCGTTCTTTGTCAATATAGCCCTCGTACCGCAGCGCGATTTCCAGCTGTTCACAAGCACTGGACAGGAGAGGTGTCCATACCGGATCAATCTCCTGAAGATCGGTATACCGGATTCCAGGGCGTTTCAGCAGGTCAGCTTCACAGACGCTGCCATTGGGTTCGCTCTGGCCGTGGCGTTCCATCCAATCGCATAGTTTCTGGGTCTTCGGCAGCCAGGTTCTGCGCAGTCTTGTCTCTGCTTCGGCCGCAATTCGCTGTTTTTCCTGCATGCGGAGATAGCGGTCTTTACCGGCCAATCCTGCCAGGTAGCCCGCTTCGGTGAGGCGGATATCTGCATTGTCCTGACGGAGCAGCAGGCGATATTCACATCGGCTTGTCATCATGCGATAGGGTTCATTGGTCCCTTTCGTCGTGAGGGCGTCGACCAAAACGCCAATGTAAGCCTGATCGCGGCGCAGAATGAGAGGCGGTTTTCCAAGAACCTCAAGGGAAGCGTTCATACCGGCCAGTATTCCCTGGGCGGCTGCTTCTTCATAACCGCTTGTGCCGTTGACCTGGCCGGCGAGGTAAAGACCTTTAACGGTCCTGCAGGCAAGCGTGGAGGTAAGCTGCAGCGGATCGATACACTCGTATTCAATCGCATAAGCGAGGCGAAGAATATGCGCACGCTTCAGGCCGGGAATGGTGTGCAGCGCGGCTTCTTGGACGTCTTCCGGCATAGAGGATGAAAAACCCTGAACGTACCATTCGACGGTGGAGAGACCCTCCGGCTCCAGAAAGAGCTGATGCCGGTCTTTGTCGGCAAAGCGCATGATCTTGTCTTCTATGGATGGACAATACCGTGCGCCGGTGCCGTGAATCTGTCCGCTGTACATTGGCGCACGGTGAATGTTCTCGCGAAGGATACGGTGGGTCTCTTCGTTCGTGTAGGTGAGATAGCATTGTCCGCGGTTCTCCAAAACCTGGTCGGTCATGAACGAGAAGGTAACGACGGGATCGTCGCCGGGCTGCGGCTCCATTTCATCGAAGTCGACAGAGGATTCTTCCACGCGGGGAGGTGTTCCGGTTTTAAAACGCCTCAGCGAGAGCCCGAGTTTCTTTAACGCGCTGGCTAAATGTGTGGAAGAAATGAGACCCTGCGGCCCTCCCAGCCAGTTTGCTTCGCCGATGATAATACGACTGTCCATATACACGCCCGAGCATACAATAACCGCTTTTGCGCTGATCGTGGCGCCTGTGGTGGTACGTATGCCGGTGATGCGCTGATGCTCTGTCAGTATTTCGCCGCATTCGCCCTGACGGACCAGCAGGTTTTTTTCTGCGAAGAGCGCAGCTTTCATACGTTCCTGATAAGCGCGCTTGTCTGCCTGAGCGCGCAGAGAATGGACGGCCGGCCCTTTGCCGGTATTGAGCATTCTGGATTGAATAAAAGTGTCGTCAATCGCCCTGCCCATTTCACCGCCGAGAGCATCGATCTCGCGGACCAAGTGGCCCTTGCCGGTGCCGCCGATTGCAGGATTGCACGGCATAAGCGCGATGGCGTCCAGACTGAGGGTCAGGAGCAAAGTGGATAAACCCATCCGTGCCGAAGCCAGAGCCGCCTCGCAGCCGGCGTGTCCTGCGCCAATGACGATGATGTCGAATGATTCCATGAGTCCTCCGCTAGTGTACAGAAAGAAGCCCGGCGAACCGTCAGCCGGCGGGCTTCATGTATTGATAAATCTTTTGAAGCACAGCATCCGTGCCGTCTGCATCTGGAAGCGTATGCAGCCGCGCAGCCAAGGCTGCATGGTCAGCCCATAGAGCATGCAGCTCACGGACGAGCGAATCCGCTGTCATGTCCTTCTGAAGGAGAACATGTGCCAAGCCGCGGGATTTCAGGGAATTTGCGTTCAGCACCTGATCACCACGTCCGCTGTGGTAAGGAATGAGCAGCGCCGGTTTTGAAAGCGCCAGCAGTTCGGAAAGAGAATTGGAACCGGCGCGGGAAAGTACGATGTCTGCGCAGGCAATCACATCGGGCAGCTCTTCTGTCAGGTATTCAAACTGCCGGTATCCCGGCGTTCCTTCGAGCTCGGAAGCGAGATTTCCTTTTCCACAAAGATGAATGATGTCAAAATCTGGCGTCAGGGAGGGGAGAGCTTCCCGGAGAACGGCATTCACCGTTTGAGCGCCAAGCGAACCGCCCATCATCAGGAGCACGGGCTTATTGCCGGAGAAGCCTGTGCGCTCAAGTCCATTTTCGCGCGTGCCGGAGTACAGCGCGCTGCGCAGGGGCGTTCCGGTTTGGACGCCTTTGCTCCCGAGGGCTTTTGCACATTCAGGGAATGTCGTACAGATGCATTTGGCGAAAGGCTTACAGAGCTTGTTCGCTAAGCCTGGGGTATAATCGCTTTCATGCATCACAACGGGCACACCGCAAACTGCAGCCCCGAAGACGGCCGGGACACTGACGAATCCTCCTTTGGAGAAAAGGACATTTGGCCGGAGCTTCGCGATGAGAGCGATGCTTTCAAAGACGCCTGCGACAACCCGGAATGGATCGGTAAAGTTCTTGAGGTCGAAATAGCGGCGCAGTTTGCCCGAATGGACAGCGTGATAGGTGACGCCGTTCATGGGCTCGATCAGGCTGCGCTCAATGCCCTGTTTGGTTCCGATATAGTGTACATCCCATCCATCCTGAAGAAGATGTGGAATGAGCGCCTGGTTGGGCGAAACATGCCCTGCAGTGCCGCCGCCAGTCAATACAATACGCTTCAATGAATTCCCTCCCGCATTTTGCATAAGTGCTATTATACTGATGAGGGAAATGACGGTCAAGGGGTGCTTTGTCGTGAACGCTTGACTGGTAATTGAGTTAAAATTCTGACAACTGAAACAAAAAATGAAAACCAGACACATTCGGGAAGGCAAAAGGCAAGTTTTATGCTATAATAGTGTGGATATCCAAAAAGGCGGAAGCGGCATACTAAATGAACCATTGCAAAAGGGGAATAGCAATGAGCGAGAATAGCCAGAATCAAGTATCACAGAAGTTTCCGACAAGACCCGTGGCGCCGCTGGGCATCATTGCGATGCGCGGCTGCGAGAAAATCGGCCAGCGGGTGAATGAGTATCTCCTTCGCTGGCAGGTATCCAGCGACGGCGAATTGGATTCAGAAGACGAGAATCTCCACAGTTTTTACGGCAGAGATAAAAACGGATTCTTGCTGGAAGCGAGCTGTCCCCGCTTCGGTACCGGAGAGGCCAAGGGCATGCTGAAGGGTTCTGTTCGCGGTTATGACCTGTTTATCATCTGCGACGTGGGCGCCTATCAGTGCAAGTATAAGCTTTATGGCATGGAAGTGCCGATGTCTCCGGACGATCATTATGCGGACATCAAGCGCATCATCGCGGCGGTCAGCGGCAAAGCGTACCGTATCAACGTCATCATGCCGATGCTCTATGAAGCGCGCCAGCACCGCAGAACTTCGCGGGAGTCCCTGGACTGTGCGTTGATGCTCCAGGAGCTGGTATCAATGGGCGTTGCGAACATCATCACCTTTGACGCGCATGATCCGAGGGTCTCCAACGCGATCCCGCTGCACGGTTTTGAAAGCATTATGCCGACCTATCAGATGCTGAAGGCCATGTGCCATACATTTGACGATCTGCAGTTCGATCCGGATCATATGATGGTGGTCTCTCCTGACGAAGGCGCATTGAACCGCAATATGTATTACAGCTCGGCAATGGGTGTGGACATGGGTATGTTCTATAAGCGCCGCGATTACACAAAAATCGTAAACGGCACGAATCCCATTGTCGCCCATGAGTATCTGGGTTCAAGCGTGGAAGGAAAAGACATCTTCGTAGCGGATGACATCATTGCCTCGGGTGATTCAATTCTAGATCTTGCTTACAACCTTAAAAATCGCGGCGCCCGGAGAGTATTTGCCGGCGCAACGTTCGCTTTCTTTACCAAGGGTCTGGATATCTTTGATAAAGCTTATGCGGATGGAGCATTGGACCATGTCTTTGCGACAAACCTGACCTATACGCCTCAGGAAGTCTTGGATCGGCCGTGGTTCACGTCGGCGGACATGTCCAAATACATGGCGTATGTCATCGCAACACTCAACCACGATCAGTCCCTCAGCCATTTGCTGAATCCGTGGAACAGAATGGAACGGCTTTTGACGCGCTACAGGAACGAGCATCCGGTGAAATAAGACACTCCAAATCAAAAGACCAGCCAAAGCTGATTGGATGCAGCCAGGCTGGTCTTATTTTTGATAGACGCGCTCTTGTCAGACTGAGTAAGCGCCCTTGCGGATGCAGATGCAAAGGCAACCGTCCTTCGCAGAGCAATCGATGGTGATCGGGAAAGGGAAAGCGTTTTTAAAAATCAGGTTCAGGTTCGTTGCACCCACAGCTGCGTCCACGCCGTGAGGCGCATAGGATGCTCCGCTGGGGCCGTGCGGCCGTCTGTAGACAATCTCAATCCCTGAAGGAATCTGAAGCAGCGCATTATAAAGCGTAGTGGAAACCTGACAGGTGCCGCCGCCGTATCCCGCCGTAGTATCTCCGTCCACGAGCACGGGACTGGGCATGTAGCCCCGCGCTTCGCGGTAAGGACCTGCGACCCGGTTGAAATTGAATTCTTCTCCAGGCTGATAGGAGTGGGAGATATATGCGCAGCCAACACGGATATTTTCCATTCGGCCGATGTTAAGCTCAGTCTCTTTGGTGGAATAAAACGTCGTGAACGCGGAGAGAATATCGCCGTTTTCCGCATAGTCAATCGAAGGAGAAACAGGGGAAAGGTCCTTCAGATCGCCGACCCAGATATAACCGACCAGCCGGCGATAGGGGACAACAGCCCAGCCGTTTTCCATCATCCAGAAGCTCATACGTACATCTGCGGGACAATTGACGATAACGTCTGCACTGTCACTCGGGGCTTCCCGCAATACCGTATCGACTGCGGTTTTTGCAACAAAACGGTTCGGAACGACGCCGTAGGAAGGTGCATCGGGGCTGACGGGCTCGATGTAATCCACATTATGCCGCCCGATATAGTATATGCCGGCCGTTTCGCTCCAGCAGAACAGCCATGTCTGATCAAAACCGAAGATTTGCACTTTGCTCTTGGCGTTCAAGGTTCCAAGACCGTTGCTGTCTTTATCCGGAGCGCTGCGCATGGTAAGACTGGCCTTCGTGATGCCGGTATAAAGAATCTCCGGAGTCCCGGAAGCGTCCGCATGTTCCATAAAATCTGCAAAGCAGACGTCAGAACCGGTGTCGCATTGAGCAGAAAAAGGGAAGAGAACGGAGGCAGCAAGCAGAGAAGCGGCTGCAATTCTCATTAGTCTGAGCACAAAGTATCCTCCAATCGTGAATGATAAACCTCTTTTATTATATTCCTGAATGTCAAGCATTCAGCAGTTATGAAATAATACCCTGAAAATCGTGAGATGGGTGCTGCGCCTGAAACCTTGTAAGTGATGGAACTAAGACTGTGGAAATTTTGCAATTTCTTACAAAGACTGGTATAATAAAAAATCAATATCGTTTATCACCGAAACTGAGAAATGGTGGGAGAATTATGCCGAAGGTATCGATTATCGTTCCTGTATACAATGCTGAAAAAGTGATCTCCCGATGCGTGGACAGCATTCTGTATCAGGATTACCATAGTTTTGAGCTCATCCTTGTGGACGATGGGAGCACAGACGGTTCTGCTTCCATATTAGACCAATACGCCAAAATGGATGCTCGCGTTCATGTTATCCATAAGGAGAACACCGGTGTTTCAGATACAAGAAATACAGCGTTAAAAGTGGCAAAAGGGAAGTATATCCAGTTTGCAGACGCGGACGACTGGCTGGTTCCGGAAGCGACAAGCGCCCTCGTTCATGCCGCAGAGGAGAGCGGCGCCGGCATGGTGATTTCGGATTTTTACAGGGTTGTCGGCAACAGAACGAGCCACAAGGGTTCGATCGAAGAGGAAGGTTTGATCTCCCGGGAAGAGTACGCGGAATTTATGGCGCGGAGTCCTGCTGACTACTATTATGGCGTATTGTGGAACAAGCTTTTTGTCAGAAGCATCATCGAAGAGAACAATCTTCGGATGGATGAAAACCTCCAGTGGTGCGAAGATTTCATTTTCGACATGGAGTATATATTGCATGTAGACAGCGTATATGTCTTGCGGGTGCCGCTTTATTACTATGTAAAGACGGAAGGAAGCCTCATTTCAAAGGGAATGAACATGGCGGATATCGTCCGGATGAAACTGAATGTGATCGATTATTACACTCAGTTTTACAAGAATATTTATAACGAGGCGGATTACGCAGCGAAGAGAGCTAGCATTTATGGGTTTCTTCTGGATTTTGCGCATGATGACGGAGCGATTCCCGGCCTGCCGGGGACAAAAAAGCTCGGCACAGAGAGAACGAGGGCTGCCCAGGATGCTATTATTGAGGACCTCTGGACTCAGCATTATTACGAAGGGCGGCTGTTAGAGAGAAATCTTCGCAATGTTGCGCTCCAGACAGATCTGGATTTGAAGGACATACGAACGCTGCTTTTCCTGCAGCATTTTGGGAGCATTGAAGAAATCAAAGAAATAGCAGAATATGTGGGAACGAACCAGCTGGGCATGATCGCCATTCTGGAAAAGCTGGCCCTCAAGAAACTCATTGTAATGGATCAGCCGAAACCGGGAACAGCCCGTTTGGCGGAGCAGG
>ODAI010328484.1_pt1 | contig 10498 bp, 9 predicted proteins | sample 1539321 | NCBI WGS metagenome assembly ODAI01 (sample SAMN02144231, study PRJEB22623) | gut metagenome | biome: sheep rumen | host: Ovis aries | place: New Zealand | reverse complement strand
TCGGCATCAACAAAGAGGAGTTCTTCGCCAACCTCGAGAAGATGGCAGACGACGCTCTGACCAGCGGCAGCCCTCAGAACACATGGCATCAGCCTACCAAGGAAGAGCTGATCGAGCTGTACAAGAAGCTTTGGGACTAATTTTTCATTCGAAAAACAGTGATTCACAGAGGATAGGCTGCAACAGTATAATGCTGTGACCTGATTATGTCAGCTGTCGTGGACGGTATGTATGACTGTTTCGGCAGCAGGCAGATCATCGAAAAACTCAAACTCATTCATATAATGAAAAGGCACCCGGTATTTGCGGCCGGGTGCCTTTTTCTATGATATAGCCTGTAAAATGTTAGGATGCAGCCCAGCCCGATTCTGCTATGTTAAATCATGAATCGGTCTTGATCAGCATGTTCAGCTTCTTCCCATAAAAGAAATCATGTGTCATTTTATCATATTCTGCCCAGAGAGGGAGCGTCTGGCAGGCTGACGCACGGGGGCATTGCTCGGCGTTTTCGGCAAGGCATGCCACTGTTGTCAGAGAAGCGCTCTCTGTCAGATCAAGAATTTCTCCCACACTGTAATCCTCGGGTGCGCGGCAGAGCATGTATCCGCCGCCTTTTCCGCTGGCGCCGCTGACAAGCCCGCCTTTTACCAGATCCTTTACAATGATTTCCAGGTATTTTTTTGAAATGCCCTGTCTCTGTGCCACATCTTTCAGGGGAATATAATTCCCGTTATTGTGTTCGGCGAGGTCGATCATGACACGCAGTGCATAGCGTCCTTTTGTAGAGATCAATGTGTCATCCTCCTTATATGAAACAATTGAATTTGGACAATTGAATTGCAAAACTAAGATTGTTCTATGAAATATACACTATTATACGATAGGTAAATGGGTTATTCAAGAGAAAGCTGTTAATCACCTATTGACACAGTGGGTAAATAGATTTATAATCAGTCCAGTCAGTCAAACATCTGCCAAAACGCAGAGCAATCAGAAAAAAGCATGGAGAGAAATCATGAAAATATATGCGGATAATGCGGCAACCACAAGGATGAGCAGGACGGCCATCGACGCGATGATTCCCTATATGGAGAACGTATACGGGAATCCCTCCAGTCTGTATTCGATCGGACAGGAAGCCAAGGAAGCGCTTGACCGGGCCAGAGAGCAGGTTGCGGCAGTGATCAATGCGGATCCCAAAGAGATCCTGTTCACTTCCGGCGGCAGTGAGGCCGACAACCAGGCTCTGCGTTCCGCGGCGGCGATCGGGGCGCGAAAGGGCAAAAGGCATATCATTTCTTCCGCTTTCGAGCATCACGCTATCCTTCACACCCTGAACAGACTGGAGAAGGAAGGCTTTGAAGTAACTCTCCTGCCGGTCCACGAAGACGGCCTGGTCGTACCCGCAGAGCTGGAAGCGGCCATCCGTGAGGACACATGTCTTGTGACCATCATGACCGCCAACAATGAGATCGGGACCATCCAGCCGGTGGAAGAGATCGGAGCAATCTGTAAAAAGCACGGCGTTCTCTTTCACACGGACGCCGTGCAGGCAGTAGGACATCTGCCCATTGATGTGAAAAAGATGCAGATCGATCTGCTCTCGGCATCTGCCCATAAGTTCCACGGCCCCAAGGGCGTAGGCTTTTTATATGCCAGGAAAGGAGTTGCTCTCACCAATCTGATCGAGGGCGGCGCCCAGGAAAAAGGCAAGCGTGCCGGTACGGAGAATGTCCCCGGTATCATGTCAATGGCAGCCGCCCTCAAGGAGGCTGCCGACCATCTGGATGAGAACGCGGCCCACCAGACAGGGCTGCGGGACCGTCTGATCCGGGGACTTCTCGAAATTCCTCATTCCGCACTCAACGGAGATGCACGCAGGCGCCTGCCCGGCAATGCCAATTTCTGCTTTGAAGGGATCGAAGGCGAATCGCTCCTGCTGCTCCTGGATGACAAGGGAATCAGTGCTTCCTCAGGCAGTGCCTGTACTTCCGGTTCGCTGGATCCCAGCCATGTGCTGCTGGCGATCGGCCGTGTCCACGATGTGGCACACGGATCCCTGCGCCTGAGTCTCGGCGAAGACATCACGGAGGAAGAGGTCGATTACATCATCCAGTCGGTCAGGGAAGTGGTCGGCTATCTGCGCAGCTTTTCCCCTGTATGGAGAGACCTGATGGCAGGGAAAACGCCTTTTATTTTGTGATTACTGGTGATTTTCAAGTGTTTTTTCAGGTGATTTGCAGGCTATCAGGAAGAGATGGACGGCATCAGGACAACAGACCCGGTCCACAGACAGGTTTGGTCTACATACAGGTCTATAGAAAGAATCCGGTGAGGAAACAGGAACAGACGGAGGATAATAAAAATGGCACTCTACAGTGAAAAGGTAATGGATCATTTCCGCAATCCACGCAATGTCGGCGTGATCGAGGATGCCAACGCCATCGGCGAAGTCGGTAACGCAAAGTGCGGAGATATTATGAAGATGTACCTCAAGATCGAGGATGATGTAGTCGAGGATGTGAAGTTTGAGACTTTCGGCTGTGGCAGCGCGATCGCATCGAGCTCCATGGCAACCGAGCTGATCAAGGGAAAACCCCTGAGCGAAGCCATGAACCTGACCAACAAGGCTGTGACAGAGGCGCTTGACGGACTCCCGGCCTACAAACTTCACTGTTCCGTGCTGGCGGAGGAAGCCATCCAATCAGCCCTGGAAGACTACTATTCCAAATATCCGGAGAAGAGGCCGGCGGATTTCGTTTCGAGACCGGCGCATGATCCCCACGATCTTCCGGAAGAAGAGTGAAAAGGAGACAGGGGACGGTTCTGTGTCTCCTTTCCCTGCATACTTACTCCAGGATAAGCAAGAAAATCGAACAGGAGATAATAAATGAGCAAATATAGATTTGAAACACTTCAGCTGCATGTAGGACAGGAGCAGGCAGATCCCGCAACCGATTCCAGAGCGGTGCCGATTTATCAGACAACCTCCTACGTATTCCACAACAGCCAGCACGCCGCAGACCGCTTCGGCCTGGCCGATCCCGGTAATATCTACGGCAGGCTGACCAATTCCACCCAGGAGGTGCTGGAGAAGAGGCTGGCCGCCCTGGAGGGCGGCAGCGCAGCTCTGGCAGTGGCCTCCGGCGCGGCGGCCATCACCTATACGATCCAGGCTCTGGCGGCCAACGGCGGACATATTGTTGCGCAGAAGACCATTTACGGCGGCAGCTTTAACCTTTTGGCTCACACGCTTCCCCAGTATGGAATTACCACGACCTTTGTAGACGCGCATAATCTCGAGGAGGTCGAGTCGGCCATTCAGGATAATACCAGGGCGGTCTATCTGGAGACCCTGGGCAATCCCAACAGTGATATTCCGGATATCGATGCGATTGCGGAGATCGCTCACAGGCACGGTCTTCCTCTGGTGATCGATAACACCTTTGGAACCCCTTACCTGATCAGGCCGATCGAGCACGGGGCAGACATTGTGGTCCACTCCGCCACCAAGTTTATCGGCGGACACGGGACGACCCTGGGAGGCATCATCGTGGAATCCGGTAGGTTCGACTGGAAGGCGGGCGGCAAATACCCGCAGATCGCGGATGCAAACCCCAGCTATCACGGCATTTCTTTCTATGAGGCAGTAGGACCTGCGGCCTTCGTGACCTACATCAGGGCCATTCTGCTGCGCGATACAGGCGCCTCAATCTCTCCCTTTAACGCATTCCTGCTCCTGCAGGGCGTGGAGACCCTGTCCCTGCGCCTGGAGCGGCACGCGGAGAACACTACAAAGGTCGTTGAATATCTGAGCAAACACCCCCTGGTGGAAAAGGTCAATCATCCTTCTTTGCCTGACCATCCGGATCATGAACTCTATCAGAAATATTTCCCGGAAGGCGGCGCTTCCATTTTTACATTTGAGATCAGGGGCGGAAAAGAAGCGGCCTGGAAATTTATTGATCATCTCGAGATCTTTTCTCTTCTGGCCAATGTGGCGGATGTCAAGAGCCTGGTGATCCATCCGGCCTCCACGACCCACTCGCAGCTGTCCGAAGAGGAACTTCTGGACCAGGGAATTACCCCGGGGACGATCCGGCTTTCCATCGGTACGGAGCACATCGATGATATCATCGCGGACCTGGAGAAAGGCTTTGCGGCTCTGCTGTAAGACTTTTCAGAATGAAAAGAACGTGTATAATAATAAGAAGTGATGAAACGCAGAGGCAGCAGAGGCGGCGCCTCAGCTCTGCAGTAACATAAGCGAGGTAAAAAAATGTCAAATATCTACAAAGGAATGCTGGGACTGATCGGAAATACTCCTCTGGTAGAGGTGGTCAATATTGAGAAGGAACTGGGACTGCAGGCTACCGTTCTGGTGAAACTGGAATATCTGAATCCCGCTGGAAGCGTCAAGGACAGAGTGGCCAAAGCCATGATCGAGGACGCTGAGGAAAAGGGTCTTTTGAAAGAGGGCTCCGTCATTATCGAGCCCACTTCGGGTAATACGGGCATCGGCCTTGCTGCCATCGCTGCAGGCAAGGGCTACCGCACCATCCTCACCATGCCGGAGACCATGAGTGTGGAGCGCAGAAATATCCTCAAAGCCTACGGCGCGGAGATCGTTCTGACCGAAGGCGCCAAGGGAATGACAGGCGCCATTCAGAAGGCAGAGGAGCTGGCAAAAGAGATTCCCGGCGGATTTATCCCCGGACAGTTCGTCAACCCTGCAAATCCGGCTGTTCATAAGGCAACGACCGGTCCCGAGATCTGGAGGGACACAGACGGTAAGGTAGACATCCTGATCGCGGGCGTCGGCACCGGCGGTACCCTGACCGGTGCAGGAGAATATCTCAAGGAGCAGAATCCTGACATCAAGGTTGTCGCCCTTGAGCCCGAGGACTCCCCGGTCCTGTCCGAAGGAAAGGCAGGCCCCCACAAGATTCAGGGTATCGGCGCAGGTTTTGTACCGGAAGTCCTCAACACAGGTATCTATGATGAGATCTTCAAAGCGGCCGGCGACGACGCCTTTGCAGCTGCTAGGCTCCTGGCCAAAAAGGAAGGAATTTCGGTCGGTATTTCCTCCGGCGCCGCCCTGCACGGTGCCATTGAACTGGCAAAACGCCCCGAGAACAAGGGCAAGGTGATCGTGGCGGTCCTGCCGGACAGCGGCGACAGGTATTATTCCACAGCCCTCTTTACGGAATAAAACGAGAAAATGGGAAAAACCATCTTAAAATCTGACAGAAAAAACTGACAGGTAAATAGTGTGGATTTGAGTGGTGAAAAGGCAATTGTCTGCCTTTTCACCATTTTTCTATATATGTATAGAAAATAAGGGCGCAAGAGACTCCGGACTATGGTAAAGCAATTATTTTTTGGTGAAAAAAGACAAGAAATGCCAGTTTAGGACGTGGCAATTAGTTGAATATGCCAAAATGATAGTTTATAATAGATGAATATCTTTACACATTTACATAGTGCGATCGGAGACCGATGTGCAGAGCGTGACATCGGTTCTGACGGAAAAGAGATACCGCCGGTTTTTTGGGAATAATAAAAAGCCGGAAAGGAACTGTAGACGTACCAACGCCTTTCGTAACATTTTTCCTGTACTCATATCTTTAGGTTTGTCGCGGAATCAGATGTGTTTATGCACATTATGTACTCGCGCAGCAATGTTTTCCGTCCCACGCGCAGAAATACGCTCTGGAACGGAGATTTTATCTTATGAATCCCAAAACAATCAGTTATATCATCAAACGTCTGATCCTGGCTGTTTTCACGGTCTGGGTCGTATTTACGCTGACCTTTTTTATCATGCATGCGGTTCCCGGCGGCCCCTTTGTCGGTGAGAAGGCCATTTCGAAAGCTGCTCAACAGGCGCTGGAGGCCAAGTATGGTCTTGACAAGCCCCTGAGTACACAGTATTTCACCTATCTCAATGATGTCGTGCATCTGCGCTTCGGGCCGTCTCTCAAGCAGAGGGGACGAATGGTCATCGATATCATGGCGGACGGCCTCAAGACCAGCGCAAAACTCGGTGTCGTGGCGGCGGTTCTGGCTCTGGTGATCGGCGTTGTCCTGGGCGCGGGTGCTGCTCTTCGCAGAAATACCGTTTTAGACCGTATTATCATGGTTCTGACGACGGCATTTGTCTCCATGCCATCCTTTATCATGGGGTCACTCCTGCTGGTCGTCTTTGCCATTAAGCTGCAGGTCCTGCCTGCCAACGGTGCGGCTTCGGGAGGTCTGATCCTGCCGGTCATCACCTTGATGCTGTATCCCATGGCCTATATCACACGTCTGACACGATCCTCCATGCTGGATGTCCTGGGACAGGATTATATCCGAACGGCGAAAGCCAAGGGCGTACCTGCAGGAAAGATCATCTTCGGACATGCACTGAAAAATTCGCTGATCCCTGTCATTACCTATTTCGGCCCCATGCTGGCCTATATCGTCACAGGTTCCCTGGTCGTGGAACAGATCTTTGCTGTTCCCGGCATCGGCAGAGCATTTGTCAGCAGTATCATCAACCGTGACTACATGATGATCATGGGAACGACCATCGTGCTGGCGACACTGATCGTGGTCATGAATCTTGTCAGTGACATTCTGTACAAGGTTGTAGACCCCCGCATTACGCTGGAGTAAACGTACAGGTCATAGTGGTGCGTCATACCTGCCGGCATGACAATGCGCGCAGGTAAATGGCACAGGCAATATTGGGAGGAAACATGGACAGCAATTTAAAGAAACTGAGCATGCAGGTGAATCTGGACGACCTCATGCCCGCAAGCGAAAAAGAAAAAGAATATATGGTCAAAATGCGGCCCTCAACGACCGCCTTCCAGGATGGCGTCCGCCGCCTGAAGAAAAACAAGGTGGCCATGGTGAGTTTCGGAATTATCATTCTGATCACACTTGCCTCGATTCTGGTGCCTATGTTCTGGCCTTATAAATACGAATCCATGCTGGGAGTGACCCCCGGCAAACCCGTTGACGCTTCCTATAACAACCTCAGGCCCTTTGAGTATTCCAAATCGGAAATGAAGAGGATGGACGAGGGAGAGAAGGTCTTCCCTCATGTATTCGGCACAGACTCCTCGGGGCGTGACTATTTTATCCGTGTCATTTACGGCACACGTATTTCTCTGGCAGTCGGTTTCTTTGCCAGTATCATTGTCCTGGTGATCGGTCTGGTTGTGGGATCGGTAGCAGGATACGCAGGAGGGATGGTGGATATCGTCATCATGCGTATCGTAGATGTCATCTATTCGCTGCCGGACATGCTGATGGTCATTCTGTTGGCCTCGGTCCTGCGCGAACCGCTGGGCAAGGCACTGGAGGGGACTGTCCTGGAGAAGATCGGATCCAATATCATTTCCCTCTTTATTATTTTCGCGCTCCTGTACTGGGTCTCCATGTCCCGTCTGATCAGGGGACAGATCCTCTCCCTGCGTGAACAGGAGTATGTTCTGGCGGCGCAGGCCAGCGGCGCAAAGGCCGGCTGGGTCATCCGCAAGCATCTGATCCCCAACTCGATCTCCGTCATTGTTATTTCGACGGCCCTGCAGATCCCCAACGCGATCTTCACCGAGAGCTACCTGTCCTTCCTGGGACTGGGCGTCAATGCCCCTATGCCTTCCCTGGGCTCGCTTGCCTCGGACGCACTCAACGGTCTGAAGTCCTATCCTTATCGCCTGGTCATCCCGGCTATCGTGATCTCGCTGATCGTGCTGTCCCTGAACCTTTTCGGCGACGGACTGCGCGACGCGTTTGACCCCAAGCTGAACGGATGATGTGGATGATGAAAAGGAGGAAGAGCAATGGCACTGCTTGAAGTAAGAGATCTGCATACATCCTTCTTCACCGATGCGGGTGAGGTGCGTGCAGTAAATGGTGTTTCTTTTAATCTGGAACGGGGAAAGGTTCTGGGAATTGTAGGCGAGTCCGGATCAGGTAAATCCGTCACCGCCTACTCGATCATGCAGATTCTGGCGACGACGGGAAAGATCATCTCCGGTTCGATCAAATACAACGGACAGGAACTGGTCGGCGCGGATGAAAAAGTGATGAAAAATATCCGCGGCAACAAGATTTCCATCATTTTCCAGGATCCCATGACCAGCCTGAACCCGACCTATACGATCGGAAAACAGCTGATGGAGGCAATCCTGCTTCACACTGACCGCAACAAACAGCAAGCCTGGGACCGCGCTGTGGAAATGCTCCGACTGGTCAATGTCAACGAGCCCGAGAAACGTATGAAACAGTATCCGTACGAGTTCTCAGGCGGCATGCGGCAGAGGGTTATGATCGCCATGGCACTGGCCTGTGAGCCGGATATCCTGATCGCCGATGAGCCCACGACTGCCCTGGACGTTACCATCCAGGCAGGCATTCTGGAACTGATGAAGGATATCCAGAAGGAAATGGGCATGGCCATCATCATGATCACGCATGACCTGGGCGTTGTGGCCCAGCTCTGCGACGAGGTCGTTGTCATGTATGCCGGCTCCATCTGCGAACAGGGTACGGCAGATGAGATTTTCTATAATCCCTGTCACGAATATACCAAGGGCCTTCTGCGCTCGATCCCGACGACGGGAAATGAAGGACAGAAGCTCCAGCCTATCAGCGGTACGCCGATCGACCTGCTGAATATGCCAAAAGGATGCGCCTTTGCCCCCCGCTGCGACGCAGCCATGAAGATCTGTATCCGCGAGGCATGTCAGCGTTTTACCATCAATGAGAATCACATGGCGGCATGCTGGACCAATGTGAAAAAGGCAGCAGATCAGAAACAGAACTGAGCGGCATGAAGGAGAAAGCAATGAGTAATCAGAGTAATAACGGCGAGCCGCTCATCCGGGTCAGCCATTTAAAACAGTATTTCCCGATCAACACGGGATTTTTCAAGACAAAGCCACTCAAGGCAGTGGACGATATTTCCTTTGACATCATGGAAGGCGAGACGCTTGGTCTGGTCGGCGAGTCCGGCTGCGGCAAGACAACCGCCGGACGCACCATCCTGCACCTCTACAAACCCACCGGGGGAGAGGTCATCTACCGCGGCAAGTCCATCAAGACCAAAAAAGATATAGAGGATTTCCGCAGGAAAGCCACCATGGTCTTCCAGGATCCCTATTCCTCGCTGGATCCCCGCATGACCGTCGCCGATATCATCGGCGAGCCTCTGGATGTCCAGAATTTATACAAGACAAAGGAGGAGCGCAGAGAGCGGATCCTGGAGCTTATGGACCATGTCGGCCTGAACTCCGAACATGCGGCCCGCTATGCGCATGAGTTCTCCGGCGGACAGCGTCAGCGTGTCGGCATCGCCAGGTCCCTGGCCGTTAATCCGGATTTCATCGTCTGCGATGAGCCCGTATCGGCCCTCGATGTCTCTATTCAGGCCCAGGTCATCAATATGTTTGATGAACTGCAGGACAAGCTGGGACTGACCTACCTGTTTATTGCCCACGACCTGCTGGTCGTGCGCCATATTTCCGACAGGATCGCGGTCATGTACCTGGGGCACATGGTTGAGCTTGCCCCGGCCAATGAAATCTATGACAGACCGCTTCATCCCTACACGCGCGCCCTGATCTCGGCAGTTCCGGTGCCGGATCCTGTTGTGGCCCGGGCAAACAAGAGGATCTCCATGACAGGCGAAATTCCCAGTCCCTTGAATGCGCCTCCCGGATGCCCCTTCCATACCCGCTGCCCCTATGCAAAGGAATCCTGCAAGGAGAGCATGCCGGAGCTTCGTGAGATCGAGAAGGGACGCTTTGTCGCCTGCCACAGGATCGAAGAGATCGGGTGACCCGCGGATCCCTCTGCCTTACCCCTCCCCGGAGAGCTATTGCACCTGGGGAATGGGCAGAAGCTGAGAACGTGCAGATCCTTCTTTGAGAAGGTTTATGCAATAGAGCTCAGGCATTTCTGCTTCCTGCGGCTTTCAATCCGGTTTTCTTTTTTTCCGGATTGAAAACAGAGTACAGGAGCGGAAGATACTGCCGGTAACTTTTTTTCACCGTTTTATAGGGAGGAAAGAAATGAAAAGATTAGTAGCACTTGCATTGTGCGCCATGATGGCAATCGGCCTGTGCGCATGCGGTGATTCTGCTGCAAACGGCGGCGGAGTTGCCGAGGATGCTGCAGAAGCTGTGACTGCTGAAGCGGAAGCTGCAGCTGACGAAGCAGCAGAAGGTGAAGAAGCTGCTCCCGCAGCAGTAGATGAGTCTCTCATCGCTGCGGACGGCATCAATGTCTGCATCGCTTCCGAGCCTGACAACATTGACCCTGCGCTTAACAGCGCGGTCGACGGCGCGACCCTGATCATCCACACATTTGCAGGTCTTGCAAAGTGGGAGAAAGCAGATGATGGTTCCTTCACCATCGTTCCTGACTGTGCCCAGGAGCTTGTAGAAGGTGAAGAGGCTGAAGACGGAACGGTCAAATATACCTATAAGCTGATCGACGGTCT
>ODAI010147176.1_pt1 | contig 10498 bp, 7 predicted proteins | sample 1539321 | NCBI WGS metagenome assembly ODAI01 (sample SAMN02144231, study PRJEB22623) | gut metagenome | biome: sheep rumen | host: Ovis aries | place: New Zealand | reverse complement strand
CTTTGAAGACACCCCTCGAAGAGGTTTTTTGAAGAGGCACTTTGAAGAGTTTTTTTGAAGAGGCACTTTGAAGAGTTTTTTTGAACAGGCACTTTGAAGAGTTTTTTTGAACAGGCACTTTGAAGAGTTTTTTGGAAAAGACACTTTGAGACGCGGGCTTCCCGCAACCACTACAGCCCTCAACCCACTACTCCCTTTCGACCAGCCGCGGGATGAAAACACAATGAATATTGATATTAACTTTGATTATCTTGACAGAGTGCGCAAAATCGCCACTCTTTATACAAAGCGCAAGACCTCGGATCTGCTCGACGGCGATTTCCATTCCCTGCAGCACGGCAGGAGTCTGGACTTCGATGATCTGCGGGAATACCACTACGGGGATGATGTCAATCTGATCGACTGGAAATCGTCTTCCAGAGTCGGGAAGACTCTGATCCGCCGTTATTTCGCGGACCGCAGGCACAACGTGCTGTTTGTCGGCGACACCGGCAGCAAGATGACAGGCGACACGCCCGCCGGTGAGTCCAAAGAGCAGATCGCCCTCATGGCCTTCGGTATAGCGGCTTATCTCGTGGACAAGCAGGGGGTATCCTATGCCCTCTCCTGCTGCGGGCAGGACGGCCACAAGCTGACCTCTTTCCTGTCGGGCCCCGGGCATCTGGAGGAAATGATCTACAGCTACAAGGAGGCGATCGAGAGCGGAGAACCCCCGCAGAGTTTCGCTGAAACTCTCTGGAAGACGGCATCCTCCTTCGCCCGCCATATGATCATGGTGATCATCACCGACGGCGAGGGGCTGGCCCAGCTGGATCCCGGCCTGATCAAGCGTCTCACTTATTACAACGACGTCTATATTTTCAGGATCGAAGACGCCATGCTGACCGCTGACAACGCATTTGATCTTGAGGAAGCCCGCTTCGCGGATCCTTTTCTCTCTATCAGCGACAGCCTTCGTCAGGAGGAGCTGCATATGAGGGAGCAGCTGGAACAGACCGCCGAAAGCAACCTGACGCCCAACCGGGTTTTTTTCAAAAATATATCAAAGGAAGAAGAAATCATCGACGCGCTGATCTGGCTGTTCGGAAGAAGGCGGGGAATTTTTTGAAGGATCCTGCAGGTCAGGCATGCCTTTGGAAACGAGGTATTTTTATGAAATACAGTGTCAATCTGGAAAATCCCTTCGCGTTTTCCAGCTACTGGTATGGGGTCGGAACATCGCTGATCGTGATCGCGGTCGTGCTCTTTCTGATCACGCCGCGGATCCTGAATCGCTTTGAACGGAAGAATCTGGTCTCGCTCAGGCAGGGAGCTCTCACCAGGACCCGCAATAAATTTCTCAAAAAAATCGATGAGATCGAAGCGGCCTATAATAGCGGAAAGCTGGACACACGCGGTGTGTGTCAGCAGATGAGCATCGAGGTGCGCAGGTTCGTGCGGGCTGTCACCGGGTGGCCCACGGAGACCATGGTCTATCTGGAGCTGGTCAGACTGGACAGACCCGAGCTGGCGGAGCTTGTAAGGCAGTATTATGAACCGGAATTTGCGTATTACTCCGACGCGGACGCAAAAGCCGCGATCGAAAAAGGTAAGGAGCTTATCATAAAATGGGCGTAAATTATCGTTATCCCGGTACTCTGATCGTCGGGATGATCATAGTCGCCGCAGTCGTCCTGGCTGCGTTTGCGCTGAAACGAATGCACAAAAAAAGCAGGGGTCTGCGGGTCGCCAACACACGGCGCCTGAAATCCAATCCTCTCTACAACAGGGTGCTTGTCCAGGCCCGGATCTTCAGGATCGTTTCGACGGTGGGCATCATCCTCTCGCTGACCGCGGCGCTCTTTCTCACGGCCAGGCCTTTCCGTAGGGAATCCGTCAGGGATTCCGTGAACCGGAGGGACATTTTTTTGTGTATCGACCTGTCGTCTTCGAATTACAAAGGCGTTCAGGGGCTGGTGGATGAATTCCGGGAGACGGTTCAGGGACTTGAAGGAGACCGGATCGGGATCTCTCTCTTTAATACATCAAGTGTTCGCTACGTTCCGATGACGGACGATTATGAATTCGCGCTCGAGAGGCTGGAGGCTCTGTCCGGCTATCTCGCCGCCCAGGAAGAATTCATGACATCCTACGCGGAAAAATATGATTCCGTCTATGACATTCCGGATTCCGAACGTGACCGCTATGAGGAGCTGAACAAGACTCTGGCCTCCTTTGATTCGGGCATCACTGCAGGCTATGAGGTCAAGGGAACCTCGGCCATCGGCGAGGGCCTGGCCTCCTGTCTTTTCAGTTTTCCGGAACTGACCAAAGAGGACCGGACCAGGGCCATTATCTTCCTCACGGACAATCATGAGGAGCTGCTCGACGAAACCCTTGTGACCCTGCAGGAGGCGGCTCAGATGTGCGCCAATGACCGGGTCACTGTCTTCGGCATCTATCCCGGAGGCGGACAGGAATCCGGTCAGGAAAATGATGCAGCTCAGGCGGAAATGACGGAAATGAAGAATGCCGCGGAGCTGACCGGAGGGAAGTTTTACCGGACGGGGGCATCTCTCACGGCTCAGGACATTCTGGCGGATATCAAGTCCCGGGAGCTTCAGAATACAAACACTGTGACGGCCACTCTCGACAGGGACACACCCTTCTTCTGGTTCTGTGTCCTGGCGGCGGGATTCCTGATCATAGCGGGATCCACCCTTTATTACGTGCTTCGCAGGGGAATCCGCAAGGGAATTTTCGCGCGCAAAGTCACTGCGGGGATCCTGCTCTTGGCCATCGCCGCGTGTGTGATCCTGGTCGGCATCCGCCCCATGTATATGAGTCCCTCCGCGGAGCTCATGACCAGCAACCTGGATGTGGCCTTTGTCGTCGACACCACAATCAGCATGTGGGCCGAGGACCACGGGGGCGGCACCAGGATGGACGGTGTCAAAAGAGATATTCTTTCCATCATGAACGCCCTGCCCGGCAGCAGCTTCTCTGTGATCCGCTTTGACAACGGGGCAGAGATCATGACTCCCTTCACACAGGATATCGAATCCATTTATGATATCCTGGCCGAGCTGGACATGCCGGCCTACACCACGGCACAGGGATCCTCCCTCAACACAGCCTATGAGGCGCTGCGGACAATGCTGGAGAATGCCGGCAAAAAGGGCAGGAACCGCCGCAGGATCGTATTCCTTTTCAGCGATGGTGAGACCACGGACGGATCCGAGCTGATGAGTTTCTCGGATCTGAGCCCCATCATCGACGAGGGCGCCGTCCTTGGATACGGCACCGCGGCCGGAGGCAGAATGTATTATCCGGGCAGGGGCTATGTGAAAGACAGTTCTACCGGGTCTGAGGCAGTATCCTGCATCGATGAGGATTCGCTGCGGCAGATCGCGGACGATCTCCACCTGGTCTACATCAACGAGACTGAAGCCCTGGGGGATCCCGACCAGCTCAATCTGTCCCTGGGGACCCGGCTGCACTCCATCCGCATGCTGAGCAGACGTGTCTCCTTTGCCGCAGGGGACAAGTCCGGTTATAACGAGACCTACTACTGGTTTTCCGGTTTCGCCCTAGTCCTGCTTCTGATCTGGACATCTTTGACCGTCTTCCGGGGAAGCGTGGCATGATTCATTTTGTTTCCCGGGAAGCGCGGCATGACCCATTCCTGCTTCCGGGGAAGCGTGGCATGACCCATTCCTGCTTCCGGGGAAGCGTGGCATGATTCATTTTAAATGGAGGTTCCTGATCAATGGATCCTATTGTTAAAAAAAATAAGAAGATCTTCCGTGCGGTCCGCATCATCCTGAGTGTCATCTTCTTCCTCATTGCGATCGACGGCATCTTCATGTTTGCCAGAAGCGTTGTGAATACTGCCTTTCTCAGAAATTATGAAAAAGGCAGCTATTCGGAAATGCCCGAGAGATTTTTTCTCCATCTGAAATTCGGCGAGAACTATGTCGTCCCCTACAATCTGGGAAATGTGGCCTATCAATACGAAGATTACGATAAGGCGGTCACCTATTACAGGCAGGCGCTTGCCTCGGGGCCTCCGGAGCAGGAGGCCGAGTGCAAAGTCCGCGTAAATCTGGCTCTCTCCATGTGTCACACCATTGATTTTGACAAGCTGGACACTTCCGACGAGAAGGCTGTTTCAAAGGCCGTTTCCACTCTGCAGAAGGCACGTCTGGTCCTGACCGATCACGGCTGTGCCAGCGAGCCGGTGGGAAGTGACGACGGACATTTCAGGGACGCGGATCAGTTAAAGCACGACATAGACGACATGCTGAATAAGCTGCAGAATCCGCCCGAATCCGACCAGAACCAGGATCAGAAAGACCAGCAGGATCAGAATCAGGATCAGAAAGACCAGCAGGATCAGAATCAGGACCAGAAAAAGGACCAGTCTGACAGCAAAGATTCCCGCCAGGACCAGTCCACCGAGGAGCAGAGCCGCCAGCAGGAGCTCAAGGAACAGCTCCAGCAGCAGAAACAGGACCTCCGCAATGGATCTGATTCATCGGAAAACAACGGCTTCCACTACATCGAAGGCGGGGAATCCAAAGGATACGGAGATGGAACGCTATGGTGATCAAATATAGAAAAGCAATATCCGTCATTCTGGCTGTATTGAGCGCGATTGTCCTGACCACAGGCTGCGGCGGGACTGATCTGCCCTTTGATCTGCCGGAAACGATCGGAAAGGATGAAGAGACAGAAAAGATAATAGAGAAGGTTCTGGGCCAGAAATTCCTTGACCGCGGTGAGCAGACGGAAGGATCCGACATTGTCATGGACGCGCCGGATGTCTCCCCGGACGGCAGCCGCTACGATGAATGGAAGGGACTGACCTATTCCACGGACACTTCCTTTCCCTGCAGAACCTATTGGATGTGCAAGTACGATTCCTTTTTTTCGGACAGCAATTCCGTCGTCCAGGATCCCAAAAATATCGAAGACGGTGTGCTTGAAATCATTGATGCCAAAGCTGAGCCGATCGGCGGAGAAATGAAGCTGCGCTCGGGCGGATATGTGGATGTCACGATCGAGACGAGATGGACGGGAACCATGACCTACTATTCGCCGTTTAATTCCTCAGCCTATGTTTATTCCTTTGCCTGGGATGAGAATACGGCAATTCCTTTCGACGCCTATACAGGAACGGCGCTGCTCAACAGTGTTGACAGCGGGGAAAAGGACAACGATGAGATCAACATCGGAGAAGCGGTAAATACCGGAATGGTGGAATCCAGCGTCACCTGGCAGGGACGGACCTACCGGCTGTTCGCGAAAAAAGATGTGCGAAATGCCAGTTTTGCCGGCCAGACTTCCAGAAACGGCCCCCGCGGAACCTATGTCTCAACCCCCGGTGTTGTAGAGACAACACTGACTCTGAGGATGCCGGCGGATTACGACGGTATGGTACTGGCCATTGACAAAGATATCACCGATGAAAAAGAGCAGAGCATCGACCGCAACGGAAACTGGATCAAAAATACCGACTCCTACGCGGATGTTCTGACAAACGAATTCGGAGTCAGACAAAATCCGGACGACTACTATTTCGTCAAGGTCTCGGACCTGCTTGAAAAGTTTAAGGACAAGTAAGATCATATAAGGCTCTGGCGGCGGAGTTCTCCCGGGATTTTGCACCCCGCATGCATGCCACGCGTGTGTGCCCCACATGCGTGTCCCCCGCCCAAAAGACACAGGTACCCTGCCTGCCGGTCAACAGACAATTAAAGATAACAGATAAAGATAAAGAAACGGGCCGGAATGACTGAGGCTCTCATACAATGAGAAACAGTCACTCCTGCCCGTCTTTTTTTGAGCCGATCTGCAGTCAGCTGCTTTTTTCACAGTTTTCATAGAAAGCGCCCGGGACTTAAAGCTGATTCCACAGAAGGCGCCCGGGACATGCAGCTGTTTTCCGCAAAAGTGCCAGGAACTTGCAGCATATGAAAATGTACTGCAGTCCTTTTCCTATAAAACAGCAATGTAGACGATCACGAAAAGGATCGCGACAATACCGATGCAGGTCATCATCATAGCGAATGTATAGTTGGACATGAGAGGCTTTGCCGCTTCGGCAAACTCCGCCGCCATGACGCCCGCAACTCCCCCGCGCCTGGTATGTTTTTTTACACACCTTTCTCTCAGAACAGTTTTCCTCAGCAGCATGATGACTGCGTCGGTGCTCATTTCCAGGATCCGGAAGACCACGCTCCAGAGAATGAAGATAAAGCGGGAAAGAGGGGCCAGAATTTTGTTCTCACCGAACACGGAGGCGACAGCCCCGCCGAGGCCGGGGAGCAGTCCGGTCAGCACCGGTCTGTAAATGAGGTCCTCGAGATCCAGTTTGTGAGGCCAGTAGTCTGCGTAGCGGCCATGCAGTCTCAGCAGCCCCCGCACAAGAAGCAGATAGACAAGTCCCCCTATGGTCAGAGAGATCAGGCCTCCTTTGAGATTTGTCAGGGTGAAGGCCTTAAAATGAAGGATATGGCTCTCTCCTGTCATCAAATATCCGAGCCGGGTGCTGACAAAAGGCTGTCCCAGCAGAATACAGAAAAGGGAGGATCCGACGATCGAGACCGTACTCATTGTGTTCATATAGGGGACGGGCCGGTCATAGACTGCCTGCAGGTCAGGATCACTGTTTTTTTCCACAAAAATACATACGAAGAGCTTGAGCATGTAGCAGAAGGTCAGTCCGCCGCTGAACAGGAAGACCCACTCCGCTGCTTTGAGCAGGGAGCTCATCTCGTGAATGTGGCCGATTCCCTCCACAATGCCTTCGTGGAGGAGGGTTTTGCTCATATAGCCGTTGAATAAGGGAACGCCGCTGATCCCCAGCGCGCCCAGGGCAAAGGCGAATTTCAGTCTTTTTTTCTTCCTGCCCCATCCCCGGATCTGGTCCAGGGTCAGGGTGTGCAGGTTCATGACCACCACGCCTGCCGCCATGAAAAGGGTCAGCTTGATCAGGGAGTGGTTGACCATATGCAGCATCAGACCGGGCAGAGCGACCGCGAAGCCCTCTTCGCTTCCACAAGCAGTGAGCAGGATCATCATCCCGACGCCGGTCAGAATAAAGCCGATCTGGGACATGGAGGAGCAGGCCAGAGTCCTCTTGAGGTTGATGGAAAAGACTCCGAGGACAGCTCCGACCACCATGGTGATCAGGCCTGCAGCGAGGACGATGAGTCCGAAGATCCTGTCCTCCACAAGCGCGTGAAGGGAGATCATCAGGATGCCGTAGATACCCACCTTGGTCAGAACGCCTGAGAGAAGGGCTGATGAGGGTGAGGGGGCCGCAGGGTGTGCCTTGGGAAGCCAGACATGCACAGGGTACATACCGGCCTTGGCGCCGAATCCCAGCAGGATACAGATGCCGGCAGCGCGGATCACAGTGCGGTCTGGACAGGCGTCCGCGGCAGCTTTCAGGTCCGCGAACGAGAGTGTTCCGGCTGTGTGATCCAGGAGGGCCAGACCCATGAAAAGCACCAGACCGCCGATCACAGCGATGAAGAGATAGGTGTATCCGGCTCTGATTGCTTCCCTTGTCTGCTCATGGATGACCCAGGTGAAGGAGGTGAAGGACAGAATTTCAAAGAAGATGAAAGCCGTCATCAAGTCCCCTGAGAGCATGACTCCCTCTGTGGCTCCCAGCGTCATGAGATGGAACAGCCACCAACGGTTCAGGCCTTCCTTCTCGTGCAGGAAGTATTCCGGGGCAAAAAGAGTGGTTCCCGCCCACATCAGGGCGGTGATCACCGCGTAAACGACCCTGAATCCGTCCGCCTGAAAGGACAGGCCGCTGACCAGGAATCCGCCCAGGCGCAGGCTGTATCCGCCGTGATACAGAACTGCCAGGAGGATAGTAAGCACAAGCTCCAGCACTGTAAACCCGATGGCGGACAGGTCGCGAAGCTTCTCATGCTTTCTTCCCAGGACATAGGATAGGACTGCCCCCGCAAAGGGGCTGAAAACCAGCCATAAAACCAGCATATTGATCACCTTGAAAAAACCTTGATTGGTGTATTACATAAATCGTTGATCGGTATATTGCACAAATTGTTGATCTGTCTATTAAAAAACGTTGATCAGTGTATTACATAAACGTTGACCGGTGTATTACATAAACGTTGATCGAAATACTACATAAGTCCCTGCGCGATTCCGCCGATCAGCCCGGTCACCAGACCCGGACACAGGCCCAGAACGACGTTGACGACTGAGAAGAAACAGATCGGAATCAGCATGAACACATGGGCCTCATGAACTGTTTTGTCGTCGAAGAGACCTTTGTCCTCCATGGGGAAGAAAGCCCTGATGCTGATGGTCAGTGTATAGACCGCGCAGAGGAAGGCGGCAATCATCAGACCTGCCGAGCCGGCGACAGACATGGGCGATGCCTCCTCCAGGCCGGCCATTACGAGATGCAGTTTGGAGACGAAGCCGCAAAGGCCGGGAACACCGACCAGTGAGAGCGCGCTCAAAGTATAGAGGGCAAAGGTGAGGGGCATCTTGCGCCCGATCCCGTTCACTTCAAAGACATAGCTTTTTCCGGTCGCGTGCATGAAAGCTCCCGCGCACAGAAACAGTGTCATTTTGATCACGCTGTGGAACAGCATGTGCAGCAGACCGGCCTCCAGGCCCGCAGGTGTCATAAGCAGGATGCCGAAAAGCATATAGGACAGGTTGCTGATCGTTGAGCAGGCCAGCCTTCTCTTGAAATGCCGCTGTTTCACTGCCAGGACGGCTGCGTAGACCAGGGTGAATATGGCGAAAGCCTGGGCGATCTCCAGACAGCGGCTGCCCCTCAGAAATTGTGGCCCGTAAATATACCAGGCCAGACGTATCACGGCAAAAACGCCCGAGTTGACCACTGCCACAGCGTGCAGGAGGGCCGTCACCGGCGTCGGGGCAGCGGAAGCCGTGGGAAGCCAGTCGTGAAGGGGGAAGACGGCCGCCTTGACTCCGAATCCGAAAAAGCCGAACAGAAAAACGATCTGCATCAGGTTGAAGTCAAATGATCCCGTGAGATTTCCGCCGTAGAGGAAATTGCCTCCGCCGTTGTGAATACCTGTCATTACGACGGAGATAAATCCCAGTGACGCGCCTCCGATCGTGTAGGCTGCGTATTTGCGGGCGGCGTACATACTTTCATGGTCGGAATAAAAGGACACCAGCGGAATCGTTACCAGAGAGAGCATCTCGTAGAACACATAGAGGGTGGTCAGGTTGGCCGAAAAGGCGACGCCCAGGGTGATCCCGTAGGTCATGACATAGAAGGCAAAAAACTGACCGGTATCCTCATGTCCGGACATGTAGTCAAAGGCAAAGAGCATGACGAAGGGCCACATGACAGAAATCATCAGCGCAAACATTCTGGCCGGTCCGTCCGCCATCAGATCGATGGAAAAACCTCTGGTAAAGCTGTACAGCTGAATACTCTCCTGCCCTGTCCTGAGAAGGACGATCCACACCAGGAGGCTGGTGAGACATACAACCGCCATGGCGCAGCAGTTCCGTATTCTCCTGTCTGCCTTACTGACGCGGATCAGGATCAGTCCTCCCAGCAGCGGTACCAGAATGGGAAGAAGCAAAAATAAAGGGCTCAAAGCACTAATCCTCCTACGATTCCGGCGCCGAACAGGCCTGCCAGAAGTGCCGCGATACACAGAACGATCATGGCGCCATCCATGAGAACACCGGGTTCCGCAAACTCTTTTTCTTCGGTTGTGTCTTCAGTCTCTTCTTCAAAGTCTTCTTCAGAATTTGCGCCCGGGAAGAAGGCATTGATCACCACAGGAAACAGGTAGCCGGCGGTCAGCAGGGCTGAGATCAGCAGCACCACAGGACCCAGAACGGCAAACAGTCCGGGGCCTCCCGAAAGGGCTGCGGAAGCGATCTTCCATTTGCTGGTAAAGCCGCCCATGGGGGGAATACCAACGAGGGACAAAGAGGCGATCATAAAACACCACATGGTCACCGGCAGCTGTCTGCCGATGCCCTTCAGCTCTTCGACGCGGTGGGCGTCCAGTGCAAAAATGAACACGCCCGCCGCCAGGAAGAGACAGCCCTTGGCACTCATATGGCTGATCAGCTGCAGAAGGCCTCCTTTGAGACCGTCCTCTGTCATCAGGGAGAGGGAAAACATGATATAGGAAATCTGGCTGATCGTGGAGTAGGCAAGCCTTTTTTTGACCACTTTTTCACGAAAAGCCATTGTGGAACCCATGAGAATGGTCAGGAGGGCAAGGCACATCCAAACCGTCTGGGCCCAGGTTCCCCTCAGCAGGTCAGTTCCGACACAGTAGTAGACCAGGCGGATGACCGCCACAATTCCTGCCTTGGCTATGATGCCGGAGAGCAGAGCGGAAGCGGGGGCTGGAGCGATGGGGTGGGCCGTGGGAAGCCATCCGTGCATGGGGTACATGCCGGCCTTGGTCCCGAAGCCGATGATCCCCACAAGGACAATTGCAAGCAGAAGCTGCTCGTG
>ODAI014636250.1_pt1 | contig 10499 bp, 19 predicted proteins | sample 1539321 | NCBI WGS metagenome assembly ODAI01 (sample SAMN02144231, study PRJEB22623) | gut metagenome | biome: sheep rumen | host: Ovis aries | place: New Zealand | reverse complement strand
GTATTTGCACCAAAAGGTGTCCGAATATGTTGCCTCGTTTTATTCCTCCGTCGCAAAGGGGATCTTGTTCTCCTTTGCGAATTGCTCGGCGTAGGACCCGGCTGGAGCGTGGATGGTGAGTTTGGGAGAGTCCTCAAAGCGATCATTCATTCTCCTTACGCTTGCCGGGAGGTAAAGATGCTCCAGATTGATGCAGCCATGGAAAGCCAAATCTATCGTTTCAACGCCGTCTGGGACCGTGAATTCTGTCAGCTTATTGCAATTATCAAAGAAGCCGAAACCAATCGTATTCTTGTGATATGGTTTACCTTTTTCAGCGCCATGTAAATATGAAATGCTGAAAATATAATATGCTCCGATATTATTCACATTGGGAGGGAATAAAATTCTTTCCAGCGACGTGCACCTTTCAAAGGCTCCATACATCCCTATACTCGTAACGGTTTCCGGGATCGTCAGCTCTGATAGGCTACGGCAATCGTTAAATGCAAATTCATCGATTTCTTCCAGCCCATAAGGAAGGGAGACTCTCGACAGGCTCTTGCAGCCCTCAAACGCACAAAAACCAATGCGCTTCACTCCTTCCGGGATAGTGACAGCTTTAAGGCTTTCACAATACTTGAACGCCTCTTTTGGGATCTCTCTCAGCTTTAGTCTGGGCCTTAGCCACTGCCTTCGTGCCGAAGGTTTTAGCATATTAAAAACCACCGAAGCCGCTATTTACTCGGCTTCGGTGGTTTTTCTTTAAACTGATTATACCAGTTCGATCACTGCGACTTCAGCAGCATCCCCACGGCGAGCGCCGACACGGGTGATGCGGGTGTAGCCGCCGTTACGCTCTGCATACTTGGGTGCCAGCTCGTCGAAGACTTTCTTTGCAACGTCTTCACGGGTAATGAACTCAAGTGCCTGGCGATATGCAGCCAGTCCCTTGTCTTTGCCAAGGGTTATCATTTTCTCGGCCAAAGGAGCGATTTCCTTTGCACGGGTCACGGTGGTTTCCATTCTGCCTTTATCCAGGAAATCCGTTACCTGCTGGCGAAGCATCGCTTTCCGCTGTGCGGTTGTCTTGCCGAGCTTTCTTGTTCCGGGCATAATTGCATTTCCTCCTGTTACTGATTTTCCTCATTGGCCAGGGACAAGTTCATCGCCTGAAGCTTCAGCTTCACTTCTTCGAGGGACTTGCGGCCGAGGTTACGGACCTTGATCATCTCATCCTCTGTCTTGGAGACAAGGTCTGCTACGGTATTGATATTTGCGCGTTTGAGGCAGTTGAAGCTTCTTACGGAGAGATCGAGCTCTTCAATGGTCATGTTGAGCATCGTGTCCGGTTCTTCTTCCTGCTTCTTCACCACGGTGGAAACCTCGGTTTCCGCTGTCTCGGAGAGATCGGTGAAGATTTTGAAGTGATCACGAAGGATCCTTGCCCCGTAGGAAAGGGCTTCTTTTGCTGAGATTGTCTTGTCCGTCCACACTTCCAGAGTGAGTTTATCAAAGTCTGTCTGATTGCCTACACGGGTGTTTTCCACCGTATAGTTTACTTTCAGAACAGGAGTGTAGATAGAGTCTACCGGGATTGTCCCGATGGGCATGGCGGAATTCTTGTTTCTGTCCGCAGAGACGTAGCCTCTGCCCTGGTCAAACACAAGTTCCATGCTCAGTGCACCGTCTGGACCCAGTGTTGCAATCGGCTGATCCGGATTGATAATTTCAACTTCCGCATCCGCCTTGATATCTCCTGCCGTTACCACGCCTTCGCCGGAAGCTTCCAGATAGAGCGTCTTCGGTCCTTCGCAGTAAAGCTTGGCGATGATGCTCTTTACGTTCAGAACGATTTCTGTAACGTCTTCCTTCACACCGGGAATCGTTGAAAATTCGTGCTGGACCCCTGCTATCTTAATGCTCGTAGCAGCATAGCCGGGCAGTGAGGAGAGAAGCACTCTGCGCAGAGAATTGCCGAGAGTCGTTCCGTAACCCCGTTCCAGAGGCTCTACAACGAACTTCCCGTACGAATTGTCAGCCAGCGGATCAAAGCATTCGACATGCGGCATATCGAAACTGATTTTGTTGGTTTCGACCATTACTGTATTTTACCCTCCTTATAATTTTGCGCACCGATTGTGCGTGCTGTGGATCAATGTTTCCGGTTTGAGGGTGAAGATTACTTGGAGTACAACTCGACGATGAGGTGCTCTTCGATCGGCAGGTCGACGTCGTCTCTCTGCGGTGCAGCAATCACCTTTGCAATGTTGTTGGTCTTGTCATACTCAAGCCATTTCGGTGCCGTACGGAAGGAATTTGCTTCAATGTTCGCTTTGATTTTTTCAATGCTGCGGCTGCTCTCCTTGAGAGCAATCACCATGCCGGGCTTTACCTGGTAGCTGGGGATGTTGACCTTGCGGCCGTTCACGGTGATGTGGCCGTGGTTCACCAGCTGGCGTGCTTCACGACGGGTGGATGCGTAGCCAAGGCGATAGACAACATTGTCAAGGCGGCTTTCGCAGAGGATCAGCAGATTCTCACCGGTCTTGCCGGCCATCTTGGAGGCCTTCTCATAGTAACCGCGGAACTGCTTTTCAAGAATGCCGTACACAAACTTGACCTTCTGCTTCTCGTTCAGCTGTGTGGCATACTCGGATTTCTTTTTTCTGGTCTGTGCGCCGGGATTGCGCGTGGTCTCTTTGGTAAAATAGCCCATTGTTGCCGGGGAAATTCCCAGAGCTTTGCATCTCTTGGCAACCGGCTGTGTATTCTTAGCCATAAATCATTATCCTCCTTGCCAAAATCAGACGCGACGTCTTTTCGGAGGACGGCAGCCATTGTGTGCAATGGGTGTGCAATCCTTGATCATCGTCACTTCGAGGCCTGCGGTCTGCAGAGCACGGATAGCAGCCTCACGGCCGGAACCCGGTCCCTTCACAAACACTTCAACGCTCTTCAGGCCATGCTCCATTGCTGCACGTGCAGCAGTTTCTGCAGCTTCAGATGCTGCGAACGGAGTGGATTTCTTGCTTCCGCGGAAGCCGAGGCCGCCTGCGGACGCCCAGGAAATTGCATTACCCTGTGTATCAGTGACTGTAACCATGGTGTTGTTGAAGGAAGAGCTGATATGAACCTGGCCCTTTTCAATATTCTTGCGTTCTCTTCTGCGTGTTCTGACTTTTTTCTTTGCGTTATTTGCTGCCATACTTCATATCCCTCCTTTACTTCTTCTTGTTTGCAATCGTGCGTTTCGGGCCCTTGCGGGTACGAGCGTTCGTCTTGCTTCTCTGTCCGCGAACGGGAAGTCCGCGGCGATGTCTCATTCCGCGATAGCAGCCGATTTCGGTCAGGCGCTTGATGTCAAGTGCTGTCTGGCGGCGCAGGTCACCTTCCACGATGTAACCGTGGTCAATGCATTCACGGAGCTTGTTTTCTTCTTCTTCGGTCAGATCTTTTACTCTGGTATCGGGGTTAATCCCGGTCTTCTCCAGGATTTTGAGTGCGCTGGTTCTGCCGATACCGTAGACATAGGTGAGACCGATCTCAATTCTCTTGTCCTTGGGCAGGTCAACGCCGGCTATACGTGCCATACTTTCTTATCTTCCTTTCGATAATGTTTCCCGTTTCGGTCTCCGGGGCTTATTCCCGCCGGAGGGAGCCCTACGGATCCATACGGGGTTTTTAATAATGTGGGACAGGAGCTAAAATGTTCAGCCCTGACGCTGTTTATGCTTGGGGTTCTCGCAGATGACCATCACTTTGCCTTTCCGCTTGATGATCTTGCATTTTTCGCACATGGGTTTTACGGAAGGTCTTACTTTCATTTCTGGTACCTCCTATTGTTACTTGCTTCTCCAGACAATGCGGCCGCGGGAGATATCATAGGGTGACATCTGAACCGTAACTTTATCGCCCGGCAGAATACGAATGAAATTCATCCGGAGTTTTCCGGAAATATGCGCCAAAATAATGTGACCGTTGCCGATATCCACCTGGAACATGGTATTGGGAAGTGACTCTACCACAGTACCTTCCAACTCGATTACATCGTCTTTAGACAAAATATTATTCCTCCATCAGTTCAGAAGCTTATATGTCGTCTGCCATTGTCAGTATCTCCGGCTCGCCGTCTGTGATAGCGACAGTGTTTTCATAGTGGCATGTCAGGGATCTGTCTGCCGAGACCACCGTCCAGTCATTGTCCAGAACCTCGATTTCCCAGCTCGGTCCTGCTATGACCATAGGCTCTATGGCAATCGTCATTCCCTTCACCAGTCTCGGGTTCCCGCGATGTCCGTTCTTTCGGTCGATTCTGAAGTTCGGCACTTCCGGGGCTTCATGCAGCTCCCGGCCTACGCCGTGTCCGACGTAATCGCGCACAACGGAAAAACCGTGTGCCTCCACATATTCCTGAATCGCACTTCCGATATCCGAAATGCGATATCCTTCTCTGGCAAATTTGATGCCTTCAAAGAAGCTCTGCCGTGTGACCTCAATGAGTTTTTTTGCTTCCTCACTGACTTCCCCGCAGGGGTAGGTCCCGGCACAGTCTCCCGTAAACCCGTGGATCATGGCACCAACGTCAATCGAGACGATATCACCGTTCCGGATCACTCTTTTTCCGGGTATACCGTGTATGACCTCTTCGTTCACAGAAACACAGGCGCTGCCGGGAAATCCTCCGTAACCCAGAAATGTGGGTTTCGCACCGCATTTCACGATATAATCATGCACATATTTGTCTATCTGTTTCGTTGTCACTCCGTCACGGATCGCTTGTCTCGCAATACTGCGGGCACCGGCTGTAATCCTTCCGGCCTGACGCATGAGCTCAATTTCTCTGGGGGATTTTACGTAGATGGTATCTGACATAGATCAAATCCCCAGGGCTTTTTTAATCTCTGCCGTAGTGGCTTCAATGGTGGGCTGGTTGTCAACCTTCACAAGTTTCCCTTCCTTCTCATAGAAGGCCTTGAGAGGCTCCGTATCTTTATGGTACGTTGCAAGCCTTGCCCGTACGGTTTCTGCCGTGTCATCCTTGCGGATGCCCAGCTCTCCGCCGCAGAAGTCACATTTCCCCTCCGTTTTGGGAGGATTGCTGATAATATGGAAGGTTCTGCTGCAGTTCTTGCAGGTTCTTCTTCCGGACATACGCTCTACAATCGTCTCGTCCTCAATCTCGATGGACAGAGCCTTGTCGATCACGATCCCCATCTCTTCCATGGCCTCCGCCTGCGGGATGGTTCTGGGAACGCCGTCGAGGATGTAGCCATTGGCGCAATCCTCTTTCGCCAGGCGCTCCCGGATGATGCCGATAATGACATCATCCGGAACCAGCCTTCCGGACTCTACGAATTCCTTCGCCTTCAGTCCGGTGGGCGTCCCTTCACTCATTGCTGCGCGAAGGATATTGCCGGTGGAAATAGTCGGGATATGAAGTTCTGCGCTCAGGATATCAGCCTGGGTGCCCTTTCCTGCGCCCGGGGCGCCTAAAAGAATCAACCTCATAGCCTGTTACCCTTATTAATCCAGGAAGCCCTTGTAGTTGCGCATGAGCAGCTGTGCCTCAATAGCACGGATGGTCTCAAGTGCAACACCGACAACGATGATGATGGAGGTTCCGCCGAGAGACAGGCCGGTAAGGCTTGCCGTCTTGCTGAATACGGAAATCAGAATCGGCACCGTTGCGAGAATACCAAGGTAAAGTGCTCCGAACAGGGTGATCTTGTTCAGAACCTTCTGAATGAATTCGCTGGTGGGTTTACCCGGACGGAAGCCGGGGATATAACCGCCGTTCTTCTTCAGGTTGTTTGCCACTTCAATCGGGTTGAACTGAATGGTGGAATAGAAGTAGGCAAAGAAGATGATCAGTGCAAAGTACAGAATTGCATACCAGACCGTGTTGGTCTGTGCCCAGCCGCTGTTGCTGTGGCCTGTGAAGGCTGCGATGGTGGCAGGCAGGGATGCAATGGACTGTGCGAAGATGATCGGCATAACGCCGGACATATTCACCTTCATGGGCAGATGTGTGCTCTGTCCGCCGTACATCTTGCGGCCGACCACTCTCTTGGCATACTGCACCGGGATTCTGCGCTCGGCATCGTTCACGAAAACAATCAGAACGATGATAGCCAGTGCTCCGATGTACATCAGCACTGCAACCCACCACTTCAGGTTGCCGCCGATCACGTTGCTGATCGTGCTGACAATGCTTGTGGGGAAGCGGGAGATGATGCCTGCAAACAGGATCATGGAGATACCGTTGCCGATGCCGTATTCGGTGATCTGCTCACCGAGCCACATAATCAGTGCAGAACCGGAGGTAAAGGTCAGTACAATGACGATTGCCGCCCAGACACTGTCTCTTGCCCCTGCAATGAGAAGGCCGTTGTTCTTGATGAGCATGTAGTAGGCAAAGCCCTGCAGAAGGCCGATGGCTACCGTGGAGTAACGTGTGATGGAGGCAATCTTTTTCTTGCCTTCCTCGCCCTCATCCTTGCTCATGCGCTCGAGTGCGGGGATTGCAATGCACAGCAGCTGGATGATGATGGATGCGTTGATGTACGGCTGGACGCTCAGGGCGAAAATCGTTGCCTGAGAAAATGCACCGCCGGACATGACGTTCAGCAGACCCAGAACAGTGTTCTGCAGAGAAGTGAAGTAGCTCTGCAGAGCAGCCGTGTTGACATACGGTACAGGGATTGCATTACCGATACGGAAAACAAGCAGAATAATCAGTGTGAACAGGATCTTCTTGCGAATCTCCTCTACACGCCATGCGTTCTTTAAAGTCTGAAGCACTTAGACCCCCTCTGCCTTTCCGCCAGCCGCTTCAATCTTCTGTTTCGCGGTCTCGGAGAAAGCAGCAGCCTTTACTGTCAGTTTCTTGGTGATCTCACCGTTGCCAAGAATCTTCACACCGTTTTCGCACTTGGAGAGTACGCCGGCAATAATCATTGCCTGGGCATCAACCGTTGCGCCGTCCTCAAATTTATCAAGTGCAGAGACATTCACTGCTTCCAGGGGCTTTGCAAAAATGTTGTTGAACCCTCTCTTCGGAATACGACGTGCCAGAGGCATCTGGCCGCCTTCAAATCCGATGCGGGTGCCGCCGCCGCTGCGAGCCTTCTGGCCTTTGTGTCCGCGGCCGGCTGTCTTGCCGTTTCCTGTTGCATGGCCTCTGCCCTTGCGCTTGTCAACGTGGGTAGAGCCGGGTACGGGAGAAAGATCGTTAATATACATTCTCTTTTCCCTCCTTATTCTTCTGTAACCTTCAGGAGATAGCCGATTTTTGCTATCTTACCTCTGGTTGCGGGATTATCGGGCTGGACAGTCTCGTTGCCGATCTTGTGCAGACCGAGTGATTTAGCCGTAGCGATGTGGCTGTCAAGTCTGCCGTTCAGGCTCTTGACCAGCTTGATTTTCAGTTTCGCCATTTGTCCTGTCCTCCTTAACCCTGAACTTCTTCAGGAGTCTTGCCTCTGGCTGCTGCAACCTGGGCTGCGTCACGCAGAGACTTGAGGCCTTCCATCGTTGCCGCAACAACGTTGGCCGGGTTGTTGGTGCGCAGGCACTTGGTACGGATGTCACGGATTCCCGCAGCTTCCACCACTGCACGTACTGCACCGCCGGCAATAACGCCGGTGCCTTCAGGTGCCGGCTTGAGAAGGACACGGCCTGCACCGAACTCGCCGATCACCTCGTGGGGAATGCTGGTTCCCTTCAGGGTGACATTGCAGATGTTCTTCTTGGCATCTTCAAGGCCCTTGCGGATTGCTTCGGAAACTTCATTCGCCTTGCCCATGCCGAAACCGACACGGCCGTTTCCGTCACCTACAACACAGAGTGCGGAGAACTTTGCGACACGACCGCCCTTAACGGTCTTGCTGACACGGTTGAGGGAAACTACTTTCTCGATGAACTCGGAAGGAGCTTCTTCTCTGTTCCTGCGTTCTCTTCTGTCATTATTATATGCCATTTCGTTATCCCCCTTCCTTAGAATTTCAGGCCGCCCTCACGGGCGCCTTCTGCCAGAGCCTGTACACGGCCGTGGTATATATAACCGCCGCGATCGAACACGACTTCTTCAATGCCCTTTTTCAGAGCACGCTCTGCAACCGTTGCACCGACTTTCTTTGCTGCGTCGCAGTTGCTTCCGAGGCCTTCAAAGCCTTTTTCAACGGTGGATGCGGAAACCAGGGTATTGCCTGCCACATCATCGATGATCTGGGCATAGATGTGATTTTCGCTGCGGAAAACACAGAGACGGGGTCTCTCCGGAGTGCCGGAGATCTTTCCGCGAACTCTGTTGTGGCGCTTCATGCGCTGTCCTTTAGTATCAGGTCTTTTAATCATTCAGGCGATCCTCCGTTTACTTGGCACCGGTCTTGCCTTCTTTGCGGCGAATGGTCTCGTAGTCATACTTGATACCTTTGCCCTTGTAGGGTTCGGGAGGTCTCTTGCCACGGACTTCAGCTGCAAACTGGCCAACCTTCTGCTTGTCGATTCCTTTGATCACAATGTGGTTTGCATCGGGAACTTCAATCTGAATATCGTCCGTCTCGGGAACAATAACCTGATGGGAGTAACCCAGATTCATCACAAGCTTCTTATCTTCCTTGGAGGCACGGTAACCGACACCGTTGATCTCCAGCTTCTTCTCGAAGCCATGGGTCACACCGATAACCATATTGTCAATCAGGGTTCTGGTGAGACCGTGATAAGACTTGTTCTCTTTCGTGTCATCAGGACGGGAAACATGGATAACGCCGTTATCGATCTCGACCTTCATCTGGGGAATCAGAGTACGCTCAAGCGTGCCCTTCGGCCCTTTGACAACAATGTGATTGCCTTCCTGGATGCTGACCTCGACACCTGCCGGGATCGTAATAGCCTTCAGACCAATTCTTGACATGTCTCTTCCTCCTTACCAAACGAATGCGAGGACTTCACCGCCGACGTTGAGCTTGCGTGCCTTCTTGTCGGTCATGACGCCCTTTGAGGTGGAGACAATTGCAATGCCGAGGCCCTTCAGAACGCGGGGAAGCTCGTCAGCACCTGCATAAACACGCAGACCGGGCTTACTTACACGGCGGAGGCCCTGGATTGCCTTTTCTTTACCGGGGAGATACTTAAGGGTGATGCGGATGATACCCTGTGTGCCGTCATCGATGATCTGATAGTTCTTGATGTAGCCTTCCTCGAGAAGGATTTCAGCAATCGCTTTCTTCATCTTTGAAGCGGGGACATCAACGGATTCGTGCTTTGCGCTGCCGGCATTGCGGATTCTGGTCAGCATGTCGGCAATGGGATCTGTGATTTGCATTCTTTCTTTCTCCTTATTTAGAGTTACTGCCCATTTAGGCAGTTTCAGTGATGAGGTTCCGCGTCAATGCTTGATTGACCGCGGCCTTTCATCAGCGGATATGAATAAAGAACTCCGAATGATCCGTGATGATAGCCGATTGTTTTCGGCGTTCATCACTTCCCATTCGTCATTCGTCATTCCTTAGAAGCTCGCCTTGCGCACGCCGGGGATCTGTCCCTTATAGGCGAGCTCGCGGAAGCAGATACGGCAGATGCCGTAGTTGCGGAGATAAGCATGAGGACGGCCGCAGATTTTGCAGCGGTTGTATTTGCGGGTGGAGAATTTAGCAGGGGCCTGCTGTTTCAGAATCATTGATTTCTTAGCCATGATATTCTCTCCTTCCTCAGCTCATAAACGGAGCACCCATGAGCTTGAGCAGCTCACGTGCTTCTTCATCAGTCTGTGCCGTGGTGGTAATGGCAATGTTCATGCCGCGAAGCTTTTCAATTTTGTCATACTCGATTTCCGGGAAGATGATCTGCTCTTTGAGACCGAGGCTGTAGTTGCCGCGTCCGTCAAAGGCGTCTGCGGAAATTCCGCGGAAGTCACGTACACGGGGAAGTGCAATGTTGAACAGACGGTCCAGAAACTCCCACATACGATCGCTGCGGAGCGTTACCTTTACGCCGACCTTCATGCCTTCACGAAGTTTGAAGTTTGCAACAGACTTCTTTGCAACCGTTGCAACAGCATGCTGCCCGGTAATAGCAGAGATGTCTTTAATGACAGCTTCCAGTGCCTTTGCATTGTCCTTGCAGTCACCGCAGCCGACAGACACGACGATCTTGTCGATCCGGGGGATCTGCATGACGGACTTGTACTGGAACTTCTTCATCAGAGCAGGAGCAACTTCCTCAACATACTTTTTCTTCATTGTAGTCATTGTGGCTGTTATCTCCTTTCTCAAACTTCTGCGCCGCACTTTTTGCAGATACGGACTTTCTTGTCGCCTGCAATCTTGTGGCCTACGCGGGTAGCTTTGCCGCACTTGGGGCATACAAGCTGCACTTTGCTGGCATAGATCGGGGTTTCTACTTTGATGATGCCGCCGTCTTCGCCCTGCTTGGTCGGCTTTCTGTGTTTGGTAGCAACGTTAACGCCTTCTACCACCACTTTGCCTGCCTTCGGCTCAGCGATCAGGACCTTGCCC
>ODAI013236170.1_pt1 | contig 10499 bp, 9 predicted proteins | sample 1539321 | NCBI WGS metagenome assembly ODAI01 (sample SAMN02144231, study PRJEB22623) | gut metagenome | biome: sheep rumen | host: Ovis aries | place: New Zealand | reverse complement strand
TTCCGGAGATACTGCTCAAAGCTATCTCCATCGCGGCTGTGATGTTCGGCTCACTGACCTATATCGGCAACGGACCTAACTTCATGGTGAAAGCCATCGCAGAGGAAAGCGGAATCAAGATGCCGTCCTTCTTCGGTTACATGATCAAGTTCAGCTTGATTATCCTCCTGCCGGTTTATGTCATTGTACAATTGATTTTCATCTAATGAAACGGGCACTTCTGATTATTCTGTTAACGACCGGCACCAACTGGGTGTCGGTCGTTACAGATTGGTACTCCGCGAACATGAACTATGCGTCTATCACGGCACTGATGACCGTGGAGAGTTCGTTCATTCCGTTCCCGAGCGAAGTGGTTATCCCGCCTGCTGCATATGTAGCGGCAGACCCGAATAGCGCAGTCTATGCAACGGATAGTTATTTCGTGAACGTAGCACTGATTGTGCTCTTTGGTACAATAGGCGCGATGCTCGGAGCCATCATCAACTACCTGCTGTCCTTGTGGCTCGGACGGGCGATTATCTATGCTTTTGCGGATAGTAAGATCGGGCATCTATGCCTTCTGAGCCGCGAGAAAGTGGAGAAAGCCGAAGCGTATTTCAATGACCACGGTAAGGTCAGCACCTTCGTAGGCCGTTTTATTCCGGGCATTAGGCAGTTGATCTCCATTCCTGCAGGTCTGAGCAAGATGCATTTCGGTTGGTTCTTGTTCTACACCTTCCTCGGCGCAGGGCTCTGGAATACCGTTCTGGCTGTTCTGGGGTATGTGGCGCACGGGCAAGCGGACCTCATCAACGAATACAGCCACGAACTATCCGTGGCGATACTCATACTGCTCGGAGCAGTTATTCTGTTCTACCTGATTAAATGGATAATAAAACGCGTGAAGGCATAACCTCCACGCGTTTTTTAGCTTTCGGCATTCAAGCTTTCATCTTTCACTTTTCATCTTTCACTTTTCATCTTTCACTTTTCATCTTTCTTCAGCCACTCCGCTATTTTCTTGCGTCGGTCGATGATCTCTGCCAGCAGGCATCCGCACACCCAACCTAAAAGAAGCATGATTACCAGACACTTCATCCGGCTCATCACCGGCGCTGGGTCTAAGGCAAAATGGCTCTCCAGAGAGACAGGAGCCGTAGCGAAACGGAGACGGTGATCGATGAGTTGTGTGCGTTCGTGCTGACTGTAAATATCGTTCAGGAACAAGCGGATTTTCCTGTCGCCATAGAAATTAACGCCGTTTCCCGGGTAGTTCATCGGCTGTGCGGCCGATGCGGTATAGTAATAGTAGTTGGAGGTCAAACTATCCAGTTTAATCGCCTGACGGTGATTGAATGCCGCTTGCTCGCGGAGGTTCGGCAGGTAAGTGGCATAAGCCTCTTGCAGCACCGGATCAGCATTCAGCGTCGCTAATAATGCACGCTCCACTTCCGGGAGACAACTCATATCTTTCTGCTTCACACGGAACTGAACACATACCCGGTCTTGCATCTGCACGTTCACAGTATCCGATGGTTTCACACTACGCTTGAAATCCACGTAATCGGCATATGAATCATGCAATACATCGATCACACGGTAGGTCACAAACCAAGTCGCCTTTTGCTCTCTGATGTAAGGAGTTATGGGAGCCTCGCCCGGTAAGGTTTGCGTTGCGCACAAAGGAGCGAAAGCCTCCTCGAATTGCCGAACGGTCGGTCCGTTCAATAGCACCACGGCATTCGCGCGGTAGGTGAGATTTTCCGTACGCGTATAGTATAATCCGCCGGCGAGTGCCAATACCACGAGGGGACATACTATCCACCAATAGCGGAAACTCAACCTGATCATGCGGGAAAGTACATTTCCGCATTGGGCGCACAAACGACCTAAAGCGTGCCATGCCGCCACACAGAGGTCAAAGAAATTCATCTCTCTTTCCATATATTTTTCATCTTTCATTTTTCATCTTTCACTTTTCACTTTCTCCGTATCCACCCGAAAGGAGAGCGGTGTGTTTCCTCCTTGGGTTCTTCCTTGGGTTCCTCCTCTATCTTGATAACCACCTCGTCTGCCGATGCGGAAGCGGCATGTTCACGAGGTTGACGAGGCGTCTCCTCAGCAGGGAATAGTGTGGCACTCAAATCAATCGTCTGTACCGGTTCGTCCTCCAGCTGGTTCTGGTTCTGAGGCGGGTAGTTCTCTTCGATTGCCTCGGAGATGGTCTTTTTGCCCTCCTCCTCGTCCTCCGACGGAAGTCCGTCCACTTTGTAGCCCGTGGCGATAACCGTCACGCGCACTTCTTCGCCCAGGGACTCATCTATCGACGCTCCCCATTGCACCTCTATGTCATCGCCTACCTCCTGCACGAAATCGTTAATCTGGTCTATCTCCTCCATCACGATCGCGTGCTCGGTAGAGCAGTAGAACTGGAGCAAAATACGCTCTGCGCCGTGGACGTCGTTGGTGTTCACCAGCGGCGAGTTCAATGCGTCATTGATCGCGTTGGTTATACGCTTCTCTCCCGAAGCCCTGCCTATATTCATGATCGCCACGCCGCCTTTCTTGAGGGTGTTGCGCACGTCGGCAAAGTCCGTATTGATATATCCCGGCACGGTGATGATCTCCGCAATCGAGCGAGCGGCATTAGCCACAACGTCGTCCGATTTGGAGAACGCGTTGAGGAGATTCAGCTCCGGATAAATCTGTTTGAGCTTCTCGTTGTTGATGATGAGCAATGCATCTACGTGCTTAGCTAATCTCGCCACGCCGGTCATCGCTTTCTCTATCTTCTTCTTGCCCTCGAAGGCAAAAGGAATCGTCACTATGCCTACCGTGAGAATACCCATTTCCTGTGCCACCTCGGCTACCACTGAGGAAGCACCGGTTCCCGTTCCGCCTCCCATTCCGGCGGTGATGAACAGCATCTGAGTGCCGTCATTGAGTGCTTCGCGGATATGCTCGCGGCTCTCCTCGGCGTACTGGCGTGCGGTCTCGGGGTCACCGCCGGCACCCAAACCCGGACCCAACTGAAGTTTACTCGGCACCGAGCTCTTGATCAGCACCTGGCGGTCTGTGTTGCACACGAGGAACGAGACATCTTTCAGTCCCTGGCGGTGCATGTAGTTAACTGCGTTACAACCGCCGCCGCCTACACCGATGACCTTGATAATACTATCTTCCGTCAATCCCTCCAAGGGTAATGTAATGAGATCTTCCATGATTTATTTTGTATTGATGATTTCTAATTGATGATTTTACTGTTGGTCAATGAACATGTCAAGCGTTGACTCTTTGAACCGGTCGAAGAACCCTGGCTGGCGCACCGGTTGGTTCTTGTGGTTATCGCGGTAATCTTGCCCTAACAGGAGTGTTCCTACCAGCGAGGTATATTCCGGCGAGAGATATTTCTCCTCGGTGTCGCGGTGCAGGAGCAGATTATGCGCCCCGTATTGTACATTGAGTGCCGTCTGCGACTGGATATACTCCGCCATTCCGGCCATCATCGACCCGCCACCCGTGATATACAGCGTACGGATCCGTCCCTCTACTTTATTCAGTTCTTCCATGAGCGGCGAGAGTATTTCCTTGAGTTTCAGTTCTATCACCTCGGCTAACTCCTGCGAGGTAATAATGATCTCGCCGCCGTTTTCCGTGTTGGAAGGCACGCGCAGGCGTACATTTTTCGTTACGCACGCAGGCGAAGCAAAGCCGTATTGCTTCTTCAGCACCTCTGCTGTATTGAAACTCATCCCTTGTTGCTCCAACATGCGGGTAATATGATAACCTCCTTTGGGTACTACCTTGTTGAGCAGATACTGACCTCCCTTATAGACGGTCAGACTCGTCGTCTGTGCGCCGAGATCCAGCACCGCGCAACCGTTCATCAGAACATGGTTCCCGTCGCACGTAGCGAAAGCGGACAGCAGGCACTCCGGCCGTACGAACGCACGCTCTATGCTGCGTCCCGCCTGCGAGAACGATTTCTGCAACTGCGTGTCTATGGCTTTGCGGCCGTAAAAAGCGATATAATGCGCCTCTATTAGTGCCGCTCTCTGTTCCGGCGTAGGCAACTCGTCCTGCTCCACTCCATCCAATTTGAAATAACTCGGTACCAAACCCAGCACAGCGACATCAGGATTGCGCAACTCAATCTTCTCCTTACACTCATACTCCATCTCGTCCAGCAACTCCTGACTCACCTCTTTGCGTCGGGCCTGATCGCGTTTGGAGTGTACCGCCACTATCTGCATGGACTGGCCGCCCAAGGAGACGAAGGCCGTCGGTAACTCATCCACGCCTATCCTGTTTGCCAGCAGTTTCAGCACCTCTGCGATAATATACCCGGCGCTGCTTGATTGCGTAATAATACCTTGTTCTACACACATGTTCCCCATTTTCTGGGGTCTCTCCTCCACGCCTAATATCTGGAACAGATCCGGCGCAATCCGCCGCGCTGCCATCGCGCGGACGCTGTCGCTCCCTAAATCCATTGCCACGAGGGGAAGAGAATCTGCTATTTTATTTTGTCTCCTTGCCATCTAATTTTTCACTTTTCATCTTTCATCTTTCATCTTTCATCTTTCATCTTTCATTTTTCATCTTTCATCTTTCACTTTTCACTTCCTCCCGATCACCTGTCCTTTATACCGCAGATCATATTCGTCGTATTGTTTCTCGCGGATGGCCTCCGCGCTGTTATCGAAGAAGGTTCGCATCTTTTTCATTTTCCGTTCGTATCCGTATATGGTGCCGAGCGCCAGACGCCGGGCGTGTGCCTCATGCGCCGCATCGCTCCGCAGATAGAGATGAACCATCTTCGGTGATTGTACGGTCACATGGTCGATTTTCTTTTCCCAATAGGGTTCACTCTGCAGCCAAACCGCGAAATCAGCCAGCTGCCTTGTTGCCATCTGCACTCCGACTGCGCCGGTCGCGATCATCACGTCGTCCTTCACCGCTGCCCGCGCGGGCATCACTTTCCGGTCTGTGTCCACCAGATACGTGTCACCCGGGATGAGCACCCTCAGCAGGGGCACGCGCTGCGTAATACGTACGCGCACTTCGTCGCGAGGCGTGGTATAACACTCCGCCGTGCGCACCATGGGATGGTGTCCTATCGTCTGCTCTATGCGGTGCAGTACACCCTTGTCTATCTTTTTTCCTACCGGATGAAGTTCCGCCGTCTGCAGCACTTGGTCCAACTCTCTCTCCGTCACATACAGCCGTTCGTCTTTATCCTCGATGATATAACTGATTCCTCCGCACACGCGCTCCGCAGGACGCATTGTATAGCCCCACATGACCGCGCCGGCCATCGCCGCAGCCACAATCACCACCCCTATTATCTGCCATACACTTTTCACTTTTCATCTTTCATTTTTCATCTTTCATCTTTCAACTCCTTCTCTATCTCCGGCACGAGCCTGTCTATATCTCCTGCGCCTACCGTCAGGACCACCACCGGCTCTTTGCTGTCCGCCACCCTTCGCTTCAGTTCCGGGATCAGGTCTTTTTTCTCCACTACCTTGCCTCCCAGCATCTCGCTTGTCACACCGGGGATCGGTTCCTCCCGGGCAGGATAGATTGGCAGCAGGATCAGTTCGTCCAGCGTGTGTAACACCCGTCTGAACTCGTCCGCGAAATCGCGGGTCCGGGTATAGAGGTGCGGCTGGAACACACCGATCAGTTTCCTTCCGGGATAGAGTTTACGGATGGAGTCAATGGAGGTCGCGATCTCCTCCGGATGGTGCGCATAGTCGTCTATGTACGCCACTTTCGGGGTATTCACATGGATATTAAACCGCCGCATCACGCCTTTGAAGGACGCCATTCCTCTTCTCAGGTCATCTGCGCTCACGCCGTTAAGCCATGCTACGCTCATTGCCGCCACGCCGTTCTCTATATTGACCCATACAGGCACTCCTAACTTCACGTCCGCAACCGCCTCAGTGGGAGTATGGAAATCGAATAGTATCTTCCCGCCCTCTATACGGATGTTGTCCGCGTAGAAATCAAGACCATTTACCATTCGGTCATTCCCCGTTTGCCCATCTATTACCCCGTACGTATAGCATTTCACGCCTTTCTGCAGGCGCGGTTTCAGGTCAATGCCGTGCTTCATCACCAGTGCCCCTGTGATGAGGCTCGTATAATGTGCAAACGCTTCGCGGTAAGCCTCCGGAGTGCCGTATATATCCAGATGATCCGGATCAACTGCCGTCACCACGGACATATAAGGTGTCAACTGGTAAAACGACCGGTCGTATTCATCCGCCTCGACGACCACAAAACTGCTGTCTTTGTCCAGTAATATATTGGTACCGTAGTTCACACTGATTCCGCCGAGGAAAGCGTTCGTTCCTACCGATTGGTACAGCAGATGGGCGATCATCGTACTGGTGGTGGTCTTTCCGTGCGTTCCTGCCACGCAGAGCGCACGCATGCTCCGGGTCACGAGCCCCAACACCTCCGCACGCTTGCGGATATCATAACCCGCCTCGCGCAGATAGGTATAGAGCGCGCTTTCTTCCGGTACAGCCGGAGTGCGCACCACCAAGGTGTGACGGGAATTGTATGCCGCAAAACGAGCCTGGTAGATGGCGGGGGAATCCTCATAGATAATCTCTATCCCCTCCTGTTCCAATTCGCGCGTCAGAGGCGAGGGAGTACGGTCATAGCCGGATACCGGAAAACCACGGTGGTGAAAATACCGCGCCAGACCGCTCATCCCTATCCCGCCGATACCCAGGAAAAAGATGTTTTGTATGTCACTCTGCTTGATCATAGAGTATTTATCACAAAATTTCGCGCAAAGGTACAAAAAAAAAATAACATACGCAAGTGCGCACGCATTTTTTACCAAAAAGAGTGCTTTTTATTTCATTTTTCATTTTTCATTTTTCATTTTTAACTATTTTTTATACCTTTGCAGCGAAAAAATGAAAAAAGTAGTTTTAATAGGTCTTTTGATGGTCGTACTGCCTTCGGCAGCAACGAACCAATACAGGTTGGCTTACCGGTTTGGCGGAGCCGCTTCGATGATGATGCCGGACGGCAAGGTCGATCAATGGGTCCAACGACCTGTTTTGGGCGGGCAGTTTGCGGTGGAGTTCCTGCCCACCGGCAGATGGCATTGCTTGCAGCAATGGAACAATGCCTCCATCGGCGTCGGAGTCTCGTATCTCAACCTCGGCAACGACCGCTACTTAGGCTCGGCGATAGCCGCGTACGGATACATGAACCAGCCGTTTTATAACGGCACGCATTTCCGCATCGGTGTGCGCCCCGCTGTGGGGTTGGCAGCAGTGACCAAGACCTACCGGAACACACTTCCCGAAGGGGTCACCCCTTATTCCAAGGCGCGCGGGGACGACGGCAGACTGATTGCCAACTGGTCCATCGGATCCATCCTCAATGCCTATCTGGCGATGGAACTGTACATGGATTTCCCGATCAAAGACGGCTGGGAGATCACCCTCAACGGCGGTTGGAGGCATATTTCCAACGGCTCGTTCATGCACCCGAACGCCGGGTATAACATGTTCGGCGGAGAGCTGGGAGTCAGGTATCAACCGCAAGTACAAAGGTACGAAGTACGAAGTACGAAGGAGTTGGCAGACACGACACGAATCTACAAAGCGCCGAAACCCGACGTGCCGCGCAAGCTCTACGATGGTGTGGACAAACCCTGGGCGGTGGAGATCAGTGCCACGGGTTTTGCCAAACAGAACTACTATGCGGACAACAAGGACGGTCACCGTTTCTACGGCGTAGCGACCCTCAAAGCCGCAGCCTACTGGGTACCCGTGTCTATCTTCCGACTCGGAGCAGGTATAGACGCTTTCTACGACGGCTATTACGGAGCGGTCAGCAGTGCTTTTGCCGCAGCCAACCCCGGTGCGGCAGTCACCTATTTCGGCAAGACCTATCTGAAAGAAAGCAAGGTGGAGAACTGTTTCCGCGCGGGTATAAGCATACAGCCGGAGTTCATCATCGGTCGTCTCACGGCAGGCATTCACGTGGGATTTTATGTCTATGATCCGGTCAAGAACCTGGAGCCGTACGCGGAAGCCGAAGCCGCCGACAAAGCCGGGAAACCGCTCGACAGAGGTATTTTCTATTCTTATGATTTCACGAAAGCCAGCAATTATCAGGACGGTTGGTGTTACATGCAGTTCGTGCTGAAATACCATGTGCTGGACCATCTCTTTGTCCAACTCGGGCTTAAGACCCACGGCGTCCGCGCCGAGTTCATCGACTGCGGTCTCGGCGTCGCCTTCTAAAATGAAAAGTTAAGCATTTATCAGCTGGTCTTCGATCAGATAGACATGCTCCATGGGGATCCCATGGTCGATCAGCTGTTTCCTGTCCGGGCGGAAGAGCGAGAAGAACTCCTTAGATGTCCCGCATAACTGCCGCGCCTGGTGGTAGTTCTCATACGCCATCATCCTATCCCCGCGCATCAGCAGGCAGTGGGCGTAGTTGATATAATCCATCGGGTTGCGGGACTCTCCGCGCAGTTTGTCCAGATACACTTTCTCCGCCAGATCGGGGTACTCCCACAGCGGATCTCTGTAACCGGCTTGGATCATGTGATAAGCCAACCGCCGCTCGCGCTCGGTCGAGCCCTCGATGAGCAGACTGTACAGCCAGGAGTGAGGGATCAGCGGTATTACCATGGACAGATAGCCGTCATCTATGTGTCCGGGCAGAATCTTCATCACTTTTTCGTTCTGGATGAGCGAAAGGAGAAGTTCAAAGAGCCGGTCCGAACTGTCTTCCTCGTTTACGCCGTTGACGAACGCGTCCTGAAGCTGCGGGAAGAAATCTATGCGGTCGTCATACTGCACCAGCAGCAACATCGAATTGGCTGCTGACAGCCCCGCCGCCATCTCATTCTCCGCGGTCATCCCTTCTATCAGCGAGAGCATGGCGTCCTGTGAGAAACAATGCCTCAGGTTCTGGGTGAGGGCGGTAACGGCTACAAGAGCCAGTTCGGCACTTCCCTCGCGGTTAAGCAAAGAGTGGTACCACTCCAAGTCCTCGGGACGGAACCGCACACAATTGCTGAAATAATTCATCACCGAGTGCGCCGAATCTCCGTTAAAACCGTGCATGTCCGGCGACTGTCCGCGCAGCACACGCATCTCTGCATACACGGCATCGACCAGCCGGTACGCCTCGCCCGTCAGACGCGTCAGCTCACCCTCGTCATGAGGGTCATCCACATTGAGCCATCGGCTGAACAACGCACGGTGCCCCTGGAGAATGTTGTTATACGCCTCCTCATAAGGGTTATTCTCACCCAACTCATTGAGCCACGAGCGCACCACCACCAGCGCGGTTTCGACCATGCACTCCGCCAGCGCACGTTCCACTACGGCTATTTGTTCATCCAACGTCTGTGCCATCCGATTCTCCATACGGCTTCAGCCGATCGTTCGAGGCTTTGCCGAGATAAGAAATTTCAATTGTCAATTGTCAACTGTCAACTATCAAATCTCCTCTTTGATGAGGTAGTCATTCCGGCTCGGGCTGTTGCGGATAACCAGCTCCGCCAGGAAACCGGCAAGGAACAGCATACAACCCAAAATCATCATCAGGATAGCAATGTGGAAATACGGATTGACGCCTACCAGCATCGCCGGAACGCCGTGCGAGAGCGCATACAGCTTCATCCCGCCCACTACGATCACTGCCACCAAGCCGATGAAGAACATCAGACTGCCCACCAGCCCGAAGAAATGCATCGGCTGCTTGCCGAACTTATTGAGGAACCACAGCGTCAACAGATCCAGATAACCGTTCACGAAACGGTTGATGCCGAACTTGCTCACGCCGAACTCCCTCTTGCGGTGTTGTACCACCTTCTCGCCGATCTTCGTGAAACCGGCGTTCTTCGCCAGATAAGGGATATACCGGTGCATCTCGGAGAACACCTCTATGTTCTTCACCACTTCCTTGCGGTACGCCTTCAGACCGCAGTTCATGTCGTGCAGCTGAATACCCGTCACCTTGCGCGCAGTGGCGTTGAACAGCTTCGACGGCAGGTTCTTCGTCAGTTTGTTGTCGTACCGCTTCTGCTTCCAGCCGGAGACGAGGTCGTAACCCTCCTCCGTGATCATCCGGTACAACTCGGGTATCTCGTCCGGGCTGTCCTGCAGGTCCGCGTCCATGGTGATCACCACCTCGCCCTGAGCCGCCTTGAAGCCGCAGTACAACGCCGCGCTCTTGCCGTAGTTCCGCCGGAAACAGATTCCGTGAATCACTCCCTCGACAACTTTTAACTTTTCATTTTTCATTTTTAATTCTTCAATGACTTCCCACGACTCGTCCGTCGAGCCGTCATTGACGAAGATGACTTCATAGGAAAACTTGTTCTCCTTCATCACACGCGCTATCCATTCATACAGCTTGGGCCGCGACTCCGCCTCGTTATAAATCGGTACTATTACTGATATATCCATGTTCTTTTCATTTTTCATTTTTCATCTTTCATACTTCATCTTTCATTC
>ODAI012341491.1_pt1 | contig 10499 bp, 8 predicted proteins | sample 1539321 | NCBI WGS metagenome assembly ODAI01 (sample SAMN02144231, study PRJEB22623) | gut metagenome | biome: sheep rumen | host: Ovis aries | place: New Zealand | reverse complement strand
TCGTTCACGCTGCTGCAAGAGGAGAGAAGATCACCGTAATCTTCGTTAACAACGCCGTTTACGGAATGACTTCCGGTCAGATGGCACCTACTACACTCGTAGGTCAGGTCACCACAACATCACCCTGGGGACGTAATCCTGAGACACAGGGTTATCCTATCAATGTTTCCGAGTTCCTTTCCCAGCTCCCGGGCGCTGCATATGTTGAGCGTGTCGCAGTAACTGATTTCAAGAACATCCAGAACGCAAAGAGAGCTCTCAAGAAGGCTTTCGACGTTCAGAAGAACAACCTCGGATTCTCCCTCGTTGAGATCCTTTCCACATGCCCTACAAACTGGGGTAAGGAGCCTTTGGCTGCTATGGAATGGCTCAAGGAGAACATGATGACCCAGTATCCTCTCGGATGCTACAAGGGTGAGGACCTCAAGTTCGATGAGAACGGCAAGTATGTTTCAGGTAGCACACCTGCTACTGCAAACAACTGCGTTAACGTTGGGGAGGTGAAGAAATGATTGATTTCTCTGTAATTTTTGCCGGTTTCGGCGGTCAGGGAATCCTCTCCGCAGGCAAGATGGCAGCTGAAGCTGCACTTTACGAAGGCAAGGAAGTCTCATGGTTCCCTTCATACGGACCTGAGATGCGTGGCGGTACCGCTAACTGCTCCGTCGTTATCTCCGACGAGGCTATCGGTTCACCCGTAGTCAACGATGCAGACGTTGTTATCTGCCTCAACCAGCCTTCCATGGAGAAGTTCGAGAAGCAGCTCAAATCCGGAGCTCTCATGATCCTCGATTCTTCCCTCATCAAGACAAGACCTGAGAGAACAGACATCAAGGTAATCGCTATGCCTGCTTCAGACATCGCTTCAGAGCTCGGCAAGATGATGTTTGCTCCTATCACGATGATGGGCTGCATGGCTACCGCAACAGGATGCTTCACAAGAGACTCTTTCGAGAAGTCACTTTACGAGATCCTTCCTGAGAGAAAGCACGGCCTTATTCCTACGAATATGGCAGCTTTCGACAAGGGCGCAGCTTACGCTCAGTAATCAACTGTTATAGTATCGCTCTTAACGGCCCCCGCTCGTGCGGGGGCTGTTTTTTTGCTTGTTTTTTTCGAAAAGTCTATGTTGTTGTCTATGTTGACCCCATTTACATAGAGCAGAACATAGAAATCGGGTCCTTTACCTGATAGTTCGCTGATGACTCCGCTTTTTGTTGCTCAACCTGCGGACAGGTCTGCGAAATCATGCCGTTTTGGACATGATTTCGCTGGTTACTTCACTTTTAATTACTCAACCAGTGAACTGATCAGCGAGATTTCTATTCTCAGTGTTTATATTAAAGGAAACAGTATAAAACGCAGAAAACACCTGAAAACAAAGCTGTTCGGGAATCTTGAAAAAAGTTTGCAATAAACACCATAAAACAGTTGACAACAGTTATAAACTGTTATACACTGTTTGCGGATGTAAGGGAAAAACCGGTAACCCGGTCATCCGGAATAAATGGACCGGCAAGCAGGCGACGGGAATAAGCGCAGGCAGCCGGAGAGATTGGTTAAAAGAAAGAAGAAGGTTAAGAGTATGTGGACAAGAAAGCAATTAAAGGAAAATGCAAAAAAGATCCTTTCTAAGAATTACTGGAAGGCATTCCTGGTTACGTTGGTGCTTATCACGATAACAGGTGCGGGATCAGGAGCGTTCAGCGGAGCGAGCAACGGTGTTACAAGCTTCTCCAATTCGATGTACAAGTCGAAACATGACAGTGATACGAAGATCGTGCTGGATAAGGACAGCGACAACAAGGATCAGGAGAAAGAAAGCGGCAAGCGCGGTGAATTCAATGTTGATCTCGACGAAGGCGGAAAGTTCAGCATTAAGATCGATGACGGCAAGATATATATCAACGATAGAGAGATCACTTCAGAGGACGGAGATGCCAAGGTCGTGATCAACGGCAGGACTTTCAGCGTTAACGGCCGTGACGGCAAAGTCAGGTTTAACGGTAATGAGTTCAATATCGGCGATGCTGACGGAAGCGTATCATTCGAAAAGGGTAAGCTCGTTATCAAGGACGGTGACGGATCGATAGTATTCAGCAGCAATCTCGATGAAGGCAGGGAAGCGGTCGGCGTAGCACTCGGTATCTTTGCAGTAGTATTTGCCGTATTGATGTTCTTCATCTGCGTTATCGGAACACTCCTTGATATCTTCGTTATCAACCCGGTAAGAGTCGGCGGATACAACTTCTTTAACAGACAGCGTGAAGGCACATCCAAGTTCACGAACATCTTCGGCGGATTCGCACGCGGCCACTACAAGGCTTCTATCCGCAACATGTTCCTCAAGGATCTGTATGAGTTCCTGTGGTCAATGCTTTTCGTTATCCCTGGCATCATCAAAGGCTACTCATATTGGATGGTTCCTTACATAACGGCAGCAAATCCGGAACTCTCCGCAAACAGAGTCTTCGAGATCAGCAAGAAGACAATGAACGGCGAAAAGTGGAGAACTTTCGTGCTCCAGCTCTCCTTCATCGGATGGGATCTCCTCACTATCCTTACATTCGGTATCGGAGGTTACTTCCTCGCTCCTTATAAGGAAACAACATATGCTGAGTTGTATGCAGCACTCAGGCAGAAGGCAATAGCAGGCGGAATCGCAACTGAAGAAGAACTTGCGATCGCAGCATAAACCAAGTTAACAACGGCCGTCGTGGGATATAATGGAAAAAGGGACCCACGGCGGTCCGCTGTATTTAAGAAACAAATGCCGTGAAAGGAGACGCGATGCACATAATCATCAACAATTCGTCGATGGTACCGATTTATGAGCAGATCGTCGATCAGATCAAAGCAGCTATAGTCGTCGGGGATATCAAGCCCGGCGACTTGCTTCCGTCTGTAAGACAGCAGTCGAAGGACCTGAGGATCAGCGCCCTTACGGCAAAGAAAGCATATGACGCTCTTGAGAAAGAGGGATTTGTCACTACGGTCCACGGCAAGGGAACTTTCGTGTCGGAGACCAATAAGGACAGGATTTATGAAGAACAGGTGCGCGATGTCGAAAAGGATATGGCCAAGGCTGTTTTGAAGGCCAGGCAGTCCGGTATCAAGGATGACGACATCAGGAGCATTTTCGATATGATCATGGAGGATAAGTAGGAATGGCACTGCTTTGTATGGAGCATGCCTCGGTGAGGTATGACCGGTTCAGTCTCGATGTCTCACTCACTGTCGAAGAGGGTATGATAACAGGACTTATCGGACGCAACGGTTCCGGTAAGACAACGACTTTTAAAACGATCGTCGATGTCGTGAGGTCCGGCGGAAAGATAGAGATATTCGGCAAAGACGCAAGAAGACTGACTGAAGACGAGCGTTCACAGATAGCGATCTCATATACTGACATCTTTTTCAACGGCGAATATACCGTGCCTGCCATCAGGCGCGTATTGAGATCGGCTTATAAGAATTTCAATGAGGCCGAGTACGACAGAATGATGAAGAGGTTCGATATCCCCCAAAGAGGTAAGATAAGGAACCTTTCGACCGGTGAGCTCGCAAAGCTCAGGTTTATCTCGGCAATGACACACGACGCAAAGTTCGTGATACTTGACGAACCGACTTCGGGACTTGATGTTGTCGCAAGAGACGGCATCCTGGATGAGATCAGAAGCTACATGGAAAACCATGAAGATGCCGCGATCCTTGTGAGCTCTAACATTACGCAGGACTTAGAGGGTCTTGCGGACGACGTTTACATGATCGATGAAGGCAGGATCGTCCTTCATGAGAATACCGATACGATAACTGATGATTTCGGTCTTGTGAAATGTACGGAAGAACAGTTCGAAAAGCTTGATAAAGAATATGTCAGAGGCTCGAAAAAGGCTCCTTACGGCAGAGATGTTCTGGTATCGCAGAAGCGTTACTATCTCGAGAACTATCCTGCCCTTGCGGTAGAGGACGGCAAGCTGGATCACTGCCTGATAGTGCTTGCGGGCAAAGAGGAGGAGAAGACATGAAAGGTTTTATGACTTACTTTTTCGAGCAGCACAAAAGGCTCGTACTCGGATACTCCGTGGTCCTCCTGGTGGCCATGATCTTCGCGGTCAGTTTAAAGACGACAACGGTTCCGGCAGCAGTCACGATACTTTATGTAAGTATATTTGCTTCGCTTGCGACGGTCGCATCACTCAATTCCGACAGGGAGATAGATCAGCTCCTGTCACTTCCGGGCGGAAGAAGGGGCCTCGTCAGAGCGCAGTATCTCAATGCTGTTTTCGCGATCGGATCCTCGATCCTGGCCGCAACCATAGTTACAGCCCTGACGTATGTGTTTACGGGTGGAAAGGCGCATCTGCCTTCGTTCCTGGTCGTCAGTTATGTGATCTCCGTGGCGATGACGGTGGTTGCCATCATGCAGCCTTTGTCGATGGTATTCGGCAAAAAGGGTCTTCTGATCGGATTTGCGGCTCTGATGTTCATCGGATTCCAGACGGCTGTCAGATTCCTTCTGACTAACGGCGGTATCTTTGTTTTCAAGCTCCTTAAGGATTATCTCGTGGGTCATGAGATACAGGGGATCTCGGTCGTCATAAGCGAAAACATGAACATGCCGGACTTTTTCAGTGTGCCTTCGGTGCTGGTAACAGCGGGTACGGCGATAACGCTTTTCGTGTCGTCTTACATAGTCGCGAGACTGGTGTTCTCGCGGAAAAACTTCCGGGTGAACAAATTGTAAAATTGCACAAAACGCGGGAATTGTTTCCGCGTTTTTTTGTGTTTTCGGTTGGTAAATTCAATAAATTAGTTTATAATAAAGAAGCGTTGACAGTTTGACGCGCTATTCGGCTTGCCCGGTTTTGCCGCCGGCGGCCGGACTACATCCGCAAGGGAGGCATAAAGCACACATATGGATGCAGCTTATCTGTTCAACAAGGGTGAGAACTACATGAGCTATAAATTCCTTGGTGCCCATCCGTACGAGGATGAGAACGGCAAGGGATTTATATTCAGGGTTTGGGCCCCGCACGCAAGAATGGTCAGCGTAATGGGCGATTTCAATGACTGGAATCCGAATGAATGCCAGATGTTCATGCTCGGAAAGACCGGCATCTGGGAGCAGAAAGTTCCCGGTGCACAGCAATGGGACCGTTATAAATACAGGGTCGTAGGTGCCGATAACCGAATCTACGAGAAGGGCGATCCGTTTGCAAGGCATTTTGAGACCAGACCTAACAATGCTTCGATCATCTACGATCCCGAAGACTACATCTGGAACGATGACGAGTTCTGCAGGAAACGTACTGACGCGCTTGCTCCGAAGCCTATCAACATCTATGAGATCCACCTTGGTTCATGGCGCCGTCATCCTGACGGAAACTTCTTCTCATACAGGGAACTTGCCATCGACCTTTCCGATTACTGCAAGAAAATGAATTACACCCACATCGAGCTGATGCCGATATTGGAGCACCCGCTCGACGATTCATGGGGTTATCAGGTAACAGGCTACTATGCGGTCACTTCGAGATTCGGTACGCCCGCAGACTTTAAGTTCATGGTCGACGTGCTCCACCAGAACGGCATCTCAGTAATCCTTGACTGGGTTCCCGCGCATTTCCCCAAGAACCTCGAAGGCCTTGTAAGATTTGACGGAACACCCTGCTACGAGTACGCGGATCCGAGAATCGGCGAACACCGTGAATGGGGCACTTACGTTTTCGATTATTCCAAGAACGAGGTTCTCTCGTTCCTTATCTCCAACGCGGTTTTCTGGATAGACGAGTTCCACCTCGACGGTATCCGTGTAGACGCAGTATCTTCAATGCTCTACCGTGATTACGGACGTACCCAGTACATCCCGAACAAGTACGGTGGCAACGAGAACCTCGAGGCTATCGAGTTCTTCAAGAAACTCAATTCCACTATAAGAAAGAACTATCCTTACGCGATGCTCATCGCAGAGGAATCCACGGCATGGCCTAAGGTCTCGCATCCCGTTGAGGAAGGCGGCTTAGGCTTCACGCACAAGTGGAACATGGGATGGATGCACGATACTCTTGATTATTTCTCCACGGATTCTTACGCGAGAGGATGGCATCACGACGAGTTCTGCTTCTCGATGATGTACGCTTTCGCTGAGAACTATATCCTGAGCCTTTCGCACGATGAAGTCGTTCACGGCAAGCATTCCCTGATCGACAAGATGCCGGGCGATATCTGGAGAAAGTTTGCGTCTTTGCGAACCATGATGCTCTATCAGATCAGCCATCCGGGCGCGAAGCTCAACTTCATGGGCGCCGAGTTCGGTCAGTTCATCGAGTGGCGTTTCTATGAGCAGCTCGAGTGGTTCCTGCTCGACTATGAGTCACACAGGCTCCTGCAGAACTTCAATTCAGAGCTCAACAAGTTCTATATCGAGCATCCGCAGCTCTGGATCGACGATCACACATGGGCAGGCTTTGAGTGGATCGCGGCTGACGATACGAAGAACAACGTTTTCGTCTACAAGAGATCTTCTCCAAATCCCGAGGAGAACGACATCTATGTCGCTCTCAACATGGTTCCGCAGCCTCTTGAAGAGTATGACATCCCGGTCTATGAGCTCGGCACATACCGTCTCGTTTTCAATACGGATGACATGAGTCACGGCGGATCGGGCTATCCCACCGGAACTGACGCGATGGGTTGTGTTGAGGCGATCGACGAGCCGATGAACGGCAAGCCGTATCGCATCACGATCAATCTGCCGCCTCTTGCCGGTATCTACTTCATGAAGGTGAAGGATCCCAAGCCGAAGAGGGCAGCAAAGAAGAAGGCAGAGAAGAAGCCCGCCGCGAAAAAGGCTCCCGCAAAGAAGCCTGCTGCTAAGAAAGAGGCAGTGAAAAAGCCCTCTGCAGCGAAGAAACCCGCGGCAAAGAAGCCCGCTGCAAAAACTGCGGCAAAGAAACCTGCCAAGGCAGCTGCAAAGTCCGCCAAGGCAACCGAAAAAGCAAAAAAGTAAACGTAAATAAACCGGAGGTAAAATCATTATGGCTAAGACTGAAGTCGTTGCAATGATACTCGCAGGCGGACAGGGAAGCAGACTCGGCGTCCTCACAAAGAAGATCGCTAAGCCGGCAGTACCTTTCGGAAGCCGTTACAGGATCATCGATTTCCCACTGTCAAACTGCGTTAATTCAGGGTTTGAGATCGTCGGCGTTCTCACACAGTATCAGCCGCTCGCTCTCAATACTTATGTCGGAAACGGACATCCTTGGGACCTCGACCGTAATAACGCCGGCGCGTATATCCTTCCGCCTTATCAGACGGCAGGCGGTTCTTCCTGGTACAAGGGAACTGCAAATGCAATCTATCAGAACATGAGCTTTATCGACGACAACAACCCGAAATATCTCGTTGTTCTCTCCGGTGACCACATCTACAAGATGGATTACGCTGCAATGCTCAAGGCGCATATCGACAAGGGCGCAGACGCTACCATCGCGGTTTATGAGGTACCGTGGGAGGAGGCTCCGAGATTCGGAATCCTCAACACCAAGGAAGACGATGTAATTGAGGAATTTGACGAAAAGCCCGCCAAGCCGAAGAGCAATCTTGCATCGATGGGTGTCTATATTTTCACCTGGGATGTCTTAAGACAGGCGCTTATCGACGACGAGGCAGACCCCAATTCCAGCAATGACTTCGGTAAGAATATCGTTCCTAATCTTCTTGCCCAGGGCAGAAAGCTCTGCGCATACAGATTCTCCGGTTACTGGAAGGACGTAGGAACGATCAGCTCCCTTTGGGAGACCAATATGGATATATTGGACAAGCCTGAAGAGATCAACCTCGTAGACAGATCCTGGAAGATCTTTTCCAGGAACCCTGTCAAGCCTTCACACTTCATCGGAAGCGGTGCCAAGGTAAAGAATTCAGCTCTGACAGACGGTTGCCGCATCTTCGGCGACGTTGAGCATTCCGTTCTTTCCGAATCCGTGATCGTTGAAAAGGGCGCCATCGTCAAGGACTGTGTCCTGATGCCGGGCGTAGTAGTCAAGGAAGGCGCGCACATCGAGCGCTGCATCGTTGATTTCGGAACGATCATAGGTAAGGACGTCAACGCCGGAAGCCATGTTGAAGGAGAGGGTGCTTACACAAATAAGAAGCTCTGCTCAGAAGGCATCTGCGTTTTCGAGCGCGGTCTGAAGATCAAGGATGGCGCGGTCATCCCGGGCAACAGCATGGTGGATTCGGACGTACAGGTTTCCGATGAAGACAACGTCATCGAATCCACCTTCAGGGTATGAGATCGGGAAAAGGAGATTGATTTATGTTTAACAATGCAATGGGCTTGATCTTAGCCGACAACAAAAAGATTTCATTGGGCGAGCTCTCCAATCCGCGTGCTCTTTCCGCTATGCCTTTCGGCGGCAGATACAGGATCATCGATTTCATGCTCTCGAACATGGTTAATTCCGGCGTAAAGAACATCGGACTTCTGACCTATAACAAGTACAAGTCGCTGATGGACCACACCGGAACAGGCGGAGCATGGTCATTAGACCGTAAGAACGACGGTCTTCACATTCTGCCTCCTTATGTAAACTCCGAGGCAACGGGAATCAATTCCGATGAGGAGCTTACGGGCATCATGGACTTCCTGAGGCAGTCGAAAACGACATACATCATCGTCACCGGATGCAACATCATCCTCAACACGACGTTCGATGCTTTTATCAAGTCTCATGAGGAAGCAGGTGCTGACATTTCCGTTATGTACAACCGTGACGGCACGAAGTTCGGCAGCCCTTCATATATCCTTGACATCGATGAGGACGGATTTGTAAGAGACATGCTCTACAATCCCCCGAAGGCTGCTTCGACAAAGTCTTCACTCGGCATCCTGTGCCTCAGAAGAGACCTCCTGATCGATATCCTCGCGCGCCAGATGGCACACGGTCAGCAGCATTTCGGAATCCATTCCATCGTTAAGATGTTTGATGAGCTCAAGGTTCACGGATTTGAGTATTCCGGAGTCGCTCTGAGGATCAACAGCGTTCAGACATACTTCAACGCTTCGATGTCTCTCATTCAGGATTCCGTCAGGAACAACCTTTTCTGGAGCGGTGATCCGATCTACACAAAGGTCAAGGACGAGGCTCCTACGCTGTATTTCGACAACGCCGATATGAGCAATTCGATCGTATCCGACGGCTGCAGGATCTACGGCAAGGTTGAGGAATCCGTACTCTTCAGAAGCGTTACCATCGCAAAGAACACAACGGTCAAGAACTGCGTTATCATGCAGGACTCACACATTTCCGAGAACTGCCATCTTGAGAACGTAATCCTTGACAAGAACGCCTTCGTCAGGCCGGGCGTGCGCCTCGTCGGTCACCCCGATTACCCCATCGTCATAGGAAAGGGAGCAGGTATCTGATATGGAAAAAACGATCAAAGTTTTACTCGCTTCATCCGAGTGCAGTCCGTTTGTCAAAGTCGGTGGTCTGGCTGACGTTGTCGGCAGCCTTCCCGTCGAGCTTAATAAGCAGGGAGTAGATGCAAGAGTCATCATCCCGTTGTACAAGAAGATCAAGGTCAAGTATAACGACAGGCTTCAGTTCCTCGGTTGGAAAATGGTCCATATGGGATGGCGTTCCCTCTATGCAGGACTGTTCTCTATGGAAATGAACGGAGTCACGTTCTATTTCGTTGACAATGAGTACTATTTCAACTTTGACCAGATCTATGTAGATTATGTTTTCGATATCGAGCGTTACTGCTTCTATCAGCGCGCGGTCTTAGACTTCATGGGCGACTTCATGAACTTCGAGCCGAACGTTCTGCACTGCAATGACTGGCAGACCGGCATGATGCCCATGCTGCTCGACTGTCACTTCAAGAAGCACGGATATCACAACGACGTACAGACCGTTTACACGATCCACAACCTGAAGTATCAGGGCGTTCATTCTACTGACGTCGTAAGAGAGATGCTCGATCTTCCCGATGATTACTTAAGAGATGATTTCTGCATCAAAGACAAGGCCATCAACTTCATGAAGGCCGGTATCGTTTTCTCCAATTCCGTAACGACTGTATCTCCTACTTATGCGTATGAGATCATGACCGATTACTACGGCGAAGGCTTAAACGGCACATTGCAGAAATATGCTTACAAGGTCTCCGGTATCTTAAACGGAATCAACGAGCAGGAGTACGATCCAAAGACAGACGACAAGATCCCGATGAAGTATTCCATCAAGGATTATGAGAAGGGTAAGGCTGCCTGCAAGAAGTCACTGCAGGAGCAGCTTGGATTAGATGTCAATCCGGGTGCGCCTCTGTGTGCCATGATCTCCCGTCTCGTCGACCAGAAGGGTCTTGACCTTCTGCTTTACGTTCTTGAGGAAATGCTCTATGACGGAATGCAGATCGTTATCCTCGGAACGGGCGATCCTTACTATGAGAGAGCTCTTACCGATATCGCAAACCGCAACCACGGT
>ODAI011531726.1_pt1 | contig 10499 bp, 7 predicted proteins | sample 1539321 | NCBI WGS metagenome assembly ODAI01 (sample SAMN02144231, study PRJEB22623) | gut metagenome | biome: sheep rumen | host: Ovis aries | place: New Zealand | reverse complement strand
GGTAGAACTCCTTGTAGGCAGCAACGATGTCGTCGGCAGGGGCCTTGGTCTTGATGACGGCGGTGCAGAAGATGCCACGGGCAAAGTCGCCACGGTAGGGGATGAAGTCGATAGAGGCGTCCAGATAGCCCTGTACTTGCTTCAGACTTTGGCGTATCTCAGCGATATGCTGGTGGCTGAAGGCCTTGTAGATACTCATGTTGCCCGTACGCCATGAGAAATGGGTGGTGGCAGCGGGTTTCTGGCCTGCCCCTGTGGAGCCGGTGATGGCGTTGACGCTGACGTCTTCTTTCAGCAGGTTCAGGTGAGCAGCAGGAAGGAGGGCCAGCTGGATACAGGTGGCAAAGCAGCCAGGGTTGGCTACATGCTGTGCCTTGCAGATTTCTTCCTTATTAATCTCTGGCAGCCCATATATAAAGTTATAGGGAAGAGTGAAAAGTGAAGAATTTGCTTCCGCACTTCCTTCTCCGGTAGGAAATTTATCACTATTCACTATAACCTTTTCCCTTTTAATGCGGAAGTCCTGTGCCAGGTCGATAATCTTGACGTTGGCCGGAATGGTGTGCTCCTTGAGGAACTGCTCACTCTTGCCATGGCCGAAGCAGAAGAAGACGACATCGACCCTGTCGAAGGGCATCTGGTCGGTAAACTTCAGTTCGGTCTCGCCTGTCAGGCCTTCGTGCACGTCGGACACCAGGTTGCCGGCATTGCTCTCCGAGTTGGCAAAGACAATCTCTGCCTCGGGGTGGTTGAGCAGCAGGCGGATGAGCTCGCCACCGGTATAGCCTGCTGCACCTAATATTCCTACTCTTATCATATTTTTAAAGTAAAAGTGAATAGTGAAAAGTGAAAAATTTGCTTCCGCTGCAGTCGTTGGCTCTTCTCTCAACATCAGCTCTTGCTCTCAACTTTTGACATTGCAAAGTTACAACATTTCTCGTGCGGTTCCAAATTTCGGGCATCGATTTGATGGCTTTTTCAGCACAAAATCGCCCAATTTCAACGAACCGTAACATCGTGGCCTCGAATCCGTAATTTTCGACCATCGTGTATTACTTTTCGTCGCTGGCGGGCAAGGTGCGTCCCGCGTCCCACCGTCCCATCGTCCCATTAAGGTGGTGCGGACGCGGAAACAAGTTAATATTAAGGGTTATAATAATATAATTATTATAAAAGTCAATTCTCCCTATTTTCCTATTCGGAAGATGCTTAATGGGACGGTGGGACGATGGGACATGGGACGTTTGAAAAAAAAGTTGGCCAAAATGGTACACAATTCAAAAATTATTTGTATCTTTGCCTCCAAGAAATCAAAGATATAAAAATATGGTAGTAGTAACAGGCAGAGCCTTCAGGGCCAACACGGCAAAGTACGTAGGTGTGGCCCTCCGTGGCGAGGATGTGGTGGTGAAATCACGTGCAGGCAGTTTCCGTGTCGTTCCCATCAGCGAGGACGATATCGTGATAAACAAGCGCGACCTGACTGAAGAACTCCGTGGTGCACTTTTGGAGGCCAAGGAGTCGATAGAAGGAAAGCGGAAATTGAATACTCTGGACAACCTGATCAATGAGCTTCGAAATTCTCTTGCTGCCATAAGAAATAAATAACTTTTATTATCAAATAAAGCATCTCCTATTATGAAGAAATATTCCATCAACAAGAATAATACAGGACAATGGAAAAAGGACGTCCAGAAATCAGTCATATTTTATAATGAATGGTTTCTAAACTTTGCACCTTCTACATATGTCAATGCTCGCCAAGATGCTATCAATAAAGTAGAGAATGCTTTCCAGAAGACTGAATGTTTCAACAAGCTCACTATTGATATACTGAGGACTGCTCCTGAAACCATTACGATTCTCCGCATGGCTACAACTCCTCCATTGGCACGTGATCGTTTAATGGGCCTTGCTGATGTCCCAAGAGCATTTGTTAAGGGAATGGAAGAAGGCAAATTGCCACAACGTATGCCAGCTGATATTCTTGAAGATAATCTGAACCGTATTATTGCTGTTATCAGTAAATTATTTGATATTGACATTATGCCTTGGCTGACAACTGGGGCCTTCCCTCATGAAATGGATCGATTGTTGGCAACTCATGTAATTGGTGATCGTGTGTGCGGCTCTTTGGCAGACCCGATAATTCGAAACGAACAAGAGCGCAGACAACTTGGAAGTATCAGTCAGTTCTTGAAAGAAAGGGGGTACATTTTTGTTGAGTCAAAATACATTACTGATTTTAGGAAAATGGAGCCTGGTACATTCACATACCATTTGAATGTATCTGCTAAAATGGGAAGGCGGCAGAATGTTAACATGCCTATTGATGTCGTTATTATGCGTAAAACGGCAGCTACTGGCGAACTTCCTTTGCTCGTTGAGTGTAAATCAGCTGGTGACTTCACAAACACTAACAAACGACGCAAGGAAGAGGCTACAAAAATTGAACAACTTAAAAACACTTATGGCAAAGATGTTGAGTTTGTCTTATTCCTTTGCGGTTATTTTGATAGCGGATATCTTGGCTATGAAGCAGCCGAAGGTATTGATTGGGTATGGGAACATCGCATTGAGGACTTAGAAAAAGCAGGTATCTAAACATTATGAATGAAATAGAGATAAGAAGAAAGGAAATGCAAGACCATCTTGATGCGCAAAAAACGCAGAAGGATAGGAATGTTATGGGGCAATTCTCCACACCATTCCCGTTAGCTTTTGACATGATGACATATATGCGGAAGTTGCTTGGTACTGATGATGTTTCATTTGTTGAGCCATCTATTGGTACAGGAGTTTTCTACTCTGCTTTTACAGAGGTATTTGGAAACAAGGGGCAGCAAGTGTTGGGATTTGAGATAGACCCACATTATTTCAATCCAACAAAAGACTTTTGGGATGGATTTCCGATAGAACTCAGATGCTCTGATTTTCTTGCCCAGAAACCGGATTGGCTTTTTGACATGCTTGTGGCTAATCCTCCGTATGTTCGCCACCACCATATTGATAACGAAACAAAAGTCAAGCTCCAAAACGAGATACTTCGTAAGACTGGCATCAGGATTTCCGGTCTAGCAGGACTTTACTGCTACTTTATGATGCTTTCTTCTGCTTGGCTGAAAGAAGGAGGTGTCTCTTGTTGGCTAGTTCCTAGTGAGTTTATGGATGTCAATTACGGAGAAGCTGTTAAACGTTATCTTCTGCAAAATGTAGAACTGCTACATATTCACCGTTTTAATGCTGACGATTTACAATTTGCTGATGCCTTGGTTAGTTCTTGCATTGTCATCTTTAGAAACAATAAACCCAAAGAAAAGCATGAGATTCAATTCACTCTTGGTGGTAATATAAACTCTCCTGAGATAGTTAAGATGATTAGTGCACAACAATTAAAGGCTGACGAAAAATGGACTAATTTATTCACACTGGAAACTCAACATGACGAGCAACAAGCAAAACTAGGTGATTTCTTTACTGTTAAGCGTGGTATTGCCACAGGTGATAACGATTTCTTCATCCTTGATAAGGACACTATAGAGCGTTACGAGATTCCTCAGCTATTTTTGCGCCCGATTCTTCCAAGCCCACGTCATATTAAGAGTGACCGCATTAAGAGTGACAATGGTATGCCTGTTGTACAGCACCAACAATTTCTTTTCTGCTGTAGCTTACCTGAGAGCCTCCTAAAAGAGAAATACCCCAAAGTGTGGGAATATGTTTGTCTAGGCTATGAACGGGGGGTACAAAAAGGCTATATCTGTAGCCGCAGGACGCCATGGTATTCCTGTGAAGAGCGAGAACCTGCTGCCATTGTTGTGCCATATATGGGACGAGCTGAAACGAGTAATCGTCTTTTCCGTTTTATATTAAATACCTCAAAGGCCATCACTACCAACGTTTATCTATTGCTTTACCCGAAGCCTCAATATGCCCATTGCATTAAGGATAAGAATGTGTTGGAAGCAATTTGGCATGAACTGAATGCCATTCCAACGGAAACACTTTCTCGTAATGGGCGTTTTTATGGAGGAGGTCTTCGAAAGATGGAACCAAAGGAGTTGATGCAAACACCTGCTAAAGGTATTGCAGATTTATTGGTAGGTAGAAGAGAGTATCAGCAATTATCGCTTTTTGGATAATGACAGATGAGGTTATAGTTGATCATGGAAGATGATTTTCGAGGATCACAGGGACCTTTGATCAACTTTCTTATAAGCCTTATGTCCTGCGTGCGTCATAAGCGTGGGCTTTATAGTAATATGTGGCAAAGATATATAAATTTCTCGACATCTACAAGAAATCACCCATTTTTTACTCATTTTTGATAAAAACAGGGGTTGTGAGAGTGACTACTTATGTGACAAGGGTCATCCCCTGTCATAACTCAATCAAATACCTCTCTTAATAATCCTTGATTAACGGCATTTCCATTACCATGAGCATCATCATGCTCCAAATCTGCTGTTTCTTCATCGCGTTTTATTATTGTTTTGTTTATATTTACTTGTTACATCAGCCATCATACATCAGCCATCTTCAGCGGATCAAAGAACCGCCTCACTATCAGATTATACACTATGGAGGTGCAGTCGGCATACAGATAGGCACGCTGATTACGGTGGGTAATATGTATCCAAATCACGAGGGACAGGTCAACTGATACAACTCCTTAGCGTGAATCAAATTTTGGGTTGTCTTAAAAGATGTGTATTTTCAAGGGTCATTCAACTTTATGCCAGAAATAATTCGTATCTTTGCACTTATAAATAGGACAGACAGATGGCAGAATATGAAGTGACTGGTGTGAGATACCAGATGGGTGACAATCTGACGCTTGAACAGAAGACTCAGAAGGCAGAGGAGTTTATCAAGACCTTGCAGGTTGGTGAACCGCTGATTTTGGTGGCTGAACCTGACAATCCCAAAGACTGCGAGGCTATTGCGGTTTATAGGGACTTTACCCGCCGTGTGGGCTACATTAAACACGAGCGTTGTAAAGACATCAAACCGCTACTCGATGCTACAGGTCAATGCGACGCTATGGTGTCCGGCGATGACGGACATGTGACGTTCTTCGTGGAGATACCCGATGCGCCAGATAATGTGGTGTTGCCAACGCAAAGAGGACGCGTGCTGCCTGAAAGCCCGTTGCCGCAAGGCATTGGTTTGGCGTATTCTGAAGAAGAACGTGCCTTGCAGATTGTGGCACCAAGAATTGCCACGATGAAGTTGACGGCAGACAACATAAACGTGCTGTTGTCAATGGCAGAGCGATATATGCCGCTGTCATCAGCCTCTATCAGCTATGACGATGACTATTGGCGCGACCGAGTGCAGTTGCAGCTACGCAAGGCTGCAAAGATGAAACTGCCCGACGAACAAAAGCAGCGAGTGAAACGGTTGTACGACCAGATTCATAATATCATTGGCGACTTTCATCGTACCCACGAGCATCCACAGCAGCAGGTCTTTGAACATCAGTTAGCAAGTCTCAGAGAGCAGACGCAGTTGTTTGAGAAGTTCGAGAAATATGTCGCGCTGTCGAAGGATGGTCTTTCAGCCGCTGTTGACCGTTTGCGGACATGGTTCGAGGAAATGCCTCGCGTGGAACTGCGTGACCCGCAAGACTACGGGATGTTGGCTGAGGCGTTGAGCTATATGGGAGTGTCACGTCGTGAACTGTATGATGTGTATGCTGCTGTATTGTTGTTGGAAAGATATGGGAACATCACCGACAACAAGGCACGAAAGTCGAAGAAGGACACAGGAGCGAAACCGCAAAAACAGCGTGAGACGATGACCTTCAAACGGAAGGGAAAAGTAACTGAGCCACATTTGCTATTATTGTACATGATGCTGACAAAAGAACAATGGATTGAGGGCAACGATGCTGACTTCAAGGCTTTGTTCTCGGGCAGTCGTGATGAGAACTGCGAGCTGACTTGGACGGGTAAATTCGGCAAAGGTACATTGGTAGAGTTGTTCCGCCAGATGGTTTCAGCAGGTCAGATAGAGGTGCCGCAAGGCTTTACTCTGCCTGCCATTCTTGAAGGCCACTTCAAGGACAAACAAGGAAAATGGCTCACAGGACTTGACAAAGGCGACTCAGCCAACGACAAGGCCTTGCCTGTAATACAGGAGTGCATAAAACAATTGAATATTGATCCGCGACGACTGCTCAATGGCGACTATGAAGACGACGAGGATTTCCAATCGAAATACGACCAGTTTGACCAGCAGGACTTGCATTGGCATAAACGATGATTAGCCTTTCGGGAAATCCTTCGGGAATCTGAAATATTTTTTGATTAATTTTCGCTTATAGCGGAATCTCTTTGAAACACAAGAGGTTCCGCTTTCTTTTTGTCTTTACTCTGAGGTTGCTTTTGGGCGTTTCCCGAAAGTTTTCCCGAATGTTCTCCCGAAGAAACAGGGGTTGGGTCGGGGATTATGGATGCTGACTCACGACGAGCACATCCACAATCACATTTAAGACCCCGCCTAAGGAGCGGTAACAAAAGAGTTATGAAAAAGATTTTTCAGCAACAGTTGTTAAGTCAGAACGTCCAGATGGACGGCAGTATCAACTTCCAGACAAACGGGAACATCAATGTCTATCCGTGCCCATGGGAGGACGACAAGCAGGTGACAAACGGTGAGCGTGTACGTTACCGTGGTGGTATCGAGGTGGATGCCGACGGTCGCACCAGAGTGAAGCGTTATAACGACGGCATGAACGGCCCGAAATACTTGACACTGTTTGAGACTGCCCACGGTGCAGTGAAGATTACCCGTGAGCACTCGAAGAAGAACCCCAATCGCGGCTGTGTGAAGGTGGAGTTCACTTTCCCGAAGAAATACGGGCTGGCGCTGACCAAGGCGCTCTATCAGGAGGAGGCCGACGAAATTATGTCTTACTTTAAAACTCGAAAGGAGGAAACATTATGGAAATGATCGTGAAGCAACAGATGTTTACATGTATCGGCAAGGGGCACGGCGCCCCTTGCTTCCCGGCCAACCGTGAGGATTGGGAAAAGCTTCGCCGTGAGCCTTGGCTGAAAGAGATGTGTGCAAGGATAGAACGTGGCGATGAGCAGTTGAAGCATCGTCTGCCGGTATGGACACCGCATTGCGCTGAGTTCAAGAATAATCATCGTGCCATTGCCGATGCTGTCCGTCCGCTGAACCGACTGATGTTGGACTTTGATGAGAAAGGCCATACGGGCGACATTCTGTCGAAATTAGAAATGAGGAATGAGAAAGGAGAAATGGTAGTTGCACCAGAGGTCAGCGGTATGAAGATTCTGCTAGTGGAGGAATCGGTTCGTCGTGGTACGCATGTACTGGTGGAGCTGCCAGATGGCATGACTGCTGAGCAGGCTCAGGCTCTGATGAAGGAGGCTACGGGCTTTGAGCCGGATGCCGCTGTGAAGGATGTTTCGAGGTGCATCTATATGGTGACAGAGGACCATACAAAGTATGTCAGCGACAAGCTGTTTTCCATTGACCATTCACCATTGACCATTGAACATTCCTCAGTACCCGTCAATGAGGCAGCAAATAATGGTCAATGTTCAATGTTCAATGTTCAATGGCCTTCTGAATTCAAAGGCATTCCCTACACCTCTATTATCGCAGAGTGGTGGCATCGGAATGGTGGTGAGCCAGCCGAGGGCGAGCGTAACGTGAAACTGCATAAGCTGGCCGTCAATCTCCGTGCAATCTGCGACAACAAGAAAGAGGTGTTGATGCAGGTGATGCCCCGATTCGGACTCTCTGACGTTGAACTTCGCAGCGTGGTTGACTCTGCTTGCAAGGAGACCCCCAAGGGCATTTCGAAGATGATGCTTCAAATCATTGACCATTTAACATTGAACATTGACCATTCTGATGACGATTGGGACGATGGCGCAGCAAATAATGGTCAACCGTCAATGGTCAATGTTCAATGGAACAAGCTGCCGATAGGCTTGAAGGAAAGTCTCATTGGTGTGCCTGTCTCGATGCACATGCCGGTTCTCTGTGGTGTGCTGCCGATAGCAGCGGCTTATGCCGACCAAGTTCAAATTGAGTATTGCGACGGCAACTTGCAGCACTTGGGGTTGATGTCGATTATCCGTGGTGAGCAGGCTTCTAACAAGTCAGTAGTCAAGAATGCCATCGATGTATGGAAGCGTCAGTTCGACGAAGAGGATGCCCTGGCACGCAAACGTGAAGAGGAATGGAAGGAGCGAAAAAAGGGTCGTAAGGCCAACGAGAAGGCTCCTGAAGACCCGAAAGTGTTGATAAGGATGGTGCCGGTAACGGTCTCGTGTTCAACACTCTTGAAGCGTTTCAAGAATGCCAACGGACATTGCATTTATTCCTTTGGCGAGGAATTGGATACGCTCCGAAAAACCAACGGTGCAGGCTCATGGAGTTCAAAGTACGACATCTATCGACTGAGCTTTGATCAAGGTGAGTGGGGTCAGGACTACAACTCCGACCAAGCTGAATCGGGCGTCGTGAAGGTAGCCTATAATTGGACGATGCTCGGCACGAATGGTGCCATGCGGAAGTGCTTCAAGTCGGACAATATCGAGAACGGACTTTCTTCTCGAATCCTTGTGGCTGAAATGCCTGACAGCAGTTTCTCGAAGATGCCTAAGTTTGGCCGTCGCTCTGCCGAAGACGAGGCTCGTATCCAACAGGCAGTCACTCGTCTGCGTGCGTTCTCAGGTCTCATTGATACGCCTCGTTTGCGCAAGGCTATCGAGGAATGGGTAGAGCAGAAACGTGTGGAAGCAGCCAAGGACATCGACCACGTAAAGGACACCTATCGTAAACGTGCTGCCGTGATTGGTTTCCGTTGCGGGGTTATTTTCCATCTGCTTTCTGACGCGAAGAAGGAAACCAAGGCTTGTCTCGACTTTGCGCTGATGATGGCTGAGTACTGTCTTTCCCAACAGATGAAGGCTTTTGGCGAGGCACTCCGCAACGAGTACATCAGTGCTCAGGACGAATGTCAGCGTTATGGAGCCAATCACAGCGTCTTTGACCAGCTGGCTCCTACATTCTCTCGCGACGATCTCCGTGCCCTGAAATCAGGCACCACTGAGAGCGGACTTCGTAACATCGTGATGCGTTGGAAACGCGACGGCTGGATAGTGCCCATTGACCGCCACCATTGGAGTAAAACGTCCCAGTGTCCCATCGTCCCAACGTCCCATTAAGGTATAATTTAAAAACAAGTAGAATTATGGAATTATTATTGACACGTATAGCAAAACGCAAGACCTACACGATAGGCCGTCTGTACATCCGCGAGCAGGTGATGGATGAATACCTGCCCGGCACGGAAGACAAGTATTTCTGCGACACACTGGAACCCACTTGGCGCGACTACGCCAACGGTGCCTACAAGGTGAAAGGTCGCTCGGCTATTCCCGAAGGTCGTTACGCGGTGGTTATTTCGTACTCGCCGAAATTCAAGGCATGGCTTCCCATCTTGCTTGGTGGCCCTGAGTTCAACCGCAAATGGCAGGGCATCCGCATCCATGCCGGCAACTGCTCGGAAGACACCGAAGGCTGCAACCTCGTAGGCAAGAACCGTGAAGTAGGCAAAGTGCTCGACAGCCGCATCTGGCTCCACCGCCTCAAGCAGAAAATCGTCGAGGCCAAGGGTAGGGGAGAGGCCGTCTGGCTAACTATTCGGTAAAAAGATAAGCCCTGCAAGTAAACAACTTGCAGGACTTTCTTTTCAATGATTAATCATCTGTTACTGTCAATTCGCTCGTATGTTTTAGTCCAATTTCTATCATATCTTCATAAACAATCCTAATTATTGGCACAAAAGTACTGAAAATCGGGCAGAAATGAGTAAATTTGCCTCGTTTTACAACAAAGACTCACCGGGACGGTTCTTCTGATCCATTCGTGAGTAATTAAAACGTTATCATGAATAATGGAATACGGATATGAAAGAAGAAAACACGCTGTTTGATCCGGAAGAAATGCAGTCGCCCTTTGAGGCTATCAAAGAGACGGACGGTGAAGGTCGTGAGTGGTGGAACTCACGTAAGTTGGCGCGACTCATGGGTTACCAAAAGTATTGGAACTTTGAGCGGCTGATGGACAAGGTTGCCACCTTCCTACAGCAAGAGAAGGGCTTAGACCTAAAGGAGCACATGGTGGAGATAGAGGAGATGGTGCAACTGAATAACGGTGGCTATCGACAAGTAAAATCCATCAAGTTGTCCAGAACTGCTTGTGTGGCAATAGTCTTGAACGCTGACCAGAAGAAACCTATTGTTAAAGCTGCAAAGGAATATTTCACCAGTAAGATGAACGCTCAGGAGCTGGCTACAAGCGTTGAGGGTAATGTGTTAATATATCGTTCGAGCACAGGTAAGGTGAATGTGAACGTGCTTTTCAGTCAGGAAACCTTTTGGCTGTCGCAGAAGCGAATGTCTGAGTTGTTCAACGTTGCACTTTCAACGATTAACTATCATCTGACT
>ODAI010862271.1_pt1 | contig 10499 bp, 5 predicted proteins | sample 1539321 | NCBI WGS metagenome assembly ODAI01 (sample SAMN02144231, study PRJEB22623) | gut metagenome | biome: sheep rumen | host: Ovis aries | place: New Zealand | reverse complement strand
TTCTTGAATCCGCCTCTCGATACGGTTCCGAATTTGAAACCGCTGGCGCTGGAGCGAGCGACGCAGTTCCGGACCTCAATGTCCTCGCAAAGATGCTCCGCGGAGTGGGACTTGAAGCAGATGGCGTCGTCGGAAGCATCTATGAATGAGTCCTTTATCAATACGTGGCGGCAGTCCACGATGTCCAGACCGTCGTTGTTCCAGTAGTTCTTGCTGTCCAAGAGAATTCCACTGATTGTGAGGTTCTCACATTGGTCGGTCACTAAGGTCCACTCAGCGGAGTTTCTTAGATTCACGCCCTCGATCTCCACGTTTTCACACTCACGGAAATAAATGAGTTTCGGTCTTTTAGTGACCCTGTCATTTTTGGTCGTGTCCTCAAGTAACCCCAAATGAACCAGGTTCAGGAAATTGAGGGCGCAGTCGAAACCACGGCCATCGATCACTCCCTTTCCTTTCACGGAGATGTTTTTCTGTCCTTTAGCCAGAAGAAGTCCATAATAACCCTCGACCATGTCGTAGTCGTATGGATTGGTAGATCCTACGAGCACGGCGCCTTCCAAAAGGCGTAATTCCACATTATCTTTAAGGAATATGCTTCCGGTCAGATAGCGACCGACAGAGAGTTCCAAAACGCCACCGCCATGACTGCTGATGTAGTCGATGGCGGCTTGGATAGACCTGGTGTTGAGGGTCACACCGTCGGACTTTACTCCGAAAGAAGACGCTTGGTGGATTTGTGCCTGTGCGGATAGAACCGTTAGCATGGCCGTGAACAGGAGCAGGATTCTTCTCATATTGGTTTTGTTTTATTTGACTTTTACATCGGTGCCGGGAGAGTTTCGCAGGACATCGGTGAGCTTCCGTTTGCTTACAGAGACCTTATCCGTGGTGAACGCCGGCAGATTGTAGGATTTCATCAGACGTTTGTAATATGCTTTTGGATCCTTCTGCGGGAGAAGGAAAGGTTTTGAGGCGTTGCCATTAGCGTCAATGTGGGTGAAATAAGGCTTGGTGTAAAGGCCGTCATCACGTCGGCTGCTGAAAACCAACCACTTCCCATCTGAGCTCCATGTGTGGAAACTGTCCACATCATCGGAATTGACATTCTCCATAGGTTTGACCGAACCATCAGACAGATCCACCATCCAAAGATCGGCATCCTTGTGCCAAATGGAGAAATTGCCATAGCCGTGGCGGGTGAAGCAGAGGAAACGTCCGTCAGGGGAAATACGTGGGAATGAAACACTTGCACTGTCGGCGGGAGCGTCATAAACGCATTCAAGGGAATCGCCGAAACTCATGTCCTCCGCATTGAATGCGATACGGTACAGGCCGTAGCGGGCCTCCCGGTACTTGTCCGGCATCGGAGCGACAGCTTCCGCTGAGCAGAAATACAGCCATTTCCCATCCGGAGAAAAGGTCGGAAATGTCTCGAAACGATCTTCCGCCTTCGTGAGCGGGGACCAGGAAATCTCATTGGTATTCACGTTATAAACCACAACATCCGAGGCTTCGTCGTAGACCTCGATCCTGTTGGCGTCGTGATTATGAAATGCTTGTAATGTCTTATTGACCGAGAACGCCACTAAATCGCCCGAAGGATGCCAATAGGGATAAACAAGCGCGCTTATGGTAGAGTCGGTCTTGGTGTTCAGTTTATCTATCTCTCCCTCGTTAACGACAACGGTACCTCCAAAGGTGGCGCGGGAATGGAAAACCATCTTGGACGGATCTCCATTCAGATAAGTGTGGCAATTCATGCAATTCCCACCGGTCAGGTCGTTCGTGAGGATGGCCTTTTCTGAATATGACTCAAGATTCCTCTGATATATTCCCATCTCCTGCCAGCCTTGATAACCAGGGGGAATCAGGCGGTAGGAGAACCAAGGGTCAATCCGGTCATGGGAAACATTAATAATAAAAGGGTTATATGCTTTCCAAATACCATTCTCCTTGATAGCGACAGTCATTTCTAGGATATTTTCCTTCATCCATTTTTTCCACTGTCTTTTACTGAAAATGAATCTGCCCCCTTTCTTAGGCTTTAACATCTTCCCATTGACTATCAACCGGCTGGTCAGGTTTCCTGAATAATCGAAATCAAGAGGAGCAATATTATCCGGTACTGTAACACCACGATAATCCGGGAATATCTCAGGCTGTCCCTCTAGTTTACCTGAGATTTCCATCCTACCTTTGCAACCCATGATTGAGATGGCTGCGATAATGAGGAATATGAATGACGTGTGTGTTCTCATATTTCCGTGTATAATAGGTAGTTCCAGAAAGTTCCCTTATATCCGGAAGGAGATTTTCCTCCGTTTTGCAAGCTAGCTTGCTGGAAAGCCTGGAAACGTCTTGCCGTGCTTTCCGTTACTCCATGGTAAAGACACCATTCAAGGCTTATAGGTTCAATACTTCCGATGTTGCGCGAATACTCACTATAGAAGATCAAGGCTTCTTGGGCTGCCTCTGGAAGCTGTTGAAGAGCTGGGGCTCCCCAATAACGATCAACGAAGCGCACCAGTCCATCCATATCCTTTGCAAGCAGGAGGAAAGATAGAGCGTACTCCATGGCCTTTTTGTCGGATGGATTGGCTTCGACAACCCTCATAAGTTCTTCCAACGGATTGCTGAACATCGCGAAACCGTCCTCTTTCGGGAAATCCATTCTACCCGTTCCGAGTACGGGATCTGCTTCTACCGCACTGTCATTCCAAAGGAATCTCCGTTGATCCTTGGCCCATTTTCTATAACGGAGTGATTTCTCAAGCATTGAAAGGTATTTGTCCGCAACAGTATAATTACCCCTCATCAACTCAATCTGGGAGTTCATCTTCAACATGTTGGGGCAATATCCGGTCAAAGAATTCAAGATGTTGAAAGATATGTCTTGCGCTGCTGCCATGTTGCCCATGGCGAACATTATATGGGCGAGGCGGACATCTACGTTTCCTCCCTGCGACATAAAAGTCAAAGAGGTGACTCCTCTCTGATCGTATTTGAACAGGTCTTCCGTGAGCTGCCCCTTCATTGCGAGGGCGAGATTGAGATAATTGGCGGTTCCCGGAGTCCATTCGTGGTGTCTGCAGGCTGCAATCAGCTCATCCCACCTGTCGTTGACAGTATAATATTCATATTCATACGTCGTTAACTGGGACTTCCGGTCGAAGTTCCTGGCGATTTTCCCTGAATAGAACAATGATGCCAGGAATAAGATTAAGGATCCTGTTAATATCGTTTTTCCAGTCCGTTCTCGTTTAGGTGAAGTTGAATCTGCCCAGGTGCCGATAACTGCTTCAGTAAGAAGATATACCACTAAAATAGCTATCCAAGGAGCCCAATGGATCGCTGGCATTGTCGCGTCAAGGTCGTAGAAGAAGACCGGGGTAAAAGCTGCCGCCCATGTAGGAATAACTGCCAGGAAGAATGCGGCCACACCACAGGCCGCGGCTACGGCTATGAGCAAAAGGAACCATGCGATGGGCAAAAACCCTTTCTTCCGGTACCGCGATGCTACACAGAGAGCGAATAGGATAGCGGCTGGTCCAGCTGTGAAATAGAGGATTATAGTAAGTATTACGCCCCACAGGACTCTGTACGAATGAACTCTTTTGAAGATAACCAGCCCGGTTTCTACAAGGAGAATTGCTGTCAGATAATCAAAATGGAGGCTGTTGTCTGAAAGAGAGGCTCCTATGAAACATGCTGGCAAAAGGCATAGAGGTATTATCCGCCAATCCTTCCGGGATCCTCTCACTGCTACCCAAAGAAGATAACCAGAGAGGGCAAGGAGCAATAGTGTCAGGATTAATGCCAGAGTTGGATTCCAGAAAAACTGTACGATGAACTGGGCGAGCAAAGCTGCTAGCCCACCAACTTTGAACAAGGTGCCAAAGATCCAGGCCTTGTCGAACATGAACAGCTGTTGCTGTTCGCGATATGCCAGGGCGTAGTGGTTCATTAGTTATGGTTTGCGTTATGCAAACCTACATATTATTAAGCGAAGTTACAAATTACTGACTTCGTTCACCATTTCGCCCATGGCGAGATATTGCTGGTAAAGATCGGTTCCTCCTTCATCCATCTTTTTGATGAAATCTTTGATTTCTTTTCTAGATAAGTAATCAGCGCCTCTGACAGCTTCATAATAAGTCGGTTTGCCGCTTATTGCACTTACAAAAGAGTCTTTGATGAAAATATAGCGAATAGATTCCTTGAGTATTTTTTCCTCCGTAACCTTTCCTATGGCATATCCCTGGAATATGCATAGGCTATCACAATTGTAAATGAGTTTAAGGTCTTTAACTTCAGTGTCTCCTACAACGCCGAGGTAAGTTGCCATTTCCTCGTTCACTTTATTCTGGAGATGGATTCTCGCTATTGGGGCCAATCCTTTCTCTCCACATGAAATAAGAGCCAGTGCGTATATGAGAAGTGTGAAATAAATGTGTCTCATGATTAATAAAAAGACCGGCCCCTTGCCGGAGCCGGTCAATTCTGATTTATAAGCTATTAATAACCAGCATTCTGAGGAATCTGCTTGTCCTTGTTAGAATCGATGATCTGAGCAGGGATCGGGAATACATAGTTATGAGGCTTGAAGTTGCTGTAGTGGCGGGTCTTCCCCATTTCGTCAATATAAGACTCACGAGGATTGTTAGCGACACCTTCGTAACCGAAACCATACTTGTGAACACGCTCATACATATAGTTGGACGTGGTGGCATCCTGGGTAGGATACTTGGAAGTCACATAGGTGGCGTTCGGGTTGCAAGACAAACGGCTTAGAGTGATCCAGCGCTGTTCCTCACCAAAGAGCTCGCGGATACGTTCGTCCATGATGTAATCGATATCAATCTGGCTTGCTTCAGCCCTCTTTGCACCTGCGCGGTCACGGAGGACATTGATATCATCGGCGGCACCGGCGGGGTTGTTCTGGGCGAGACGAGCCTCAGCGCGGAGCAGATAGGTCTCGGCGATACGGATCATGTAGAAGTCGCAGTCATAGATATTGTAAGCATAGACGTTACGGAAAGGATGCTTATCATCGGAGAACTTCCAGAAACGAGGAGTGATGTTCATAGTATCACTTGCGGTGATCACATAAGCGTTGTCATCAGGATGATCGAGCTCGCGCTGTTTGAGTTCAGCTTTGATCTGTGACCACTTTTTACCTGAAGGGGTATAGTAGTCGCGCTGGATCATGACCTCGGATCCACGGAAGTCGTTAGGATCATCCCATACACTACCATTAATGTCGCCGGCGGGACGGGTCACATACTCATTGGCGAGGAGGGTAAGACCATAGGCGGCACCATTACCCTGTGAACGGCAAGCAAGAGAGTCTAGACCTGTGCTCAGGTTATACATGGTCTTGCGGCCGACGGCGTCCTTGACATCTTTGTTAGGAGCTCCGGCATTAGGAACGTTGGCTCCGGCAGGGAAGCATACAGCATCCGTTGAGAAGATATAGAAGACGTTGCCGTCCTTATCCTTACGGGTACCATTCTTACCACCCATAGGAACCCAAGGTGACCATACCGCCTCGATAGGAGCGGTATGAGTACGCCACCAGGAGTCTCCGGAACCACCGAGGGTCCATTGATCGGAATCGGAGAAGTCTGACTGGCAAACCCAGATAGCTTCCTTGTTGGCAGGGTCATTCGAATTACCATCTTTCGCATTGGTTCCATCGGTTTTCGCGGAGCAACGGAAGAGATCCCAATAAGCGCCTTGAGGAGCCGCGAGGGAGTTGCCGTAACGGTCAGCGGCCTGATCGGCACGGTTACCGAAACGGGTTGTCATGATATGGTAATCGCCATCCTGGCCATTAATGACTCGGGAAGCGGCATCCTCTGCCTCTTTGAACTTACCGAGAGCAAGATAGGTCTCAGCAAGGTAATGGGCGGCTGCAGCCTTGGTTATGGTTCCCATCAAACGCGGAGTTGTCGGAAGATTCTCCTCAGCCCACTTGAAATCCTCGGCGATCTTCTCCCAAGCTTCCTGACGGGAGAGGAGTTCGTAGTCATAACGCGCTTCAGTGGTCATGTGCTCTGAATACATGACACCGCCGTACATTCCTGCGAGGACGCGGTATGCCCAAGCCCTCATGAAGATAGCCTCAGCGCGAAGCTCATTCTTCTTGGTGGCGGTGGAATAGGTGACACCCTCGTTTTGGTCAATCATGTCGACAACGGTATTGGCACGGTTGGCGAGCTTGTACATATAATCTGGCCAGTGGCGGGCATAACCACTCTGATCTGTCAGAGTAGCCCAGTTGGACATGTGGTCAGTAGCGCTAGTCTCGGAGAATGAATCCAGTCCGACACCAAGGAGCATGAAAGAGTGAGTCGTACGCATGCAACCATAGATCATGTACTGTACCTCCGCATAGCAGGATGCGAGTCCAATTTCCATAGCGCGCTCAGACTGGTAGAAACCTGCGGAGTCGTTCTTGTAGGATTTTTCCTCAAGGAATTCCTCATCATTGCAGGCGCTGAAGAGAATGACACAGGCCGCGAGAGCAGCGAATATTTTATAAATCTTCATAATTCCTTCTGTGTTAATGTTAGAATGTCAGGTTGACACCGACGGTAACAGTCTTGTAGGCTCCGTTGCTGCCGTAACGGTCTGAACCAGCGTTGGCGGCAATTGTGCCGGCATTTTCAGGATCGATACCAGACCAGTTAGAGATAGTGATAAGGTCAGTGGCGGCGACATAAATGCGAGTAGCATCAAGGCCGATGGCCTTAGTGATCTTAGGATCGATATTGTAGGAGAACACGAGGTCCTTCAGTTTGAGGAAGGAACGTGAGTTCCAGAATTGATAGTTGAGAGACTTTCCAAGAGTGGAGCTGCCCCATCCGTAACGTGGATACCTGTCTCCATCACCCTCAGCCTGCCATGGCTTGACAGAAGCGAGCTGTGCGCCACCAGTCATTGTTGTGCCAAAGGCGTTCGGGTCGAACCAGAGGAAGTGAGTCTTGTCACCCTGTGCCCAACGGAAGTTGAAGTAGAGGGAGAATCCCTTCCAACTCAAGGTGTTGCCAAAGTTAACTGTGAAGAGAGGATCCGGAGAACCGATGTAATGACGGTCGTCAGCGGAAATCTCGCCGTCACCATTGTAGTCTTCGAACTTGATGTCACCAGGGACAGCGTCCGGCTGGACCTTGTGAGCATCGATCTCTGCCTGATTCTGGAAAACGCCAAGCTTCTTAACATCGTAACCGGCACCGATAGGATAACCAACCTGGAGTGCGTAGTATGAGTCAAAACCATAAGAAGTGGCATTTGCGATATCATCAGCTTCCTTACCATCATAGCCAGGTCCGAAGAGGGAGACGAGTTTATTGGCGTTGGAATCGAACACTAGGTTGCTCTCCCAGCGGAAAGTCTCCTTTCCGTTTCCATTGATATTAATCGAATTGAGGGCAATTTCAATACCCTTGTTGGATACCTTACCCACGTTGTCCCAAACATCCGTGTAACCGGAGAAGTAAGGAGCACTACGGCGAACAAGCATGTTGGTGGTGTTGCCTGCGTAGACATCCACACTACCATTCAGGCGGCTCTCAAGGAGAGCGAAATCCAAACCGATATTGTATTTCTCAACAGTAGCCCAAGTAAGGTTAGGGTTAGGAACATTGGTCATAGCCATACCAAGATTGCTGTCGTCACCGAGCCAAGTCATGGAGATGTTACCATTGTTGCTTGTGGCCTTCTCTACTGTAGCCTGTGTAGCGCCAGGAGAAACGGAACGGGATCCGTTCTGTCCCCAAGAGAGACGGAGCTTCAAGAAATCGAAGATGCCATCCTTCATGAATTCCTCGTTGGAGATGACCCATGCCGCGGAAGCACCGTAGAAGTTGCCCCACTTGCGACCTACTCCGAAAGCGGAATAACCGTCACGACGGAAGTTCACAGTCGCATAGTATTTATTCGCATAGTTGTAATTGGCACGGGCGAGATAACCGATAGCCTGTGATTCAACACGGGTTCTGTTAGGTGTCCATGTCTTTGCGGTTGAAAGGTTGTACTGGGCAAGGTTGGTAGGAGTGTCAAAACCACTGAATCCGATGGAAAGGCCGTTGCTATTGGTCTTTTCACGGGTGTAACCCAGCATAAAGTCCATATGGTGCTTTCCGAAATCCTTTGTGTAGGTCAGGATTTGGTCGATATTCCAAGCCGCATAGTTGGACGTTGAGGAATTACCGCTGGCGGATGCGTTGAACTGCTGAGGGTTGTCCATGTCGGTAACCCTTTCGGTGTTCACCTTGATTTCAGGCATGTTAAATACATCCGAGTAGGAAGCGTTGCGCTGTCCCTGCATGGTGATCTTATAGCTCAATCCAGGAATGAACGGGAAGTCGATTTGGGCGTAGGCCACACCATTGAGGTTGGCGCTCTTGCTTCCGCGTTTTGTCCAAAGGTGGGAGTCATTCTCTCCAGCACCCCAATAAGGGCTGGCGGTACTTCCATCAGGCACACTGTTGTACCAGTTCTCATAACCAGGCTGTATCGCATGGACAAAAGAAAGAGGAGTCATCCAGAAAGCGTTCTGGATCTTTGCGGTCTGACCCCAGCTGTTGGCCCAAAGATAGTTGGCTTTTGCACCAACGGTCAGCCAATCGGTGACATTGATGTCAACCTTACCCATCGCACCTGCTTTCTCGTAGTCGTCACCCTTACGGATACCCTGCTGACGAGTGTAGTCAGAGGAAACGTAGTAGCTGACATTCTTGGCTTTTCCACCCACGCTGACGTCGTACTTCTGTCCGACACCCTTGCGGGATATCTCTTCAAGCCAATTGACCCACTGTCCGTTATTCCAAGCATCAAGTTCGCGGGCGGAGAGAAGTCCGGAATTGGCGGCGTTGTCCAGGCTTCCGAAATCACTCCAATTCTTGTCCTTGAAGTTGGCGTTACCAAGGGCCTGCTGGCTGTAGAAACGGTTCTTCAGGAAGGTCTCTTTGTCGTTAACCATCTTGGGCATGCGGCTCCAGTCAGAGAGACTGACGCTGGCGTTGAAGTTGACGACAGGCTTCTCGCTGGTTCCATGTTTGGTGGTGATGATGATAACACCATTAGCTGCACGGGAACCGTAGATAGCAGCGGCTGAAGCGTCCTTGAGAACATCAATGCTTTGGATGTCAGCGGTGTTGATAGAGTTGATCGAGCCATAGGAGAGAACACCGTCGATGACAAGCAGAGGCTGGTTGACACTCTGCGCGCTTGAGGAGATACTTCCTCCTGTAGGGATGGCGTTCTTACCGCGGATAGTCATCGTCGCTGTGTTGTCACCGCCTGCGGTACTTGTAGGAGCATAGCTGAAACCAGCTACACGGCTAGAGAGTCCAGAGAGGGCATTAGGGTTCGGAAGAGCGGAAATGTTCTTGTCATTCCCATAGTTAACACTAGCGATAGCTCCGGACACGTCCTTCTTGCGGGCGGTACCGTAACCGACAACCACAACCTCGTCAAGGAAAGCGGAGTCGTCTTTCAACTGGACGTTGATGGTCCGCTGCGAGCCGACAGTGACTTCCTCAGAGGCGTAACCGATGCTGGAGAAGACCAGGACGGCACCCTGCTTGAGATTGGACAAGCTGTAATTACCGTCGAGGTCCGTCATTGTGCCGGTGGTGGTGCCCTTTACGAGGACATTCACTCCGACAAGAGGTTCGCCTGACTGGTCTGTGACCTTACCGGACACAGCGGTCTGTGCGAACACTTGAGCTCCTATAAAAAGAAGCGCAAGCATAACCGTAATGAAACGTTTACCCATAAAATGAATGATTTAAAAGGATTTAGTTGCTATTGGTCGAATTCTGCAAAATTACCTTATTTATTAAATGATTTGTAAGTGCTTAAACTCTAAATTATTAGCAAATCAGAATAAAAACATTAATCTTTTTTAATACCCTATAATACCAATATAACCCGACAAATATATAAACAAATAAAAAAAAATACAACAATCCCGCCCTCAATGTGGTTTGAGGCGGTATTCTATTAAACTTCATTACTTTTTCGGAATAATACCACAGAAAAACACCAGGCTTCGTCGCTCAAAGATCTATTTCTTAAACGCCCCCTTGACAGGTTTGCGGGCCATCTCAAAATGAATTGTGGCTCCGTCCTTGATGTCGTCGTATTTGATAACGGGGGAAGTCAGCCTTTTGCCGTTGAGGTACAAGGCTTTGACATATAAATTGTCCTCGCTCCAACCCTTGGTGGTCATCTCGATCTTATTGCCGTTTGAAAGAGTGACTGACATTCCAGGGACGCAAGGAGAACCGACATAATACCAGTCGGCTCCGGGGCAGAATGGATAGAATCCCAGGCAGTTGAACAGATACCAGGCGCTCATCTGCCCGCAGTCATCGTTGCCACTCAGTGAGCCAGGCTCGTTGCCGTAATAGTTCTTTGCCACGTAGCGGACCCATTTCTGGCAGTTCCAGGGCTCTCCGAAATAGTCATATAAATATGTGACGTGA
>ODAI014717709.1_pt1 | contig 10500 bp, 10 predicted proteins | sample 1539321 | NCBI WGS metagenome assembly ODAI01 (sample SAMN02144231, study PRJEB22623) | gut metagenome | biome: sheep rumen | host: Ovis aries | place: New Zealand | reverse complement strand
GCTTTATAGGCAAGGTCCTTCATGCTTCTGGGAACGCGGACAGACTGATAATCGCGCAGATGACGGCGCAGCTCCCCGGCTATCATCGGCACGGCGTAAGTCGAAAACCGCACGTTCATATTAGTATCGAAATTGTCCACCGCCTTGATAAGCCCCATAACTCCCACCTGAAACAGATCCTCGGGAGAGACAGACCTGCCCGAAAACCTTTGCAGAACGCTCAGCACCAGCCTGAGATTTCCCCTTATCAGCTCATCGCGGGCAGCCTTGTCTCCGCTGTGAGCTCTTTTTAAGAGCTCCAGCTTCTGCTTCTCTGAAAGTGTTTTCAGTTCCCCCGTATTCACCCCGCTTATTTCAACCTTGTTGTACTGCATAGGTACCTCCGAAAGTGCTTTTAATGGAAGTATTTCCATTTTGCGGGAGGATTATACATTTTTCGCGAGAAAAAGCGGGAGAGGGCTTGATAGCAGGTCACAGCCGGGGCTCGGCTGCTCACAACGCGCTGACTCAGCCGCAGGACAAACCGCGACTCCGCAGTTATAGAGCTCATTACCGCCTTTGCAGCAAACGATATCGAGCAATAAAAACACACCTCTCTCCGTAAGGAAAGGGGTGTGTCGCTTTTATATCAGAGGGTAAGCCGCAGGTTGTTGAGCCCGAGGGAGTTGACGTAGTTGGCGTCTTTCACCAGCTTCATTACCATTTTGATCCCTATGTGCGCCACCGGGTCGTCGTCCTGATGTAGCTCCAGATATTTCACAGGGTCGAAGCCTATGCAGTTGTCGCGGATACGGAGTATGGTCTCCGCCTCCGATACCACGATGCGGATATCTATGCTGTGCTCTTTTCCGTCGGCGAAGCCGTATTCGATGATATTGTTGGACATCTCCTCAACAGCCAGCGCCATAAGGGAGCCTGTGCGCTTGGCAAGGCCTTTTTCCCGGCAGAAGTCAGATGCCTGCTGGGACACCTTGACAACGTCCTCGGCAGCGGTGACGGATACATCGAAGCAGCAGTCATCGGCTGCACCGTAATCCTCAGGGATAAGGGAGAAGCTCTTTACTCCGAAGCGCTCGCTGCCTCTTTTAATGAACACATATATGCAGATAAATATGAAGGTCAGGCCCTCGCCGGTGAGAGAGCCCAGCCACACGCCTGTCACTCCCGCGAAGCGGCTGATGACAAACGCACCCAGTGCAGTGAGGGCGAAGTTCTGCATCACAGAGACAGTAAGTGTCAAGCCCACACGCTCAACGCCCTGATAGTATTTTTTGAGGGTGGTGTTAAGTGCGCAGGGCTTCTCATAGCCGTCGATGCGCTCACCTATGAAGTTATAGGTAGAGTAATAGCGTATCTCCTGCACGATAGCGGGGACAAATTCCGCGAGCACCACAAAGCCGGAGGGATCCATTTTAATATCATTATTGTATATTTTCATTTCACATCACCATTTTCACACCGGCATTGCAAGCGTTTTGCCTGCAATGCCGGTATGTATTATCTTTTATGTGTATCCCAATATCTTACATCTTTATTAGAACCGAATTTAAAGTTCTTGCCGAATTTTTTATTGTAGTCTTCAACACTTATCTTGTCCATACTAACGCCTGCATGCTCGCATATCTCCCTCATCCACTTGGTACCATATTTAAAGCAGTCGGAATCCAGTATCTCGCCTGTTACATCATCAACGATAATATAGTCCCACAAAGTATCTCCTGCATCAATAACTAAACCGCCCGAAACGCTTTCCAGTTGGTCTTCGCTTATTTCCTTATCGGTGTCCTTATTCTTAGCCTTTATTACATCTGCCAGCTCTTCATCTGATAAGGCAAGTAATCTTTTGACCTCTTCTGTCTTTTTTGCAGTCTCGGCAGAGGCTTCTGCCTGTGACAGCTTTTCAAGTGTTTCTTCCAAATTACGTCTGTAAATCTTTACTCCGCCTTCAATACTTAAAATCATGTTAATTCCTCTTTTCTAAAATATATTTGCAGGGACATATTACTGCTGTAGTACGCCCTGTATTACTTTTTCATATGCCATCTTTTTGGCAATAGTGCAATAAAAATAGATATTCTTGTGGTGATGTACAAAATATAAGCTTTAGATTGTTTATTACCTATAAAATGCTTTTTACATTGCTAACAGCTTGCAGAAGTTTACAGTGTTCGGGAAAAGCTGCTGCCGCAGTAAAGCTATCGTGCCGTTGTTTGTTTATAGAAACAGGTCATCGACCTTTTCGATAAGCTCTGAAATATGTTCCTTCGTATGGCGGATCCGCCTTTCACCCAGTTCATTGTCTTTCAGGTCGGTGGATACAAGAAGATATAAGAATCTCACCGCTGCCGCAAGGCTGATCTTATTCTGTATCTCCGAGAGCTTTTGCTCATCGGCGGTATCAAAATAGTTCGTCAGAATACTTTGCCAGATACGTTCGCCCCATTCATTTGGGATACCCAGAAAGCTTTTCAGATTGTTCGGGTCGTCCTCAGAGAACAGAACGTAGGTCACGTAGAGCGCCTGCAGGTCAAACAGAGGCTGACCTGTCGAAACGGTCTCCATGTCTATAAGCATAGGCTCGCCCCTGACGATCATGACGTTTTTCATCTGAAAATCGCCGTGAACAACGTGCAGGTCATCGGGCAGTGCGGTCAGCAGTTTCTTTATACGGGCTGTCTGTTCGTCTGTCAGATAGTCTCCCACTGACGCTATATAGTCAAGATAGCCGACAAACATATCCCTTGCCATCGGTATCGTGCCCTTGTCCATTTCGGCGCTGTGTACAGTTTTCAGGAAATCCACATACTGCTTTAAAAGCTCATCAAAGTGCTCGGGCTCTTTTATCAGGTGGTCATTGAAGGACTGAGCGTCCAGCAGCTCAAAGACCGAGCCGTAGTTATCGCCTACCTTTACCACATCATAGGATATAGCCGTCGGCACGCCCTTGATAAAGGCACTTTTTGCCATTCTCTGCTCGTTTCTTATGATCGGCAGGCTGTCGGGAACACTGTACACCTTGACTATTGTCTCGGGGTCGGTGCGGTAGACCGTACCATAAAAGCCTGTCCCTATGATCTCACAGCCCTCCACAGACAGCTCTCTCATTCGCTTTTCCACAGTCATAAGCTCGGTAAAGCCGGTCACATCGAAAATGTCGTAGACCTCAGTTGAGACGTTTATGACCTTTACTCCGCCGTCTGACCTCTTTATCACCTTCATCAGCACCCGGAGCCCTGCGCTGGAGATGTAATCAAGGTCCGATGCATCAAAGACTGTTTCACCTTTTTCGCAGAGCTGCTCAAATATGCTCTTCTCCCACTCGGCGGCGTTTGAGGCATCTATCCTGCCTGAGAGCTTTATAACGTTGTCCATCTGTGTCACCCCTTTTCAGATACCTGCTATCGCTTCCTGCAAGATCTTCTCTGCGTCAAAGCCCACGATGTCGAGCATCTCAGCCATAACGAGACGCGTGCTTTTTATGCCGAAATAGTTTTCGGCAATAGCTTTGATATAATCATAACTGAAATCGGGGATATACCTGCCTCCGGCCGTTGTGACGTAAACAAGCTCCTGTGCCTTGCACATTCCCACGGGCATACCCTTTTCGTCATATCGCGAAACTATACCTACGGCGTAAATGTTCTCGATGTACACCTTCAGCAGCGAAGGGAAAGAGCCGTCCCAGAAGGGAGCTGAGATAACTATTTTTTCAGCATTTGCAAACTGGTGCGCATAGTAAAACACAGGGTCGTTCAGATCATTGTCCGCGAGCAGCTCCGTGCGCTGCCCGAGCGTTTCCTCAGTAAGAGGTTTTATGTCTTCATCCGGCAGATAAAGCTCAGTGTATTTGCCCATTTTGTCGAGAACTGCCCGTGCAAGGCGGTCAGTTCTCGAATCGCTGCGGACACAGCTGTTAATGTACAGTATCATTTAAAACTTCACCTCAAGGTTAGTCTTTTCCTTGTTATACTCCTTGCATTTTGTGTTGGTGCAGATAAATATGTTCGTAGTTCCGCCCATTATTCTTCTTGGTCCCAGATCCTTAAGCTGCTTGCCGCAGCTTTTGCAGTAGGCAACAACACCGCCGCTTGCACGCGCGGGAATATTGTTCACCAGACCGCCGTTGACCTCACTGAGGTCGTCCAGCTCCAGCTCGGTGTCTATGATGTTCTCGTTTACTTCTTTCATGTCAATATCCTCCTTTAAAATTTTTTATTGACCTATATCCAGCCGCTGTCTTTCGACAAGTCCGGCAAAATATCCGTTCTGAGCGATAAGCTCTTCATATGTACCCTCTTCGATAACAGAACCGCCGTCCAGGACGAGTATCCTGTCGCAGTGGCGAATGGTCGAGAGCCTGTGAGCGATGACTATCCTTGTGCAGCCCATGCCGTCAAGGGCTTCGCTGACCTGCTTCTGGGTTTTGTTATCAAGGGCAGATGTTGCCTCGTCAAACATAAGTATCTTCGGCTTCGGGGCGACGGCTCTTGCTATCATAAGCCGCTGCTTCTGGCCGCCGGAGATCCCGCCCTGCCCCTCTGAAATCAGGGTCTGCATACCCATAGGCATGGCGCGGATATCGTCGGCTATCCCTGCTATCTCGGCAGCTTCCCACGCTTCGTCAAGGGTGAGGTGCGGAGCTGTGATTATGATGTTTGAGAAAATGTCTCCCTGAAAAAGTCCTCCCGACTGTATGACTGAGCCGATATTTCGCCTGAGTGAGCCTAGGTCTAGGCGGTTAAGGTCCTTGCCGTCATAGTATACAGCACCTTTTTCAGGCTTTTCAAAGCCTAAAAGCAGTCGCATGAGGGTTGACTTTCCGCAGCCGGTCTTGCCAACTATGGCAACGTACTCGCCCGGTTTTATTTTCAGCGACATATTGTTCACAACATAGGGGCTGTTCTCACTGTAGCGGAAGTAGACGTTATTGAGCTCTATCCCGCCCGAGAGCCTGGTGACGATCTCCTTGTTGTCGGCGGTCTCGGGTTCTGCTTTCAGGAAAGGCTCCGCCATATCTAGGATAGGCTTTATCTGACCTATGGACAGCGCCATTCCTGCCATTGCCGTGAACGCGCCCATTACTCCGCCGTAAGCCGCGGTGAACGCAAAGTAGCTCGACTGGTCGATGTTGCTCTTTACAGCGAGGTAGTAGAGCACGATGTTTGATATAAGACTTATCGCCGTGGTAATGACGGCGTTTATCTTTATAAACATAGGCGGCGCGTAAACAAGCTCCGCACCCTCGGAATAGATGTTGAGCCACCTTGCGAAAAAGCGCTTTTCCGCACCGGAAAGCTTTATCTTCTGAACGCCGCTTATCATGGCATAGGAGATACCTGATTCCTTTGCTCCTTGCTCCATCTCTTTTTTGCTTATGCGTATCTGTACGACCGAGGACACCGTGGTGAAAACGACAGTGATAAGAATTACCAGCAGTGAAGGCACCACCAGTGACGGCGCAAAGCTGAATATCTGCGTGATGTACAGCAGGGAAGTCAGAGAGGTAAGACCTGTGCTGACTACCATTCCGAGTATCAGTGAGCAGAGCTGGTTTACCGATTGTGAGCGGCTTGTGAGCTCGCCCGAGCTGTACTTGCGGAAGAAGTTCGCAGGCAGGCTCATTACCCTCATCATCATTGCCGCCTGCACGCCGAGAGTGGTCTTGGTCTGCACCCGACTGTTGAGCATGGAGTTTACAGAGCCTATCAGCTGAGAGGCTATTGCCGTGCAGAGCATACAGATAGCGATCCCGATCAGTACGCTCTTGCTGCCGCTTGAGATAACGGGACCCGTGAGAGCCTTTGTTATGCGCGGCATCAGCATTCCGACGCCTGTGACAGCTAAGGTCGATATCGCGATGATCGCGATGTCGTTGACGCTCAGGCAGTTTTTCATATAGATCATAAGATCGGGAATGCCGAGCTTTCTCTGCGGGAACGGCTTGTAGAAGCAGTAGGCCTCACGCTCGAAAAGCTCTGTAGTTTTCTTGTTCAGTTTTACTTTTTTGCCTGTCTCTCTGTCGGTGAAGCTGTACCCTGCAAATCTCTGCGGAAGAAGTGCCACAGGCTCGCCTCCGTCCTTAGTGTAGGCGAGTATCGGGCCGAAGGCGTCCTTCCACCAGTTTTCCTCGAGTATCACCTGGCGCTTCATAAGCCCGTGGGGACGCAGACAGTAGTCCAGCTGATCCTCATGTGTTTTTATGCTCTTTGGCAGCTCAACAGGCTTGAAGTGGTAGTATTTAAGTATCTCATCTATTGCCTGTTTTGTGATGATGTGCTCGTCGCTTATCTTTGTGGCGCTGCGTTCGCCGAGAACTACACCGGCCACACGGAAGAAGGACTCCTCGAACATCTGCTGATCGAGGTCTGAGCGCTGCTTGATCTGTTTTTCAAACCAACCCAAAGTCCTTCACCCCCTATTCATTGGTGACGAGGTCTGTATATGCCCCGCCCAGCTTAATTAGCTCATCGTGAGTTCCGCGCTCGACTACCTTGCCATGCTCAAGCACGATTATCTCGTCACAGTCGCGGATAGTTGACAGTCTGTGCGCTATAACTATACAGGTGATGCCCCTGTCCTTTATCGCTTTTACGACTTCGTATTCGGTCTTGGCATCAAGCGCCGAAGTTGCTTCGTCAAGTATGATGATAGACGGATCCTGCGCAAGAACACGGGCTATCTCCATTCTCTGGCGCTGACCGCCGGAAAGGTCTTTGCCGCCCTCGGTGAGCTTACATTCATAGCCGCCCTCACGGGCCATTATATCATCGTGGAGCTGTGCGTCACGGGCAGCAAGAATCATCTCAAAGTCCTGGATCGACTCGTCCCACATTTTGATGTTATCGGCTATCGTTCCCTCGAAGATAGTTATCTCCTGATCGACAACGGCGATAGAGCCTGTCATAACGGAGCGCGCGTGCTCCTGTCTGGGTTTGCCGTCAAAGAGTATCTCGCCGCTCCAAGGGTCGTAAAGTCCCGAGATAAGCATTGAAAGTGTGCTCTTTCCGCAGCCCGATGTGCCGACGAAAGCGACACGTCCGCCGGGCTTTATGTTCATTGAAAAATCCTCTATCAGCGGATCTGAAAGCTTTGAGTAGCCGAAGCTTATGTTTTTAAGCTCCACGTTTCCTTTAAGCTTTTTAAGCTTCTCATCGGTGCCTGCATTTTCCCTTGTGTTGGGGTCGTCGGGGTACTGCATAACGTCCTCTACGCGCTCCATCTGTGTGCGCATTTCCTGAATGGTCTGTCCTGCGGAAACAATGGTCATAGCCGGGGCCATGAATGCACCAAGAAAGCCCTGAAACATCTGCAATGCACCGAGGGTGAATTCTCCCTGCATAATGAACCAGATGCCCATGACCATAACGGCATAGTCGGCAACTACTGAGAGAAACGTCGGTATCATTCCGAGGTAGCTGTTCATCTTTGCGGACTTGACTTCCTGTGAATTAACAGATGCCTGATAGCCTGCCCACTTCTGGAAGAAGCCGTTTTCGGCACCGCTGGCCTTTATCGTCTCGATCATCTCAACGCCTGCAACGGTGGTGGCGCCTAGCTTTGCCATGTCGCGCTGCTGGACGCGGGTTATGTTCACTCGCTTATCGGAGATCACCCTCGACACGAAGATGTTCAGCACCAGCGTACTGATGCCGATAGCCGTCAGCAGAAGGCTCTGTCTCAGCATCAGCACAAGGTAGAATATCATCATTATGGAATTTAAGAGCAGCGGAGCGAAGGTGTTGACGAGCGTTCCTGCGATGGTAGCGTTGGTCGCCTGCCTTGACTGGATATCGCCGGCCATTCGCTGAGAGAAAAACTCCATAGGCATATGTAAGACCTTCCACATATATGAGGTCGAGCCTATGACCGCCATTTTGCCGTTTATTTTCAGATTGTAGATAGTCTGTGCCCAGGCTACTATAAGCTGCACCGCCGCCAGTGCCGCCATAACGCCGATAAAGGGCATGAGCCATTCGCGGTTCTGCCCCGAAAGAAGTCTGTCCATAAAGATCTTGGACATGACAGGATTTATTATGCCGAACAGCGAGCCTATAACAGTTGTGAGCATAACGAATGCCACTGCAGCACCGGCACCGATAAGGCGCTTTCTCGCAAAGTCAAGTGTGCTCTTGCGCTTGCCCGAGGGCTCAAAATCCTCGCCGGGAGTGATGTTCAGGGTGATGCCCGTGAACGCCTTGTCGAACTCCTCGGGGCCGACCTTAACAAAGCCCTTTGCCGGGTCATTTATGCAGGCATATTTTCCCTTGAAGCCGTCAAGCACTACAAAGTGGTTGAAGTTCCAGTGGATAATGCAGGGGAACTTGCCCTTTTCCCTTAAGGTCTTCGGGGTGCGGCTGAAGGCCTGCACCTTGAAGCCGTAGGCCTTTGCGGCCTTTGCTATGTTCCTGGCATTCGAGCCGTCACGGGAAACGCCGCAGTCTGATCTGACCTGCTCCAGCGGTATCCATTTGCCATAGTATGCCATTATCATCGCAAGGCTCGCCGCACCGCATTCAAGCGCTTCGAGCTGCATGATGACCGGCACCTTTGCCGCGCCCTTTGTGACGGTCGGTTTTATCTTAGTTTTTTTATCGCTCATTTTTGATCCTCTTAACTGAACAGGAATTTTATCGGGTGGATGCTTTCGGTCACTATCTTCACATCGTACTTTCCGTCGGTCTTGTCGATGGGTGCGTAGGCTACAGTCCTGCCGTAATCGTCACTTTCGACTGTGGCTATGCTGTATTCGTCATCGCCGATACGCACTGTCATTCCCGATGTTATTTCGCCCTTGCTTGTGTCGGTGACCATAATTACGGCCTGACCGTCCTCAACGACTGCAACGCCGTCGGCAACGGTCTCAAGATTGCCTACCATGCTCCACGCAAATAAGCCCCCCAGCAGCAGTATCACCGCCGCCAGCAGAATCCATATTCCGGGGTTTGTCACCTTTAGATAATCGGTGAGCTGCTCCGGAGAGGATATCCTGTCTATAGAGCTTTGTCTGAAAATTCCTGAGTTCTGCTCTGCCATTATTTGTACCTCCGATCACTCTATGTTTAGAAAATCCGAAAATCCCGTAACTTCAAATACGTCCATTACCGCCGGGCCGACGTTTTTAACTGCCATTTCGTCCATTTCCTTCTGAGCTGCCAGCAGCACCCTCAGCCCGGCACTGGATATGTACTCAAGCCCTGCAAGGTCGAAGATGAGCTTTTGCACGTCATCAAGCTCAGGTTCGAGCTGCTCTTCAAGATCGGGTGCGGTGAGCGTGTCAAGCCTGCCCTCAATGGCGACGGTCAGCTCTGCGCCGTTTCTGTTCAGTGTAATGTTCATAGTGTTTTCCTCCGTTCGTTAAAGCTCTGCCATGCCGAGTATGCCGGCACGGCACATTATATTTATACGCTCGGCGTTGGTGAGCTTTTCAAAGCCCTCGCTCTGCGACCAGTTTTCAAGTCCGTATGCAGCGTCACAAAGCACCTCTGTGACCGCCTGCTTCACCCTTTCGGAAAGCCACTCGGTGTAGACCACGAGCCGCCCTCCGCTGCCCTCTATCACACCCATAAAGCGCAGGAACCACTCCGCTTTGTAGAAGCCGAAGGCGTCATAAAGGCCGATGAAGTCCGCCATAAGCTCATCGTGCAGGATATTGTTTGAGATGCCGTAGACCTGCTTGGTGTAGTAGTGTGTACACTCATGGCTGCGGCGGATAAGGATTGACTTTTCCGCCCAGTTCTCTTTGTCAAGTGCAAGCTCATCAGCAGGTACATTGCTGTACGATTTATTGGACAGCATAATAAACCGTGTGCTCTTGCCGGAAACGAATGAAGCTCCCGTCTGCCCGATGTTTTCGGGGCGCTCGCCCTTGTGGACGATATTCGTTATCAGCGCTTCAAAGTCAGCGGTGCTGCCGGTATAGATCATCGGTATTGCTCCGGCGAAGGAGTCGAATATTTCCAGCCGTATGCTGTCAGGGTCTTTGAACTCTACAGGCAGCTTCGGCGTGATCTTTTTGTTGATGATCTCTGCTGCGCCTGCAAGCTGTGAGAGCGCTGCCAGCTTCCGCCATATGGGCAGCTGCTCATAGTCTTCAAGCCTGCCCTCGGGGATACCCTCGAAGCGGTTTTTTACATACTCCGAAAGCTCCGTCTGCTCGGCGGCGTTGAGATCGTATTTTGTTATCAGGTCATTTAAAGTCATAGATATGTCACCTAAATTTTTGTCTTTTTGCACAAATAATTTCTGAAAAGTTTGTGCATTATTTTTCTTGAAAATCATCGATTTTGTTGCAGATTTGTTGCAGGTGGTATGCTATAATGTGGCCGTAAGCTCAAGAGGGCACCGCCCCGCTTGCGAAATACTATCTAAGGAGGTTCATATTATGAACATGAACGAAAATTATGAAAAGTACATCGAGGGCTTAAGCCCCGAATTGCAGGAGAAGGCAAGGGAGTGCAAGACTAAGGAGGAGCTTAATGATTTTATAGCAGAGAATGATCT
>ODAI011400938.1_pt1 | contig 10500 bp, 10 predicted proteins | sample 1539321 | NCBI WGS metagenome assembly ODAI01 (sample SAMN02144231, study PRJEB22623) | gut metagenome | biome: sheep rumen | host: Ovis aries | place: New Zealand | reverse complement strand
GCTCCTTTGAACCCTCGATAATTTTGTAAGCGACAGTGATAGTGTCACCTGGCTTGAACTCAGGGAACTGCTTGCCGGTTGCAAATGCTTCTTCAGCAACTTTGATCAAATCCATTTTGTTGAATTGTTTTGTTAAATTGTTGTATCGTTCTAGCGCAACATAGTGGGTAACACTTCTCCCTCACCATCGGTTACGCAGGAAAGCGGGTGCAAAATTACTGATTTTCCTTCGAGTAACCAAACTTTTTGTGACTTTTTTCTCAATTTCCTTTTATAATTAACTAAAAAAGAGTATTTTTGTATCGGTTTTTCTAATTTCACTCATAATTATATGAAAAGGTATTTAGGATTTTTGCTGCTTGCTTATGCAATAGCTCTTGGCTTTGTCTCCTGTTCCTCGCATCACTATTCTGTGCAGTCGGTTGACTATCAGCGAGTGACAATGGATTCTCTCTTCGACGCCGCTCCTGATGCTGAGACAGCGAACTTCCTTGCACCTTTCAAAGCCAAAGTTGATAGTGTCATGTCTCCTGTCGTGGGACGTGTGGCTTGCGATATGGATGCTGACCGTCCGGAAAGTAAGCTTTCCAACCTTCTTGCCGACATCCTCATTTGGGCTGGAAAGAACTTTGACGAGAAACCTGTTTTCTCTGTATATAACATGGGTGGAATTCGAGCATCATTCGAGAAAGGAGACGTGTCTATCGGAGATGTGATTGAAGTCGCTCCGTTTGAGAATAAACTTTGTTTCATGACATTGAAAGGCTCTCAGATTATGACTCTCTTTGAACAGATTGCTGCCCGAGGAGGTGAGGGAGTGAGCCATTCTGTGAAGGCTGTCATTAGCAAGGATGGGAAATTGAAAAGTCTGAAGATTAACGGTGAGGATATAAATCCTGATGCTGAGTATAGAATTGCCACTATTGACTATCTTGCAGAAGGTAACGACGGTATGCCGGCTTTTACGCTTGGCACTAACCGTAAGATGCTTACTGATAAGAGTAACAATCTCCGTTTCATAATCATGGATTATTTCCGTGAGGAAACGAAGCAGGGACGTGTTGTTGATGCCGAGATTGAAGGTAGAATTACAGTAGAGTAGGGAGGTGAGCGTAATGAGAAAGATATTTTTCCTTTTACTTTTTGTCGCACTTAATGCTTTTGCGCAAAAGGATATCGTCGTACTTCATTCCAACGACTGCCATTCGCAGATATTCCCATTCAGCAAGAATCTTGCTGATAAGAAAAAAGCTAATCTGGGTGGCTTTACCCGTCGTGTGGCGTATGTTAAGCAGCAACGTAAGCTCACCCCGAATCTTCTGCTTTTCGATTGTGGCGATTTCTCCCAAGGCTCTCCTTATTATAGTATGTTCAGAGGGGATGTGGAGATCGGACTTATGAATCTCATGGGTTATGATGCTGCCACAATCGGTAATCATGAGTTTGATTTCGGACTTGAAAATATGGCACGTCTCTTCAAGATGGCGAAGTTCCCTATCGTGTGTGCAAACTATGATTTCTCAGGAACAGTTCTTGAAGGGATAGTAAAACCATATACCGTTATCAAACGTAATGGTGTCAAGATTGGTGTGTTTGGTCTCTCGCCTAAACTTGAAGGACTCGTTGTGCGTGAGAATTATGGCAATATCAAGTATCTTGATCCTGTCGCCGTTACAAAGGATGTTGTCAAGACTCTCCGCGAAAAGGAGAAATGCGATCTTGTCATCTGTCTTTCGCATCTTGGTTGGAAGACCGGCGATGAAGAACCTTCTGACGAGCGTTTAGTGCCTCAAACAGAAGGTATAGACCTCGTTCTTGGTGGACATACCCATACCTATCTCAATCCTGCAAAGATGGTAGAGAATGCCTCTGGAAAGAAAGTTCCTGTCAGTCAGAATGGCAAAAGCGGAATCTATCTTTCCCGTTTTGACATTCATTTGAAATAGCGAGAATCAGCACGAACTCCCATGTTCTTCCCATCATCCTCCTATGTACCTCCTAACCAAACTCGATGAAACTCTTATGCTTAATGGTATTATAATGGTATTATCATCGAGTTTGGTTAGGAGGTGCAAGGGAGGAGCATAGGAAGAAGAACAGACCTAAAGCACAGAAAAGTCCTCTTCTCTCAGCACTAAAGACAAAGTGTCTAAAGATTGATAGAAGGTGAGGGTTAGAGGGAATGAGATTTTTACTTTTTGCGTTTTTGCAGTTTTGCTTCTGCAAGTTCTTCGTAATCACGTAATAGCACATTAAATTTCTCTATCATGTCGGAATTTCCATCCGTCTGACAAAGTTCATCAACATGCTCATAAATCATGCGAAATTCATCTTCTGTCTTTATCTTGCCTCTTTCCAATATTTTGGCAATTTTATTCTGCTTTTTCTTGTCAAGGTCTAGGATGTTTATACCATATGTATCCATGTAATATTGCTGATTTTCTATAAGGAAATCAGGATGGCGAACTATAACATCTGGGACTGCATCGCGATAAGATTTACCGAGTAAACCTGTTTTCCCATTATCGTACCACTCGTTGTATTGTTTTATGCAATGCTTGTAGTCATCAATTGTTTCATTTATAAACTCGTCAGGCATACAACGATAAATAGTGTGTCTATTTGTCTGCAAATCTTTGATTATAAAATTGCATAATCTAATGCCGAAATCTTTATAATATAAATTTTTATCCATTTTTATTATTATTAAATAATAGAATCCAGTGTATCGATATAGTTGCCCGAACAATGCATTTGATGCTTTGTGATAGCGCATGCCCAATCTGTTTGTTTTTGAAACTCCACGTATGCTATTACCAAGAGTTGTACTTCCTACGCCACCAAGGAACTCACGAGAAATTGATGGAAGTGTGGGAAGAATAGAGTTATTCTGGGTTTATGAAAAAAGCCAGCGGAATGCAATTCCCTCCATATTATGTTCTTCAAGGATTTCTTTAAGATATATTGCAGGGATAAGTCCAAGAAAAAAAGTGATGAAAGCAATCGTAGGGAAAACCCAGTATGGAAGAATCCTATTATACTTAGAATTCTTAAATTCTTTTAAAACTTTTTCTTTCCTTTTTTTATACAGAAAATAGGTAATCATATAATATGTAAAAGCGACTATAGCCATAGACAAAGTGTATTCTCTGCGAAAGTTTTTGAACACTACTATATCTTCAGAATAAATAATCATCACATATCGTAGATTTAACCAAATAGAAGATGTCAATGATGCAAAAAGCATCGACGTCATGAGTATACTTGAAAAAAAAGGCATATCCTTTTTCTTCTCAAAATATATATAATTTCTGTAAAAGAAATAATCAAAAGGTTTCATCAATATGTTAAACTTCATTTTTGTTAATGTAATTTTATTGTTCCTGTAGAATTGTTTATACAATCTCCTATCGACATTTCATAACATTCAGAGTAACAAAAAATTGCTCGTAGTTTTGTCATGTTATTTTTTTCACTTATCTTTGTGTCGTGAATCCAAAAACAAATAAAATCGTAACAAGACATGACAAAAGTACAAATAAAATCTGAGAAACTAACACCTTTAAGGGAAATTTTTTCAATTATTGAGCAATTTTCCCAAATGCTTTCATCAGTGATCGACTCATTATTCGGTTTGAGATGTTTTTTGTGTTTTTCCCGAAAAATCATCCACATTACTATGCTTCCCCTTCAGGTCCGTTGTAAATCCGTTGTAAATCCGTTTCAAATCCGTTTCAGGTCCGTTCCTATATTTGGGCAATAATGCGGAGGCATGACGGAGGCAAGTAAATGAAAAAAGGGAAAATGAGAAAAGGGGAAATACAAGTTCGGAAAAAACTTTTTCGCACAAACCCTACACCCCTACATCGACACCCTACATAACATACACTTACTTAGAGTGTTACAAGGATTTTAAATATACTCAAACCCTACACTAACCCTACACCAACCCTACACTAAAACCTGAAATTTTCAGAATTTCAGGTTAATTGATAATTAATAATGTATAATGTATAATTTAGTTAGACTTGAATGCAAATGATACTATCCACATTATTCATTACTCATTATTAATTATTAATTTCATGCCTTGACAGGCATGATTAGTGTAGGTCTAGTGTAGGGTTAGTGTAGGGTTGAACGATATTTGAAAACGCTGCAAGTTGTTGAGACTTAAACGAATATGTAGGGTGTCGATGTAGGGGTGTAGGGTTTGTGCAAAAAAGTTTTTTTTCAAGCGCAGAGACGTGAAGTTTTTACCAATAAAATAGAATATTGTATTAAGATTGGTAATTATTGTCAGTTCAGCATCGGAGATGCGTTTGCCATGAATTCGTCGAACTGAGGTTAAATTATTGTTTCTTAATGTCTGAAATGAAAAAGAGAAAGTATTACCTCCTCTTTTTCCTCGTTTTTGTTGTACTCCTTTTTTGAACTGGAGTTTGCGTCTTCTTTACGGTAGGGGACTTTGTGCTATTGTTTGAGCTTTTGTCCTCTATTATGAGATTTTGCGCTAATTCTTTCGTGTCAGTTTTGGGTTGATTCTTTATCCAGACAGCATTGTACCCCTCGTTTTGATTTGCATTTTCATGCTCTTCAAGGTCAATCTCAGGGAGAGTTTCCGGATCTAATGCGTATGGAGCGCTCTTATCTGGATATACACTAACCTCCACAGCCACAACACCTTTGGTTATCATGCCAAGTTGTTCGGCAGCAGCGTATGTGAGATCAATAATCCTACCTTTTTTATATGGTCCTCTGTCAACGACGGTAACTATAACCTCCTTGTCGTTGGTCAGGTTCTTTACAAGAAGTTTTGTGCCGAAAGGATATGTGCGGTGGGCACAAACAAGGGAGTCGTTATGCAAGAGAATTCCGCTGCTTGTCTTTGCTCCTGTAGCTCTTTTTGAATAGTACGAGGCCTTGCCTCTCTGCTGTGCGTTTGCGCATAGCAAAGTGGTAACTAATAAGCTAATTATGATTGCTAATTGTCTCGTCTTTTTTATTCTTTAGGTAGCAGTTCCAGAATGCGGATTATCCTGATAATCAGTCATTCAATAAATCACTCGGGGGACAAAAATAAGCATTTTTGGTCAAATAACCAAAAATAAATAGTTAAAACTTCCAAAAAACAGTGTTTTGTGCCTGATAATCAGTGAATTCTCTCCAATTTTATGCCGATATCTGATATTCCAGGAAGAATGTCGCGCTTCATGGCATGACGTATTGTAATATGGATAGAGTCATTTTCCATGAATTGTTCCCGGCCTACTGGAACCGTGTATTGATAGTAGGATATGCCGTTGCCTGTGAATCGTCCTTCCTTACTTGTAACATCAAAGCAGATTGTGTCGGTTTTGTATTGAAGTCTTGGATAGATATCCTGTTCCATAATCAGGTAAAGCTTACGGAAAGGATATGCTCCATTGAGTCTCAGAGCCACTGTAATCTGGTGTTCCCCTCCTTTTTTAAGAGGCTGCACATCGTATCTTAGTGTGTCGTTCTTTTCCCATCCGTCGATGGGGGTATGTGCGTAATGATAATAAGGTGTGTTTGTATCGCATGAGATAAATCCCATTACGATACAAACACAATATAGGGTGTATAGAAATAGCTTTCGCATTATCCTTATTACTCTATTCTTTCTACCTTACTCTTTCGGCTTTCTATTTTGCTCTTTTATCCCTTGTGATGGTGATGCTGTTGGTGATTGCCGTTTGGCTTGTTCTGCTGTTCGGCATTTACCTTGCCTTGCTCGTTGTTAGCACCTTTGTTGTCACCATGATTCTTGTTCTTCTTCTTTTTCTTTTTCTTCGCCTTGTCGAAACGTGCGATGTCGGCATCAGCAAGAAGATCTTTAGGCCTCTTTGGTTCTTTGTCTGTGCCGTCGGATGTGAGTTGTAACGGCTTTTCTCCACGCTTGTTCATCTCGATTATCTCAACAGCTCGTTCTGCAGGGATAGTCTCAAGGTTGGCAGCAAGTCGTTTGTCGGTAGAGTAGGTCACTATACCGGCAATGATATCCTGTTTGAAGAGGTAATAGTCGCTATCGGCTGTCTGGAGGACCGTATCCTTAGGAGGCATCTTCTTGCCGGCCTCCATATAGCAGTCAACCTCATAGTTAAGACAGCATTTCAGTTTTGCACACATACCTGCAAGCTTCTGAGGGTTGAGAGATATGTCTTGCAGGCGTGCCGCTGTTGTGGAAACGCTTGAGAAATTCTTCATCCAGGTTGCACAGCAAAGCTCTCGTCCGCAAGGACCTGTACCGCCAATACGACCAGCCTCCTGACGCGCACCTATCTGTTTCATCTCAATGCGCACATGGAATGTGTTAGCCAGAACCTTGATGAGCTGTCGGAAATCCACGCGCTCGTCGGCTATATAGTAGAAGATGGCTTTATTGCCGTCACCCTGCTATTCCACATCGCCTATTTTCATGTTCAGGCCAAGTTCATTTGCTATCTGTCGGCTCTGAATCATGGTGGAATGTTCGCGTGCCTTTGCCTCCTCGTACTTCTCCATATCAGTATCGCGTGCAAAGCGATATACGCGCTTTATGTCATCAGCAGACTTGAGGTTAGCCTTCTTTACCTGCATTATGGCAAGGCGGCCAGTGAGTGTGACAACGCCGATGTCGTGACCGGGAGATGCTTCAACCGCAACCCAGTCGCCTTTTTTCAGGTCAAGTCTGTTAATGTTGTGATAGTATGCTTTGCGTGTATTCTTAAACTGTACCTCTACAAGGTCAGTACTCTCATTATTGCCGGAGATGTCTGCAAGCCAGTCGTACACGTTGAGCTGATGGTCAGAACGTGAGCAGCTTTTCCGGCACAGGCCGCGTCCACAGCCTGTTGCGAGAGTAAATGTCATATCTTTATAATCCATTTATAATATTGTTTTTGGCCCCTCATCTGCCCTACGGGAATCCTCTGACACATACTCCGATGTTATCAACATCGGACTTCCCCAAGGGGCTAGGTTCAAGTTACATTTTATTGCTTGTGACGGATTCCCAAGAGGGATTGTTACTAATTTCCCCCTCGCCCTTAGGGGAGAGGGTGTCCGAAGGACGGGTGAGGGGCAGTTACTTCTGCTTATGAATAAATACTGCCATCTTCATTGTCAGGTCGAAGAACTGAATCTTTGGATTGGCATTCTGTCCGATATCGCGAATCACCCTCTGGAAGAGCTCGTACATGCCGATAATGTTATTCTCATTAATGAATGGGGCAAACTTTTTGGCAAAATTCTCTTCTTCTTCAGTCATATATGTGATGGATGGCTGATGAAAGTTATAGATGAAGTATTCGCGTGTGAGTCGTTGGAAGGTCTCAAGCATTCTGATCTGCTTCTCGCGTCCTAAAGTGGCGCATTGCTCGGCCCATTTCTTCAGATCGCTTACCCTGCGTGTGTATGCCAATCGCATGAGCATTACATACATGTCGAAGAACAGAGCCTCTTCATTGCCTGGCTCAAGGAATGATGTTGCTTTGAGCCAGTTGCCGCTTGCTATACGTGCCGTTCTTATGGCATTGTCTTGGCTTAGTCCGCGTTTGTTCATCAGAGCCTCGATGATATCTTCTTGTGCTATTGGCTTGACATCAAAGCGCTGAACACGACTCCTGATTGTCTCCAGCAGCTGTTCAGGATGGTTGCTGACCATGATGAAAAGAGACTCTGCCGGTGGCTCCTCGATAAGTTTCAGCATCTTGTTGGCACACTCGATGTTCATCTTCTCGGGCAACCAGATAATCGCGATTTTCTTGCCGCCTTGATTGGATTTCATTAAGAAAAGGCGGGTTAGGCGATCGCTCTCGGCTACTGGAATGGCACTCTGCTGATTCTCAACTTTTATGTTGCTCAGCCAAGTAGGCAAATCAAAGTATGCTCCGTCTTTCCTGAGCATCTCCAGCCATTCTGACATGTAGTCGTCGGAATCAAACTTCTTGTCGGAAGGTGCGCCTTTCGGACGGATGATAGGAAATGCGAAATGGAGGTCTGGATGTTGGAAAATGTTGAGCATATTCCAAGCCTGTTCATTTGTTCCGAGCAGATGACTTGCCAAGGCGATTGCAAGAGCCATTTTGCCTGATCCCTGTGGACCACAAAGCATAATAGCATGCGGCAGACGGTTATTGTCTGCCAGATTGCGTAGGCGCTCCGCCATCTCACGCTGTCCTATGATATCCTCGAACTTCAACCCTTAATTATCAATTGTCAATTATCGCAGTGATTCCAACCTTGTGCCTTTAGCTCGAACTCCTGTCCGTCGCGTGTGACGAGCTGACAGCCAAACTCAGGCTTCGTGATATGTCCGATGACACGAATGCCCTCAAGACTTTTCACTTTTTCATAGTCACCTATTGAGAATGTGAAGAGCAGTTCATAGTCTTCACCGCCATTCAATGCGCAGGTGGTGAGGTTCATATTCATCTCCTCTGCCATAACAGCGGTCTGGTAGTCGATAGGAATCTCCTTCTCGAACAGTCGGCAACCCGTGTTGCTGTTCTTGCAGATGTGCATTATCTCAGAAGAAAGACCGTCGGAAATGTCAATCATGCTTGTCGGACGTATGCCTGCCTCGCGTAGCTGCTTCAACACATCACCACGAGCCTCAGGTTGAAGCTGGCGTTCAAGAAGATACTCCTTGCCGGCAAACTCAGGGGCAAACTCGATGTTTGATGTGTCCTTACCCTTCTGCTGAGCCTCCTTCAACTGCTGGTAATAAACGGTTTTCTCACGCTCGAGAACCTGCAATCCGCAATATGCTGCTCCAAGGTCGCCTGACACGCATATAAGGTCGGTATCCTTTGCCCCGGAACGGTATATTACATCCTCCTTGGCAGCATCGCCCATAACTGTGATAGAAATAGCGAGTCCTGTGAGAGATGATGTCGTATCACCTCCTACAATATCCACATTCCATTTGTCGCATGCCATTCTGAGTCCTGCATAGAAGTCTTCAAGGTCTTCCACGCAGAAACGCTTCGAGAGGGCAATGCTCACTACCATCTGGCGAGGTGTTCCGCCCATTGCGAAGATATCTGATATGTTCACCATTGCCGACTTATAGCCAAGGTGTTTCATATCCACGTATGTGAGATCGAAGTGGACACCTTCCATCAGCATATCGGTAGATACGAGCGAAACGCTGTCCTTGAAATCCTTGCTGTGATCAATCACGGCACAATCGTCACCCACGCCCTTGAGTGTGGATGCATTCTTTATCTCTATGTCTTTTGTGAGATGGTCAATAAGACCGAACTCACCGAGTTTGTTTATTTCCATTTTCTGTTTTTGAATTTAGAACCTGATCTTCATCGGCTTGCTTGCCTGACTGTCGTTATTGTCCGGCAGTCGGATAGGTTTCTCCTTTGATTCCATAGGCTTCTTAGCCTCCTGTATCTTTCGGTTCTTCTCTTTTGTGAGGGTACTGTTCTTTGAGTTCTTCTGAACGTAGCTCAAGATCACCTCGTCGAACTTCTCCTGCTGGTCGAGCATAACCTGCACCTCAACAGGCAAGGTGTAGATATTGTTCTTTACATCTTCTGACAGCCCATCGATGTTCTCCAGTCTTGTGGCATCCTTCTCTGTCGTGATGATAAGGCGTGGAGTCTGCATCATAGCGAAGGTGTTGTTTATCTTCTCCACGTCGTCCGCATTAAACTGATGATGGTCGCTGAATTCCAGAGGTATGATGTTCTTGGAATATGGAGCGAGGTCTTCTACCATCTGTTCCGGTGAAGCTATTCCTGTGACGAGTAGGATATGCTCATCGGGCTTTATGTCATCGAGAGAACGTTTATTTCCATTGTAGATACCCTTCAGATTGCCATATTGAAGACATGTGAAGTATAGCTGCTGATAAGGGAAAAGGTTCAGGGCTCTTGTGAGTACTCGGAAAGACATTGGCTTCAAGTCTTTCGGGCACTTGGTTACTATCACGATGTCGGCTCTTGTCTTGCCTTCCTTCGGTTCACGCAGACGACCGGCAGGCAGCAGCTTGTCATAGATGATAAGTCGATGGTAATCCACAAGAAGGATGTTGATTCCCGGCTTTACATAACGGTGCTGATAGGCATCATCAAGCAGGATGACGTCTGTATCCTTTGTGGCTTCATCTGTTGTGATGCGTTCAATTCCATTACATCTGTTACGGTCAACGGCAATACTCACGTCCTTGAACTTACAATGCATCTGATAAGGTTCATCACCGATATCCCTCATCGTGGAATTGTCATCAGCGAGGATGAATCCCTTGGTCTTACGCTTATAGCCGCGAGACAATACTGCCACGCGATATTTGTTATGGAGCAGTCGGATGAGGTATTCAACGTGTGGGGTCTTGCCTGAGCCACCCACGGTGATATTGCCGACGGATATCACAGGCACATCAAAGGAACGGCTCTTCAGTATTCCAAGATCGAAGAGCGTGTTCCTTATTCCGACTCCCAAACCGTAAAACCATGAGAATGGGAGTAGCCACTCGTTTATTTT
>ODAI014124020.1_pt1 | contig 10501 bp, 9 predicted proteins | sample 1539321 | NCBI WGS metagenome assembly ODAI01 (sample SAMN02144231, study PRJEB22623) | gut metagenome | biome: sheep rumen | host: Ovis aries | place: New Zealand | reverse complement strand
GTACGATTTGGAAGGCGAGAGGTTTGTTCAAAGGTATTCCAAAGGAATCAAGGCTGGTGATCTTAAGAGGATTGAAGCTGTTTTGGAAGAGAATAGGGAAACCATTGTGAACAGTTGGGAGGTTTTCTTTAAAAACAAAAAATATGGAGATCAGGAAAATCTGGTTTGACAAGAGGTTCTTGTATGGGGAAGATTCTGAGGGTAGAGAATTGAAGCAGTCGCTGGCTTGGTATCCTGAGCTTGCGGAAGCTTCTGAAGATCAGCGAAATGCTTATAGATTTGGCTTTGAGGGTATCCATTGGCCGGAGCTTGGGGTTGATGTCAGTTTCGAAAGCTTCGAATACGAAGATGCCATCCCCACTCCTCTTCAAGCTTTCTTTATGAGTCATAGTGAGATCAATATCTCTGGCTTCGGCAAGTTCGCCGGAATCAATCCGACCCTAATCCGTGACTATGTCAACGGTTTCAAGACTCCTTCACCTAAAAGAGTTCTTTCAATCCAGAATGCTATTAGGTCTCTGGGAGCAATTTATTCAAAAGTGGATTTTCAAGCCTCGAAAACGACTCCGACGGTCATCTCGCATCGGGCACAGTCGAAGCCCAAGCGGTAGCGCCGGCCGTTGTTGACGAGAAACAGATTCCCCTTTGTCATTCTGAGGGCCTGCCCTGAGCCTGCCGAAGGGCCGGAGGTCGAAGAATCTTTCAGGCATAGGCCGAGCTCATGTCGGATGCAGTATTTGCTCCTCATCAGCTCGGCTCCTTGCCGATGAGTCAGCTCGAAGGCATCCTCGATTTCCTTCGCTCCAAGTTCTTGGAGGATTTCACGTGCGACCCTGTTGGAGATATTTGATTTATAATCAATGGATTCTGAATATAAGACGTGTTCTTCTGCCAAAGATCCTTCACTATGTTCAGGATGACAATTGCCGCACTCCATCTGATCCAGCCTTTGGGCGATCTCCCGGCGGATGCCATTGATGGCGGATGCGGACATGAAGGGCAGTTTTCCGGCGGAACCACTTGAATCCAAGCTTGTTAGGATGAATGAATATATTCCTGTGGCCTTTTCAATCTGCGAATGGAACATCGCCTCCATCCGCTCCCTATTCGTTGCTTCCTGCTCGCCCCCATCAACATCGAACTCCACAACCCTGCCATCCTCACTTTCCGCCTTAACATTTATAGCGCTTGTCGCAGACGGATCATCGAACACTAATGAAACTGATACTGGTATGCGGCGGGTGGGGAGGTTGGTTTCGAGTTCTTTCTCGAAGTAGGCGCTAAGGTTCCGGCGAAGTCTGGCTCCGACATAAAGCCCCTGGACATTCTGGCAGATGATTCTCGACCCTTCGCAGACGTCGCCCCGGAATCCTCTGATCTCGCCTCCGTCCTTTGGACTGAAAGTGAAGCCGTCGCCGTTGCGCAGCACCGTCGCCGGATTGTCCAACTTTATAACAAGCTTCGAGAATGGCGCCGGACTGCCGCTCGAGCCCGGCCGCGTCCATTCTCGCTTCGCCCTTCGACTTCGCTCAGGGCTTGCTGCGGCTGAGTACGGCCTAAGCTCGACGGCAGCTCCGGCGCGCGTCCTGATGCTGATGACTGTTCCTATTACTTCTCCGACGGACTTTGGAGCGTCCATCGAAGACCATTTGCCTCTCTTTCCATCTATGAACAACTCAGTGTATCCACGGTTGAAAGTCTTTCTGAGGTCAGGAATGAAACCTCCTTCGACCCTGCCGAAAGAAGCCCTGCGATACTTGTCAGGATGCGCAGCCACGAGTTCGTCAAGGGCCTTTGAATATGCCCTGACGGTGTTACGAACATAAGAGATATTCTTGAGTCTGCCTTCGATTTTGAAAGAACATATCCCGGCTTCGGCAAGGTCTGAGAGCCGCCCGATCAGGTTGTAATCTTTAAGAGACAACAGTGCTTTGTCCTTGACTAGAATCTTCCCAGTGCTGTCCTCCAGGTCGTAAAGTGACCTGCACGCTTGTACGCAAGCTCCCCGGTTGGCGCTTCTGCCAGCGACAGCTTCGGACATGTAACACTGCCCGCTGTAGCAGACGCAAAGCGCCCCGTGAACAAAGAACTCCAGTTCGCAGCTTACAGCATCCCTGATCGCCTTGATCTGGTCCAGGGACAGTTGACGCTCAAGTACAATCCTTGAAGCGCCGAGACTCTCGTAAAACCTGGCTTGTTCAGGAGTCCTGATGGCGCATTGCGTCGACGCGTGGACCTCCATGTCATTCTGAGCGAAGCGAAGAATCTCGCCATCTTTGCGAAGGATCTCGAATACCGCCAGATCCTGGGCGATAATGGCATCTACGCCAGCCTCGGCGGCCTCATGAAGAATACGCTCAGCCTCAGGTAGTTCCGAATCGTAAAGAATTGTGTTGAGGGTCAAGAATATCCTGACCCCGAATCTGTGGGCATATTCACAAAGACGACGGACATCCTCAATGGAGTTGCCAGCATCCTGTCTTGCCCCGAACTCCGGCCCGGCGATATATACCGCATCGGCACCGCAGTCGATGGCCGCGATGCCGATGTCAGCGTTCCTCGCCGGAGCGAGAAGTTCAAGTCCGATCATTATTTCCCGCCGAGAGCGGTGATCTGCTGCTTGGCCTGGGCGCCGAACTTGGCGTCGTTCTGGACCTTCTTGTAATACTCGATGGCCTTGGCGTTGTTCTTCTGTCCCTGATAAAGGGCAGCCACGGTGTAGGTGATAGCGTTGGCGTTGGAAGCGGTCGGCTTGAGCTCGAGGTACTTCTCGAAGTTCTTGATGGCGTCAGCGTTCTTGTTCAACTTCTGTGAGGACTGGCCGGCGATCAGGTAAGCGTTGGCGTTCTCAGCGTAGGAGTTGGCTTTATCAGCCGCCTTGACGGCGTCGGCGTACTTCTGGGCCTTGAGAGCGACATTGGCTTCCTTTACATAGATGTTGGAGATCTGCCCCAAAGCGGCCTCACTCTCGCCATTCCATGCGGCGTGCTGGAAAGCCTCGACAGCCTCGTTAGTCTTGCCAAGTTGTGAAAGAGCCTGTCCGAGATAAAGGGCGGTCTTGCCGGCGGTCGTGTCGATCGCATAGGATTTCGAGAATCCGTCAGCGGCCTCTCCGAAGTCCTTGAGCTTCAAGGCGTCCACGCCTTTCTGCAGCCACATCTGAGGCACAAGCTCCTTGGCCTCCGTGGCGACCTCCTCGTTGCCATATTCCTCAGCGATCTTAGCGGCGGCCTCAAGCTTGGGAGCAGCCTCATCATATTTGGCGTCCCTGATGAGATCCTTCGCTATCTGAAGGGAAACACCGGGGATAGCGTTCTTGCAATTGGTGACCAATTCGTTGGCTTCCTCACCGATCTCGGTCCCCATCGCGAGAGCCTTCTGGAAATAATCGAGGGCCTCGGTCCAGTTTTTCAAAGTGATGGCTGTGGCGCCATTGTTGTAGAGTTCAGTAGCCTGAGCCATGTCCTGAGCGGAAGCGATTCCGGCTGCCATGACCAGAGAAGCGATTGCGAGAATAATTTTTTTCATCCTTCAATGTATTTTGGTTCAACTTTTTCTTAAGGCGAACGGAGACAAATGTAGTAAAAAAATTGCGTCAATCGCACATTATTCATTATTTTTGCGATAAGAGGTACATGAAATGCGGCGTTTTTTCACATATGTCCTTTGTTCTGTCTTGCTAGGCTTTTCAATAAATATGCCAGCACAGAATCTGCCTGCTTTACAGAAAGACGCGTCTATCACCAAAGGCGAGCTGGCGAACGGTATCTCTTACTATCTCGTGACCAACACAACAATGAAAGGAGTGGCTGATTTCGCCCTTGTCAGGAAGGGGATGACGGACACCCTCGCCGCCCGGTCTGAACTCACTTCGTTACCCCATTTCAATAAGACAATCCCTCATGAGTTCCTCTCCCGAAAAGGGATCGGATGCCGTCCTGAAGGCTATATTTCTTATCTTGATGACGCCACCCTGTTCCGTTTCGATGATGTTCCCATGTTCGATGTCGCCGCCGCTGACACGACGCTGCTGATGCTCTTCGACATCATCGCCACTCAGCCCAGGCCTCATGCGGTGATTGTTTCCGGAGACATCAAGCCGGCCGAGATAATAGAAAAAATGAAGGTGTTCTCCTTGATGGTCCCGTCAAGAGTCACCTCTTACCAAGCACCTGAGTACAAATGGGAGCCTTCCGATGGGATCGGATGGTCATTTGAACCATCTGACGTCGCGTCTGTGGAGGTGGATTTCCGTTCCCAAAGGACTCCGGCAGCCCAGATGAACACTATTCAGCCTTTCATCTCGAAATTATTTTCGATGGAGCTGGCCGAATTGGTCAAAGACCGCCTTATGGCTTCTCTGATCTCCAGGAATATTCCGGTCAGGAATATGGAAGTTAATAGCGTCGGAAGCGCCGAGACTTCCGGAGATGAGCATTTTATTATACGGCTGGTAATGCCTGAGGATCAATTGATTCCAGCCACGATGGCGCTTTCGTCAACCATCGCCGAGCTTGGATCGAAAGGCGTCGGGAAGGATGAGTACAGGACTTTCAGGGAGTCGGCCCTCGGGGCGTTGATCCAGCCTCAGACCAATGATGAAATGGTACGCCAATGCGTCTCCAACTACCTTACCGGTTCAGATCTTACCCTCTCTTCCACAAAGGTCAAGTATTTCTCGACCAGGAATATGCCTATCGACACTGAGGTTTCCCTGTTCAACAACTACACATCCGCGCTTTTGGGAGATGACGACAACGCCACTGTGAGATGGACCGGCAGTCCGGACGAGTATGACGAATGGGTATATCAGATGATGTTCAAGTCCACCTGGAACGTCGTGACGATGCTTGAAAAACCGACATTCAAGTGGAATGTGTCCGCTAAAGACACGGTTGAATTCAGTTCCGACAGGGGAAAGACCAAATTGAAAAATATTGCCACGGAGCCTGTCTCCGGGGGAGAGATGTGGACCTTTGCCAATGGCATGCGAGTCATTTATAAGAAGATGCCGATTGGAGACAGGTTCGCTTATTCCATGATGATAAAAGGGGGATTCTCCACTGTCCGTGATCTTCCAGCAGGCGAGGGAGCGTTTTTCTCAGACATGATCGGGCTCCACAAAATAGCCGGCCTTAATCCGGGAGATTTTGAGAAGGTGTTGAAAGCCAATGGGGTAAGCATGGAGACAAGGGTCTCGGCTTCCGACCTGAGAATCTCCGGAATGGCCCCCAAGGGCAGCCTGGCTTTAGTCGTCAAGGCATTGCTATCTATGGCGAATAACAGGAAGGCGGATTATTCTGGTTTCGAGGCTTACCGCCAGATGGAACTCTCTATGCTTCCTCCAGCTGAGCTTGACAGCTTGATGTATCCCGGCAATGTATATTCCGAGGTGAAGTCACATTCGGGTCTCACTCCCTCTACCTTGTCTGATGCGGAGTCATTTTTCTCCAAGGAGTTCTTAAGATGCTCTGACGGTGTCATCATCCTTCTTGGTGAGTTGTCTTCGGATGCGGTACAGAAATATCTGGCCAAGGCTCTCGGTAGTTTCCGGGTCAGCAAGACAGCCTCTCCCCGTCCTTCTGTTTCTCTTGCTTTAAGAAGCGGAACTATCTCATATTCAGCAGAAGGCGCCCCTGCCAGAATAAGCGTTGGCCTTGCCGCGGACCATCCGTTCTCAACCGAGACTTTCATGGCCTTCAAGATAGCCGGCCTCTCGTTGTCGAGACGGCTTTCCGGAGAGATGGCAGGTTATGGTTTCCATGTGGACATGGAAGACAGTTTCGCCACATTCCCCAAAGAGTTGGCCGATCTGAGGTTTATCCTCACCCCTGTCCCGGAATATGGTCTACCTGAGGGAGTTGAAAGTGGAGAAAAGAATCTGGAGCAGGCACTTGTCGCCGCCAGGAAGGTTATTGACGAGGTTCTCGCCGGACCGGTCGGAGCCGCGGAACTCGCTTCTTGCAAATCTTTGCTTGCAAATGAATATTCAATGTCTTTGTCCGAACCGTTGAAATATGCTGACGCCATCTTGATGCGGTATTCTGCCGGAAAGGATGTGCTGACTGGCTACAACGATAAGATAAAAGGTGTCACCGCGGACAAGGTGAAAGATGTGTTCAACGCCCTTGCGGCAGGAATGAGAGTGGAATATGTCGTACGGCCGCAAGAATGATTTCGGAACGATTATCCAGATCGGGGACATCCTGGTCTCGGAAGAGGTGGTGACAGAGTTCTTCGCCTGTGATTACCCTGTCTGCAAGGGAATATGCTGCGTGATAGGCGATAGCGGGGCTCCTCTTGAGGAGGAAGAACTCGATGATCTTGAGAGGGAATATCCTGTATATTCACGACTTATGCGTCCGCAAGGCCGTGCGCAAGTTGACAAAGACGGGTTTTTCATAATCGACCGTGACGGAGATATTGTCACCCCGGTCGTGGACGGCACCGGAGAGTGCGCTTTCACCACTTTCGACGATGATGGAAACTGCTTCTGTTCAATTGAGAAGTGTTTCTTCGCCGGTTCATGCTCTTTCCGTAAACCACGTTCCTGCTGGTTGTATCCGATCCGAGTCAAGAAATTGTCCAATGGGGGGCAGGCTCTTAACCTCCACCGCTGGCATCTCTGCGAATCCGCTTTTGAAAAAGGAAAACGCGAAGGAACCCGTGTGTACGAGTTCCTCCGCGAACCACTGACCCTCCTTTACGGGAAGGATTTCTACGAGGCCCTGGAAGCGGCCGCCAAGGTTATCCTGGGCTAGGCCTCTTCCTCCTCTTCAGGATTCTCTTCTTCTTCCGTGTCTTCCGCTGGCGTGTTGATCAGTTCCATCGCTGCGTCATAGTCACTGGCATTGACCTTGACGTCAATGTTACCGACACCGTTAAGCATCGCTGTCGAGTCGGCTCCGAACACTGCCGCCGGAATCCCGTTCTCATTAAGCATGCCGGCCACCATCTGGGCGCTGATAGCGTCGTTCAAGGTGATCACGGTCTTGAAATCGTCTTCTCTTTTCATAATATTCTAATATTTAGAATAGTTTTCATTTGCCTCGTTCCTGAATATAAATTCCAGTCCACTGATTAGCCGGACAATCTCCTTCCTCAGACCTTCTACCTCGAATCCTCCTGGAACCTTTATGAAAGTCACCCTGTCCTCCAGCATTTTGAAAAACGCTCCGACTTTTGAGCGAAGCCTGAAAGTCATGATCTCCCCTTCTTCCGTCTCCAGGTAGTAACCTCTTGATTCCATGAAGCTGACGACTTTATCCCTGACTTCATTGTATTCCCCTGGTATGATGGCCTCGTTCTTCCTGAATCCGGTAAGAGGATAGACAAGGGAGACTACCAAGAATAGTGCGGCGATCTGCCAGATTGATTTCATCCCATCCCGGAACATCAGGTTGGGATCAGTCTCAACCAGCCCCAATCCCACCATAATGGCCAGTGTGATGCTGAGAATCAACGCGAACCAGATGAAGTATTTGAGCGATCTGATAAGGTATCTCATATTTTGCTCGATTTTTGCGATATGCACAAATATACGAAAAAGAAATAGTTTTGTTAATTTTGCAAGTTGAACCAAGAATTCGATAATATGTCTGAAATTGATCCCATCCTGGAGCGCCGCCAGCGCGAAGAGCAGGAGCAGAAAAACAAGAGTCTGAAGAACGTTATGTGGGCGCTTGTCGCCGTGGCCGCTCTCATGGCCGCTGGTCTAGCCTATGTTTGGACAACCAAGTCTTCCCTCGTTAAAGACCTGAACGCCGAGAAGGAGGACCTTACCCAGCAAATGATAGCCCTCAAGGGGGACTACGACAGCCTTTCCTCTGAATATGAGTCCGTCAACAGCCAGTTGGATTCCTCCAGGGAGGAGGTCAACCAGCTGATTGAGAGGATCCAGAAGACGGAGGCCACGAACCGAGCCAAGATGCGCCAGTACGAGAAAGAGCTCGGAACTCTGAGGAGTATCATGCGTAACTACATCGTTCAGATTGATTCCCTTAATACTCTGAACCACAAGCTCACAGCCGACGCTGCCGCAGCTCGTAAGGAGGCCGCGTCGAGCCGTGCCGAGAACGCTGAGTTGAAGGGTCAGGTCGAGAGTCTCTCCGGACAGGTCGCGGCTGGTTCCGTGATCAAGTCAAGGGGTCTGAGTGTGGCCGCTTACAACAGCTCTGACAAGGTTACTGACCGCAGTAGCAGGGTCGTCAGGTTGTTGGCTTCGTTGAGTCTGGTTGAGAATGATCTGGCTCCGAAGGGTCCCGTCAGGGTGTACATCCGTGTTAAGGATCCGGAGGGAATATTGCTTACCAACAGCAATCAGACTTCTTTCACTTACAATGGCCAGACGATGGTCGCTTCCGCTTCTCGTGAGGTTGATTATGAGGGCAAGGAGGTTGATTTGAGCATCTATCTCAACGACATCCCCAGCTACGCTCCTGGCATTTACACCATCGAGGCGTACACGACCCAGTCTTTCCTTGGCAAGACTGAGCTCCTGCTGCGTTAGGCGGTGATTTATCTTCATGTCCCTTTTTGCGAGAGCCGCTGCACTTACTGCGGATTCTTCTCCATTGTATGCGCGTCAGGTTCTGCGGCAAGACCGACCCCAGTCTCGCTGCGCTCCGCGCCCTATCCGGGTAAATGCTCGCCTGGGGTCGTCTTGCCGCAGCGAGAGGCTATATTCGAGGCGTATGCTGAAGCGGTTTGCAGAGAGATTGAAGGAAGGCGTGGGGAGATAGCCAAAACTCTGGCGGTCAATACTTTATATATCGGCGGGGGCACTCCTTCGGTGCTTCCGCTAAGTGTTCTCTCCAAAATCGTTAGATCTATTGACTCGCTACCGGGAAGGGGTGCGCCAGCAGGACCGTGGGAGGAGTTCACCGTGGAGGTGAATCCGGAGGATATTGTGGAGAAGGGGGAGGAATATGTCCGTGGTCTTTTGTCGCTTGGTGTCAATCGGATCAGTATGGGAATCCAGTCGTTTGACGATGGGATTCTCCGCTGGATGAATCGCAGGCATGATTCGGCTACTGCTGTGGAGGCCTTCCATTTGTTGCGTCGCTGCGGCGTTGACAATATCAGCATAGACTTGATATTCGGACTTCCTCAACTTTCCGAGACTCTTTGGTCAGAGACACTTGATAAAGCCTTGGCACTTGGCGCTGAGCATATTTCCGCATACCAATTGTCCATTGAGGAAGATAGCGCCCTGGAGTGGCTGATTACCCAGGGCAAGTTCACCGAGGCAACTGACGAGCAATGCGGGAGGCAATATGACCATCTTTGTTCTAAACTTGGTGCGGCTGGTTACCGGCATTATGAGATATCAAATTTCGCGCTTGCTGGCCGGGAGGCCGTTCACAATAGCGCCTATTGGCATCGTGTGCCCTATGTCGGATTAGGCCCTGGAGCGCACTCATTATCAGCTGGTTCCGTCAGGTCTTGGAATAGCGAGGACATCCCTCACAGGCTAGGTGACGGTTCTTTGAAGGCATATTCCAGGGAAGAAGAACATTTGACTCCTGAGGACATCCGTGTTGAGAGGATCATGCTTCCGTTGCGCACAGACAATGGTCTTCCTGAGGCCGAGCTTAGGTCTCTTGCCGGTGATCAGGTTGTCGACACTCTCATCTCTGAAGGAGCTTTGATTCGGGTGCAAGATCCTTCGGTCTCTCCGTTCCCTCAGGATGACACAGAAGCATGTCATCCTGAACAGAGCCCTGAGTTTGTCGAAGGGCGAAGTGAAGGATATATCCGTATCCCGGAGGATCATTTCTTCACCTCCGACGACATCATCCGCCAGCTTATCTAACTATCACTGACCCAGCTACTATGTTGGAGACCTGGGCGCGGAGACGCGCGAGGCTGCCTTTGTCTTCCGGGTGGACCCTGTTGGTGAGAAGGACAACCGCGGTCTTGGTATTCATGTCCATCACTATTGAGGTGCCGGTGTAGCCGGTATGCCAAATGCTGGTCTCTGGATCGAATATGTCTCCTCTGGTTCCGGGGTTCCATCCGTCCTTGTCCCAACCTAACGCGCGGCCTACAGAGGGGGCATTCTGGATAGGGGCCTCGCACATCAGATCGACAGTGAGTGGACCGAGGATGCGGGCCTGAGGTTCCGCTCCCGGAAGCGCTCCGCCATTCATGATTGCCGAGCAGATGACACTGAGATCCTCGGCATTGGAGAACACACCCGCATTGCCCGAGTTGCCTCCCATTATCTTTCTGGCCAGCGGATCATGGACCGCACCCTTCAACGGCTTCCCATCCGCCTGCACCTCAGTCGGAGCACACAATTCTACCAAGGCGGGAGAGGTCCTGACCGCCGACCATTTGCCCGGATAGGGTCGCGAAGCGACAGGGAGGCGGCGGGAGCCTTTGCCACCTTGGTGTCCAAGTGTGCTCCGACTGAGGTGCAGGCGGATGGGAAGCCGTTGAAGGGTGCGGTCCATGATCCGCTGGCCAGAAAGATAATGGGAGGCAACTCGGGCAATGC
>ODAI013414003.1_pt1 | contig 10501 bp, 6 predicted proteins | sample 1539321 | NCBI WGS metagenome assembly ODAI01 (sample SAMN02144231, study PRJEB22623) | gut metagenome | biome: sheep rumen | host: Ovis aries | place: New Zealand | reverse complement strand
TACTATTTCGTCAGTTTCGTCGCGGGGAATCAGCAGACGTTGGGATTCGTCGACATGATCACCAACCCCGGGGTCAATGTCGGATACCTGGCCATTGCTGTATTTGTCGGATTCTTCATTTTGAGTTTCAATCTGCAGGGCGGCCTTGAGAGGGCGACCAAGTTCATGATGATCATCCTGATCCTTCTGATGATGATCCTGGCGGTCCGGAGCATGATCCTGCCCGGCGGCAAGGAAGGCCTGGCCTTCTACCTGGTCCCGGATTTCGGCAAGATCGACGGTTCTGTCGTCGTCGCTGCAATGAACCAGTCATTCTTCACCCTTTCTCTGGGTATCGGATCCATGGCTATCTTCGGAAGCTATATCGGCAAGGAGCGGAGCCTGATGGGCGAGTCCGTCAACGTTATCCTGCTTGACCTCTTCGTCGCGATCGTTGCCGGCCTGATCATTTTCCCGGCCTGCTTCACCTACGATCTGGAAGTCGGCGCTGGTCCGTCTCTCCTGTTCGATACTATGGCGACGGTCTTCGTCAACATGGCCGGCGGCCGTTTCTGGGGAGCTCTCTTCTTCCTCTTCATGACCTTCGCGGCCCTGTCCACGGAGCTGGCGGTATTCGAAAACATCCTGGCGGCCATCCGCGAGATGACCGGATGGAAGCGGCCCAAGGCCTGCCTGGTCTGCGGCGTCGGGATCTTCCTGGTCTCCCTGACGACGGCTCTTGGCTACAGCGTGATCCACTTCCAGCCCTTCGCGGAGGGAAGCGCTTTCCTGGACTTCTGGGATTTCATCGTCAGCACCAACCTGCTGCCTCTGGGCGCCCTGATCTTCGCCCTCTTCTGCTGCTATGACAGGTTCGGCTGGGGCTGGGACAAGTTCCTGGCCGAGGCCAACGCGGGCAAAGGCATGAAGGTCCAGCAGTGGATGAAGCCGGTCTTCAAGTATCTGGTGCCGGCCGCCATCATCGTCATCTATCTGATCGGACTGACCACCTATCCCTGGAGATAAGCAAAGGCTGGACATATTGGATATATGTGAAACAGAAAACCCCCGCAGCGCGGGGGTTGTTTTCGTAATAAGACAGGGGACGGTTCTCTGTCTTACGCCTGCGGCTCTAGCGGAAGCTGAGCAGGTCGGCTACGGCTTTGCGCTTGGGGGCTTCCGGGCTCTGGGCCGGATAACCCAGGGCGATCAGAGCGGAGACGATCTGGCCTTCCGGGATATCCAGGACTTCGGCCGCCTTGGCCTCATCGAAGACGCCCATGATGACTGTGCCCAGGCCCGCGTCGTGGGCTGCCAGGCAGAAAGTCTGGGCGCAGATCCCGGCGTCATAGACTTCCCACCGGTCTTCTTTGCTGGTGGAATAGCTGCCGTCTCTTTCGAAACCGGCTCTGCCGTGGACGATGGTGGTCACGATCAGGACCGGAGCGCTTTTGATGATGTTGGTGTTGCCCTTGAATCCCAGGACGCAGTCTTCCGCGATCTTTTCCTTGATGGCCGGGTCGGTGACGGCGATGTAGCGGGTGGTCTGGGTGTTCTTCCAGGTCGGCGCGTAGGAGGCGGTCTCGACCAGGTCCTCGATCAGGTCCTTGCGGACCGGACGGTCTTCAAATTTACGGATGCTTCTTCTTGTTCTGATGCAATCGATCGTGTTCATATTATTTATCCCTCCGAAGTTTTTCTCTCTGACAGGGACATTGTATCACATTGAGCCAGCCTTTGCATGGGTATTGTGGGTGTCCCGACCGGCAGTGGATCAGTGACTTCGATGGATCGGCCGGGTTCATAAAAAAGTGTATTGCAGCAGAGCCGGGGTTAAGATTGCCTTATCCCCAGCTTTTGTGTTAGCATCAGGTATGAGAAGAAAATACTGATACCAGGGCCGGCCCGGGAGAAATGTGAGGGAACCATGCCAGTCTATAACAGCACCTCCAAAAAAGCGGAAGAGTTCATCAACGATGCCCAGATCAGGGCGACTCTGGCCTATGCCGAGGAGCACAGGGACGATCTGGAACTGATGGAGCAGATCCTGGAGAAGGGACGGGAGTACAAGGGCCTTTCCTATAAGGAAGCGGCGACCCTGCTGGAATGCGAGGATCCGGACATCATCCGGAAGATCTTCGCCCTGGGCAAGGAGATCAAGGAGCATTTCTACGGTAACCGGATCGTCATGTTCGCCCCGCTTTACCTTTCCAATTACTGCGTCAACGGGTGCACATACTGTCCCTACCACATGAAGAACAAGCACATCCCCCGCAAGAAGCTGACCCAGGAGGAGATCCGGGCGGAGGTCATCGCCCTGCAGGACATGGGCCACAAGCGGCTTGCCATCGAGGCGGGGGAGCATCCGGTAGAGAACCCCATCGAATACATCCTAGAGAGCATCAAGACCATCTACAGCATCAAGCATAAGAACGGAGCCATCCGCCGGGTCAACGTCAACATCGCGGCGACCACTGTCGAGAACTACCGGAAGCTGCGGGACGCCGGCATCGGCACCTACATCCTTTTCCAGGAGACCTATAACAAGGAAGCCTACGAGCAGCTGCATCCCTCCGGACCCAAGAGCGACTACGCCTATCACACGGAGGCTATGGACCGGGCCATGGAGGCCGGGATCGACGATGTGGGCTGCGGCGTCCTCTACGGGCTCAACAACTATAAGTACGATTTCGTGGGGATGCTCATGCACGCTCATCATCTGGAGAAGACCTACGGCTGCGGGCCCCACACCATCAGCGTGCCCCGGGTCCGGCCGGCCGACGACATCGATCCGGACGAGTTCGACAACGGGGTGCCGGATGACGTCTTCAAGCGGATCGTCGCGGTCCTGCGGATCGCGGGTCCATATACCGGCATGATCATGTCCACCCGGGAGAGCGAAAAGACCCGGCGGGAGTGCCTTGAGATCGGGATCACTCAGATCAGCGGCGGAAGCCGGACCAGCGTCGGCGGTTATGTGGATGAGCTGGACGAGGAGCGAAAGTTCGACTCCGAGGAAACGGCCCAGTTCGATGTCGAGGACCGGAGGACCCTGGTCGAGGTGGTCGACTGGCTGATCGATCTGGGTTATGTGCCCAGCTTTTGCACGGCCTGCTACCGGGAGGGCCGCACCGGCGACCGGTTCATGAGCCTGCTGAAGGCGGGCCAGATCGCCAACATCTGCCAGCCCAACGCCATGATGACCCTCAAGGAGTTCCTGCTCGACTACGCGTCGGAGGAGACCAGGGCCAAGGGCGAGGCGCTGATCGCGCAAAGGCTGGAGATGATCCCCAACGAAAAGGTCCGGGAGATCTGCCGCCGGCATCTGGACGAGATCGAGGAAGGAAACCGGGATTTCCGGTTCTGAGGGGAGGTGGCCCGCTGAACTGCTGCATGGGCCGCTCGCGTTGCATTTTTGAATGTGAAATTTCAAAATCTGCAACCAGGAAGCCTCGAGATGAGCTCAGACCCTGTTTTTAGCGAATCTACTCGGGTAAATTGCAGAATCATAACATTTTTTTCAGAATCAGGTCGAAAAAAGACAACAGATCAGGAGCGTTGGAACAATGACTCTGAACGACACCCCCCGCGGGGACAGAATACATATTGGGATCTTCGGACGCCGCAACGCCGGCAAGTCCTCGCTGATCAACGCCCTGACCGGACAGGAACTGGCCATCGTGTCCCAGACCCCCGGGACGACAGCCGACCCGGTCTTCAAGGCCATGGAGCTCCATCCGGTCGGACCGGTCGTCTTTATCGATACCGCCGGATTTGATGATGAAGGAGAGCTGGGACAGCTGCGGGTCGCGAAGACGGCGGAGACCATCGGGCAGACGGATGTCGCGGTCCTGGTCCTGGACGGCGCGGAACTGGCAGGTCTTGCGGGCCTTGACTACGCGGAGCTTGCAGGCATTGACTTCGCGGACGAAGGGCCGGAGGGCCAGTGGATCGGCAGACTGCGGGAGGAAGAGGTTCCGGTCATCGCGGTGATCAACAAGTGGGACCAGCTCAATGAAGCGGGCAGGGCCGCCGTCCGGGAGATGGCGGACCGGATGGCACTTTCTCCGATCCCGGTCAGCGCCAGAACAGGTGAAGGCATCGACGCCCTTCGGGAGGCCATCGCGGAGGCGGTCCCGGAAGGGATCCTTCGGAAGCAGATGACTGCCGGGCTGATCGAAGACCAGGGCCTGGCCCTTCTGGTCATGCCCCAGAACATCCAGGCGCCAAAAGGCAGGCTGATCCTGCCTCAGGTCCAGACCATCCGGGAACTGCTGGACCGCGGCTGCACCGTAGTCTCGACCACTCTGGACGGGCTTGAGCGTTCCCTGCAGAGCCTTGGCCGGCAGCCGGATCTGATCATCACCGATTCCCAGTGCTTCAGGGAAGTCTACGAGAAGAAGCCGGAGGGAAGCCGGCTGACTTCCTTCTCCATCCTGATGGCGGCAGCCAAGGGAGACATCGAAGCATTCGTCGATGGCGTATCGGTAATAGACGATGCGACGAACAAGGCCGGCGAAGCCCTCGAAGCAGCCAAAGCTGCCGGGTCCCCTTTCCGGGTCCTGATCGCCGAGGCCTGCACTCACGTGCCGCAGAACGAGGACATCGGCACAGTGAAGATCCCCCGCCTGCTCAAGCAAAAGCTGGGCGAGCGGGTGGAGATCACCGGTGTGCGGGGAAAGGACTTCCCGGATCCGGAGGCGCTGAAACAGTACGACCTGATCATCCACTGCGGGGCCTGCATGTTCAACCGGAGCCTGGTGACCCACCGGATCCGGATGGCGCGGGAGGCCGGCGTTCCCATGACCAACTACGGAGTCTTCCTGGCGAAGATGAGCGGGATCCTGGATAAGGTCAGCCTGCCCGGGACCTGACCGCAAACACACCAAAAAAACACCGTAAAACACACCAAAAATACACCATATTCGGTTGACATAGGGCCGAGCATGGTGTAATGTTTTCATAACAAATGGTGTAATGCCTTCACAAACAGGAGGTGGGCAGGATGACGATAGATGAGATGATCCGCAGGAAACAGGAGCTGGGATATTCCTATGAGAAGATCTCGGAGCTGTCAGGTGTGCCGCTTGGGACAGTGCAGAAGATCTTCAGCGGCCAGACCAGGTCGCCCAGATACGCCACCCTCCAGGCCCTGGAGAAGATGTTTCTGGAGGCGGGCAGTGCTAACGCGGATGGGCGGAACTTTCTGAAAGAGTCTTCGTTTATCTATAAGGCCGGAGCCAGCAGGGATAAATACGATGGATGGCGGGGGAAGAAACAGGGGGACTTCACCCTTGAAGATTACTATGCTCTGCCCGATGACCAGCGGGCGGAGCTGATCGACGGCGTGATCTATGACATGACCACGCCGGCCACAGCTCATCAGCAGATCCTCCTGTACCTTGGCAGCAGGATCAGGGAACACATCTTCAGCCACAAGGGCAGGTGCGTCATCAGCATAGCGCCTACCGACGTGCGGCTGGATATGGACGACCGGACCATACTGCAGCCGGATGTCCTGGTGGTCTGCCGGCGGGACCAGGTGATCGCCCGCAGGATCGAGGGGGCGCCGGATCTGGTGATCGAGATCCTGTCGCCATCGACAAGGAAGAAGGACCTGCACATCAAGGCCGGTAAATACGCCCGGGCCGGGGTTCGGGAGCTCTGGCTGGTCGATCCCAGGGACCGCCGGGTGATCGTTTACGGCTTTGAAGACGGCGACAGCATCGGGCTCTTTACCATGCGGGACCAGGTCCCGGTGGGTATTTTCGGAGGAGAACTGGTCATCGACTTCCGCGAGATCAATGACTATCTGGACGATCTTCTGGGAGAGGACTGGGGCCGGGAGGAGGCTGAGAAATCCGGACAATAAATGAAATTTCCTGTTGCAATCTCCAGCCTTTGTATGATATAGTATACAGGCTGCGACAGGCAGCAGTTTGATTTTGATGCGCAGCGGCAGATGCCCTGAGCTTAAGAAAGAGGTGAATAGCATGAAACAAGGAATCCATCCTGAGTACAAGGAATGTAAAGTTACTTGCGCATGCGGCAATACGTTCATGACCAAGTCCACAGAGGCTGAGATCAGAACAGATATCTGCTCCGCTTGCCATCCGTTCTTTACCGGTCAGCAGAAGTTCACACAGCGTGGTGGACGTGTTGAGAAGTTCAAGAACAAGTACGGACTCTAAACCGAACATTCAGAAGATCAGACGCCCGGTCAGCCGGACGTCTTTTTTCTTGCCGGTTTCCTTCCTTTTTTTGCCTGTTTTTCTTCAAATCAGCCGGCAAAGCCTGTATAATGTAATTACGTATGACCAAAACAGCAATATGTGGCTGACACATTGAAATACAGGAGGATGCAGACATGGAACTGCAGGAAAAATACCAGATCAGATACAAGGGCCGCAAGGGCCGCAAGCGCTTGCAGGAGATCGAAGGACAGATCGGGCAGATGCTCCGGGACACAGGCAATATCTACGATGAGAGCGAAGAGATGCAAAATCTGGACATGCTTCTCCCGGACCCCGAGGTCCGGCTCTACTTCCTGAAATATTTCCGGGATCTGGATGCCCTGTGGCATGGAGTGCAGACCTACGGATTCCTGCGCCTTTGCGGCAAATGGGTCCGTCAGAAGGGGATCGAAGAACTGAACCAGCCGGAGGTCGACGCCATGCTGGAGAGCCTGCTGCCGTCAAAAGAATGGAAATACTTGACCGAGGGACCGGGGCAGGAAGAGGGTACGGAGAAGAAATAACAGGAGGCCTACCGAAATGGAATTCACCTTGACGTTAGATAAAAAAGTGCAGGCCCGGGTCGATACCGGACGGTGCATCAACTGCCGGGAGTGCAGCAGGATCTGCCCGACCGGCGCCATGAAAGAATATCAGAAAGCCGTTTCCGGCGTTTTTTCCGGGACCGGATGCAACCTGGCTTCCGGAAGCTGCAGCACAGGCTGCCCGATGGGGGTCATCCCCCAGGCAGTGGCCGCCCTGGAAGCGGAAGGGGAAAAAGAAAAAGCCTATAGCCATATCATCGACCACAATCCACTGGCATGGATCTGCGCGGAGGTATGCAGCTATCCCTGCCACGATTCATGCAAACTGCGCAACATCGGAAGACAGCCGCTGGACATGAGGATCCTGGAGCGGGATGTGGTCCGTCAGGCACAGCCGCCCAGATATAACTTTACCAAGCCGGCCTTTGACCGGATCGCCATCATCGGAGGCGGCCCGGCAGGGATCATGGCAGCCTTTGAGCTGAGAAGAGCCGGCTACCGGCCCACCATCTTCGAGAAACGGGACCGGCTGGGCGGAGCCATGAGCTGGGGGATCCCCGATTTCCGTCTGGATAAGGAAAGGCTCCACGAAGAGATCGACCGGCTGACCGAGACGGGGATCGAGATCCGCTACAATCACGTGATCGGGGAGAACTATTCCCTGGAACAGATCCGAAGCGAAGGGTTCGCGGCCATCCTTTTTGCTATGGGAAGAACAGATTCCGATAATCCTGACCGGACCATGGGACGGGGCGTTTACGACGCGGCGGACCTGCTGAAGGAAGCCAACGACGGCGGCTACAGCAGAAGAGAGCAGGACAATGCTCCGGAAGGTCTTGAGTCTATAGGCGACAAGGTCATCGTGGTCGGCGGAGGCCGGATGGCGTCCGATATCGCTCAGGTCCTGGCGGCCAGAGGCAAGCAGGTCATCTGCATGATCCCTCAGAAGGAGGGAAAACGGGATTTTGACGAGGAGACCAGGTCGGTCTGCGCCGCCGCCGGGATCGAGATCCGGCAGGTGACCGGCATCGGACAGGTCATCCGGGACGCTGAGGGCGTCAAGGCGGTTGAGATCCTGGACGGAAGCCACGCCAGCAACCTTTTCTGTGACGCCATCGTATTTGAGTTCGATCAGAAGTGCCGGGTGGAGCACATCATCAAAGCCGAGACCCATCCCGACGGGAGCATCCGGATCGATGCCGCGGGAAGGACCAATAAGGCGGGGATCTACGCCTGCGGAGAGGTGACGGGAGAGACCTCATCGGTCGTGGAAGCTCTGGCAGCCGGACGGATGGCGGCCCGGGCGATCGACGCGGACCTTCGCAGCGCGGGAGAGACCGTGGGCCTGCCGACCTACGAAGATGCTCCGGCAGGTGAGACCATCTATCCGGAGAACGCGGCATGGGAAGAGGAACGGGAAGCCATCGGAAGGCCGGGCGAGGAAGCGCCGGCTGGAGATATCATCCCCATCCTGCGGCTTGCCGGCGTGGCGGAAGACATGCCGGAATTCTTCCGCAATGACGGACCGGCCCAGGCTGACGGCAGCCGGAGAGTGGCTGTAGTCGGCGGAGGCATCGCCGGGATCACCGCGGCGATCAGCCTGGCAAGGAAGGGCGTCCGCCCGACCATCTTCGAAAAGACCAGCCGCCTGGGAGGAAGCAGCCGCTGGCTGGCAACCAACCGGCGGTTCGACCGGGGCCGGATGGACCAGGAACTGAAAAAAGTCGAAGCATCAGGAATACCGGTCTTTTATAACACGACCGGCGGCGTCCGTCCGGACATCCTGGATATGCTCAAGGAATATGACGCGGTACTCTTTGCCGTAGGGGAAAGCCTGGGGGCAGTCCCCAAGATCCCCGGCGCGGATGCCCGCGGGGTCTATGATATCGTCCGCCTCATGCAGGAGATGAACCAGGGAAGGCGGCCGGTGGAACTGGGGACCAGAGCAGTGGTCGCGGGAAGCGACGAGACATCTGTTGACGCGGCCCGGGCCCTGAAGCGGATCTGCCGCGACGTGACCTTGCTGTCCGACTGCGGCCGTGGCAAACTGCAGATCAAGACCGGCTGCGTAGACCTGCTCCTGGAAGAAGGGATCAACATCGTCACCGGCGTGACGGTCAGCCAGATCAACACAGAGAAGGGGGCGGTGAGCAGCGTAAGCTGCACGATCACGGAGACCGGAAGCAGCCTGGGCGTGCCCTGCGACACGGTGGTGTTCGGCCAGGGAAAGAAGCCGGACCTTACGACCATCTCCCTGAAGAACCTTTATCTGGATCTGGATGACAAGGGATATATCAAGGTCAACAGCCGTCTGGCAGCCAGCATGCGGGGAGTCTTCGCCATCGGAGACTTCAACATGAGCTCGGTAGACGCGGGCAAGGCGGGAGCCGCCGCGGTGATGAACTACCTGGATCAGACCGACCAGGCGGTGGTCGTGGAGCATTTCCGTCCGGAGGAGATGGCAGTGGAGCACGAGCGGATCCAGGGCAAGGACGTGGACCTGCGTCCCTCCCAGGAGGCGGAGTCCCCTGCTCAGGAAGCCCGGCGCTGCATCAGCTGCGGCTATCATCAGGCGACAGAGAACCGCTGCATCGGCTGCGGCATCTGTCAGAAGTATTGTCCCGTCGGCGCCATCTGGATGGACGGCCTTTTGCAGGAGGTGAAATAAGATGAACAGTATCGAGCGTGACGTGATCGTTATCGGAGCGGGGCCGGCAGGGTCGATCTGCGCTTCATATCTCGCAAAGGCTGGAGTGGACGTTCTCCTTCTGGACAAGGACTTCTTCCCCCGGGACAAGGCCTGCGGAGATATGATCACCGAGAATGTGGCAAACCATGTCGCCAAACTTGAGGCAGCAGACAAACTGGATAAAATGAGCGTCTTCGTCAATCAGATGCTTTTCGTCAGCAACAGCGGAAACGAGGCCCTGGTCCCCTTCGAATGCTACGGCACCAGAAGGCGGGATTTCGACATGCTCATGGTGGAGACTGCCATCAGCTGGGGTGCCGAATTCCGGCCGGGCTGCCGGGTCACCGGCCTGGTCCGGGAAAGGGGGAGCATCTGCGGAGTGACCGTGGTCAGCGGCGGCATCGAAAGCGAGATCCGCTGCAAGGTGGTCATCGGAGCGGACGGAGCATTCTCCCTGACAGCCAAGGAGGCGGGTCTGATGAAGGAGGCGCCCGCGTCCATGAGCATAGGCATGAGCGCCTATTTCGAGGGAGCACACTTTGACCGCAACATCGCCCTGGGCCAGTACAGTGCCTATGGAGCGGTCTTCTTTGACGAACTGGTGGCGCCGGGATATTTCTGGGTGCTCCCATCCGGGGACGGAGGCGTGCTCCGCGGATATTGTAACGTTGGCATGATCGTGGATTATGCGGATGGCTCCAGGGCGGGGCACGAAGATCTGGAGGAGAGGTTCCGGAAGTGGCTGGTGAGTTCCACCAGAGCATCCACCATGCTCAGCAATGCGAAGCAGGTCACTCCCTGGCGAAAAGGGAAGCTGACCTATCTGACCCAGAATATGGACCGGGCAGCAGACGGGCTGCTTCTTATCGGTGATGCGGCCTCCGTGATGCAGCCGCTTCGGGGAGACGGCCTCGCAGCGGCGGCGGATTCAGCGAGAGCGGCGGCGGATACCGCGTGGGAAGCTTTGAAGGAGAAGGATTTCTCCGCAGAATTCCTTAGAGCTACCTACCTGAAGAATCCGATCCATATGACGGCGGCAGAGCTCAGAGACCGGC
>ODAI012326994.1_pt1 | contig 10501 bp, 7 predicted proteins | sample 1539321 | NCBI WGS metagenome assembly ODAI01 (sample SAMN02144231, study PRJEB22623) | gut metagenome | biome: sheep rumen | host: Ovis aries | place: New Zealand | reverse complement strand
GGTCTTAGCCACCATTCCCTCTGCTACTGTATCGTTCAGACCGAGGTTGAGGATGGTATCCATCATACCCGGCATGGATGCGCGCGCACCCGAGCGAACAGAAACGAGCAGCGGGTTCTTCGGATCGCCGAACTTGCAGTTCATCAACTCCTCTACGTGCTTTACGGCTGCCTCTACCTCTTCGGTCAACTCAGCCACGATCTTCTCCTGACCAACTTGGTAGTACTCGTTGCAGACTTCGGTGGTGATAGTGAATCCCGGAGGAACAGGAACACCGACCAAGTTCATCTCAGCGCAGTTAGCACCCTTGCCACCAAGGAGCTCACGCATTTGCGCATTACCCTCGGCCTTACCGTTACCGAAGGTGTAAACTCTTTTTTTCTTTTCCATTAGTTAATAAATATTAATTGTTATTTATATTAGACATTTTTCATGTTGTTTCCCAAAATCACGGTATGTGTAAGGTATCTCGCAGCAAATTCTGAACAGCATAAAACCAGTACTTAACCAGTATTCACAAAATTCGGGTGCAAAGTTACAAATTTTTTTTGAAATATGCAAATAAATTTGCGTATATAATAATTTTTTTGTAATTTTGCACCCGCAATTGAAACTAATACTTAAAAAACACAAAATTTATGACAGATGTAACAACATTGATGTACGTCGTTCTGGCGGCATCGGTCTTGGCGCTCGGTTTTGCGTATTATTTCTACCGCTGGATGTTAGGTAAGGAGGAAGGCACCGAGTTGATGAAGACCATTGCCTCGCACGTTCGTAAGGGTGCGCTGGCTTATCTCAAACAACAGTACAAAGTGGTGACGATCGTATTCGTCGTGTTAGCGGTTATTTTTGCCGTGATGGCTTATTTCAAGCTCCAGAACGGCATAGTGTGGTTCGCGTTCCTGACCGGAGGTTTCTTCTCGGGTCTGGCGGGATTTTTCGGCATGAAGCCCGCCACTTATGCGTCTTCCCGCACGGCCAATGCCGCTCGTCAGAGCCTGAATGCGGGTCTGCAGGTAGCGTTCCGCAGCGGTGCTGTGATGGGTCTGACGGTAGTGGGGCTGGCGTTGCTGGACGTGTCAGGCTGGTTCTTGGTACTGCAAAAGACGGGTCTTCTCGCGCTCGTGGGCGCGGACGCAGACCTTATTACTATTACCACCACGATGCTGACCTTCGGTATGGGAGCTTCGACGCAGGCGCTCTTTGCGCGTGTTGGCGGCGGTATTTACACGAAGGCGGCGGATGTAGGTGCAGACTTGGTGGGCAAGACGGAGTATAACATCCCGGAGGATGATCCTCGAAACCCTGCCACCATTGCGGATAATGTGGGCGATAACGTGGGCGATGTAGCCGGTATGGGAGCCGACTTGTATGAGAGTTATGCCGGTTCGATCCTGGCGACGATGGCGTTAGGCGCTTCGGCGTTCGCTACTTCGGCGGTGGAAGGTATGCAGTTGAAGGCGGTAGTTGCGCCGTCTCTCATTGCGGCTTGTGGCGTGCTGCTGAGTATTATAGGTATTTACTTGGTGAAGACGAAAGAGAACGCGGGCATGAAAGAGCTGCTCCGTGCGTTGGCTATAGGAACGAACACCGCGGCATGCCTCATCGCGTTAGTGACGTTCGGCATTTTCGCGTGGCTTTTCGGCACCGATACAGACCTTTGGTGGCATGTATCGCTGTCGGTGGTGGTGGGTCTGATCGCCGGTATCATCATCGGTCAAGCTACGGAATATTACACCTCGCAGAGTTATAAGCCGACCAAGAAAGTGAGCGAGAGTTCACAGACCGGTCCTGCCACGGTGATTATCAGCGGTTTGGGTTTAGGAATGCTGAGTACGGCTATTCCTGTCCTGACGGTAGGCGTAGCGATCATTCTGGCTTACCTCTGCGCGAACGGCTTCCATGTGGAGTTCAGCGCGGCTAACCTCTCAATGGGTCTCTACGGCATCGGTATCGCGGCGGTGGGAATGCTCTCCACGCTCGGTATCACGTTGGCGACGGATGCGTATGGTCCTATCGCGGATAACGCCGGCGGTAATGCGGAGATGTCGGGTCTGCCGGCAGAGGTGCGTCAACGTACAGACGCCTTGGATGCCCTTGGCAACACCACCGCTGCTACCGGAAAAGGATTCGCTATCGGTTCGGCGGCGCTGACGGCTTTGGCGCTCTTGGCTTCGTACGTCGAGGAAATCAAGATCGCCCTCATCCGTACCGGCGAAGCATTGCCGAACGGAGTGGAGGCTGCAAAAGCCACCTTGGTGGATTTCATGGATGCGTATAATGTGAACTTGATGAATCCCGTGGTGTTGGTGGGCATCTTCATCGGCTCGATGATGGCGTTCCTTTTCTGCGGCTTGACGATGAACGCCGTTGGCCGCGCGGCACAGCATATGGTAGAGGAAGTGCGCCGTCAGTTCCGGACGATCAAAGGTATCCTGGAAGGCAAGGCGGATCCGGACTATGCGCGTTGTGTGGAGATCTCGACCAAAGGGGCTCAGCATGAGATGTTACTGCCCTCGATCTTAGCTATTATCGTGCCGATCATCACGGGTTTGGTACTCGGTGTAGCAGGCGTGTTAGGCTTGCTCATCGGCGGTCTGGCTACGGGCTTTGTGCTAGCGGTCTTCATGGCGAACGCCGGCGGAGCATGGGATAACGCGAAGAAATACGTGGAGGAAGGTCATTTCGGCGGCAAGGGCAGTGACTGCCATAAAGCCACCGTGGTAGGCGACACCGTCGGTGATCCGTTCAAAGACACGGCAGGACCGAGCCTGAACATCCTCATCAAACTGATGTCCATGGTCTCGATCGTCATGGCAGGCTTAACGGTAACGTGTCACCTGTTGTAATTATTCCAGGCTGTTGAGGTCAACGAGTTTGTTGACGATTGCATAAATGGTAAGGCCCGCGGTTGAATGAATATTCAATTTGCGGGCTATATTTTTGCGGTGTGAAATGACGGTGTGTGTGGAGATGCAGAGCACATCGGCGATCTCTTTGTTGCTCAAACCGCGCACTACCTGAACGAGCACATCTTTCTCCCGTTCGCTCAGTTCCTCGGTCTCGGGCATCTGGTGGCGGCGATGAACCTGTTGGGGGGCATGTGTCAGAGCCGGACGGAGAATATCATCCTCGATGGCGCAATGGTCAGCAAAATCCTGCTCGGTATGCCATAACTCGCTCATGACGTTGATGAGCGTGTAAGTGACCGTTCCTTGGGTAGAGGTCGGTTTGGTAGGATAATACTTGATAATGAGGTTCTTGATCTCCGTCAGTTTGTCGGTGATACGCTGGTCGTCATGCTCGTGTTCGTCGTATAAGCCTTTGTTCTCGTGCTCGATATGCGTGCGGATCTCATCCACAAACTCGTCGTAGCATCGCAGAATCAGCCCCGGTATCTTGGTCGTGGGGTCGGCAGGAATAATCGCCTCGATGAGGTCACGCCGGAGGCGCGGCAAACGAAAGTCCAGAAAATAGGTATGCGCGTTTTTCAGATAACGCTGCAAGGTATCGATGTTGATCTCCTCGATCGTTGCCTGCTGATGAAAAACCTTGTAATTGACAATCGCCAAAAAAGTAGGTGTATGGACGTCATGTGACTTGCAGACCTGCTCGATGGTCTGGTCTCCTACACCCATTTCTAATCCAAACCGGCTGATGATCTGGATCGCATCCTCTTCATGTGACATCAGGTCACAAATCTTGTCCGTTGACTTGTACATTTTTGTGTGAATTTGCAAATTTGGCGCAAAGTTACAAAAAAAAACTGATATGAGCAACACCGGGAGACAAAATCCCCACAAATAGGGATTACATGCTGCCCATCGCCAGACAGATCAAACCGGCGATGATTCCGATCATGCAGAGGATCTTTTTGACGGGATCTTTCTCTTTGAGGAAGAGCAGTCCGTAGCCAAAGCCGATGACCGTTCCACCGCGTCGGATCGTTGAAACGACGGCGATCATGGAAGACGGGTCTTGCAGCGCGAGCATATACACATTATCGCTCAGTACCAGGAAAATCGAGATGAGCGCGACCGGCCAGATGTTGGTGATATGAAATCCCCTTTCCGAGGGATGCCGTTTATGGTGAATATAACAGAAAACGAGCATCATCGCCGCCTGATAGAGTGTGTAATAGACCTGCACGGCGTTGTGGTCGTAGAGGCGCATGATGTATTTGTCGTACAAGCCCGAGCACGCGCCAATGACGATCGCCAACGCCAAAGCGATGTAGTACTTCGCTTCGGGTTGCAGCGCCAGACCTCTCAGCCTTTTCTTGGGCGACAGGCCGGCAGGACGGTTAAAGAACGAGAAAACAAAGATGCTTCCTATGGCGAGCACGACGCCTGCCCATTGCCAGGAGTTGAGCCGTTCGCCGAAGATGAGCAGTGCGCCGATCAGCGTCCACATAGGGCGTGTGGCTTGCCAGGGGCTGACAATGGAAATCGGCAGATGTTTGAGTGCCACATATGCGCATATCCACGAGCTGAGCACGATCGCCGATTTGAGAATCGTCAGCAGATGTCCCTGTATATCCATAGGCGGCACATACAGCAAACTGCCGGACAAAGCATCCGGCATGAGGCGGGAGATCAACAGCGGTACGATCAGTATGCCGGACGAAACCAGCACGCTGGCTGTCAGCACATCTACCACCGAGTTGTCCCGCAGCGCTACTTTCTTACTGACGTCGTAAAACCCTAAGCAGAGCGCTGAGAGAAAGGCAAGAATAACCCAGGTCATTTATAATTGGTTATTTGTAAAGGAAACGTTTGATGGAGCGTTTCGGGGTCTTCTCAAACGGCTTGTCCTGCACCTCTATATTCGACACTTTGCTGTAGGACGGAATGAGGTGATTGAGCTTCTCGAGGTTCGCTTTCATCAGAGCGATGATCTCGTCGCGGCTCATGCGTTTGGTCAGGGTCTCATCGGGGAAGACGAGTGCCACCAATTTGCCCTCGCGCTCCACGATTAGCGATTCGCCTACCGCCTCCTGATTATTGAGTTTGTCTTCGATCTCTTCGGGGTAGATGTTCTGTCCCGAAGCGCCGAGGAACATGGTCTTGCAGCGACCTTTGATGTAGATATTCTTCCTGCGGTCGAGTCGTCCGAGGTCGCCGGTACGAAGCCAGCCGTCTTCGGTGAATGCGGCGTTGGTGGCATCGGGGTTTTTGTAATAACCGAGCATGACGTTTTCGCCTTTAACGAGGATCTCACCGATACCGGCTTCGTTGGGTTCGTCTATCTTGACCTCCATGTTCATCACCGGCACACCGCCTGTGCGTGCTTTGAAATACTTAGGCGGGTTACCGCCGATCAGCGGACCGCATTCGGTCATGCCGTAACCGATGGAAAGGGGGAAATGAATGTCCATCAGACATTTCTCCACTACCGGGTTCATCGCCGCACCGCCGCAGATGAAGTACCGCAGATGGCCGCCAAAAGCACTCTTCAACGCCGATTTGACACGTCCTTTGATAATATCGCCTATCACCGGCACATGCCAGAACGCACGGATCGCCCATTTGCTGAGCATCGGGTCTAAGTTTTTCTTGTATATCTTCTCGATTACTAACGGCACCGTTACCACCAGGTACGGCTGTACGTCTTTGAGGGCTTTGAGCAGAATGCTCGGGGTCGGCGATTTGGTCAGGAAGAAGATATGCGTACCCGAACAAAGGGGGTAGAGTAGTTCGCAAATCTGCCCGAACATATGCGCTAACGGAAGCATCGAGACAAGCCGTTGACCCGGATCAACCGGCAGCATCTTCATACCTACCTCCACGTTATTACTCAGCGAGCGGCCGTTGAGCATCACGCCTTTGGGCGAACCGGTAGAGCCGGAGGTGTAGTTGATGAGACTAAGCGCATCGGGGTCGGCGGAGAAAGCGATATCCTCCGGCTCCACGCCTTGCGGATATTGGGCTTTGAAGAGCGCATCCAACTCTTTCTTATCCGGCACGGAAACACCTTCTTGGATATAAAGCGGGCTCCAATCGGCTAAGGACAAAGCGGCTTTCAGTTTAGCCGGCATCGTTTGGTTTTGCAGGTCTTTCCATACATACGGACCTACAAACAGCAGTTCGCTGTCCGAGTGATCCAAGAGATGGTTGATATCTTCCGCCGTAAAATCCTGCAAGATCGACACGCAGACACCTTCATATGCCGCGATCGCGAGATAAGCAACCGCCCAATTGGCACAGTTGCGACCCGCTAAAGCAATCTTATCACCACGCTTGATGCCTAATTTCTCAAACAACAGATGCAGCCGAAGCATCTCAATCGCCATTTCCCCGAATGTATATTCATGATCCTCTCCATAATCCGTCAACGCTGTGTCATTCCATTGATGGGAAACAACTTCTGTCAGGTAATTCAAATAATGTTTCTGCATACCAAATTGTCTGTATTTGTTTCTAAAATTGTCCTAAGACACTATTTGCGGTGCAAAGGTACTACAAATTTTGCATATATGCAAACATTCGGTCGTTTTTTTTTGAAAAAAAGCGATTTATCGCGAATTTGTGTGTACTGAGCAGCTATTGGGAGCTTGCTCACGGATAGTTGCTCAGTATGCACAAATGCAGGGACGTTAGTTCCTTTTTCAAAAAATGACCGCCTTTGCTATATATCCGGCACAATGCGACTGTACTTTCGGCGGGTGGAGAAGCCAATTGACTTTTGGCTTCGAAAAGGGAAGGCTGTCGGGGAGACAAAGCCGACTGAGAATTGCGGGAGGGCCGAAGGTACAAAAAAAACAAGCACGTAGCTTCCCAGTTACGTGCAAGCTTTGATTTCCTATAGAGAGGAAATCACCATCTACTTACTCTCTTATGCGTTACTTATACAAGTAACGTTTGATAGACCGCTTAGGAGTTTTCTCGAACTCGGAAGCGACTAATTCTATAGCGCTTATCTGACTGTAGTTCGGAAGGTTTTTGTTCACGAACACGCGGTTTTCTTCCATCTGCTCAGCCAGCGTCTTTGTTCCTAATAATTTTTTTCCTTCAGCCGATGTGTCCGGGAACACAAGAGCTACTAATTTATGATCGCGATCCACTACGATGGACTCTACTACGCAAGGCATGGAATTGAGTTTGTCCTCCAATTCTTCGGGGTAGATATTCTGTCCGGAAGGACCCAGGATCATGTTCTTGGAGCGTCCGTGGATGAAGATGTTTCCTTCTTTGTCGAGAATACCCAGGTCACCGGTACGCATCCATCCGTCCTCGGTGAAGACAGCCTTGGTCGCCTCCTCGTTCTTGTAATATCCCTGCATGACGTTCACACCCTTCACTTGGATCTCGCCGTCTTTCTTATAGGGGTTCTCGCTGTCAATGCGCACGTGGCATTGCGGAATCTCTTTTCCGCAGCTATGGAATTTGTATGCCCACCAATCTTCATAGCTGATGAGGGGAGCGCACTCGGTCATACCGTAACCTACGCAGTACTGGTAGTTGATATCGTGGAGCACTTGCTCTACTTCGCCGTTGAGGGCTGCACCGCCGATAATGAGGTAACGCAACCTGCCGCCGAAGGTCTTATCTAATCCCTCTTTCACTTTTTTGCGGATGATGCGGTTAATACCCGGGGTCTTCCACAGAATTCGCATCATCGGGCTGCTGATCTTCGGCATTACACCTTTCTTCACGATCTTCTCGATTACCAAAGGTACGGTCAGGATCATGAACGGTTTCACCTGCGCAAATGCCTTCATCAGCACGGTCGGGGTAGGAGCCTGCGTTAAGAAATAGGTCTCTGCACCCTCGCATACCTGATAGAGGAACTCGTACATCAGTCCAAACATGTGCGCGATAGGCAGCATCGACAATACGGTATCACCCGGACGATGAGGAATACGATGCGATGCAAAATCCACGTTTCCGCTCAAATTGAGATGGCTTAACATAACGCCTTTGGGGTTTCCTGTCGAACCGGAGGTGTAGTTGATAACCGCCAATTCATCGAGATTTTCGGTCGGATAGTTCACATCTTTGATGCTCACTCCGTTGGGGAATGCTTTCTTGAAAGCAGCTTCTGCGCCTTCAAACGCCTTGCGGAAAGAATCCTCTGCCTCTACTAACGTCATGTCATCCATGAAGATAGTTGCTTTCAGACCCTTCATCTGCGCAGGATCAATTTTCTTCTTTACATTCGGACCTACGTAGAGGATAACTGCCTCCGAGTGATTCACCAGCGAATAAATACCTTCCGCTGTGAAATCCGGCAGAATACTTACCACCACTGCTTTGTAGCTCTCGATAGCTAAAAACAACAGACCCCAATTGGCGCAGTTACGTCCGCAGAGCGCTATTTTGTCACCCTCTTTAATGCCGCACTCACGCCATGTGATATGCAGCTTTTCAATCTCCGACGCCAATTGAGCGTAGGTGTATTTGTTCACTCCGTCCAGGTCGGCTAACGCCATACAGTCCCAACGGCGTGACATTGTTTCTTGCAAATATGATAAGTAATGTTTTGTTGCCATTTATTATGATTTTATTATCGTTGTTTTTGATTTCAAGTGCAAAAGTACTGCTTTATTTTTGAACAATTGTTCGAAAACTGTATTTTTTTTTAAATTTTTAGCATTTTGTGCATTTCAGAATATGTTTTCCGCAAAAAAGTAAAGTCCATTTGGCTTTTTCCGAGGGCAGGGTCGAGTGAGTTCTTGACCTGCGAGAACATCAGAGCCACTTGTTCGCGGTCGATGTCCCGGCGGATGAGTCCAGCGCGTTGGTCGTGATAGATGGCGTTGCGCCAGAGTTCTACTTCTTTGAGCGCGAGCCTTTGCGCCTTGCGTGAAAGAGACGGAAATTGGCTGTAGGCGGTGAACATTAGGTTATTGACGTTTGAGGTGTTGATGGCTTTGTTGTCAAAAGTCAGCAACGCCTCTTCCAGACTATGCAGGTATTCCAGCATCGCGGCGATCATGGTCTCTATGCCACTGTCGTTGGGCACTTTGTTGAGCGCGCGTTGTTTGGGCTCGATGAAATATTTCTCCATGCAGGTCAGGAAAAGCTCGTCCTGATCCTTAAAATAATAATAAAGTGTCCCGCGCCCGATATCCAAAGCAAACTGCAGGTCGGTGATGCTCACTTTCTGGTATCCTTTCAGGGCATAGAGTTCCATTGCCTTGCGGATAATATATTCCTTTCTGTCTTTCATACAGAGGTTTGCTTTTCGTAATCAATCAGCGCCTGTGTCATCAGTTCGTGCCCCTGCGCTATGATCTCTTCGGCTTTGTCAAAATCGAAGGTGTTGTATGCGTACTGGCGCATGACGGCATGTACATCCGGGGGCGTGAGACGGCATTCCATGATCGTGTTCTGCTGGATCTGCATATCGCTCATGCGGTCGAGAATACTGAAGAAATTGATGCGTTTGAGTTGCTGCACTTTTGCCATCGGGGTCTCTAAGATCTTGAACGGCACGCTCTGCGCTTTGTCCTCCGGCATCGCGTCCTTACCGCTGATATCCATGGCTACGAGTATGTCTCCCTCGGTGCGTTGGATAGTGTGCAGGGGCAGGGGATTGAGGATGCCGCCGTCGATGAGCAGACGGTTTCCCATTTGCACGGGTTCGAAGAACAGCGGAATACTGATGGATGCGCGTACGGCTTCAAACAGGCTGCCGGTGCGGAAGATCACCTCCTCGGTGTTCTGCATGTCCGACGCTACTATAGCGCAGGGGATATTCAGTTCCTCGATCGGCCGATCCGGTACCACGGTCTCTAATTCTTTGATGATCCGTTGCCCTTTGACCAGGGAGTTGACGCTGAGCAGATTGATATCAATCATCCGTAGGATGAGTTGCTTGTCCACGCGCAGAAACCATTTCTTGGCTTCTTCGAGTTGTCCGGCGGCGTACATGCCGGCGATGATCGAACCCATCGAGCAGCCGGCTATACTTGTAATCGTATAGCCGCGCTCCTCAATGGCTTCTATGGCGCCGATATGCGCGAGTCCACGCGCACCTCCCGAACCTAATACCAATGCTACGTTCTTCATTCAAATTTTTTATACCTGCTTCGCAGGCACGAGTTTCTCGCGGATCTTGATATAGATTGTTTCGCCTTTCTTGGCAAACGGTGTCTGCACGTAGCCCATACCGATACCTACTTTGGTGTTAGGCAGCATGATACCGGAGGTCACGTTGCCGATGGTGTTGCCGGCTTCGTCGCATATCTCATAGCCGTTACGCGGAATAGCGCGCTCCAGGCACTCGAAATGCACTAATTTGCGTTTCACTCCTTCGGCTTTCTGGGCTTTGAGGAAATCGCGGTCGATGAAATCTTTGGCATCGAGTTTGGTGATCCAGCCAAGACCCGCTTCTAACGGCGAGGTGGTGTCGTCGATGTCGTGGCCGTAGAGGCAGTACCATTTCTCCAGACGCAGGCTGTCACGGGCTCCTAAACCGATAGGAGCCAGACCGAACGGTTTGCCTACTTCGAAGAGGGCGTCCCAGATCTGTTTGCCGTATTCAGCGGGGAAAT
>ODAI011311962.1_pt1 | contig 10501 bp, 12 predicted proteins | sample 1539321 | NCBI WGS metagenome assembly ODAI01 (sample SAMN02144231, study PRJEB22623) | gut metagenome | biome: sheep rumen | host: Ovis aries | place: New Zealand | reverse complement strand
TGACTGAAAGGAATGCCTTCTACGACCTGTCCGGACGTCATCTACGACCCGAAGCGATAATCCCTTACCCGGGATGGAGACTATCAGCACGCGGCGTAACGACCATCGGAACGACCCGAAGGGGCTATCGGCACAACCCGAAGGTGAGGGACATCCCCTGGGCGCAAAGCCTATGTTTAACTTTTAAAAATTCAAAGCATTATGAGTCAGAAATTCACAAAGTTGCAGAACAACAACACCCAGGGCGGCGGCAGTCAGCAGGGCGGCGGCAGCAATCCATCAACCACGCCAGGGGAGGGAGACTGATTAGGCTCGATACGAAGTATCAAAAATTGAAGAATTGAAGAATTGAAAAATTGAAGAATTGAATTATGACGAAGAAAGAGACTCTGAAGTGGATTGTGCAGATTATTGCATCGGTGGCGTCGGCCATACTGACGGCGCTGGGCACGACGAGTTGCGCGGGCTACGGGCCTATCGCACTCTGATCCAAACGCTACAGGCAAAAAGAATCCCCCGCTCATCACATCGAGCGAGGGATTCTTGCTATAATGGTATGACGATGATTACTCAGCGGTGTCGAGAGGGATGACGGAGAAGGTGAGCTTCTCGTAACCCTCGAAATCGTCGAACTGCACCTGGAAGTTGGCATACTGGTAGTAGTTGCCGCCCGTGTTGTGAGTGTCCTTCACGGGGTTGCTCTTGGCCAGAGCGTTGAGGATCTTGTTGTAGATGATCTTGTCGTTGTTGGCATCCTCGATCTGGATGGCCATCGAGGTGACGATACCGCCCTCGATCTTGTAGGTGTAGTCGCCAGCTGCATAGAGCTGGAAGGCCTCGGTCTCAAGGATGGGCTCAAGCTCGCCGACGGCTGCCACGAGATCTTCCTTCGTATAGTTTACATAGTTGATGGGCTCCAGGTTCTCGTCGAGCTTAATATATGTGGTGTCCACCTCACTGGTGACATTCTCTTCTGCTGCAACAGCGGCCGTGCTCGTCAGCATCAACATGCCAAAAAGCATCATTTTCATCATTTTGTTCATCTTTTTCATCTTTTGCTTATCTTTTGTAACCTTTTTCAGCTGCAAAGATAGCAATATTTAAAGTTACCTCCAACTCTTTTTGGCAAAAAATTCAAAAAATATCCGCTTACAGCCAACTTTTTGATTAAAGTCAACCGTAAGCGGTATCATTTTGCCATGTGAAAGGCCCGAAAGACTATCTAACTGGCTTCACGATGTATGTAAAATCATAGTCACGACAGGGCAGCTGATACTCCTCGCGCGGCCAGGCGCCCCACGAATTGACGCAGCCGAGTCCCATCTGGCGCTGCTGGATGTGGACCTGGGTGAGCTGACGCGGCACGAGGTCACCGCTGTGACGGCCCCAGGCCTTCTCCTTCACAGGACCGTCGTCGAGATCTTCGGTGAGGTAGTTGAGCGCACTGGCCTCCATCGGACGGTCGGAGTAGAACTCCAAGCCCTTGCCCTCAGCATTAAGTACGCGGAACCAGCGCACGTCGGTATGGTTGCCCGACTCCTGCGGACGGACGTATGGGAAGTACTCATCGGCCACCTTGTTCTCATAGACGCCAAGGAACTCTGAGTCGTGGCGGTCGCAATAGTTCTCCACCGGCCCGCGGCCATAGTACTGCACACTGTTGTAGGCCTCGGGCATCTGGAGCTGCATACCGTAGCGGAACATCGGGATGCGCTTGGTCTCGCTGTCGGTGTCGAGCTGCTGACGGATGATGACCTCGCCCTCGGGGGTGAGCACGTAAGAGAGCTTAAGCGAAGCGTGGACATCAGGCAGGTCGAAATGGGCCACAGCGCCACACTCCTCGACCTCGAAGTCTTTCAGATGCATGGCGGGATTGCGCCACACGGCAAACTTCTCCTGCAGGTGAGCACCATAGTCATTGTCTGTCGGGGCGCGCCAGAACTCAGGCACGATGGAGCGGCGGTCGAGCAGCATAGGCTTGCCATCGACATCGAGGTAGTCGATCAGGCCCGACTGCTTGCCGATGGTGAGGGTGGTGCCGGCAGCGGTGAACTTGACATAGCTGACAGTCTCCTCCTTGCTGGCAGAGAGGTCCTTGTGCTTCTTGGAGACCTCGGGGAAACGGTAGGGCTGGACGCAGAACTGCTGACGGGCGAGCACCTGACCCTTTTCGATGAGGGGCTGGGCCTCGCGGCTGCGGAACTCGAAGTTGACGAGCACCTCGTCGTCAGGATGATGCTTAAGTACACGGGCGAGGGTGGCCTTCAGCTCGGCATCGGTGATGAGCTTGCGCTGCTGGGGAGCGATGCCTGCAACGGAGACGGTGCCGCTATGCTTGCGCACGGTCCAGACGAGTTCGAGGTTGTCGAGCGACTTGAAGAAGTGCTCGTTATAGACCTCAAACTGCCCCTCGCGCAGGTTCTTCTCGGTAATCCACACGTTCTGGTAGTAGTAGCCCACCTCATGGGCATGGGGATTGAGACGGCGGTCGGGGGCAATAAGGCCGTTGCAGTTGAAGTTGTAGTCGCTGGCGGGATAGCGCCCATAGTCGCCGCCGTAGGTGAAGATCTCACGGCCCGTGACGGGGCTCTTGTCGCGCAGGCCCTGATCGACGAAGTCCCAGATGTAGCCGCCCTGGTACTTGGGGTACTTGCGGATGATGTCCCAGTACTCCTTGAAGCCGCCCATCGAGTTACCCATCGCATGGGCATACTCGCACTGGATGAGCGGACGGGGATTGTCACCCTGGGCGTATTTCTCGCTGGCCTCGTAGCCGTAGTACATCGGACAGAAGATGTCGGTCTTGCCGTCCTGACGGGCCTGTTCGAACTGTACGGGACGCGTCTTGTCGTAGGCTTTCACCCAGTCGTAGGCGCGCTCGAAGTTGGGACCATAGCCTGCCTCGTTGCCGAGCGACCAGACGATGATGGAGGGATGGTTCTTATAGGTGATGACATTGCCCTCCTGCCGCTCGATGTGCATCTGTGCGAAAGCCTCGTTCTTGGCGAGGGTCTTTTCCTTGTAGCCCATGCCGTGACTCTCAAGGTTCGACTCGGCGGTAAGGTAGATGCCGTACTCGTCGCAGAGGTCGTACCAGCGCGGATCGTCGGGATAGTGGCAGGGGCGCACGGCGTTGATGTTGAGCTGCTTCATGATGCGGATGTCCTGGATCATGCGCTCGACGCTGACGACATAGCCGCCGTCGGGGTCGAGTTCATGACGGTCGGCACCCTTGATGAGGATAGGCTGTCCGTTGACGAGCAGCTGTCCGCCCTTGATCTCGATATGGCGGAAGCCCACCTTCTTGCGCACGGCCTCGAGTACCTCGCCGCCCTGCTTGAGCTGAAGCTCCAATATATATAAATAAGGTGTCTCAGCGGTCCAGGGCTTTGCGTTCTCCACCGTAGCCTGCAGTCCCTCGGCCACCTGACGCCCCTCGGCATCATAGAGACGGGCCTCGACCTCGGCCTTGCCTGCCACCTTCACATCGACGCTGAGCAGTCCCTTGCCGTCGAGATAGTCCTGCCCGATGGTGATATCCTGGATATGGGTCTTCGGGGTGGCGTAGAGATAGACCTCGCGGGCGATACCCGTGAAGCGCCAGAAGTCCTGATCCTCGAGGTAGGAGCCGTCGCACCAGCGCATCACCTGCATGGCGATGAGGTTACGGCCCGGCTTGAGATACTTCGTGATGTTAAACTCGGCGGCGACCTTCGCATCCTCGGAGTAGCCGACATAGCGGCCATTGACCCAAAGGAAAAGGTTGCTGGTGGCGGAGCCTACGTGGAAGAACCCCTCCTGTCCCTTCCAGTCGGCGGGCAGGTCGAAGGTGCGGCGATAGGAGCCGGTATAGTTGTTGGTCTCGCCAATATAGGGGGGATTGTTCTCAAAGGTGGTACACCAGGCATAGCCCATGTTCTTGTAGGTCTTGTCGCCGTAGCCGTTGATCTCGAAGAGTCCCGGCACGGGGAAATCAGCCCACTTGGAGTCGTCGTACTTCAGCGCGAAGAAATTCTTCGGCGCGTCCTGATGGTCTTTGACGAAACAGAACTTCCACATGCCCTCCATCGATAGGTAGCGGGCAGAGGCCGACTTGTCGCCACGGGCCTTGTCGAGATTCTCGAAGGCGAAGAAATGGGCGCGTCGCGGCTCACGGTTCACCTGGTTCACACTGGGGTCTTTCCAGACGGGCGTCTTGTCGGCTGCCAGCGTCGGCATAACGGCAAGACAAGCAATTGCTAATAGTAGTTTTCTCATATCCGCATGATTATTGTTTTGGGTTCACTTATCCGGGCAAAATTACACAATTCTTCGCAGCCGAGCAAAAATGATGTCTTAATTGATGCTAATTCGGGATTTTTTTTGTACTTTTGTCCTCACAATATGAAGAAGGAAGAAAGATATAAGCACATACTGGCCCACTTCAGGGCGCAGATGCCGAACGTGAATACCGAACTGGAGTTCGGCAGCGTGTTCCAACTGCTGGTGGCAGTCATCCTCAGTGCACAGTGTACGGACAAGCGCATCAACCAGGTGACGCCGGATCTGTTCCACCGCTACCCCGACGCAAAGGCGATGGCGCAGGCAGAGCCGGAAGACGTGCTGGAATATATCAGCAGCGTCTCCTACCCCAACGCAAAGGCTGCCCATCTGGTGGCGATGGCAAGGGCGTTGGTAGCAGAGTACGGCGGCGAGGTGCCATCGGACATGAACCAGCTGCTGGATCTGCCTGGCGTGGGCAGGAAGACCGCCAACGTCATCCAGAGCGTCGCCTTCGGCAAGGCTACGCTGGCGGTGGACACCCACGTGTATCGCGTCGCCCACAGGCTGGGGCTCGTCGGCAAACGCGCAAATACGCCCTACAAGGTGGAACAGGAACTCGTGAAGCACATCCCGGAGGCCGATATCCCCGACGCCCATCACTGGCTGCTGCTGCACGGGCGATATGTATGTACATCAAGAAAGCCGCACTGCGAACGGTGCGACTTTGCTGATATCTGTCCTAAAGATATAGAGGGATCGAAGCTCGGATAGCCCTTATCTCTTGTCTTTGTGCTTCGGCTTGTGATGGCCACCCCACTGGCGGAAGGCATTGCGGTGGAACTTATCCTCGGCGATGATGACGCGATAGACCTTCGAGGCAGGCAGCACACTGAAAAACTTCGTATGATAGGTCTGCAGGATCTGCTTCAGCTCTATCTCCTTACAGTCGCGCTTCTCGACAGCCTTACGGAACGAAGCCTCGTCGGCAGGTTTCATCTTGCGCGCCTCCTTCATCTGATTCCAGACCTTACGCTGTTTCTGCTGCATCTCCCTATAGAGCGGGAAGAACTTCTCGGCCTCCTCAGCCGTGAGCTCTGCCTCCTTCGTGATATACTGCTCCATCTCGGCCTGAAACTTCTCAGGCGAGAACTTCTGGGGATGGTCGGCACGAGCTGCACTAACCACAAAAACGAGGGATACCAGACAGCAAAGAACTTTCTTCATCGTTTGTTTCTAATTTTTAGTTTTCAGCGAGATATACGTAGATATCCTGATTGTCGAGCATCAGATAGTCGGCAGCCTCATCGAACGAAGCGTCGCTTGTCGGCTCCTGCTGGGCGGCAACCTGGGCTACGGGCTGCTTGACAGCGCTCGTATCAGGCAGTGACTGCCATACCCACGCACTGACTATCAGCACCACTGCACAGGCAGCGGCATAAAGCCAACGGCGCATCCTCACCATGCGCGCAGGCTGACGCTCCTCAGAAGCAGCCACCTCACGGAGAGGCTGCTCGGGCAGTTGCTGCATCAGGCGATCGGCAAAGCTGTCGAAATAGCCGTCAGGAACCAGAAACGGATTCCGCTTCCCAACCTTTTCCTCTATGTACTTCTCTTCATTCATCGTATGTTTGACGTATGATTATCCAAAAGGTTTAATCCCGCGACTTAAAAAATTCAGAAATTTTCTTTACCGCGATATGATAGGATGCCTTGAGCGCCCCTTCGGAGGTGTCGAGCAGCTTACTCATGTCGCTGTACTTCATCTCCTCAAAGTAGCGCAACTGGAACACCGTGCGCTGTACATCGGGCAGCGAGGCAATAGCCTGCTGGAGCAGGGCCTCGGCTTCGGAGCCGTCGAAGAAATCGTCGGCCAGCAGGCTGGCAGCTACTGTCGTCTCTTCGGTGCTGACCGTCTGCTGCTTGTTGCGCCGCAGGAAATCGAGACTCTCATTAATGGCGATGCGCGAGAGCCACGTGCTGATCTTCGCATCCCCGTGGAAGCCGTCGAGGCCGTTCCAGGCTTTGAGGAACGTGTTCTGCAGCACATCGTTGGCATCCTCATGGGTAAGTACGATACGACGTATCTGCCAGTACAACTGTTCGCTGTATTGGCGCACCACTCGCTCGAAGGCACTTCGTTGCGTCTCTGGGTTCAGCAGTTGGGCGGATAAGTCGCGTTCGTCTGTCAAAATCGTATTTTCGGGATACTGCCAAGAACGAAGAACGTCAGCGCACAGATATCTTGCGCACTACGTTGCCCACCTTGACGATGTAACAGCCTTTAGGTAGATTCAGTTCGAATTTCTGTGCCGGACTATCAATTTGTTCCTCCATCACCTTGCGCCCCGTCAGGGAGACGATCTCAAGCGTCTTACCCTCAGCCCCGTTGACGTAGAGGACACCCTGCGTATAGGTAATCGAAGGCTCGATATCCTGATATTCCGTCACGCCTGCCATGTAGCCTGCACTAGCCGAAACCGGTACTGCCAGCAGGAAGACCAAAAGAGCGGATATATGGAGTAACTTTCTCATCATTGATTGATAATCTGCTGCAAAAGTAGGGAATTCTTCTGAAAAATCCAAATTTTCAGAAAAAAAACTTCAGTCTGAGCGCGTTCAGATGTCAAAAACGTCCATTTCGTTGGTCAAGAACGTATTTTCAAACACCTCTTTTGCCTGTCCGAGCAGCACCTGCTCATCGTCGTAACGCGAACTGTAATGGCCGAGTAGAAGACGCCCCACCCCGGCATCGCGCGCCACCATAGCTGCCTGACGGGCCGTAGAGTGGCAGTATTTCTCGCACTGCACCAGGCGGTCGTCGCCATAGGTACTCTCGTGATAAAGGGTATCGACGCCCCGGATAAGGTCCTTCAACTGTGGCAGATATCGCGTATCGCTAATGTAGGCATAGCTGCGCGACGGACTGGCAGGGCTCACGAGACGCGCGTTGGGAATCACATCCCCCTCCGGACTCGTCCAGTCGGCTCCATTCTTGATATTCATCACCTGACTCTTAGGGATACCGTAAGCCTCCATCATATCGGGACGGATATGGGGCAACGTGGCCTTCTCCCGGATGAGATAGCCGCAGCAGGGTACACGGTGTTCCAGCGGCACGCTCAGCACCTCGATGCTACGGTCTTCATAGACCACACCGAAGGCTCGGGTGTCCACAGGATGGAACACCACCTCGAAGTCGAGGTCGTGGGTGAAGAAGCGTATCTGGCGATCCAACTCAGGCCCCAGAGCCTCTGGTGCATGCACATGAAGACGGGCCGTACGCCCCAGCAACCCGAAGGTGGAGATCATGCCTATCAGACCGAAGCAATGGTCGCCGTGAAGGTGGGTAATGAAGACATGACTCAACTTGGTGAACCGCACACGACACCTGCGCAGCTGCATCTGCGTGCCTTCGGCACAATCGAGCATCAGCACCTTGTCGCGCACCTCCACCACCTGTGAGGACGCATTATGACGAAGGGTGGGAAGCGCGCTTCCACACCCGAGGATATGCACTCTGAACGGTTCCAAGAGAAGGGGCTTAGATTTTGTTAAACTCGTCGCCGGTATCCTCAAGCTCCAATCCGTGGAGATTCACCTTCGGTTTCTCTTTCCAACGGTTGTACTCGAAAATCTCCGTCTCCTCCGGGGTCTTGCCGACAGTGCGATAAGCCAGCGTGTCGGGTCCCAGCGTCAGGATCTCGTAACGATTCTCCTCCTGTTCGTCTCCACCGCCTTCACGCACCAGCAGGATATCCAGATTACCGTTGAAGATACGCCACGTGCGATAGATGATAGTGCTCTGGTCGATGCTCTCTGCTACACCGCCTTCCTTAATGCGGATACCTATCTCAGCGCTGCCGTCGATGGGATCGGGCATCACCCAGTCGCCCATCAGTGTGTTGAGGTTGATGACAATCAGAGCATTCTTCTGGTCCTTGTCGGTAACGACAGCCAGACGATCGGAAGGCTGAAGACCGCCAAAGAGCTTGTTACTCTCCTGAGCCTTGTCAAGATTCAACTTCAGCGTATCGCCGCTGTCAGTCAGCATCTCAAGGGTTGACATGCCTGTTGCACTGGTGCAGATACCATAGACAGTAAGGTCACGCGGCACAAAGTCCTCCTGTGCAGTTGTGTCCGCTTCATCAAAGGCGGCCTGTTGCTTGTTACCGCCACAACTACCGAATGTCATGACACCAGCCACGAACAATCCGAAAAAAACAGATTTCTTCATATTACCATATAGATTTTAATTAAAATTCCTGTTGCTTGGCCTCTTCCCACAGGCGATCCATCTCTTCGAGCGTCATCTCGCTGAGCGGCTTACCTATCTTTATACTATGGGTCTCGATATAGTTGAACCGATTGATGAACTTACGGTTGGTCTTCTCCAGTGCGTTGTCGGGGTTGAGCTTGTAGAGCCGCGCCGCATTGATAACGGAGAAGAGAAAGTCGCCCAGTTCTTCGGTGGAGCGCTCCTTGTCCTCACGGTTCAGTTCGTCCTCGAGCTCACTTAGTTCCTCGCGCACCTTCTTCCATACGTCCTGACGGTCCTCCCAGTCGAAGCCTACATTTCGGGCCTTGTCCTGTATGCGATAGGCCTTTATCAGACTTGGCAGCGCCTCTGGCACACCAGAGAGGACACTCTTGTTGCCATCCTTCTCTTTCAGTTTAATCTGTTCCCAGTTTTCAAGCACCTGGGTGACGGTGGTTGCCTTGGGAATATCAGATACTTCCGGTTCACCAGAATCACTAGGTATATAGGGCAACGGCTTGGGATCGGCGGCATCGATCTGCGAGGGGTGATAGACATGGGGATGACGGGTAATCATCTTTCTCGTCAGAGCATTACAGACATCAGCCATATCAAACTGCTCCTTTTCCTCTGCAATCTTGGCATAGAAGCAGATATGCAGCAAGACATCGCCCAGCTCCTTACAGATGTCATGAACGTCGTTCTTGATCAGTGCATCACAGAGCTCGTATGTCTCCTCGATTGTATTTGGTCTCAGGCTCTCGTTGGTCTGCTTCCTGTCCCAGGGGCAATTCTTCCTCAGTGCGTCGAGCACATCGAGAAAACGCCCGAAAGCCTGCATTTTTTCTTCTTTCGTATGCATAATTAGTCAAATATTGGGGCAAAGATACAAAATAATTGAGAATTGGGATTTGAGATTTGAGATTTTTTTATAATTTTGCACCGATTTTAGGGAATTAACATCAAATATATATGGAACTTGCAAGTAAATATGACCCAAAAGAGGTCGAATCGAAATGGTATCAATACTGGCTGGACAACAAATTGTTCGCCAGCAAACCCGACGCCCGTGAGCCTTATACAATCGTGATCCCACCACCAAACGTGACGGGTGTTTTGCACATGGGGCACATGCTGAACAATACGATTCAGGACATCCTGGTGCGCCGCGCCCGCATGGAAGGCAAGAACGCCTGCTGGGTGCCGGGTACTGACCATGCCTCGATTGCGACTGAGGCCAAGGTGGTGAAGAAACTCGCCGCCGAGGGTATCAAGAAGCGCGACCTCACCCGTGAGCAGTTCCTAGAGCATGCCTGGGACTGGACCCACGAGCACGGTGGCATCATCCTCAAGCAGCTGCGCCGCCTGGGTGCCAGCTGTGACTGGGACCGCACTGCCTTCACGATGGACGAGAAGCGTTCACAGAGTGTGATCAAGGTTTTCGTCGATCTCTACAACAAAGGTCTGATCTATCGCGGACTCCGTATGGTGAACTGGGACCCGAAAGCACTCACCGCCCTCTCTACCGAGGAGGTAATCTATCGTGAGGAGAAGAGTCACCTGTTCCATCTTAAATATTATGTGGATGGACTAGAGAATCTAGAAAACATAGAAGATCTAGAGAAAGACGGCAACGTCATCCACAAGGACGAGAAGGGCTACTATGCCGTTGTAGCCACCACCCGTCCAGAGACCATCATGGGTGATACCGCCATGTGTATCAACCCCAAGGACCCGAAGAACCAGTGGCTGAAGGGCCGCAAGGTGATTGTGCCGCTGGTGGGCCGCGTGATCCCCGTCATTGAAGACCGTTATGTGGATATCGAGTTCGGTACGGGTTGTCTGAAGGTGACTCCTGCCCACGATACCAACGACTATATGCTGGGTAAGACCCACAACCTGGAAACCATCGACATCTTCAATGCCGACGGAACCATCTCCGAGCAGTCGCCGCTCTACGTCGGCATGGACCGTATGGACTGC
>ODAI011238783.1_pt1 | contig 10501 bp, 9 predicted proteins | sample 1539321 | NCBI WGS metagenome assembly ODAI01 (sample SAMN02144231, study PRJEB22623) | gut metagenome | biome: sheep rumen | host: Ovis aries | place: New Zealand | reverse complement strand
TGCCGATATAAGCCTTTTGGAATTCATTTCTGACTTCTTCTTATAAAGGCTCGTCAGGTTTTATTCCGCTTTTTAATAAGGCCTTGCAGGCTGTTACCACAACTAAAAAAAAGTAATTTCCTGCATTGTTTTTTATTTCTTTTATGCCTTCTTCAAGGCTTTCTCCTGCACCAAAAACTATGACTGGCTTAGAAACGGAAGCAAAATAGCTTGTAAGAGGCTTTGTTTTATCTATAAACTTTAGGTTTGTAAAAAAGTTTTTTGAATAGCTTCGTCCAAAACGGGTAAGGGTGATTCTGTTTGCCCAGAAGGTTTTTAATGCATTTACACAGGCTTGGCAGAAGTTCTGGTAAAAGGTTTCGTTAAATGTGCTTCCTGCCGAAAAATCTATTCTGATAATTCTTCTAAAAAGTCCTGCCTGTGGCAGAATATGGCCGTTAGCTAAAGATACTTCCGGGCCTGCAAGAAGGGAAGGAAAAGAATAAAGTTCTTCGTGAGGAATAAGAATAAAGTTTTTAGAAAAGCCATACTCTTCTTTATGCTCATTAATAAAATTAAAAAGTTCTTTATCTTCTTCGACTGCTATAACAAGACAGTTTTCCGGTAGTTTTTGCAGCAGTTCCTTAATTCCATAGGTAAGGACGGGAGAGACTGCAAGAATGATGCTTTCCACCTGCAAGGCAAGATTTTCAATTGTAGAAAGAATTGTCTTAGAAGGATTGTATTTTGAATAGAGAAACTTATTTTTGTAGGAAACAGAAAAGCCCTGCGGTGTAGATACAAGGCAGGGCTTTTGTTGATTATTGTTATTCAATTTCTACTGACTTAAAAAGTTCTTGAAATAAACTGTTGCAAAATTGTTTTCAAGTTTGGAACTGTTCATAACAGCCTGTCTTGAAGTATCAGAATCAAAGTTTTCTAATTCGCTTAAAACAGGAGTTTCTTCTGAAGAAGCAGTTTCTTCTGAAGCAAGCTGAAGAACAACAATGTTGTCGTTCATTACGATTGGAGAAGAAAGTTCATTCATCTTTAATGAGAAAGCTGTTTTTAAGAAGTTTTCATTCTGATCTGCACCAGAAAGTCCCATAAGGGAAGTATCAACAGAAGATGCAATTGAAACACTTCCAAAGTTTAATGGGAATGGAGCAACTTCAATATTGTTTACATTTAATTTTGCACATGCTGTATCAAAATCTGAATTAAGTACCTGACTTGTAAAATCTTTTGCTTTTGCAGTGAAGTAGTCTTCGATCATTGTTGATTCATAGTTTGTAATGTATGAAGAAACATTTGAAAGAGTTTCTGCATTTGTAAAGTCAGGTTCTGTTACGCTACCATCAGCCTTGAATAAAGAAAAACCTGTACTTGTTTCAATAACTTCTGAAACTGCATCTTTTTCAAGATCTGTAATTTTTGCAAGGTCTTCTTTGTTTACAAGAATGTTTTCAATCTGATACTGAAGTTTATTTGTGATTTTTCCTTCTGTATTTGTGAATGATTTTTCTGAATATTCAGTAATTGCATCTGCAAATGTGATTTCTCCGTTTGCAATTCTCTTTGCAACTTTGTTAGCAGTAGCTTTGTCTTCAACTGTAATTACAGATAAATCATATGAATTAAATTTTGCAGCATTCTGTTTAGCATATTTTACTTTTTCTTCTTCAGGATAATCTTTAAGAGGGAAGACTGCCATATGGAAGCCGCGTTTTTTAGCATTGTAAGCATTTAAGAAATCAAGTTCTGCATTTGATTCTTTAAGTCCATAGAGTGACTGACCGCCAAAGGTAGCATCCTGACTTCCGAAGTTATCATCAAAGTAGCGCTGAGAAATAAGGCCTGATTCAATCTGAGATTTAATTTTAATTTTGTCAGAATCTGATGCCTGTTTGTAAAGTTTGTCTGAATATTTTCCGTTTTCGTCTGTAAAGTAAGGAATCATGTTGCGGTTAATTTCTGCCTGTGAAACCTTGTAGCCGCTCTTATTTACAAAATCACTGTATGCATATTTTAAAACGGTTGAATCGAATGCATAAGAGAAAATGTAATAATTTGTAGATGAATCTATCTGCTGTCCATAGCGCTGGAACATCTGGGCATATTGCTGAACGAAATCAACAAAATCAGAACCTTGTTCATAACGAATTTCTTTTCCGTTATATTTACCAAAAACAGGAGCATCATTTCCGTTAGCTCCTGCACCGCCTGTAAATACAGGTAAAATTACAAAAACAAAAGCACAAATCAAAAGGATGATAAGTGAGCCAATTGTATAAGCAGTATTTTTTTTCATTTTTGAAAAATCCTTTTTTAAAGTTTTAAATATAATAGTATGATTTTAACATACTGACTTTTTGGTGTCAACGTTGAGAAAATAATCAATATATTTTGATTTTTTACCAGACAGTAATCAGATTTCCGTTAGAATCTTTGAACTGACCGCAGACAATAAGAATGAAGTCTACAATAAGGCCTATTCCAAAAAGTCCTGCTGTCAAAAGCCACAGAATTCCAGTACCAATTTTTCCTACATAGAAACGATGAATTCCAAGTTCTCCAAGGAATAAACATAAGAGTGTTGCAGCAAGCCTGCTTTTAGATGATGTACTCATAAAGTCCTCTTTTTGAATTTTTATTAAGTTTATAATTATTTATATTATAGCACAATAGTAAAAATAAATTTTGTTTTTTTAAAATTCTGTGTGTATAATATTATTAATATAACATAAAAGGAGTTTTTATATGGCTAAAAAAGGTAAGGATTATTTTGGATTACCAAGAATCGTTAGTATCATTCTTTGTTTCTTCTTAGGACCAATTTTAGGAATTATTCAGAGAATTATGGATGGAAAAATCCTGGCTGCAATTCTGCGCCTCTTATTCGGATGGAACCTGGTTTGGTTAATCGACTTTATTCTTATGATTGTAAAAGGCTCAATTCTTAGACTTTTCTAATTTGAATAAAAATAGAAATCCCCCTGAGTTTGAAGTACTTCATTTTCAGGGGGAATTTTTTTTTAACGGGACTTAGTATTTTTAAGGTCCTGAATTAATTTTCTAACGGCTTGTGCTTAATTTTTGTTTTGAATTATAACGGCTTACGGCTTCTTCTATAAGGAGGGCAATAAGCTCTTCAAAAGAAAGACCTGCAGCTTCGCACATTTTTGGGAACATGCTTATAGATGTAAAGCCCGGAAGGGTGTTTATTTCGTTCAGGTATAATTCTTTTGTATTTTTATCAATAAAGAAATCCACGCGGGAAAGACCTGTTGCATCAAGAACCTTGTAGGCTGCACAGGCAGTTTTTCTGATTTTTTCAATATCATTTTCTGAAAGTTCAGCAGGAATTAATAACTGGGCTCCATCAGGATCATTATATTTTGCATCAAAATCATAGAAAATGTGGCTTGGTGCAATTTCGCCCGGAATATATGCAACAACATTGTCAAAATCATATTCAGAAGAGAAGGTAACTGAGTTTCCTGTAACAGAACATTCAATCTCCCTTGCACTTATAGCTTTTTCTATAAGGATTTTATCATCCCAGAGGAAGGCTTCCATAATGGCAAAGTTGAGTTCCTTTCTGTTTCTTGCCTTGCTTGCTCCGTTAGAAGAACCTGCACAGCAAGGTTTTACGAACATAGGATAACCAAGTTCTTTTTCTGTATCTTCAATAACAGCATCATAAACTGCAGAATTAACAACTACAAATCGCTTCATGCAGACATATGGAACAACTGGAAGACCGGCTGCCTGCCATATCATCTTTGTTTTTTCTTTATCCATAGTGATTGCAGAAGAAAGGGTGGAACAGCCGACGTATGGAAGATCTGCCATATCTAATAAGCCCTGGATAGTACCGTCTTCTCCATAAGTTCCGTGAAGGGCAGGGAAGACAAGGTCTACATTCAGAGATTTACCATTTACGGTAAAGGAATTCTGCTTTGCTCCCGGAACAATGTTTATGCAGGAGTTTTCGTCTTCAATAATCTTAAAAGTTTCAGATTTATTATTTAAAATTCTTTCGAGCTCAGACTGAGGCTGTAAAAACCATCTTCCGCTTTTGTTAATTCCAATAAGAATTATTTTGTGTTCTTTAGAAAAGCCTCTTGCAATTGAAGATGCAGAAATCAAACTGATTTCGTGTTCTCCGCTTCGTCCACCGTAAATTAATGCTATGTTCATATTTGCCCCTTTTTATTTATTAAATCCCATTTCTGCCAAAGCTTTTTTTGCTTCGGAAATTTCGTCATATGGCATTGTGTAATCTTTATAAATGATACTGTTTTCATGTGATTTACCAAGCAGCAGTACAATATCATTTATGCCTGCAATTTTAAAAGCCTGTCTTATGGCTTTTGGTCTGTCGTGAATTATAAAAAGATTTTGGCCTTCTTTTTTGCCTTCTTTTACTGCTCCCTCTGCAATCATCTTTAAAAGCTCAACAGGATCTTCTCCTCTTGGGTCTTCGTCGCAGAGTATGATTGTGTCGCAGTATTTTGCGGCAATTTGTCCCTGTAAAGGTCTTTTTGTAAGGTCTCTTTCTCCGCCGCTTCCAAAAAGTGCTATCATTTTGCCCTGGCAGCGCTTGCGGATTGGTGGGAAGATAGTTTCAAAGCTTGAAGGTGTGTGTGCATAATCAATAATCAATTCAAAAGGCTGACCCATATCTATTTCTGTCATGCGGCCTTTAATTGGTTTAAGTTCCCTGATGTGGGCTGCTGTTTCCTGTAAAGAAAGCTTTGTAAGGTGACTTACTGCAATAACTGATGCCATAAGATTGTAGGCATTAAAGCTTCCGGGAAGATATGAATCAATTTTTGTGCTGAAGGAAGAATCATTTGCTTCCATTGTAAAAGATAAGGCTGTCTGGCTTGAAAGAATATCTTTTGCACAATAGTAGTTTTTGATTTTTGAAGGAATTTCAGGCAGCTGGATTGTTTCTTCTGTAACCGCAGCTTTTCCGGCCTTTCCAAAAGAGGTAAAGCCTGTTACCGGAGCTTTTGTACATCTTGCAAAGAAATCTGCCGAAGGATCTTCAAGATTTACAATTCCAAGAGGATTGATTGTGACTCTTTCTCCTTCAATTGATTTTATGTGGTTATGTGCATCTAAAGCCCTGAAAAGATTTGCCTTATCATTTCTGTAGGTTTCAAAATTCTTGTGGAATTCAAGATGTTCAAGGGTTACATTCATAAAAATGCCGCAGTCAAAGAGGATGTTTCCGCAGCGGTTCAGTTTTTCAGATAAACCGTGTGATGAAGTTTCTACAACTGCATACTTACAGCCGTTTATAAGCATCTGGTTTAAGTGATGCTGAATGATTGGGGCTTCCGGAGTTGTCTGATGCTGAGGATTTGGAATGGCTTCTCCGCCAAATGAATATTCAACGGTAGAAATAAAACCTGCTTTTTGTCCGCAGGCCCTTAAAAGCTGCCAGATAAAACTTACTGTACTGGATTTTCCTTCTGTACCGGTTACGCCAATAACTATCATTTTAGAAGAAGGATTATCGTAAAAACAGGCAGAAAGGGGGGCCATTGCAAAGCGGGAATTTTCAACCTTAATTAAGGCTGGTGCAAATTTAGGACTTTCTGAAGAAATGGCATTGTCGAAAGTTCGTTTTACAATTGCTTCTGCAATATCTTTTTTTTGTGAAGGAGAAAAATTCCCCTGGAAAACGACAGCATTTGCTCCGGCCAGAATTGCCTGGGCTATAAAATTGTTGCCGTCTGTATGAGTTCCCGGCAGGGCAAAGAAGAGAGAATCTTTTACTACCTCGCGGGAATCGAAAACAATATTTGTTACTGGTATGTCGTTTATTTCTGATAAATCGGTAATTTTTGAACCGTCTGCTGCTACAACAGTATTTGTAAATGAAGGTAAAAGCTGTGAAAGTATTTTTTTCATTATTATAGAATAGTATTATTAAGTATTTTTTTCAACTTAAAAAGGGGCAGTCATTCCAGGTCAAAGGTATAATACTTAATTCTAATTAAAAAGCTTCCAGCAAGAACCGTATTTATGCTCCGCCGAGAAGCCTCGACGTTCGCAAAGCTCACTCTGTGTTTTCATTACAGAAAGAATCTTCATTATCGGCTTCAACGCTCCGCAAAACACGAACCTTGCTTCCGCTTTATTAATAATTTATTTTATACCTTTGACCTGTGACTGATTTTCCCTCTTGGTGAGGTCTCTTTATCTTGTTATAATGCACATATGTTTGAAGTTAGAGTAGAAGCTGATTTTGCTGCAGCTCATTTTTTAAGAGATTACAATGGAAAGTGCGAAAATCTGCACGGTCATAATTATAAAGTTTATGCACATGTTCGCGGGCCTTCTTTAAATGAAGGGGGAATGCTTCTGGATTTTTCTAAATTAAAAGCCGCCCTGCGCTCAGTTTGCAAAAAGCTTGATCATACAAATCTTAATGATTTTGACCTTTTTGAACAGAATCCCAGTGCCGAAAGAATTGCCATGTATATTTATGATGGAATTATTGACGAGTTAAAAAAAGAAGGACTGGATTTAAGCTTCTCTAAAGAAAAAGAAAGTCCAGTCCTTTTTGCCGTTGACGTTTTTGAAACAGAAACATCAAGGGCAAGATATAGGGTTGATTAAAACTATTCGCTGTATTCTTCTGCAGCCTGAATTACTGAGTAAAAGGCTGCCTTTGCTTTGAAAGAATCTCCTTCGTCATACTGATCAAGAGTTCCCAGTGTTGTTGCTCCGTCTGAAGTTGTAATGGTTTTTGTATTACCGTCTACATTGTTTATTAACTTAAACAAAAGCGGATATTGAATACATTCACCAATCCACTTTATCTGACTTGTTGTATTGAGCCAGGTGGATTCATCATTTAACCCCCAGATTGTAATAGAGTTTACACCATTTTTGCTGCTGGTTTTTCTATTTTCAAGGAACATTTCAAAGAATGACTTATATGCTTCTGCAATAGAATCGAATTGTTTACCGCTTACTCCAACACTATCATTTTCTGCATCGTAATTTTCACAGCTTGCTATATCAAGTTCTGTAATCTGAACATCAAGACCAAGGTTTATAAAATCTTTTATTTCTGTTTCAAAGGCTGAGGCAGAGTTCTTTACGCTATAATGTGACTGAAGCCCCATTGCATTAATTCTTGTAGGGAAGTTTTCATCACTTTCTGCATTCTGGATAAGTTTTACAAGGCGAACTTGACTCTGATGTTTGTAGCTGGTAGAAGTTCCTGATAATCCGCCGTAATCGTTGTAAACAAGCTGGGTATTTGCATTTGCGTATTTATTTGCAAAACGGAAGGCATTTATTACAAAGTCATAAGATTTATAAGTAGAACCTGTGTAGTAGTTTGTATCTCCTGAACTTGCTGCATTACTATAGACTGTATACCATTTTGAGCCGGATGTTCTAAGCCATGCAGAATCTGTAGAGCTTGTTGCTGCTGTGGAAGTAGAGCCGTCACTTGTTGCCTCATTTGCAACGTCCCAGGCCCAGATAACAGGACTTCCGTCTGAAAGGGTATAATTATCACAATACTGAACAACAGTTTTTATATACCATTCAAGTCGTGCATCCATTTCTTCTGCAGAGCATAAGGTTCCGCTTGTATTATAATCTTCGTAGAAGAATCTGTCGTCGGTCTGCGAATGCCATAAAAGTACATGACCTCTCATATGAAGGTTTTTGTCCTGACAGATTTTAAGTATATCAGCTGCTCTTGAAAGGCCGCCCAAAGAGGCTGTTGTCGGAACCTTTGTTGTTACTCCGTTTGAGCCTGTAAAGGATGTTGTGGCAGAAGGAGCGTTTCCCCACCAGCTGAAAATAAATTGAGGTTTGAATTCGTTTCCCAAAGAAATTGTATTGGCATGGTAGGCAAGGCCATTTTGAACATCTGAATAATAAAGTTCGCATGGAGTTCCCCAGCCAGTACCAAAGTTTCCGTATTCTACGGCAAAGCCCATGTAATCAAAATAGTCTTTATAGCTTTCATAGAAAGATGGAGCAGAAAGCCAGTTACCAATGTTTTCAATTGAAACCTCAGAAAGAGCTTCGTGGGAATCAAGAGAAGAAATTGTTACTGTTGAATTATCTGCTTTTGTAACTGTAAGTGTTAAATCCTGTAAGTAAATGTTGAAGTCTGCATTTTCGTAACCAGAGCCGTTAAGATATATAAGTTTTGCATCTTCTGAAACGCTGATATCATTTGAACCGCTTATTGATATCCATGAGGATGTTGTGTTTGCGGCAAACGCATCGGCTTCTGATTCAGCAATAACCGGGTAAGAATTGTCTGCGTCATTCTGCTGGAATTTGGCTGTAAAGGCAGTATCGCTGTTGTTTTCAACACACATTTTTACGCTTAAAGAAACATTTATAGTTTCACCGACATAGTCATCCAGAGAAATAGTTGCAAAGGCCCAGCTGGCACTTTTGCTTCCATCAATTTTTGTTACGGTAGTATTTGTTTCTTTTTTTACCTCCGGCTTGCAGGCTGTAAAACAGAAGAGTCCTGCTAAGAGTAGTCCGGAAAGGATTCTGTATATTTTTTTCATATAACCTCCGTTTAATTAGCAAATGTTTTAGTTTTCTAAGGCTGCATTAATTACAGAATAGAAAGCATCGTTTGGATAATAATCTGTTTCTTTTCTGTCAAAAAGAAGAGGGTACTGGCTGCCGTTATTGCCAATCCATGATTCCTGATTGCTTATGCCCCATACTGTTACGTTTGTAATGTGATGGTCGCCGCTGTATTTTTTTCCGTAATTTTTAAGCATGTTAAAGTATTCACCGTAAAGTTTTGCGGCTTCTGAAGGGCTTTTTGCGGCAATGTCAATTTCTGTTACATGAACATCATAACCTGCCTGTAAAAAGCGTTTTAAGGCGTTTTCATAACCTTTTACTCCAGGCCAGGTGTTACCAACATGAGACTGCATTCCAATTACATCAAGTCTTGGTTTTACGTCGCGTCCATCAACTTTCTGAGCAGGTGCGTCTCTTAAAACTTCTGTAAGATGAAGAATGGCCGAAGTTTTCCAGCCGTTACCATAATCCATATATTCGTTGTAATCATTGTAGCAGAGTTTTACGTCTGCAGGGGCATAGGCATTTGCAAAACGGAAGGCATTTACAATAAATTCTTCGCTGCCATAAATCTGATACCAGCGTGAACCTCCTTCCGAAGGTTTTTTGTCTTTTGTACCGCCGGTTGAACCTCTGAGCCAGTTCTGCTTATCACCGGTATAAACTCTCTGGGCATCATCTGCCATGGCTTCGTTTACAACATCCCAGGCCCATACAAGGTGATTGCCGGGACCATAGCCGTTTGCTGCTTCCCATTCGGCAACTGCTTCCAGAATGCTTTTAATGTACCATTCGTGGCGGGCAGTCATTGTTTCTTTGTCTACAAGAGGTTTATTTGCATCAAAATTCTCTCTGAAAAAGGCTTCCGGAGTCTGAGAATGCCAGGTAAGAACGTGGCCTCTCATTTTTAAGCCGGCAGAAGAAGCGTCCTTAAGAATTGTCTGCATTCTGCTTAAACCTTTAAGGGATGGAACATCGATTGTAAGACCGTTGCTGGCGGTAAATTTTTTACCTGATAAAACAGCCTTTGTCTGTCCCCATGGAATACCAATAATAGAATCCGGTTTGAATTCGTTGCCCATGGTAATGGAATCTGCATGTTTTGAAAGGCCTTCCCTTACCTTAGGAGACTGAAGCTCTCCAAAGTTTCTGTTCCAGGGCTTGTACTCGCAGGCAATACCAAAAGAATCAAAAATGTCTTTATAACTTTCTTTAATAGAGGGAACTTTTTCATCTGTCCATAAAAGTGTTTTCTTGTCTTTTTTTGAGGCAGAGAAAACTGATGAAAAAATAAGGAAAAAGCATAAAAATGCTGTAAAAAGTTTAAAATTCCTGTTCATTTAATTTACTCCTGTAAAATTGAATAGGAATATTTTAACATGAAAAGCTGTAGAAAAGGATAGGGGATTTATCTTTTTTAAACTTAAAAAAATAGAGCCTTAAAATGGAATTTCTATAGTCTTACAGGAATGCCTGCCCTACGCAAATCTTCTTTTATGCCGCCTACAGTATATTTTCCGCTGTGAACCATGGTTGCAATAAGGGCTGCATCGGCTTTTCCTTCTGTAAGGGCCTGGGCCAGATGTTCAGGTTTTCCCCCTCCGCCGGAAGCAATAACCGGAACTGCTACATTTTCTGCAATCATTCTTGTAAGGTTGATTTCGTAGCCTTCCTTTGTTCCGTCTGCATCCATAGAGTTGAGGACAATTTCTCCAGCACCAAGCGAAACGGCTTTTTTTGCCCATTCAAGAGCGTCGAGTTCAGTTTTTACCCGGCCTCCATTTATGTAAACTCTATAACCGCTTGGCATTTCGTCATCTTTTGCAGCATCCATTCCAAGAACAATACACTGATTTCCAAAAATGCGGGCTCCTTCTGTAATTAAGGAAGGATTTTTTACAGCCTGAGAATTAAGGGAAAC
>ODAI010383574.1_pt1 | contig 10501 bp, 6 predicted proteins | sample 1539321 | NCBI WGS metagenome assembly ODAI01 (sample SAMN02144231, study PRJEB22623) | gut metagenome | biome: sheep rumen | host: Ovis aries | place: New Zealand | reverse complement strand
GTTGAATGGTGACCAGACACATACAGCAGTCTTTCGGCTATTGCACGACCAGTGCGGGGTTCCCCAGTATTATACTAGTCGCCGTTTCGTCAGTATCCTCCTTCCCGATACCGTTCAGTTGGACACCATCCGTCTGACTATACCTACTTATGAAGGAAAGTTGGAGCGTATCTTCCTACCATAAGTTTCAAAATTGTTGATACAAGAAACCGCAAATATTCGACCGACTCGGATACCATGCCATAGCGAAGCGGTTGCGCCAAGTCATGAAAGAGAGTGGTATCACAAGACCTGTCACCTTCCACTGTGCTCGTCACACTTTCGCTATTATGGCTCTCAACCAAGGAATGCCCATTGAAAGTGTCAGTAGCATCCTGGGGCATTCTAATATTAGGACTACACAGATCTATGCGAAAATCACCATCAAGAAACTGGATTCCGATTTCGCAAAGTTAGAAAACGAGTTGAGTAGGACGCTTCCCAAAAAGAGACAGAAAAGATTCTGTGATTTGTTCAAGAAAATCTTTTCGTTACTCGTTGACCACTGTTTTTCGTGTAAAAACACCTAACCACCTAACCCGACGTGGCTCAAACGCCCTTGTACAAAGGGTTTTAGGCGGGTGAGGTGTCTCTAAACACCTCACCCACACCTCACCCGTTACGCTTTTAGTGGGATTACTTTGTAGTACGACTTGTTGCAGTGCAGCGTATGCTCATAGCCCATTTCCTTCATGGCGAATCCTAAGTGTACTTTCGTACTGTGGTTGCTCTGAATGGTTGGGTACTCTCTCTGAATCAGTTTCAGCAACTGGTTGCTGCTCAGTCGGGTAGGAGTCTCGTTCTCCTTGGGTTTCCTGAAACATACCTTAATCATCTCGGCAATGTCTTTTTGTTCCATGTAGTTGAGGTTAAGTTCTTGAATACGAGCGACTTCCGTATTGTTAAACCAATAGGGTACCTTCAATTCCCTAATCTCATAGAGCACCTGTGCATACAACTGCTCATAGTCAATCTCACCCTCGTTGTCAATCATCAGTCCTTTGGGTATCGTCAAGCAGATATATCGACGACTACCCGTGGCATCCGTCAGCGGATGGGGATTGTTGGTGGTGGCAACGAAGGAGGCAAACCTCGGACGGTCTTCCTGCGAGCATCCGAAGATAGGACGACCATTGACCTTCGACTTCGATAGGGTCTGTTTCAGATGGGCATGCTGACTGGGACGGATTGCCTCCAACTCATCGAGGTTCACCAGCAGGTTGTTGGTCAGTGCCATCTCCTTGTCGAACTTGTTCGAGAGGTTCAGGTGGTCGAGGAAATACTCCCGCAGATGGGGTGGGAGCAGTCGTGTGACGAAGGTCGTCTTACCGCATCCCTGAGCACCTATTAAAGTAGGTACGCACTCGTTACCGTGGATGGTGTCCATCTGCAACCAGTGGGCGACCGTCGAGCGGAGCCATACGGCAAGGAACCCGTGCTGCTCTGTCGAGATACCGGGTAGTCTGCCGAACAACTTTGCCACATGGTTCTGTCCGTCCCATTGGGGTAGGTGTTCCAAGAAATCCTGAATCGGATTGAACTTTGGAACCTCCTCAGAATGAATCAGTTCTAAAATGTCCGTTTTGGGTTTCCCCTCACAGATGTCCTCCCGTTTGGCATGGATGATGATACTGTTCAGAGCCTCCTGCGTCAGGGTCCGATAGATGGGTACCTCAGCAGGAAGGGTTGCGAACTCAATCTTCCCGTTCAGCATGTTGCGACGGAAAAGATAATGGTCTTGGAGGAACAACTCTGCTTCCAGAGCAGCCTCCAGCGAAGGCGCAATAGCCTCGCCATGAATGGTTAGATTTTGACTCATAAATAAAAGAATTAATGAAAATAAATAGTTTTAAGTTAGGATGGTGAATCCAGAACTTTACGTCTGCAAAGGTAATACATTTAACACGCCTTGTCAATAGTTTTTGCAAAAAAATCGTGCAAAAATCTGTTAACAAAACGCCGATATAGTGTTAATAAACCTAAATGCAAGTTCGTGAGGTTAGGTGTGGGTGAGGTGTTTGGAGACACCTCACCCACTTCAATCCCTTTATACAAGGGCGTTTGAGCCACGTCGGGTTAGGTGGTTAGGTGTTTTTGCGAAATTCATTTGTTTCGGATATAGTTCATCACTCGTTCCGATATCTGTTATGGGGGTATTCCGATGCCTCCCATCACTCATGGGAAGCATCCCCATGAGGGTATAGAAGGCATTCCCATGACCCTTGGGGATAATCCCCAAGCCCCACGGAGCCCGTACCTTCGACCCATGAAGCCGGCACCTTCGACCCTTGGAGGCGGCACCTTCACCCCTTGGAGCCTAAGGCTTAGTTCCGATTTACTATTGTCCTTTTATATATAATATAAGGTTCGCGTGCGAAAGAATTGATAATTACCAATTAAAATTCGGTTGCACTTTTTTGCATTAAAACACATATTGTCTATTTTACACTTATTGGCTAAAATGTATCGGTTTTGTTAACAAATCATTCGAAAATCGACAAAAAAGCAAGAAAGTATCAAAATTTGTCAATAAAAGATAATGGAGTTTCGTAAAAAAGTTTTATTTTTGCATCGTGAATTTGTAGCTTCACGAAGAAACAATATAAACGACTATTAACATAAAATAAAAATTTAAAGCCAAAAACTATGCCATAAAGAAGAATCATGACAAACTGCCATTGCGGGTCCTAGGGGCTTGGCGTGGAAGGGGATTTTACAATCTCCACTCATCTAAAATCTAACAATGTATTTATCCAATCAATCTAAGAAAAATACTTAAGTATGAATCAAAAAATCAGAAAAACAGCGCTGCTGATGGGTGCGTGCTCTTTGTTGGGCGTGTACTCACCTGTAATGGCCGCTAACCCCGAGGCATCGGTGGAGGCTGTTCAGCAGACAACGAAGAAGGTCACGGGTACCGTCAGTGACTCACAGGGTCCCGTGATTGGTGCGAGTGTTGTTGAGAAAGGAACGACCAATGGTGTCGTTACTGATTTCGACGGTAACTTTACACTCAACGTGAAACCAGGTGCAACCTTGGTCATCTCTTACATCGGCTACACCACTCAGGAGGTGGCAGTGGGCAATCAGTCAAACTTCAACATCACCCTGCTGGAGGACAACGCCCAGCTGGAGGAGGTGGTAGTTGTAGGTTACGGTGTCCAGAAGAAGAAACTGGTTACCGGTGCCACTGTTCAGGTAAAGGGTGACGAACTTGCCAAACTGAATACGACTACCGTGTTGGGTGCTATGCAAAGTAATACCCCAGGTATGCAAATCGTTCAGAGTTCTGGTCAGCCAGGTCAATCAAGTTATAAAGTAAACATCCGTGGTGTAGGTACCATTGGAAACTCTGCTCCCTTGTATGTAATCGATGGCTTTGCAGGTGGAGACATCAACTCTCTGAACCCCAGTGATATTGAGAGCATCGACGTGCTGAAGGATGCTGCCTCCGCAGCCATCTATGGTGCTCGTGCTGCCAATGGTGTCGTGCTGATTACTACTAAGCAAGGTAAAGCGGGTAAAGTTCAGATTAACTATGACGGCTATGTTGGCTGGCAGTATCTTTACAAGCGTCCGGACGTATTAGGGGCTAAAGACTACATGTATGCATACGACTTGATGAGTTATAATACGAATGGTACTACTAATAACTGGCAGTCCATGCTTCCTGAATATGAATGGGAAATGCTACAAAATGGTTGGGATGGCACTAACTGGATAGACCAGACTTACCATAAGGGTGCAGTCAAGACAAACCATGCCATCAACGTCAATGGAGGTAATGACATGTCGAAATTCTCAATGGGATTCGCATACACTAAGCAGGATGGTATCTTTGGAGACGAGCGCCAGTCTAAGTTTGAACGCTATAATGTACGTATCAACTCTGATCACGTGCTTTATAAGGTAAAAGATTTGGAAGTCATTAAGATAGGAGAGAATCTTACGTGGAACCATACAGGAAATAGTGGTATTGCAACAGGTACCATGTATTGGAATAACATGCACGACTTGCTTATTGCTTCTCCTTTACTGTTGCCTTACGATCAGGAAGGACGTTATTACGATCAGACTTCTATGGCTAAGGAAGGTTGGACTCTGGCTCCTGGTACTGCCGTCAACCCATTAATTAACATCAACCGTACTGCTCAAGGTTTGAGTGAAAGTAAGTCTTATAGTTTGAACATGAATGCGTATTTGGAAGTACAGCCAATAAAAGATTTGAAATGGCGTTCTCAGTTCAGTTACCGCCAAGGTAATAGTACTTATCGTGCTTATACTATGACTTATGTCAATGCAACCAACTCTGCAAACGTTGAGACTGTATCCCAGAACATGAGTACCGGGTCAAATTTCGCATGGGAGAATACCATTTCTTATCGCCTCTTGGCAGGCAAGCATACTGCTGATTTCGTTGTAGGTCAGTCTATTGAGAAGAACTCCTATGGTATGGATATGAAGGCAAAGTCTGCTTACACAATCTTCCCGGAGTCTTGGAAGAATGCTTACCTAAGCAATACGAACCCACAAGCGCTGACTGATATTATCAGCAATGGTGGTTTTGGTGGAAATCCTTCAGGTGACAGTTCTTTGGCATCTTTCTTCGGTCGTGCCAGTTACAACTACGATGAGAAATATATGGCACAGTTTACTCTCCGTACCGATGGTAGTTCTAATTTCAAAGAAGGTAAGCGCTGGGGTACCTTCCCCTCTGCATCTGTTGGTTGGGTGATCACTAATGAGCCATTCATGGAGAAGACCAGGAGTTGGCTCGACTTCTTGAAGATTCGTGCATCTTGGGGTCAGAATGGTAACTGTAATATTTCTAATTTCCAATATCTCACCTCATTCTCTTTTGACGTATCTAATGGATACTTCTTTGGCGATCCAAACACAGTTGTCGGACAGACTCTGGGTGGTTATGCAAATGTGCTGAAGAACGAAGATGTTACTTGGGAGACTTCCGAGCAGTGGAATATCGGTCTCGATGCCCGTTTCCTGAACAGTCGTCTTGGTTTGACCTTTGACTGGTATGTGAAGAAGACCAAGGACTGGTTGGTACAGGCTCCTATCTTGGCAGTTTATGGATTGAACGCTCCTTATGTTAATGGTGGTGATGTTAAGAACACTGGTTTCGAACTTGGTCTTACATGGAACGACCGCATAGGTAAGGATTTCTCATATGGCGCAGGTGTCAACTTTGCCTATAATAAGAATAAGGTAACCCGTATCGCTAACTCTGAGGGTATTATCCATGGTCCGGCAAATGTATTGCTACAGGGTGCTACCGAAATTTACCGTGCAGAAGTTGGTCAGCCTATTGGCTATTTTTATGGTATGAAGACTGCTGGCGTATTCCAGAATCAAGCACAGATTGATCAGTGGCTACAGACTTATACCGACGAGATTCATGGTACACCCAAACCTGGTGATCTTATTTATGTTGATACCACAGGTGATAATATTGTTAATCTTGATGACCGTACCAAGATTGGTGACCCACATCCAGATTGCACACTCGGTTTCAATGTGCATGCCGAGTATAAAGGCTTTGATTTCTCCGTAACAGGTAATGGATCCTTCGGTCAGCAGGTAGTTCGAAATTCCAATAACGGACCTTCCTCTGTAGATAACATGTCAAAGCGTATCATCTATGGATCTTGGAAGGGCGAAGGCACCAGTAATTCACTTCCAAAGTTGACCAGCATTGGTGACATCAACTATAGCACCTTCTCTTCTATTTGGGTAGAGGACGCTGACTATGTACGTATTCAGAACGTGACACTGGGATATGATTTCAAGCGCCTTTGGAAGACCTGTCCATTCTCTCAACTCCGCCTTTATGTGGCCGCAGAGAACCTGTTTACCTTCACTGGCTATACAGGAATGGATCCTGAAGTCGGTGCATCAGGAAGTGATGGCTATACATGGGGACAGGGTATTGACTGCGGATTCTATCCTGTGCCAAGAACTTATATGGTAGGTGTTAACATTAAATTTTAAACGGACGCAATTATGAAAAAAATATATTTATTGGCTCTGACCTCCGTCTTTGCACTGACAGGATGTAACGATTTCCTGGACTCAGAAAACTATACTGGCAAGGATAGTAGAAACTTCCCCACATCAGAGCAGGACGTAACCCAGATGGTGTCAGCCGTTTATGCGGCATCTTTCAATAGTCCGCTGCTGGGTAATGACGTATCGCCCTATTACTATTTTGCCAATTTGGCCGCAGATGATCAGTTAGGAGGTGGCAGTGAGTCGACGGATAAGTCAACTACGGCTCTTGACTTCATGATGTATAATAAGGATACTGATGGTGAGGCTCAATGGACGGCTTGTTATTCAGCCATCGCACGTGCTAACTCCGCTTTGGCAAGTATTGACAATGTGGCAAATGAAGAACTTCGTAACCAGACAAAAGGTGAGTTACAGGTACTCCGTGCCTACAATTACTTCATACTGGCACAGATGTTCGGAAACGTTCCAATGCTGGACTCTGCTCCTGATAATATCGATGAGGCAAATATTGCCCCTACACAGGTAAAAGCCGAGGAAATCTATAAAAAGATTGCCAGTGACTTGTACAATGCAGCAGAGATAATGCCTGCCTATAAGTATGGCTCTGGTAGTTTGCAGTATGGTCATGTAACTCGTTGGGCTGCCGAGGCACTGCTTGCCCGTGCTTTCCTTTTCTATACTGGTTTTTATGAAAAGAGCACCATGCCGACTGACGAGGCAAATAATGTTCCTGCCGAGATTACAAAAGCAATGGTTGTAGAGAAACTGGAAGACTGTATCAAGAACTCGGGTCACGGATTGGTGGCAGACTACCGCTCTCTTTGGGCATATGCAAATGCCAAGACCAAATATAGTGATGTTACATCTGCAAACGACATCGCCTGTGCTACAGGTTGTCCAACGAACTGGAATGATGACAATGTGGAGAATGTGATGGCGATTGCGTTCACATATCTGTCAGAATGGAGTGGCACACAACTTCACCTGACTAATCAGTATGCCTTGTTCTGTGGTATTCGCTCTACATCTGGGTCTGACGACAAGAAGTATGATAAAGGCACCCCTGGTAGCGTATATCCCTTTGGTACAGGTTGGGGTGTAGGTCCTGTTTCTGCAAGCCTTGTAAGTGACTGGAAGGCTGCTGAGCCTAACGACCCGCGTCGTGACTATTCTATTCTGACCAAGCCTGATGATTATGATTACACCAACGAGTCTGAACAAATGCAGGCGACTCCTTACCATCAGAAAAAAGTCTGTGCTGTCCGCAGTGAGGGGTACTATACTTTTGGCGCAGAACAATTTGGTAGTGGTGAGAAGGGACACTTCCAGGCTTCTCATCCACAGGATTTGATTCTTATTCGTTTCGCAGATATCCTGCTGATGCACTCTGAGTTGACAGAGACTACGGACGGTATCAATCAGGTACGTGCTCGTGTAGGACTCCCACCAATCGCAGGTTACTCTTTACAGGCACTTCAAAACGAGCGTCGTTGGGAACTTGCGTTCGAGGGACTGCGTTGGGGTGATATCCGTCGTTGGCATATTGCTCCCCAGTGCCTTGACAAACAATTAGGTCAGGCTATCTACAATAACAACTCTGCCACACCAACAACCAACACTCCACAGGGTGGCGGATATTCTGCACGTTACAATGCCACTCAGGGCTTCTTCCGTATTCCACAGACTCAGATCGACCTTTCTGCTGGTGCTTACGTACAGAATGCAGGCTGGGAAGGTACTTCTGGACGTTATACAGGATGGCAGTAATAATTACTTAAAATTATGAGAATTGATATGAAGAAAATATTATTGGGCATGATGGCAGTGGCAATGCTTGCCTCATGTAATCCGACAGAAAAGAGTTTTGACATGAATGCCAAATCATACTCGTCTGAAGACTTGTCAAGTATTGTGACATTTATTCAGACAGATGAAAATGGTAATGTTCAGACCGATGGAAACTATTTCACTTATACTACAAATCCTGCTACGGTAGTGTCTATTATAGCACTACGTGCCGATGGTAGTGAGAATATCCTTGCAACTGGTGCTACTGGCTCGTTTACCTATGCTCCTTCTCGTGGCTCTGACCCTCAGCAAACTTTCTATATTCGCGCTCTGAATGCTGATGGTACAACTTCAACAGGGGAAACTACAGTAACAGTATATGTTCCTGGAGAATTGGAGCCTGCCGTAAAAGTATTGGCATCTGATGTTTATGGAAGTAAAGTCTGGAAATGGGATACTTCTGTATCTGGCACCTGCTGGGGTAATATGGGTTACTGCGGTGGAAAAGGATCTGATGTTGGTCTTGCCGGCAATGGTCAATGGTGGGGCGTTGCTTCTGAAGAGGAGTTCCTAACACAAGAGAAGCATGCTGCAGATGGCTTTATTGGAGATGAAAGTATGGATGCAACTATGGTCATTGGCGATGATGGTACTATCAAGTGTTATGATGCTGCAGGCAATCAGATTCGAAGTGGTTCATTTACCGTAGAGAATTATGATCCGTCAGATCCGGATGCATGGAAAGTTGGTAACCTTGTTACAACTGCTGGCGCCATTCTTTGGCCTTACCAGATTAACTGGAAAGACAATGGCTTTGACCCATATCCCACTACATTTGAGATATGCTACTTGACTGCCGACAAGATGACCCTCGTTTATCCTGATGGTGGCGACTTCGGTGCTCTTGGTAACTGGGGTGAAGCGACTTATTGGCACTTTACAAGTACAACAGACCAAACTGGTATGGTTGCTGGATATGACAACGGTAAAGACTGGACTTGGGACACTTCTGTCTCTGGTACTTGCTGGGGTAACATGGGTTACTGCGGTGGAAATGGATCTGATGTTGGTACTACTGGTAACGGTCAATGGTGGGGCGTTGCTTCTGAAGAGGAATTCCTAACACAAGAGAAGCATGCTGCAGATGGCTTTATTGGAGATGAAAGTATGGATGCATATATGACTTTCTCTCCTGATGGTCTGATTAGTTCTTATGACGCTAGCGGAACTCAAATTCGTAAAGGAACCTTTGAGTTAGAAACTATTGTCGATAATCCATGGAAGGTTGCTAATCTGAATACGACTCCTGGTGCCATTTTGTGGCCCTACCAGATTAACTGGAAAGACAACGGATTCGATGCATATCCAACGACTTTCGAGGTTGTTTATCTGACATCTGATAAGATGACACTCGTTTATCCTGATGGCGGCGACTTCGGTGCTCTTGGCAACTGGGGTGAAGCAACTTATTGGCACTTCAAGGCAAAGTAACTCCCCCAATCCCTCTTATATTCTACCGCCCCGCATCCTCATCCGATGCGGGGCGGTTTTGTTTTCCTTTTCGTAAGTTTTTCTTGGAAAGTTTGGAGGATATTTGGAAAGTTTGTATCTTTGCAAACAAGATAAAAAATAAAATAGAATCATGAACTCTACAACATCCATTTCCACTACCAACAATTATTGGAATATGCTAAAGCATTTAAGTGATGATGTAAAAATAGACCTCATCACCTTATTGTCAAGTTCTTTAAAGGAAAAGACTAAGAAATCTATTCCCGCCAGCAGGTTCTATGGAATTTGGGGGGATGATGGGATGACAGATGAGGAATTCGTTAATGAACTAAAGTCATTACGCAACTTTAAAAAAGATATCATAGACTTATGAGCCATTTGGATTATTTACTTGATACAAATATATGTGCTTTCTATCTTCGAGGAAAGTATCATGTTGACAAACAAATAGATAAAGTCGGATGGAATCATTGCTATATATCAGAGATAACAATGCTTGAATTGAAAATGAGGGCGGAGTTGTCTTTACAACGTGATGGTATAGACAGGGTACCCCAACTGAATCAATTTTTAGATGAAATAAAGGTGCTTCCCATCAATAATGCTATTGAAATTGCAGCATATGAAAAGATACGTTTACGCTTAGCAGGAACTCCTTGTGATGATAACTTTGATCTTTTGATAGCTTGTACTGCAATAGCAAATGACATGGTGTGTGTAACTGACAACACTAAAGATTTTCATCGTTTCAATAAAATTCGTTTGGAGAATTGGGTGAATCGCTAATAAGCGAGTTCTTCCCCCTTTTATAACTACCGCCCCTCATCCTCATCCGATGCGGGGCGGTTTCTTGTATCAACACTTTTGAAACTTATGGTAGGAAGATGCGCTCCAACTTACCTTCATAGGTAGGTATAGCCAAACGGATGGTGTCCAACTGAACGGTATCGGGAAGGAGTATACTGACGAAGCGACGACTGGTATAATACTGGGGAACCCCACACTGGTCGTGCAATAGCCGAAAGACTGCCGTATATGTCTGGTCACCATTCAACCGGATAGTATCCTGAGCCAGTCCAACCGTCTGTGTCCCGTCATTGTCATCTGCCTGTCCTGTCTTGAGCAACAGTCCAAG
>ODAI012663996.1_pt1 | contig 10502 bp, 5 predicted proteins | sample 1539321 | NCBI WGS metagenome assembly ODAI01 (sample SAMN02144231, study PRJEB22623) | gut metagenome | biome: sheep rumen | host: Ovis aries | place: New Zealand | reverse complement strand
GGCATCATCATCTTCCCCGCCTGCTTCTCCTTCGGCGTGGAGCCGGGTGCTGGTCCGGGGCTCATCTTCGTGACCCTGCCCAACATCTTCGTGAACATGGCCGGCGGCCGCATCTGGGGCACACTGTTCTTCCTGTTCATGATGTTCGCCAGCTTCTCCACCGTCATCGCGGTGTTCGAGAACATCGCGGCGTTCTCCATCGACACCTTCGGCATGGGCCGTAAGAAGTCCGTCATCATGAACGGCATCCTGGTCTGGATCCTCTCCATTCCCTGCGTGCTGGGCTACAACGTCTGGAGCAACATCCACCTCATCCGCGGCGGAGACATCCTGGACAGCGAGGACTTCATCGTTTCCAACCTTCTTCTGCCTCTGGGCTCTCTGATCTACCTGCTCTTCTGTGTGACCAGGTACGGCTGGGGCTTTGACAATTATCTGGAGGAAGTCAATACCGGCTCCGGACTCAAGATGTCCCGTGCTTTCAAGGGATACTTCCAGTTCGTACTGCCCGTCCTGATCCTGATCATCCTGATCCAGGGCCTGATCTGACAGGTGGAAGAGAAAAAAGAAAACTGAATATGGTAAAGGATCCGGTACCCTGAAAGGCCCCGGATCTTCTGACAAAATGAATGCCCCTTCCGGGAATGCGGCAGGCCCTGTATGCCAGGGGTCCTGTTCCCGGAAGGGGCATTTCTGCGCTGCAGGAAAGAAGAGAAGGGCGCGGGGAGAAGAAGTCTGTAAGAGGAATCACTTTTCCTGCCTGATCCTGCGGAGGGCAGAGTGCATTGATTTTAAGGGAATGTGCGGATTGAAACCAAATTAATAAGCTCCGGGGAGTACCGGAGCCTGCAAAGGGGGAGGGTTATATAATTAACGAATTTAACGATAATATTTTAAAGATATATGTAAACAGCCATGGGCTGTAATTGTATTAGCATCAGGAGGCTGAAGGCTGAATCCTTAACGTAAGTACCTCCTGACATTGACTACTATACATCAGTCTCCTCCGTAAGTCCCGCCAGATCCTGCCGGAAAAGAAGACAGATCTTGCAGTAAATAAGGATTCTTTTCTGCCGGTCATGTGCAGGGCCGGGGCAGAAAACAAAAAAGAAAGCTCCGAGGGGGATCGGAGCTTCTAAAAAGGAGGGGTATATGATTAACGAATTTAACGATAATATCTTAAAGATATATGTAAACAGCCACCGGCTGTAATCTGATTCATATCAGGAGGATTCAGGGTGCAATACTCTGTTCAGGTTCCTCCTGACAATTGTTACTATACATCAGCTCCTTCTTTTCGTCCCGCCAGATTCTATCGGAAAAGAAGCCAAATCCTGCAGAGAACTAGTCTGAAGGGAGGGTGAGGGGCGCTTTGCATTTCCGGTCCTTATGTTCTTTGCATCCTTTGCGGCCTTTTGCCTCTGCAAAGAGCATCCTGGTGCCCGGACCGGGGCAGTGTATCCTTCCGGAATCTTCCCTCGAAGGATAGTATTGCATGTCCGGATCCGTTTTCCTCTGAACTGTACCAGAAGGATCCGGACATAAAATGAAGCTCCGGGGGGAGACCGGAGCTTCTGCATAGGGGAGGGTATATGATTAACGAATTTAACGATAATATCTTAAAGATATATGTAAACAGCTGTGGGCTGTAATTGTATTTACATCAGGAGGCTTCGGGCTGAATCCCTGTCAGTTCCTCCTGACAATGGTTACTATACAACGGTTCCTTCTTTATGTCCCGCCAGATACGATTAATAAAGAAGACAAATCTTGCAGAGACGTTAAGGAAAATGCCAGAAGCCGGGCCCTGGCTGAGGCAGGCTTTTCATTGGGGACAGTCAAACCTTTCCTGCATTTCAGTACAGTCTGCTTTCTCTATCCGGAATATACGGCGCTTTCTGAAGGGAGGAACATGCATAGGAAGGACCCTCTAGGGGGAGCGGAGGAAAAGAGAGAGCAGGAGAACCGTCTGACCAAGGGGGGGGATCCGGTTCCGGATAACAAATGAAGCTCCGGGGGGACCGGAGCTTCGCAAAGGGGGAGGGTATATGATTAACGAATTTAACGATAATATCTTAAAGATATATGTAAACAGCCATGGGCTGTAATTGTATTTACATCAGGAGGCTTCGGGCTGAATCCCTGTCAGTTCCTCCTGACAATGGTTACTATACAACGGTTCCTTCTTTAAGTCCCGCCAGATCCGATTAATAAAGAAGACAAATCTTGCAGAACGTCCTGCGGGTCCCCGGCGCCGGAGAGCCGGATGGTCTGGAAAATCCTTCTTCCGGAAAACAAATGAAGCTCCGGGGGGGATTGGAGCTTCTGCATAGGGGAGGGTATATGATTAACGAATTTAACGATAATATCTTAAAGATATATGTAAACAGCCATGGGCTGTAATTGTATTTACATCAGGAGGTCTCAGGCTGAATCCCTGTCAGTTCCTCCTGACAGTCTCTACTATACATCCGCTGCCTCTTTTCGTCCCGCCAGATTCTGCAGGAAAAGCAGACAGATTTTGCACGTTTGAATGTGGACTCCCGGAAAGATCGTTTTCATGAATCGGGGGGATCTGGTCTGCCGGACCGGTTTTTTAAAAGACGCTTATTACTGAGACTGACTACCCGGCGCAGGCACGGAACAAACAGAGCGGCCCCGGATTTGGGGATTATCCGGGGCCGCTGCATAGGGGAGGGGTAATAAAAAACTGAAAGTATAATACAGACAGCTTTTTAACATGGGGTATTGAATCTGATATTTTTTTCACAAAAGGAGGTGCCAGGAGGCCTGTATGCCTTGACCTGACAATAATTACTATACATGGATGTGTATCGTCTGTCCCGCCAAATATGGGGACTTAGTAGCCATATCTTGCAGAATAAGGTACTTTTCCAGTGTTTAAGGCCTTTCGGACAGCCATTTTCCGGGGGCTCTGTCTTTTTCTCTCCCTCCGGGACGTGGCGTAATAAACCTTCCCTGGGCCTGGACGAACTCCTGCATAAAAGCGCCCGGAGAAGCTGCCTTTTTCGGCCTGGAGGCAGATCGCGGAGGCCTTTTCTTCCGGGATTCATACGCTGTAAATGATCAGGCGGGCCTTCTTTGGATCCGGCTTTCCTCTCTGCTTTTTCTTTGTTCTTTCCCTTCTTTATACCCTGTTTTTTCAGGCGGCTGCAGGCAGGTCCATTTTTCGGTCTATTTTTCCCTGTATTTTTCACAGAAATTACAAAGACGAACCGGCAAAAGTCTGCTATAATAGCCCTGTTGTGCAAAAAAGGCACACTTCGGCGTGTAAGAAAGGGCCCGGCAAAGGGGACCCCGGTAATAAATGTGAGAGGAGAACATTCGTTATGGCCGGTAAAAAAGATAACAGATATGAAGGCATGAGTGCCAGCAAGGCAAAGCGCGAGCGCGCTAAAGACGAGCGTGAGGCTTTAAAGCGCAGCGCAAGAAGGACCAGGGCGATCCTGATCGCCATCCCCGTTCTGATCATTGCTCTGATCGCGGGATATGCAGGAAGACAGGTCTATATTGAGAAAAACAAGACCGTGGCTTCCACCGATTACAGTGCAATGCTGAACGACGACGGCTCCATTAAAGACGTGGACGTGACCCAGTATGTCAAGACCTTTGACATCAACGACGTGAAGATTGCCAAGTCTGACGTGGAATTTACCGATGAAGACATGGAAGAGAACATCAAGACCCAGCTGGAGACCTTTAAGGAACTGTCCACAGACGCTGAGCTGACCGTGGCGGACGGCGACGAAGTCAACATTGACTACGTAGGCACCATGGACGGGGAAGAGTTCGAAGGCGGCAGCGCCCAGGACTATGACCTGACCATCGGCTCCAATTCCTTTATCGATGATTTCGAGACCCAGCTGGTGGGAACCCACCCCGGCGACCAGGTGACCGTGGACGTTACCTTCCCCGATCCTTATGAGAACAATCCCGACTACGCCGGCAAGGACGCCAGCTTCGCCGTAACAGTCAACGGCATCTATCAGCTGGGCGAGTTCAACAACGCCTTCGTAAAGAAGAACCTTTCCGAGTACGGCAATACGGTCAAGGAGTATAAGGCCGAGATCAAGAAGACCAACGAAGAGTCCAATCTGGCCGCGGCCGTGAACAATTATGTCAACGATCATATTTCCGCCGATTCCTATCCTAAGGACTATATCAAGCACCTGAAGTCCCTGCAGATGACCATGGACCAGCAGGAATTCGATTACATGGCCCAGATGTATGCTGCCTACGGCATGGCCTTCAACTATACAAACGTCATGGAGTACAAGCAGGTTTCCACTACGGAAGAGTATGAAAAGCTGCTCACCGAGGCCGCCCAGGATACATGCCTTAAGAACATGGCCTACCAGGAACTGGCAGCCCAGGCCGGCATCACCGTGACGGACGAGGACTTCGATGCCTTCGTGGAAGAGAATTCCGTAGACGAAGAGAGCCAGGAGACCTTCGGAAAGGCATATCTGATCCAGAACTATATCCTGCCCGAAAAGGTCAGGGATTATCTGACAGAGCATGCCACAGTGGAATAAGACAGGAAACTTCATAAAGACAGGTGAGGCCCGGAAGTCGATTCCCGGGCCTTTTTCCTGCTTCGAGGCGAGAGGCTGAGGCTCCTTTCCCCGGCTTTTTTTGCTTCTCAGGGGGGGCAGGTTCCCCTTTTTGTTTCCCTTTTTCCGGCAGTTTTTGGTGAAGATTTTTTAACATTTGTCCGGGCATGTGTGCTAGAATATTATGGCATAACGCCATTTTATGCGCTTTAACGGTTTTACTGTTTGTACATGTGTGCGTCCTGCACCGGCCCTGCCGCAGGCAGGCCGTCAGCGGACGCCGGTCAGTCATAAGTTTTGGGGGAACGGAAGAGGCAACTTCCGTTTCCGGAGAGATCTGTAGATGAAGTGTAAAAAATCCATCAGGGTGTTTGCTCTTCTTCTCCTTGCGGTCCTTCTTACGGCAGCCCTGCCGGTGGGAGCCCAGGCGGAGATAGAGACCATATCACCGGTGAAGATCGATAAAATGAGGACGCTTAACGTCCTCTTCATAGGAAACAGCTACAGCGAGGATACATCCAGATATCTGTACGATATTGCGGACCAGACCGGCTACAGGATCTGCGTCGGGGACTGCTGGCTGGGAGGATTAAAGATCTGCGATCATGTAAACAATGCCATGACCGATGCCAGGGTCTACACATATTTTGAGAACAGCGACGGAAACTGGAATCAGATGAGCGACAGCGGCAATGAGTTCTGGCCTCTTTCCAGCGTCCTGAGCCTCAGAAGATGGGACGTCATCATCCTTCAGTCCAAGAGCGTGGACGTAGGCCTGCTTTCTTCCTTCTATCCGGAAGGGGACCTGTCAAAGCCCTGCCTTCTGGAGGAACTGGCATGTTACTGCAAGGTATACTGCCCCTGGTCCTGCGTCGCCTACAACATGACCTGGGCCGACAAGGAAGGCTCCGAATCGGAGGGCTTCGAGGAATACGGCACCCAGATGCGGATGTGCGAGGCTGCCTGGTCTGTTACAAAATACATTCTGGATACCAGGTGGGAAGCCGGCGATCTGACTTCGGAGAATTCTCCCGCCGGGGCTGAAGAGACAGCCCCCGCTCTGGCAGAAGGGATCTCCCGCCTTGCGGGGCCCCTTCCTTCCGAAGCTCCCTCCGTGGATTTCGTGATCCCCGTGGGAACGGCCATTCAGAACGCCAGATCCTCCTACATGGGAGACACCCTGACCAGGGACTATAAGCATCTGACCTACGGCATAGGAAGATATCTGGCTTCCATGACAGTGGCAGCCTCTCTGGGCTATCCCGTGGAGACCATCTCTTCCATGGATCTTTATGAAGCCGCCAGCAGCCTGCATCTGCCCCTTCTCAAGTCCAGTGTCAGGGCTGCCCTGGAAAATCCCTTTGCTCTGTCTTCCCAGACCCAGGAAAGGCCGGTCCTTTCCTGCATGAATGTGGCAGTGAAGGAAGAAGGAAAGCGGGCGATCCTCAGCTGGGACAGTGTGGCGGGAGCCACCTCCTACGTGGTCTCCTACCAGGACAGCGCCTCTTCCCAGAGCACTTCGGTGACACTTCCCTCTTCCGATACCTCCTATGATTTCATGGGAGAGGAGGGACCGGTTTTTATCAGTGTCTGTGCCGTGGGAGATGCCTATATATCACGGTCGGTACCCAGTGAAACATCGATCTACCTTCGATGAGAAGGCGGACGGCATGAAAAAGCGCGCGGATTTTCCGCGCGTTTTTTGGACGCTTCCTGTATGGGACGGGCAGGTCTGAATCCGTATTCTGAGATTCTGACGCTGCAGTTTTTGATTCTGCCCGGGAGATGCTTAAAAATGCGGATGGATAAACTGCCCGGGCATTCCGGGATCCCCTTCCCGGCAGGCTTCATATTCCTCCGCATGAATTTATGCAGGACTTCAGGGGAGAATGAAGTCATGCTGAATTTAACAAAGAAGAGCCGGCGCGACAGGCCGCGCCGGCTCTCTTTTCCTTCGGAACTATCTGCCGGCAGGGGCAGAAGTCCGTTTTTTGAACGTATGCATTTATTCCGGGTCCTTATCCCAGGGGGATCTCCACGATCTGGGCCATGCGGACCAGGCAGTCCTCGATCTGGCCGGAGATATCGCTGACCATGCGGTCCGAGATCTCCTCGTTCCGCTCCTTTGTCAGGGATTCCATGAACTGGTCCCGGACCTGGTCGCTGATCTTCTCCAGGCGGCTGTCAAAGCTGCTCATAGGGAAAAGCTTCCGCAGAGGGACGGGCAGATCTGTTTTAAGTACAGCCCCCTGGATTTTATCCTTACCAAGGAAAAGGACCAGGACGGAAATGACGATGCCGGCGATCACGCCGGGCAGGCCGCTGGAGATGATGGCGATGCCTCCGCCGCCGCAGAGGAGCCCCACCAGGACCGTGACGATGGTATCGATCATGTAGGTGATCTCGTCCACCGCGAAGACGTTCCTGGCATCCACTTTGATATCTATGTCGGACAGAGCCAGGTAGGAGGAGAGGCTCAGGGCCCTGTAGGGCACGTTGTAGCGGATGCAGATGGGCTGGGTCAGGGTCTCCAGGGCGTAGGAGATATGCTTCATCCAGGCCGTTACGGGTTTGGTCAGAAGGGCTCTGGTCTCCTCGGTATGGAGCCAGGCCGTGATCTCATTTTCGAGAGCCGCGTCAATGTCGCAGAGCCTGCGGATCTTACCCTCCCGCCAGCGGATGATGCAGGGGAGGACTGCCTCCTTGAGGATGGGCATGGTCAGGGTCTCCACCGCCCTGCGGTAGAGATCGTCCAGGTTTTCTTCCACGATGCGCTCCACCGTGGAGGAATCCTTCAGGTTGTCGATCTCCCTGCGGAAAAGGCGCATGTCCTCATCGATCCTGCCGCACCAGGCAAGGCCTCTGGCCACGGAGTATTCGGGCTCCGCGTTGGTGATGACCACCACGTCGGGATAGACCTCCCGGCACCAGTCGGCCAGGGCAGGCAGCTTTGATACGCCGCCTGTCAGGAAAAGGAGCTCGGGCTCGGTGCCCGTGATCTTTTCCCTGGTATTGCGGAGGCTTTCCGTAAAGACCTGGTGGAAGGAGCGGCCTCCCAGGGCGGGGGCGTCCTTATAGAGGATCCTGTCGGCCACGGCCTTATCGATCCGGAGGGTCAGATCCAGAGGCTCCTTTCCCAGGATCCGTACGGTCTGGGTGCAGCCGTACTTTTCCCAGTATTCCTGATTGGCGAAATACTTTTCCTTCAGGCGCCTTGCGGCAAATTCGCAGTAGCTGCGCCAGGGCTCGCTTTCGGCGAAGACCCTGCGGAGCTTTTTTTCGTCCGGGGAGGCGCTGACGGAGGTCTCCAGCAGCAGCTCGTCCATGATGCCGCCTCCCAGGCGGACTTCCCCTGCGGTCTGCAGCTCCACCTCCCTGCCTGCGGAGATATAGGCAAAGTCCGTGGTGGAGGATCCCATATCCACCACCAGGACGGGGTGGGAGAGGATGTCGTAGCCCACCTGCAGATGCCTGGACTGGCAGGCGCTGACCAGGGCGGCTCTGGATTCGGAAATAATCCGGACCGGGGGGTAGCCCAGTCTTGTGAAGATGGTCCGGTAGCGCTCCCTGGCGTTGGGGTCCCATCCGGCAGGGCAGCCGATATAGAAGCAGGAGTCCTCACCCTTTATGACGGAGCCGGACTCATAGAGCTCTCCCAGGACTCCGGAGGCAAAGCTTCTGATGTGGGATGCCGAATCGGGATCCGTCAGAAAGCCGCTCTTGAAGCGGAGATGGCGCTCCACGGCGTCGGGATGATAGCAGGCGTTTTCGCCGATCACCAGGTCCCTGTCGGTGAGCCTGGCCCAGGCCGTGATAAAGCTTCCCGCTCCCGCAACGGGCAGGATGGCGGGCTCCCGGGGGCCGTCTTTTACCAGGAGGGAAACGGCGCTTTCGGCGTCTCCCAGGTCAAATCCGTAAAACTTTTCCATAGGGCATGGCTCCTTTCTCAGCGGGTGCCGGCAAGGCCCCGCATCAGGACCAGGGTGCCGCTTTTGAGAGCGGGTCTTATGGTCCTGTCCGAAGGGGCCGGCATTCTGTCAAAGAGGGAAGCGGTATCCAAGCTGTATTCCACCAGCTCGATGCCGTGCCGGTGCAGGTAGAAGCGGATCTCGGAGATCATATCCCTGGCGTAGGCTTCTTCCGGCCGGCTGTAGGCAGCCTCCAGAAGGCCCGATAAAAGCTGTAATTCGTCTTTTTTCACAGGGGAGGCATTCCTGTCCGCCATGCCCGGAAGATCGCTCTCGGGGGCGGACAGAGCCGCTTTTTTGCTTACTTCCTCCAGGTTGTGGTCCACCACGTTCAGCATCATGGAGAGGCTGTGGTAGACCTTTTCGGAATCGGTCTCGGCTTTTACGATGACTTCTCCGGGGACCTGGGGCATGGTCCCTTCCGCGGACCTTCTGCCTGCCAGAAAGATCCCTCCCATGCCGGCTATTACAAGCAGGGCCGAGATGGGGAAAAGGGTCAGGGCGGCGATATGGCCGGCACCCAGGGCCAGAAGGAGGGTCCCGCCTGCAGCAGAGCCGATCCCCGCCGCCAGGGGCAGGGTGACTGCCCTGGAGACCTTTCTTTCCTCCTGGCGGGAGGCAGGGGTGTATATCTTTGCCTCTCCCGCAGTGTCCAGAAGGGGCAGAGCGGCCCTGGCCGTCTGCATGGCGTACCAGGCTTCCTCGCCGGTCCTTTTGTCTGTATTGGCTTCGTTATACTGGAGCAGGATCCGGTTCAGTTCTTCCTCGCAGACCTGGATGACCCGGTCTGCTCCGGAGGCAGAAGAGAGCCTCTGCAGGAAGCGTTCTTTGTCCTTTTCCAGGAATTCATAGATGGTCATGGCAATGTCCTCCATACATTCTAAGTATAGCAGATGGAGGGGCAGGGCGGATGCGGAAAGTGTTTACAGACGCGGGGAATCAGTAAGAAGAAGCCATGAGAGGGCCGCTTTTTTACAGGGCCCTTTTGCCCGGCCTTGAAAGGAGTAGAGATTTCCTGTAGTATCCTAAAAGAAGACCGGGCCTTTGGGAGATGTGTCCGGACAAAAAGGAGGAGAGCCATGATACAGGATATAGGGCCCCACAGGCTGCATAATGAATACAGGACGGGCAGAAGGCCGGGGGCGGGAGACCGGGTCTTTTTCTTTGAAGGAAGGAGCCTTCTGGTGAAACTGGAGGATGGGACCTTTTCTCTGCCCGGGGCAGAGGATGCGGGAGATAAAGAGAGCCTGATCTATCTTTTTGCCCTGGACGATACGGGGTTCTTCCTGTCCCCGGGCCCCTGCCAGACGTCCCTTGCCGGAAAAGGCTTTATCTTTAAGGATATCCGCAGCCTTCGTCAGGAGGGGTACGGCCCCAAGGAGATGTACTTTGCGGCCTTTACGGCCCTGCAGCTGGCCTCCTGGTACAGGGACAACCGCTTCTGCGGGACCTGCGGCCATACCACCGTATTATCCGATAAGGAAAGGGCCGTTGTATGCCCTGCCTGCGGCAGGACCATCTATCCCAGGATCGTGCCCGCCGTCATCGTGGGAGTCACGGACGGAGACAGGCTCCTCATGACAAAGTACGCGGGCCGGGGCATTCCCTTCTACGCTCTGATCGCCGGATTTACCGAGATCGGAGAGACCCTGGAGGAGACGGTGGCAAGAGAAGTCATGGAGGAAGTGGGCCTGAAGGTGCGGAACATAAGATACTATAAGTCGCAGCCATGGGCCATCGCGGACGACATCCTGGCGGGCTTTTACTGCGACGTGGACGGGGATACCACCATCCGCCTGGACACCTCCGAGCTTAAGGAGGGGGTCTGGATGAAGCGGGAGGAAGTGGTCCTGCAGCCCGATGACTATTCCCTGACCAATGAGATGATGCTCATGTTTAAGGAAGGCAGGGAGCCAAGGGGCTGATTCTCACACTGCCATGCAGGGCGCCGGTCCGGTTT
>ODAI011874922.1_pt1 | contig 10502 bp, 7 predicted proteins | sample 1539321 | NCBI WGS metagenome assembly ODAI01 (sample SAMN02144231, study PRJEB22623) | gut metagenome | biome: sheep rumen | host: Ovis aries | place: New Zealand | reverse complement strand
GTTGAGGAAGAATCCCTTGTCAGGAATGATTTCGATGGAACGGATACCGAAAGTGGTGGTGTATTCATCTACCTTCTCGCCTCCATCCCAAACTGAAGTCACCGCCTTGTAAAGGGACGGGCTTTCCGGACTCCAGAGCATAGGACGGCGGACCTTCATCTTCTGTTCCACGACATCCCCTTTCACTTTGGTCTTCCTTGAAGAGGCCACTTTCTTACCGGAGGGGTCGAGGATTTCAGTTTTGATCTTCCTGCCACCCGTGACAGTGACCTTGAGGTTTACCCGGGAGGATTTTTTCGATATGTCGGAGCATATCACCTGGGTTCCCCAGACCGGGACGTGGGCATCATCAGTTACGATGAGGTGTACGTTGCGGTAAAGACCCGCTCCAGGATACCACCTCGACGACTCGGGGAGATTCTCAAGCCTTACCGCAAGAACATTTTCCTTGCCATCGGGATGAACGTAAGGGGTGATGTCGAAATGAAAGGAATTGTATCCGTATGGCCATTCACCTACGAATTGCCCGTTGACATACACCTTCGCCTGGCTCATCGCTCCGTCGAAAAGAAGTTCCGCACGGCGTCCCTCACCGAAGGAAGGTACGTCAAAATTCAGCCTGTACCAACCTGTGCCGACATAGGGGAGTCCTCCCGTACGGCCGGTCTTGAGGCTTGCCATCCGTTCGAAATTCTGAGTGATGGCAACTACCTGCGCATCGTTGTTGGAATCAAATGGACCGTATATGGCCCAATCGTGGGGTACTGTCACCTGATCCCACGCCGAATCATCGAAAACGGCGGCGGAGAATTCACCGTCTTCACGTGTGAATCTCCATCCGGATTCCAGCAGCGTTTCATGGCGCTGCGCATACATTACCGTGGCGGACAGCATCATCGCCACCAAGAAGATAATTCTTTTCATCAATCAATAAGTTGTATATGGCTTATGTCCTTTGGTGGCCGAAGTTACTGAAAAAAACTCGGAAATCAGTTCTTGCGTCCCTTTGAGGCCTTCCTTTCTTCGCGCTCCCTCTGAGCCGCTTCATATGCGAGTTTGGTCGTTATCAGGATGACTCCGTTGGCCCCTTTCGAGCCGTAAGACGATGCCGCTGAATCCTTGAGGACCCTCACGGAGTGGATTTCGTCGGGCTTGAGAATCTCGATCTGGGGAAACTCCAGACCGTCAACCAGGAAGAGGGGCTCTCCCTCGTTGCCCAGAATTGAACGGTTCCCCCTTATCTGGATATGGGGACGGTCACTTGCAGCCTGTGTGTTGGATACTTCCACACCCGGGACCTTGTTGCGCAGGTAATCGAAAATGTTGTTGTAGACCTGTTCTTCGGCCTGGGTCATCGTCACTTCGGAGACAGTGAAGGCGTTGCTGTTCCTGGATGCCGAAGAATATCCCATGTCGATTGTGTCTTCGTCGGTTTGTGTCGACGCTACTCTATTGGCTGTTCCGCAAGAGTATACTATGGCGAGGGCCATGAAATAAAGGGCGAATCTTTTCATCGTTGACAAAATGTTTACTGTTCCAAGTCGGTGCCGGAAGAGGCATTGCTCTCCTTCGGCACGTTACAAAATTATCCACTTCTTCCGAAGTAAATATTCCAGAAACTACATTTGTGATGGCAAAATCTTCAAAACGGTGATTATTTTGCTGTCGTCTTCCGGAAATGATTCTTCGGCAGGGACGGATTCTGTTGCCATCTGGGGCGATGTCTTCCTGGAACTACCCTCTGTATGCTCCCATGAAAAGGATCGTTCCGGAAGAGTTCTCCCTTATGATATAGACGAAGGGATGGTCGGCGTTGAATGTCATCGTCGGAGTTTCGATGACCACGACTTCTTGACCGGGGCCGGGCGATCCGTCGCGGATGTCGACAACCGTCACAGCTGTCGCTTCGGAACCCTTTTCATCTGTTTTGAATGAGGTTTTCTGGAGTATTCTGTCGACGTACAGATCTTTGTCGCTGATTTTACCGAATTCGGCATCTCCCGGGATGAAGGCTTTATTGACGCCTTTGCTTTGGAGGAAGGGGATGATGTTCTTTTCAGAAGAGTACTCTTGTGAGAAAGCGGGGAATGAGAGCTCCACGTCATAGGCCCTGAATTTCCCTCTGCATTCCGCCCAGAATTCATCATCGAGGGAGGAGGTGAAAGAGTCGAAGTCAACGTCTTCATTCGGAAGAATCACATCGAGTGTGAACAGGCCGCTGGCATAGGGGATTTCACATATCTTGAAGGTGTCCGAATAAAGCCCGAGGCATGTCCTTCGGTCATTCATGAAGCGCATCTTGCCCTTCTTCCCTTCGCCATGGAAAGTGCCGTTCCCGCTTTTTTTCTTGTTGAATTCAAATGTCCAGCTCCCTTTGAAATAAAGGGCGTTAATCAGCATAAGGCGGGTGTATGGCGAAATCTCATCCAACATCTTTGGAATCATCCCATGTGTTTTGTCGGAGCACCAGCCGTTGATTTGTCCGAGGGTCGAAGCGTCGGAGAAGTTAACATTGAAGGCTTCAGCCTTGTAATTGTCCTTAAGAACAGATGAAAATGACTCCTTGACGGGAAAATCCTTCTGTGTCCAGACGGAGTTGGCGATTTCGAGCGTAATCTTGTCATCCACCTTCTGCAGACCTCCGGTAAGGTTCCGGTAAAGGCTGTTGATGTCTTCCGTGGTATAGCCTTCCCAACCGAGGGCGTTCACTATTTCTTCGTAAGTTTCTTCCTCGGCTCCATTGGCCAGCATCGACAGGGCCGCCTGAAGGCTGAAAGGGGAAACCAGGACTCCGGACCCCTTCGCCCTTGAAACCATGTCGCGGAAAAAGTCAAAGGCGAAAGTGTTCCCTCCGGTAACAAGCTCACGCTGGGTTTTTGTCATCTCGATAGGAACAGTGTTCCAGGTTTTTTCGGTGTCGCCGTCATTTACGGGTTCCTTTTCGCACGACGGGAATGAAATCATCGTGGCGAAAAATACCATTGCGGCGAAGATATGGGAAACTGTACTTTTCATGGCGGAAATGCTTTTTCAAATAAACCGGATTTTGCAGGAATCTTGCTTTAAACCAATGAAAATAATCATTATTGGCACATGCGGATACAAATATAGCCGGAAACAAGTTACCCTGTCTCCGGCCATATGTAATTGAGTGTAAATTATCTTCCGTTTGCCGTCGCATTCACCGGAATCCTTCCGGGATCCTCGGCCGCACAAAGGGCGAGCCATGCGATGATGGTGGCGTCGAGCTTCAGGTCACCCAGGGACAGACGCTCATAAGTGTCCATGATGGTGTGGTAAGTCCTGTTGTACTCGAGTTCGTCCTGGATGAACTGGTAGGCGGGAAGTCCTGCCCTGAGGAACGAAACGTGGTCGGTCGATCCGGTCGACCTCGGTGACAGATACTGGAATCCGAGGGGTTCGATGTATTTCTTCCAAGCCTCGAAGAACGGGAAGGCGGCATCGTTGCCTTCAAGGTAGATTCCCCTGAAGCGTCCGGAACCGTTGTCCATGTTCAGATAAAGGGCGAACTTGTCGAATCCGGGGAGTTTCTTCTGGTCCTTGTACAGGTAAGTCTCCATATAGCCTCTGGATCCGTAGAGACCCTGCTCTTCTCCGCCCCAAAGAGCCAGACGGATGGTCCTCTTGGGCTTCACGTCCATGGCTTTGAGGATTCTCATCGCCTCGATCATCGAGATGCAGCCGGAAGCGTTGTCCGCTCCGCCGGTTCCTCCGTGCCATGAATCAAGGTGAGCTCCGATCATGACGATCTCGTCTTTGAGCTTGGGATCCGTTCCGGGAATCTCGGCGAAGACATTGTGCACTTCCTGGTCGTCGGTGAACTTGTTGATCAGCTCAAGTTCCATTTCCACTTTCTCTCCGTTCTGGATCATGCGTACCATCCTTCCATGGTCCTCGATGGGCATCATCACTTCGGGAGTGGGTTCGGGATCTCCTACGGTGTAGGATACGCCTGTTCCGCTGACCACATTGAAAGTGCCCCTTCCGGTAACTACGCAAAGGGGTTTCTCCGATTTGAGGAGTTCGGTCTGGAGCCTCTGGAGCTCCATCCTCTCTTCACGGCTCATGGTCTGTCCGGCGACGAGTCCCGCTGTCCTGGGAGGTCCTGCGGGGGAGACTGCCGTGTTGGCGCGGCGGTCCTGGACCAAAGACTCAAGCTGCTCCTCGGTATAGCGCTCTGCCAGAGGTTCGAAACTGATGGTGTATGTCTGGGTGACAGGCATGAGGACAACCTTTCCGGAGAGTTTGCCTCTGTATTTCTCGATATCGTCCTTTGTCTTTATGTCAAGTACGATGCACTCGCCCCTGACAAGACCATTGGTGCTTCCTGACCACGCCTTGGGATTGACGGTGAATGCGCAGTAGTAGGGGGAAGTCATCGCGGCATATGTCTTGACGACATCCCATCCGCCCCTCGGGAACGCATATGCGAACTCGGAATGGACGTTGGAGAGACCGAACTCATTGAGTTTTCCCATGACTTCTTTCTCGGCGCGCCTTTTCTGCTGTGAGGCGGTGAGCCTTGAACCGAGATGGTCGGTCATGAACTGTGCGATTTCTTCAACCTTTGAATTGTTGAGGCCTTCATTCTTGACGCGGGTGGCGGTTTCCGGGGGAAGGGACACCTGTGCGAAGGCGATGTTCCCGCCTACGAATGCGGCGAGAAGAGTAAAGAATAATGCTTTTCTCATGGCTATTGAAATTATTAAGTCCGTAGTAGAAAGGTAACCGTTACCGATTTCCCGCTGCAAGATATCACTAATATTTCGGAAAAGAAATGCTTTTCGTGAAATATCTGTCAGAAAGGCACATTTATGGGATGCCGTTTTGATTGGGATGAGGGCTGAAAAATCTTCCGGATGGGGATTCCGGTCAGGATATCAGTAAATAAAACAATCCATCGGAGCGACGGACTGTTTAAGAGGATGCTCCGGCTTTTTTCTTTCCGGCGCCTTTATGCCACGGGATCCGGGAGGATTATGACGGTGGTTCCGACCTTGACCCTGGGTTTGAGATCCAGAATGTCTTCATTTTTGAGGCGGATGCAACCTTCGGTGGCGCGTGTTCCGATGGACTCGGGGAAGGGGGTTCCGTGGATACCGATGTCGATGAATCCGGGCACGTTGAGTCTCAGGAACCAAGGACCGTAGGCGTCTTTGATGGGGCCTTTCCCGTCCTTGAAGTCGTGTGACAGTCCCCTCGCATTGAGGAGCTGGTTGATTTTGAATGTGCCTTCAGGAGTCTTGTGGTCGCCTTTTTTCTCCTTGTTTCCGTAATTGACTGCGCAAGATATTCCGTATTCCACGATGGAATCCCCGCTCTCGTTTATGAGGTTGAGGGTGAAGTTCTGCTTGTCGATGACGATGAAGGGGAAAGAATCCACCTGATCGAGATACTTGCTGAACTTCCCTTGTGCGGAAGACATCAAGGGAATGAGAAGCAGAGCGGCCGTTATGATAAAGAGTTTTTTCATTCTGAATCTGTGAATAACCCCGCAAAGGTAGTGTTGATTCCTTTTATGTGCAAGTTCTGTTCCGTCGGGACGAGGTTTCGTGAATAATTGCGTTTTGGCTTGAAGGCGTTTCGTAAAGGACAAAACAAATTCCGGTTGATCCATAGTCAATACTGTTTGCACACTGATTTATCGGTGAGTTGTTCGGATTGTTTCCGAAGAAACCTTATCTTTGGCGTGGGGCAAACTATCCCCTGAAGTTTTCCCTGATAAACAAACGAACTTATGAGCGATTTCTTTTCCGCCGAGGGTTGGCTCAATACCCATCTTACGACTTTGAATGACGTCATTTGGACATATGTCCTTATCGGCGTGCTGGTGTTCTGCGCACTTTGGTTCACCTTCCGCCTCCGCTTCGTCCAGTTCAGGATGTTGGGAGAGATGGTCCGTCTTCTCAAAGAATCACCTTCAAAGAAGAAAGGCGAGAAGCACATTTCTTCTTTTCAGGCTTTCATGGTGTCGATCGCTTCGCGAATCGGTACCGGAAACTTGGCCGGAGTGGCGACTGCCATTGCCGTCGGTGGTCCCGGATCGGTATTTTGGATGTGGATCATGGCACTCCTGGGAAGCGCCACTGCTTTTGCGGAGTCAACTCTGGCCCAGCTGTTCAAACGGCGCAGCAAAGATTCTTTCATCGGAGGTCCGGCCTACTATATCAAAAAAGGACTTCACTCCGATCTGCTCGCCAAAGTGTTCGCGGTGATTCTGGTGATATCTTTCCCCTGTATCCAGACTGCGACACAGAGCAACACCATCAGCGGGGCGATGGAAGGGGCTTTCGGCATTTCCCCCATGGTGATGGGTATCTTCATGGCGCTGGTGTCCCTTTTCATTGTTTTCGGCGGAGTGCACCGGGTGGCGAATTTCAGCAGCGTTGTAGTTCCGGTCATGGCTATCGGGTATCTCCTTCTTGCGCTTTTCATCATCTGCCGCCATTTTACGATGATTCCCACAGTGCTCGGAATCATCGTTGAAGATGCTTTCGGAATCCGTCAAATCGCCGGAGGAGGATTGGGCGCTGCCATAGTGATGGGAGTCAAAAGGGGACTGTTCTCGAATGAGGCCGGAGAGGGCTCCACTCCGAACGTAGCCGCAACGGCCACGACTTCGCATCCCGTCAAACAGGGACTTATCCAGGCATTGGGCGTTTTCACGGACACGATCATCGTCTGCAGCTGCACGGCATTCATAATTCTTTTCAGCGGGGCGTACACGAATTCCGAACTCAACGGGATCAACCTTACCCAGGCCGCCCTCGAAACTGAAATAGGCCACGCCGGATCCGTCTTCATTGCGATAGCGATTTTCCTGTTCGCCTTCAGTTCCATAATCGGAAATTATATCTACGGCGAGAACAACGTCCGCTTCCTCTCCGACAAGAAGTGGGTTATGACCGTTTTCCGCATAATTTCAGGGGGAGTGTTCGTTTTTCTGGGAGCTGTGGCAAGTTTCGACTTGGCATGGAGCCTTGTCGACTTCTCGATGGCATTGATAACCATTGTGAACATATATGCCATACTCCGCCTGAGCAAATGGGTGGTCGCTCTTCTCAAAGATTATATGGACCAAAAGAAGGAAGGAAGCAATTCCCCCACGTTCCATAGGAGCAAAACACCTGAACTTGATCTTGAGGCTTGGGATGAATAGTTCCCCCTCCTGCCGCAAGGAAGGCTATAAGAAAGATTCACCACCTTGGAGTATCATCCCCAGGGTGGTGAGTCTTTTATTGTCGGATTGTCGGAAACTGCTCCGGCGGCGCAATTATTTGACGGTGACGATTACCCTCTGGAAATGCGTCAGAGCGGGAGTCCCGTTGTCGGTGACTTCAAGAATGAGGTGGATGGTAGATCCGGAAGGGGCGTCGGCGGGAATCACGAACGATGCTTTCTTGGAATCGGCGTTCTTCAGTTCAACTTTTCCGTCGTAGGTGCCGGCCTCGCGGTACTGCCACCATTTGTAGGTGAGAGTATCCTTGTCGGGGTCCTTGGCTTTGCCCTTTAGAGAAACCTTCTTTCCGGCCTGGACGGTGCGGTCAAGTTTAGCCACTTTCGCTACAGGCTGGTGATTCGCATCCTTGTAAGACATGACGCACCAGTCGGCTCTTGCGGCAAAGTCGTTCTGGATATAAGGAACCCATCTTGTCAGTGAATAGGTGCGGTCCACGTTGTCCGCCATAGGGTTGTAGTCTCCTTTGGTGCGGTCGAATTCGATTCTCTCGGGTTGCTGGGGGCGTTGTCCGCCGGGACGTCCGAATCCTCCGAAATTCCCTCTCATGGAGCTGTCAGTCCAACCGCTCTGGGGAGCTTCAGCTACAGGGAACCTTCCTCCAAGGGTACCCCATTCGGGATGGGTGAGTGAACGGAGACCGAAGTCGAGGAGCTGGAGATAAGTGGGGCTGTCTCCCTCTGAAATGAAGTCATATATCTTCCTTCCGCTTCTTGCGGCGTCTTCAGGGGTTGAATAATGGTCATCGGGATCGTCCAGGTGGTATCCTTCTCCCCATGTGTAGTACTGGGCGGCAAGGGGACCGTGACCGAATTTGATGTTCTCCTTGAACCAGTCTCCGTCCATGTATTTGCGGTAGGGCTCCGGAACACCGGTGGTCCATCCGTATGCGAAGGACATCCACTGCGAGCTGTGCAGGGTGACCCTGAGGTCGGGCCAGTTCTTGGCGATGTATGTGCGGTAAGTCCCGTCCTGCTCGAGGCAGCAGTTGAGGATGGTCTTTTCCGATACCTTCTTGTAGATTTCATCCCACTGGGGTGTGCCCTTGTATTCCTCTTCGATGGAAAGAAGGGCTCTTGCGGCGGTGTTGGGACCGCCCCAGACCTGGATGAATACGGGACCCGGCTTGTCGTCGAGAAGAATGCTCTTTATGAAATCAGACCCTTCGGTGGGATTCTCCATATCACCTTCGACCATGACGTTCCCTACTTTGACTATGCTCTTGAGGTATTCGGGAGTGGGATAGTTCTTGTCATGTTTGACGAGATTGGGGTATACCTGGGCATACAGATCGATATACTCCTGTACCCAGGTGAGACCGAGCCAGCGGTAACTTTCACGGGCTACAGGCTCACGGCCTCCGAAGCCGAAAGCCCCTCCGGCATTGGCCTTGTTCCTTGGGAGGAGCAGCGTGCCCTTGCCGTCTCCGCTCCAATGGAATTGTGAGGCGCTGTAGACGATACCTTCAATCTGAAGGTCATTGGCGTAGAGAAGGATACGGACGAAAGAGTCCATATCGTCGACTTCTCCGTCGGTGGTGACGATTGTGCGGGGACGCACTTTCTCGGCATCAGCGCTGTTACTGACGAACAGCAATGCCGCTGCGATTGAGATGGCGAGGAAGATTTTTTTCATATCTGAATGATCATGTTTTTTGCTCCAATTCGGGGTTTTGACAAATATAGGAAACAAAACTTAAATAAAAAACAAATGAAAGAAAACGAAAGAAAAATTGAAGTTTTTGGCAGGAAATAGTCCTTGGGTTTGAGTCGAGGTTGTCCCACAAATGCCCATAAAAGAGTAAAGAGGCCTCAACGGGGCCTCTTTACAGTGGAGTGTATGCTGTTCTGTCTATTTGTTCTTCACTTCCTTCATCATGTCAAGAGCGGCGTTGACGATTCCGTTCTCGGCGTATCCGGGTTTGTAGCGTGAACCGATGACCTGGAAAGTGAGATGGTGTCCGGCGTTGTTGGAGTAGATGTATCCGCCTCCTCTGGGGCCGTGGGCGAGTTCGACTACCATTGTCTTCGCTGCGGGAACCTCATTCTTGATCCTCAGACCGATTTCGGTGTAGATTTCACCGCTGACGGTGACGAAGTTGATGTCACCGACCTGGAGAAGTCCGACTCCGATGTTCACGTCCGGAGCGTCCTTGAATCCGGGATCGTAGTTCTCCCTCTTGGAGTTGTCGAGCCTTTCCCTACCCGGGATGGAGAGATTCCTGTATGCGGTCTTGATGACGGAGTTGTCATCGAGGTTCATGTTGTAGAGCATCACCTGGAGAGTCGAGAACGCCATGGACAGACCCAGCATGTGGACGTATTCGCTCTTGCGGTCGATGGCTTTCTTGTATGCGGGATACCTTTCGGGGGAGATTTCCTCGGCGGAAAGGTTGGGCTGGCCGGTCTCTGCCCTCTTGGGAGGAAGGACACCCTTTATCTGACCTTCACGGAAGATGGCGTTATAGGCGAGCTTGGGGTTCTGGTCTCCGGATGCTCCCTGGCAGAAGAGTGCGATGGTCTTGTCACCGAAGGTCTCCTCAAGGAATTCGCAGGCGTCACCGGGATAGTCTGCGCTCACAACTCCGCTTATGAAGAAATTCACCGGGTGCATGGCGTAGTTCATGATGATCGCGATGGGGATGTCCTCGTCATCGAGGAAAGAAACCACGGTGAGTTCCTTGTCAGAAGGGGCTGTCCAGTTGGGACCCTGCTCCCACTCCTGGTACTCGTTGAAATTGTCCCTGTTGACATTGAGGTCGAGAAGGGTCTTGCCGAAGCCGGCCCTCGCGTGCCTGGCATTGGCTTTCGCCTGGTCAGCGGCTTTTACGAGAGCCTCGCCTATTGTCGCGTTGTCCGGTTTGTTGTTGCCGCCGATGCCGGCAGTTCCGCCGCTATGGGTATGAGTTGCGGTCACGATGTAGTTTTCGGCGGGAGCTCCGGTCCTGGATGAAGATGTCTTGATGTACTCGTCAAGTCCATGCGCTCCGCCGTAGTCCATCGCGGCGAAGACGGCTGAATTCGTGCCGTTCGAAATGTAGACTGCTTTGACGTAGAGTTTGCCCCTGATTGAGTCCGTAGGACGTGCGAGGTCCTTTTCGGAAGGGGTTACGTCGACTTTGGCTGCTCCGACCATGAGGTTCTGAGCGAGAGCTGAAGTCATGAAAAGAGCCATTGCGGCCAGAATGGTGATTACTTTTTTCATGGTGAATTATGTTTTTGTGTTTTCAAGTCTTTCTCCTAAG